>Ga0335082_10005261_pt1 | contig 14159 bp, 15 predicted proteins | sample Lox_Sample_41_FD_206718 | JGI IMG/M metagenome (GOLD analysis project Ga0335082, IMG submission 206718) | Soil microbial communities from Loxahatchee National Wildlife Refuge, Florida, United States - Lox_Sample_4.1 | ecosystem: Environmental > Terrestrial > Soil > Wetlands | place: USA...
GCCGTCGTACGTGCTGCGCGCGCTGGGCCGCAGCGACGAGCTCGCGCACAGCTCCATCCGATTTACCATCGGGCGCTTCACGACGGAAGAGGAGATCGATTACACCGTGGACTTGATCAAGCGCAAGGTCGGGAAGCTGCGCGAGCTGAGTCCGCTGTGGGAAATGTACAAAGAAGGCGTGGACCTCAATTCGGTTGTGTGGGCCGCCCACTGACGGCGGCACACGCGAATTGAGGTCACGCCGGTGTTAGACGTCGCCGGTAGAGGCAATCGGCGACGCCTAACTGTCCGGATTCAACACGGCGGCGTTGCCGCCGGTCAATCCGGACTACGTAGCGAGTAGCGCATTAGGAGAAGCACATGGCATACAGCAACAAGGTACTCGAGCACTACGAAAACCCGCGCAACGTCGGCTCCTTCGCCAAGGATGCCGAGGGCGTGGGCACCGGCATGGTGGGCGCGCCGGCCTGCGGCGACGTGATGAAGCTGCAGATCCGCGTCGGCCCGGACGGCCGGATCGAGGACGCGAAGTTCAAGACCTACGGCTGCGGCTCGGCGATCGCCTCATCCTCGCTCGTCACCGAATGGGTGAAGGGCAAGACGCTCGACGAGGCGACTTCGATCAGGAACACGCAGATCGCCGAGGAGCTCGCGCTGCCGCCGGTGAAGATCCACTGTTCGATCCTCGCCGAGGACGCGATCAAGGCCGCGGTCGCCGACTATCGGAAAAAGCACGGCTCGGGCGAATCCGTCGCCGCCGAAGGCGACGCGTGCGCTCCGGCAGCGCAACCGCAGGCGGCGGACTGACCGATCTCATTTCATTTTCTCCGACAATCCAGAACGCGCGATGAGCATTACCCTCACCGAATCCGCGGCAAAGCACGTTGCAAAGAACCTGAGCCGGCGCGGCAAGGGCGTCGGGCTGCGGCTGGGCGTACGCACGTCCGGCTGCTCCGGTCTCGCCTACAAGCTCGAATACGCCGACGACATTCGTCCCGAGGACCTGCGCTTCGAGAGCCACGGCATCACCGTCGTCATTGACCCGAAGAGCCTGCCTTACCTCGACGGGATGGAGCTCGATTTCGCGCGCGAAGGGTTGAACGAGGGCTTCAAGTTCAACAACCCGAACGTCAAGGACGCGTGCGGATGCGGAGAGAGCTTTAACGTCTAAGCCCAGCGTACGCCACCTTCGCAAGGACGGGCGACCTCGCCGAAGATGAGTTTCCTACGCCCGTGATCGATTTCTCACGCAACCATTTCGAGCTGTTCGGCCTGCCCGTGCGTTTCCGGTTCGATCCCGCGCTGCTCGATCGCGCCTACCGGGCGCTGCAAAGCGAAGTGCATCCGGACCGCCACACGGCAGCGACCGAAGCCGACCAGCGGCTGGCATTGCAGTCCTCGGCGCGCGTGAACGAAGCGTATCGCGCGCTGAAGGACCCGGTGGCGAGGGCCCAATACCTGCTCTCCCTTCACGGCATCGAGGCCTTTGCTGAAAACGAGACGGCGCTCCCCGTCGACTTCCTCGAACGCCAGCTCGACCGGCGCGAGGCTGCGGCCGCAGCGCTCGCGGCCCGCGATGCGCCGGCGCTTGCGGCGCTTCTCGCGGAGGTTCGCGCCGATAGCGCGGCGGTCGAGCAACGGATCGCGGTGCTGCTCGACGGCGAGGGTGCGTGGGACGCGGCGCGCGTCCACGTGCGCGAGTACCGGTTCCTGACGAAGCTCGCTGCCGACATCGCCGACATGCACGCGGACATCCTCGACTAGGGCCTGTTAACGCTATGTCCACGAACGCGTTGCAGGGTCGAAAGCGCCAGGAGCAAGGCGCAAAACGGAGGCGGGCCGATTGCCCGGCGAGGCTTTGCAACGCAGCGCCTGGCGCTTTCGACAGCAACCCGAAGGGAACGGGCGGCGCTGGGGCGCCACTCTTCGTTGCTCTCCTCGCCAAGACGCCCGGTCTTGGCTTCGTCAAGCGCCTTGATTGGCGCCCCATGCCACCCGTTCGCGTTTGCGGACATAGCGTTAGCAGGCCCTAATGGCGCTCCTGCAGATTGCCGAGCCCGATGCTTCGCCGGCGCCGCACGAGCGGCGGCTCGCCGTCGGCATCGATCTCGGGACGACGAATTCGCTCGTCGCCTCCGTGCGCAACAGCATTCCGGTCGTGCTGCCCGACGAGAACGGTCATCCGCTGCTGCCGTCGATCGTTCGTTACGGCGAGCACGGCGTCGACGTCGGCTACAGGGCGCAGGCGCTGCAGGCGCGCGACCCGCAGAACACGATCGTGTCGGTGAAGCGGCTGATGGGGCGCGGGCTCGCCGATCTCCGCGACGCGCGGCGATTTCCGTACCGCTTCGTCGACGAGCCGGGAATGGTCCGGATCGCGACGCGGGCGGGGGTGAAGAGCCCGGTCGAGGTATCGGCCGAGATTCTGCGCGCGCTCCGCGTTCGCGCCGAAGCGAGTCTCGGCGGCGAGCTCGCAGGCGCGGTCGTGACCGTGCCCGCGTATTTCGACGAACCGCAACGGCAGGCGACCAAGGACGCAGCCCGGCTCGCCGGACTGAACGTGCTGCGCCTGCTGAACGAGCCGACCGCTGCGGCGATCGCATACGGTCTCGACAACGCCGCCGAAGGTACCTACGCCGTGTACGACCTCGGCGGAGGCACCTTCGACATCTCGATCCTCCGCTTGTCGAAAGGCGTCTTCGAAGTGCTGGCGACCAACGGCGATTCGGCGCTCGGCGGCGACGATTTCGATCACCGCGTCTATTGCTGGGTCATCGAAGCCGCGAACCTCCCGCCGCTGTCGCCGGAGGACACGCGCCTGCTGATGGTGAAGGCGCGCGAGGCGAAGGAGAACGTCACGAGCCACGCGTCGGCACCGATCGTGGCGACGCTTGCGGGAGGCGGCGAGGTCGACGTCGTGCTGGAAGTGGACACGTTCACCGCGATCACCGCGCATCTCGTCGGGAAGACGCTCTCGCCGGTCAGGCGCGCGCTGCACGATGCGGGATTGACGCCCGCCGACATCAAGGGCGTGGTGATGGTCGGCGGCGCAACCCGGATGCCGCAGATCCAGAAGGCGGTCGGCGAGTTCTTCGGCCAGCCGCCGCTCACCAACCTCGATCCGGACCAGGTCGTGGCGCTGGGCGCCGCCATTCAGGCCAACGTGCTCGTCGGCAATCGTGCCGCTGCAGGCGCGGGCGACGACTGGCTGCTGCTCGACGTGATTCCGCTCTCGCTCGGCCTCGAGACGATGGGCGGTCTCACCGAAAAGATCGTTCCCCGCAACGCGACGATTCCGGTAACGCGAGCGCAGGAGTTCACGACGTTCAAGGACGGTCAGACGGCGATTGCGATTCATGTCGTCCAGGGCGAGCGGGAAAAGGTCGCCGACTGCCGCTCGCTCGCCCGCTTCGAGCTGCGCGGCATTCCGCCGATGGCGGCCGGCGCGGCGCGAATTCGCGTCACGTTTCAGGTCGATGCCGACGGGCTGCTTGCGGTGTCGGCGCGCGAGGTGACCTCGGGGATCGAGGCGGCGATCGTCGTCAAGCCGTCCTACGGCCTTTCCGACGGCGAGATCGCGCGGATGCTGCAGGAATCCTTCGCGCACGCCGCCGAGGACATGGCGGCGCGCGCGCTTGCCGAAGCGCAGGTCGAAGCCGACCAGATCGTGGCCGCCACGCGCAATGCGCTCGCCGCGGACGGCGAGCTCCTGTCCGTCGAGGAGCGCACCGTGATCGAGGCTGCGATCGCCGAAGTCGTCCGCTGCCGCGCCGGCACCGACCATCGCGCGCTCGCGAGCGCGACTGCGGCACTCAATCAGGCCACCGTCGAATTCGCCGCGCGCCGGATGGACCGCGGCGTCGCGCGCGCGCTTACCGGCCGCAGCGTCGATGCGCTGACCTGACGCGCTTCCATCGACTGGCCATGCCGCAGATCGTCGTCCTCCCGCACGCCGAGATCTGCCCCGACGGCGCGACGTTCGACGCCGAGAAGGGCATGTCGATCTGCGACAACCTGTTGAACCACGGCATCGAGATCGAGCACGCGTGCGAAAAGTCGTGCGCTTGCACGACCTGCCACGTCATCGTTCGCGAGGGCGGGAATTCGCTGTCGCCCTCCTCCGAGGACGAGGACGACCTGCTCGACCGCGCGTGGGGACTGACGCCGCAGTCGCGCCTTTCGTGTCAGGCGATCGTCGATGACGAGAAGCTCGTCGTCGAGATCCCGCGCTATACGATCAACTACGCCAAAGAGAAGCGCTAGAGGCGCCTCGATGGCCTTGGAGCCGACGATGAAATGGACCGACACTCGCGAGATCGCCATCGCGCTTGCCGCCGCTCACCCGGACGTCGATCCGAAGCGCGTGGTCTTCACCGAGCTTCGCCAATGGGTGCTGGAGCTGCCGGGATTCGCCGACGATCCCAAGCACAGCGGCGAGAAGATCCTCGAGGCGATCCAGCTCGCGTGGATGGACGAGGGCGACATCGACGACTAGATCGATCTCAAAATAGGCTGCGCGACCCGATAGCTTTGTCGTGTCCTCGCTCGCCCCTTGCTGTACGTCCATCTACTATCTCGGGGCTCGCTGCGGGCCTTCGCGCTCTCGGGCCGCTCGCCAGGATTTTGAGATACGTTCTAGAGGGCTGTGCCTACCCCTCAGCGCTCGAACAGCGCGATCGATTCGACGTGCGCCGTGTGCGGAAACATGTTGATCACGCCGGCGCCGGCAAGCGCGTAGCCATGGTCGCGAACGAGCACCGCCGCATCGCGCGCGAGTGTCGCCGGGCTGCACGAGACGTAGACGATGCGGCGCGGCGCTCCGTCGCCCGGCAGCGCCTTGACGAGCGCGATGGCGCCTTCGCGCGGGGGATCGAGCAGGACCTTGTCGGGAGGACCCATGGCCTCGATGCTTTCGGGCGTCGCCTCGAACAGGTTGGCCACGCGGAACGTTGCGCGGTCGGACAGGCCGTTCAGTCGCGCATTTTCCTCGGCGCGGCGGACGAGCGTAGGACTGCCTTCGACGCCGGCGACGGTTGCCCCGCGCCGCGCAATCGGCAGCGTGAAATTGCCGAGGCCGCAAAAGAAATCGACGACGCGGTCAGCCGGCCGCGGGTCGAGCAAGGCGACCGCACGTCGCACCAGTGCGCGGTTGATCGCCGGGTTGACCTGCGTGAACTCGGTAGGTGCGTAAGGAAAGACTAGACCGAATTCCGGCAATGCGTAGGCGAGTCGCGGCTCCGCCGGATGGAACGGCCGGGCCGTTTCCGGGCCCCCCGGCTGCAGATAGAACTGGACGCGATGGCGATCGGCGTATGCGATCAGCGCAGCCTCGTCGGCGCGCGCGAGCGGCGCGAGGATGCGCAGCACGAGGACGCAGGCGGGCTCGGAATCGTTGCCGGCAAGCGCGCCATCGCCCAACGCGAGCTCGATCTGCGGCAGCCGGTCGCGAATGCTCAGCGTGCCGATCAGCGCACGGAGCGACGGCAGCAGCGCCGACACCTTCGGCGGCAGGATCGCGCACGAGGTCATGTCGGCGACGTAGCTCGACTTTTTCTCGTGGAACCCGACCAGCACGCCGCCTTTCTTCGCCACGTAGCGCACCGAAAGCCGAGCGCGATGCCGGTAGCCCCAGGCGGGACCGTAGATCGCGGGCAAGAGCTGCGCCGGACGCACCCGCCCCAGGTGCCACAACGCATCCTCGAGCGCGCGCTGCTTCGCCGCGACCTGCGCCGCGGCGTCGAAATGCTGGAGCGAGCAGCCGCCGCAAACGCCGAAATGCGGGCAGCGCGGGTCCACGCGCGCCGGGCTCGCCGTGCAGATCTCCAGGACGCGCGCGATTTCGTAGGTCGGCTTGCGCTTGAGCGGGACGATCGTCACGCGCTCGCCCGGGAGCGCGCCCTCGACGAACACCGCCTTTCCTTCGATCCGGGTGACGCCGCGCCCTTCCTGGTCGAGCGAAGCGATTTCGACGACCGCGTTTTCGGAGGGCTGGTGCGCGGGAAGGTTCGACACGGAAAGAGTCATCGCTGCGAGACCGATAATTGTACGTCGCCCGGGGGCCTGGCCGTTGCCTTGCGGATCGCCCGCGCCGGCAGCCGAACCTTCTCGCGGGTCGAGTAGAATTCATTCATGCGGATCCTCGCGATCGAGACGTCCACGGAGTGGTGCAGCGTCGCCGTCGGCGACGCCGGTTCATGGCGCGTTCGCGAAGAGAACGCCGGGCACGCTCACTCGGAACGGCTGCTGCCCATGGTGCGCTCGGTACTGGCCGATGCCGGGCTTGCGCTCACTGCGCTCGACGGGCTCGCCTTTGGCGCAGGTCCCGGGTCGTTCACGGGAATTCGCATCGGCTGCGGCGTGATCCAGGGGCTTGCGCTGGGCGCGGACCTTCCGGTGATCGCCGTCCCTACTCTGGAAGCGCTCGCGCAGGCCGCGTTTCGCCTGCACGGCTGGACGAAGGTCGTCGCCTGCCTCGATGCGCGGATGCGCGAGGTTTACGTTGCCGCCTATGCCCGTGAGGACACGCGATGGCAGGCGATCGCGGCGCCGGCCGTGCTGCCCCCGGCGAACGTCGAGCTTCCGCCCGATGTCGTCGCCGCGCCGCGACGGGCGTGGCGCGCCGCCGGCAACGGCTTCGCCCCTTATCCGGTGCTGGCGCAGACGCTGCAACCCTCCGAAATCGATGCGCTCGTACATCCGACGGCGGAGGATGTCGGCGTGCTTGCCTCGCCGCGATTCGCGGTCGGCGAGGGCGTCGCCGCCGCCGCCGCGCTGCCGCTCTACGTCCGTCATCGGGTCGCGTTGACGACGGCCGAACGCGACGCCGGGCTTCGCCTGTGAGGGATCCGCGATGGCGACGCTTCCCCGTTTTTTTTACGGACCGGAGCCGGAGTGGCGGCCCTTGCGCGAGAGCGACGTCGCGTATGTGGCGGCGCTCGAAGCGCAGATCCACGCTGCGCCCTGGACACCCGGCAACTTCCGCGACGCGCTCGCCGCGGGCTATTCGGCGAGCGTCGGCGAGCGCGAAGGCCGGATCGTCGCGTACGGGGTGCTGATGCTGGGCCCCGGCGAAGCGCAGATTCTCAATCTCTCGGTCGTCCCCGACGCGCGCCGCCAGGGACTCGGCCGCCAGCTGCTGAGGCGATTCATCGACGATGCGCGGCGCTTTCACGCCGAGCAGCTCTTCCTCGAAGTCCGCCGTTCGAACGTCGCGGCGATCGCGCTCTACGAGGCGGAAGGCTTCGCCGCAGTCGGCCGGCGCGACGAGTACTATCCCGGTCGAACCGCCGAAGCGCCGCGCGAGGACGCACTGGTCATGCGCCGTTCGCTTGCGCCGGAAACGCTGCCGCGGCATCGCTGAAGCGGCGGCGGTGCACGCCTCGTTCCGATGCCGACCCGCGACGATATCCTGAGCGAGCTACGCCTCATGCCGGTGTGGCGGCGGCGATGGGTTACCGGCGCCGACGCAGCGACGATGATGGATCCGCCGGCGATCGAAGCCGCCGCGGTCGAGTCGGATCGCACGACAGGCGAACCGGCAGCACCTTCCGCTGACATCCGCAGCGCGCGCATCGCGACCCTCGAGTGGCGCGATTTCGCTGCCGACGTCGACGCGTGCACGGCGTGCGGGTTGTGCCGCAGCCGCAACAGGAGCGTGCCGGGCGTGGGCGACGTGCACGCCGAGTGGCTGTTCGTCGGCGAAGCGCCGGGCGCCGAGGAGGATGCGAAGGGCGAGCCGTTCGTCGGACAGGCGGGCAGGCTCCTCGACAACATGCTGGCGGCGCTCGCGCTTGCGCGCGGCGCGAACGTCTACATCGCCAACGTGCTCAAGTGCCGTCCGCCCGGCAACCGGACGCCCGAACCGCGCGAAGCGGAAGCCTGCCGCCCGTACCTCGACCGGCAGATTGCGCTCATCCGGCCGAAGATCATCGTTGCACTCGGCAAGAGCGCCGCGACGACGCTGCTCGACGTCGATGCGACGATCGCGAGCCTGCGCGGCCGCGTTCACCGCTATCACGGCGTACCGCTGGTCGTGACCTATCACCCCGCCTACCTGCTGCGCAATTTGCCCGACAAGGCGAAGGCATGGGAAGATCTCCTGCTCGCGAGGCGGACGCTGCGGGGCGCGTGCGCCGACGCGGCCCGCGACCCCCGACCCCGCGAATGACCCGACCCCGTCCGTCGCACGGCCCTTGCGACGCGACACCACCGGCCACATCTTCCAGTCCGCCCCGCCATCCCTTCGGAGGAACCATGATGCGCAGACTCGCCGCCCTTCTCGCCGCCGTCGCGACGCTCGCGCTCGCCGGCTGCGGCTACAACGACCTGCAGCGGCAGGACGAGGGCATCAAGGCCGCCTGGTCCGAGGTGCTGAACCAGTATCAGCGCCGCACCGACCTCGTGCCGAACCTCGTCAACACGGTGAAGGGCTACGCCGCGCAGGAACAGACGGTGCTGACTGAAGTGACGAACGCGCGCGCCAACGTGGCCGGAATCAAGGCCACGCCGGAGCTCGTCAACGATCCCGCGGCGTTCCAGAAATTCGTCAAGGCGCAGGGCGAGCTGACCGGGGCGTTGTCGCGCCTCATGGTCGTGGTCGAGAATTACCCGCAACTCAAGTCGGATGCGCTGTTCCGTGACTTGCAGTCGCAGCTCGAAGGCACCGAAAACCGGATCGCCGTCGCGCGCAATCGCTACATCAAGACGGTGCAGGAGTACAACACGACGGTGCGCACGTTCCCGACCAACCTGACGGCGATGCTGTTCAAGATGGACACGAAACCCAATTTCACCGTCGAGAACGAAGCGGCGATCAGCACGCCGCCGAAGGTCGATTTCGGCAAGACGCCGGGTGCGCAACCCGCACCCGCACCTGCGTCGGCGGCAAAGACTTCGGCCTCTGCCGATACCAAGGCAACGCCCGCACCGGAGCCCGGCACCGACCTGCTGAAAAAGGGCTACTGACGCGCAGGCGCGTGTTCTGCGTGCATTGACGCCGCGCGGGTCCGCGTGCGCGCGTGGCTCGTGTCTATCGACGTCGACAACGGTATTCTCGGTGAGCCTCCTCGCAATGGCCGGAACACGTACCGCCCGCGCGGTCGCTGCGCTCGCGGCGATCGTGCTGGCGCTGTCGGCGACGACGCTGCGGGGAGAGGCGTGGGAACCCGGCACCGACGGCCTGCTGCCGATCCCGCCGTTGAGCGCTCACGTGACCGATCTCACGCAGACGCTGTCGCCTTCGGAGAAGCAGGCGCTGGAAGCGAAGCTTGCCGACTGGGAGGCGCGCACGACCAACCAGCTCGCGGTGCTGATCGTGCCGACGACGCAGCCCGAGCCGATCGAGGCCTATTCGATCCGGGTTGCCGAGAAATGGCAGATCGGCCGCAAGGGCAGGGACAACGGCGCGCTGTTCCTCGTCGCCAAGAACGACAAGAAGATGCGGATCGAAGTGGGCTACGGCTTCGAGGGCACGCTGACGGATGTCACGTCGCGCCGGATCATCGCCGAAAACGTCGCACCGTTGTTCCGTGAAGGCAAGTTCGCGGCCGGAATCAATGCCGGCGTCGATCGGATCATCGACGTCGTCGCCGAAGGCAAGCCGCTGCCCGAGCGCAAGGCGGCCAACGTCCATCGATCGTCGCGCGGGTTCGATTTCGGCACGATGCTGCTGATCCTGTTCATCGTCGTGCCGATCGTGGGCACGGTGCTGCGCGCCATCTTCGGCAGGCTCGTCGGCTCGATGGTCGGCGCAGGGATCATCGGCGCGGCGGCGTGGCTCGTAGCAAGCTCGATCGCGATTGCCGTGCTGGCTGCGATCGTCGCCTTTGCCGTGATGATCTTCACCGGCTCGGGCATGGCGTTGGCGGGACGCCGCGGCGGGATCGGGCTTCCGATCGGGGGCGGCTGGTCCGGCGGCGGCGGGAGCTGGTCCGGCGGCGGCGGGAGCTGGTCCGGCGGCGGCGGGAGCTTCGGCGGCGGCGGCGCTTCGGGCGGATGGGATTGAGCCGATGACCCGTGACGCGCCGACCTTGCGATGGCAGCGGCCCGGCCGCTTCTTCCGGCATCTCGCGACCGATCACGGGAGTGCGCGCCGCGCGTTTCCCGCCGCTGCGCTCGCAACGATCGAGGCTGCGATTTCCGAGGGTGAACAGCGCCACCGCGGCCAGGTGCGCTTCGTCGTCGAGGCGTCGTTGCCGCTCGCGCGCGTGCTGCGCCGCCTCGCGCCGCGCGAGCGCGCGCTCGAAGTCTTCGGCGACGCGCACGTCTGGGACACCGAAGAGAATTGCGGCGTGCTCGTCTACGTGCTGCTCGCCGATCGCGCCGTGGAGATCATCGCCGACCGCGGCATCCATGCCCGGGTGGGTGCGGGCGCGTGGGAAGGGGTGTGCCGCAAGATGGAAGACGCGTTCAGGCGCGGTCGCTTCGCCGACGGCGCCGCAGTCGGTCTCGCCGAGATCAACGCGTTGCTTGCGCAGCACTACCCGCGCGACGGGCGCGCCGGACCCAACGAGCTTCCGGACAAGCCTCTCGTGCTTTGATCCCGGCCGAGCCTCGCGCCGCTAATTGTTGCGCACGCCCTGGTCGGCGGGTGCCGCGCTCGCGCCGATCAGGTGCAGCGCGTCCTGCCGAGCCTGATTTGCGCGGTGGCGCAGGATGACGAACGCCATTATCGCCAGCACGAAGAGCCCGAACAGGACGATCGCGGCGTAGACGGACAGGCCCGCCTTCACCATCGCGGCGTAGAGCCCGACCATCACGAGAATGCCGATGTTCTCGTTGAAGTTCTGTACGGCGATCGAATGGCCGGCACCCATCAGCACGTGGCCGCGATGCTGCAACAGCGCATTCATCGGGACCACGAAAAACCCCGCGCACGCACCCACGCCTACCATCAGCACGACGGCCAGCGGCAACTGCGTCACGAAGACCATGCCCATGACGATCAGGCCCATGGCGACACCGACCGGAAGCACCTTGAGCGAGCCGCGCAGCGACACGTAGCGCGCCGCGACGATCGCGCCGATCGCGATGCCGAGGGAGACCACGCCCATCAGGTAGGTGGAATCCTTGAGATCGAGAGCGAGCGCGCGCGACGCCCACTCGATGACGACGAACTGCAGCGTCGCGCCGGCGCCCCAGAAGAGCGTCGTCGTCGCGAGCGAGATCTGGCCGAGCTTGTCGCGCCAAAGCAGCGAGTTGCAGTGGGCGAACTCGCGGATCAGGAAGAACGGATTGCGGTTGACGATGCGGTGATCGACGCCGGTGTCCGGAATGTACCAGTTGAAGACGGCGGCGATCACGTAGGCCAGCATGATGACGGCGATGGCGGCCTCGGGCGGCGTGCTGATGCCGGTGTCGATCAACGGCATGTCGAAGCCCAGCAATCCGGTCGCGACCCTGGGACCGATCAACGTACCGCCCAGCGCCGTGCCGAGGACGATCGACCCGACGGTCGTGCCCTCGATCCAGCCGTTGGCCACGACGAGCTGATGCGGCGGCAGCAGCTCGGTCAGGATGCCGTACTTGGCCGGCGAATATGCCGCAGCGCCGAGGCCGACCACCGCGTAGGCGGCGAGCGGATGGAGCGAGATCAGCATCAGCGTGCAGCCGATGACCTTGAGCCCGTTGGTCAGCAGCATCACGCGCCCTTTGGGCATCGAATCGGCGAACGCGCCGACCAGCGGCGCCAGCACGACGTACGACACGACGAACGACATCTTGAGTGCCGGCGTCATCCACGCGGGCTCGGAGAGATCGCGCAGCAGGGCGATTGCAGCGATCAGCAGCGCGTTGTCCGCAAGGGAGCTGAAGAACTGCGCCGCCATGATCGTGTAAAAGCCGGACTTCATTCTCCTCCGTAGCGCGCGGGATCGCCGCGAACTGCGCGATGGGCCGCTGCAGCCATTGGGTATAATTCTTCTGGGCTGCCGCAGCCCGCGCTTTATACCACGATTGGGAGGGCCGGGGGAGTCGCGGCGATCATGGCGCGGACAGTCCGCGACGACCGGCCATCTATCCGAAAACGTCCGGAACCCCGAATCCCGCCCGTGCGCCATGGCCCGCCCGCTGTACGCCCAGTTGAATCTCTCGGCATTGCGCGCGAATCTGGCGCACATCCGGAAGTCCGCGCCGAAAGCGCAGGTGCTGGCGGTGGTCAAAGCCAATGCTTACGGGCACGGACTCCTCCGCGTGCTGCCGGCGCTGGCCGATGCCGACGGGCTCGCGCTTCTCGAGCTCGACGCGGCGATCAGCCTGCGCGCATTGCATTACACGCGCCGGATCCTGCTGCTCGAGGGTTTTTTCGCCGCCGACGAGCTGCCCGAGATCGCGGCCAAGCGCCTCGGCATCGTCGTTCACCACGCCGAGCAGGTGCGCATGCTCGAGCACGCGCATCTCGAGCGTCCGCTCGAAGTGTTCGTCAAGATCAACGTGGGCATGAACCGGCTGGGCTTCCGCGCTGCCGACGTGCCGGACGTCATCGAGCGGCTCACGCACTGCGATTCGGTCGCGGCGCTGCGGCTGATGGCGCATCTCGCGCGCGCCGACGAGGAAGACGGCGTCAAGGACCAGGTCGCCGCTTTCGATGCGGCATGCAGGGGATTGCCGTATCCACGCTCGATTGCGAATTCAGCCGGAATCGTGCGCTACGGCGAGGTCGGCGGCGACATCGTGCGGCCCGGGATCATGCTCTACGGTGCCACACCGTTTCCGTACGACACGGCCGAAATGATCGGCGTGCAGCCGGCGATGACGCTGCGCTCCGAGATCATCGCCGTGCAGGATCTGCGGCCCAACGACAGCGTAGGCTATGGCGCCGCCTACACGGCGTCGCGTGCGCACCGCATCGGCGTCGTGGCATGCGGCTACGCCGACGGCTACCCGCGGCACGCGCCCAACGGCACGCCGGTTCTCGTCTGCGGCACGAAGGCGCGCATCGCCGGGCGTGTGTCGATGGACATGATCACCGTCGACCTCACCGACGTTCCGGAGGCGACCGTCGGCAGCCCGGTCGTGCTCTGGGGCGAGGGGTTGCCGGTCGACGACGTCGCGAGCGCCGCGGCCACCGTCGGGTACGAGCTGCTCTGCGCGGTCGCCCCGCGCGTGCCGTTTGTCGTCACCAACGTCGGCCGCATCGATCTCGAGCTGTGAACGCGGTTGCTGCACGCCGTTTCCTTCCTCCGACTCCTGACTCCTGACTCCTGATTTCTGCCATGTATATCGTCGTGACCGGGGCCGCGGGCTTTGTCGGCGCCAATCTCGTCCGGGCGCTGAACGATCGCGGCGAGACCAACATCCTTGCCGTCGACAATCTCGCGCGCGCCGACAAGTTCGGCAACCTCGTCGATTGCGAGATCGGCGACTACCTCGACAAGGACGATTTTCTGGCGCAGCTCGTCGACGGCGACTTCGACGACGACATTGCCGCAGTGCTGCACCAGGGCGCCTGCTCCGACACGATGGAGACCGACGGCCGGTACATGATGCGCAACAACTATCGCTACTCGGTTGCGCTCCTCGAATGGTGCCAGGACAACGATGTGCCGCTCCTCTACGCGTCGAGCGCATCGGTCTACGGCGGCGGGCGCGATTTCCGCGAGGAGCGCGCCTGCGAGGCGCCGCTCAACATCTACGGCTACTCGAAGTTCCTGTTCGACCAGTACGTGCGCCGCGTGCTGCCGGAGCGCACCGCGCAGATCGCCGGATTCCGCTATTTCAACGTCTACGGCCCGCGCGAGCAGCACAAGGAACGGATGGCCTCGGTCGTGCTGCATTTCGTAAACCAGTACCGCGCCGAGGGCCGCGTCAGGCTCTTCGAGGGTTCGGCGGGCTATGCCGCGGGCGAGCAGCGCCGCGATTTCGTCTCGATCGAGGACGTGGTCAAGGTGAATCTCGACTTCCTCGACCGCCCCGAGACGAGCGGAATATTCAACCTCGGAAGCGGTGCGGCGACGACGTACAACGACATTGCCGCAGCGACGATCAATGCGCTCCGCAGGGCCGACGGAGACGAGCCGCTCCTGCTCGCCGATCTCGTCCGCGACGGCGCGATCACCTATGTACCGTTTCCGCCGGCGCTCGTCGGCAAGTATCAGAGCTATACGCAGGCCGACCTCACCCGGCTGCGTGCCGCGGGCTATCGCGCGCCGATGCTGTCGGTC
>Ga0335082_10005262_pt1 | contig 14155 bp, 14 predicted proteins | sample Lox_Sample_41_FD_206718 | JGI IMG/M metagenome (GOLD analysis project Ga0335082, IMG submission 206718) | Soil microbial communities from Loxahatchee National Wildlife Refuge, Florida, United States - Lox_Sample_4.1 | ecosystem: Environmental > Terrestrial > Soil > Wetlands | place: USA...
CCTTCTCTGCGCCCTCTTTTCTTCTCTGCGACCTCTGCGTTGTCAGGTGTTGATCTAAATCTCCGCCGACTGCACGCTGCGCCCGAAGAACCCCCGCGGCCGCAGCACGATGAACAGCAGAAACACCCCGAAGCTGATCGCCGACTGCCACTCCGAGGGCAGCTTCCAGATGCCGAGATTCTCCAGCAACCCGAGGAACAAGCCGCCGATCAGCGCACCGGGGATCGAACCGATCCCGCCCATGATCACGCCGACCGAAGCGAGCAGCACGAAGCGCGTACCGCGGAACGGCTCTGCGCCCACGTCCATCGCCACTAGAATTCCAGCGGGCGCCGCGATCGCCGAGCCGAGCGCATAGGTGAGCAGATGCACGCGACGCAAGTCGATGCCGACGGTACGTGCCATCTCCGGCGCGCTCGATACCGCGCGAATCGCCTGCCCCCAGCGCGAGCGCTGCAGGAACAGCATGAGGGCAACGTAGCCGACAACGGTAATCGCTACGGTCAGCACATGCAGATAAGTCAGAAACACCGGGCCGATAGTGATCGCAGTGTTGAGCACGCCGATGTCCATGCGCATGGGATCGGGCGTGAAGACGATGGCCAGCACATTTTCCACCAGGATCAGCAATCCGAGCGAGGCGATGAACAGACTGGTGCGGTACGCACCGCGGCGCTCGAGCTGCTGGTACAGCAGCAGATCGATCAACAGGCCGCAGACCGCGGCCGCGACGATTGCGCCCAGTACAGCGAGCGCCAGGGGCAGATGCAGAAGCTGCTGACCGACATAAGCGAAGTACGCCGCCAGCGAGAACACCGCGCCGTGCGCCACATGGAAGTGCAGCGTGGTGCCGTAGATCAACCCCCAGCCGATCGCGCACAGCGCATAGAGGCTGCCCACCACCAGTCCGGTGGCGAGTAATTGCAGAAGGAGATCCACGAACGCCGGGCCGACTATGCAGCGCAGCGCGAACAACCAACCCGCGTTGGATGCATCACCGCGCGTACCGTTTGCATCCCCTCCCCTGCTTGCGGGGGAGGGCCAGGGTGGGGGCGTCGAGGAGAATCATCGCACTGCACTCAGTGCGCTGCCTTGATGGTCTTCTCGACCTCGACCTTGCCGTCTTTGAGCACCCCCACCTCGATGTCCATCACCGCCGCGTGATTGGGCTGGAACACGAGCTTGCCGCCCAGCGTGTCGAAGGCCTTGATCGATTCGATCGCGGCCTTGATGCCTTCGCCATCGAGACGGCCGGCGTTGCCCTTCATCGCTGCGCCTGCGGCGACCGAGAAGATCTTCACCGCATTGTAGTACTGCACGGCGAAGAAGCCGGCGTCGGTCTTATACCGTTCCTTGAACTTGTGTGCGAACGGCGAATCCGGATTGAACGGAAGACGCGTGGTGAGCAGCCCTTGTGCGCCCTTCGACTTGAGCACTTCGGGAATCTGCACCCAGGAAGTGGCGGCGAAGGGAATGGTGATGCCGAGCTCGCGAGCCTGATCGGCGATGATCGCCACGTTGCGACCGTAGGAGGAGATGAACAGCAGCTCGCCGCCGGCAGCCTTGAGCTTGGCCAGCTGTGCGCGAAAGTCGTTGGCATCGAGCGCGACCTGCTCTTCTGCCAGCACTCGGCCGCCGTCTGCCGTGAAGCGCTCGCGAAACGACTTGGCGGCGTTGCGACCCGCCTCGTCATTGGCCACGATCATGACCGCGCTCTTGAACTTCTTATCCTTGGCGAGCCAGCTCGACAATACACCGACCTCGTTCGACACGACCGGAATGTTGTTGTAGAGATACTCTTTGTTGGCGAGATTGTCCGATTGCCCGCCCCCGTTCATCATCACCACTTTGCTCTGCGCGCCGATCGGCTGGACCGCGAGCGTGGGCGATGAGTATGACGTCAGCGTGAACGGCACCTTTTCGACTTCCACCAGGCGCCGCATGGCGTTGACCGCCTTGGAGGCGTCCGCCGCGTGATCCTCATAGATCACTTCGAGCTTGTGGCCGGCGATACCGCCAGCGGCGTTGAGCTCTTCGGTGGCCATCTCCGTGCCGCCCTTCATCCACACGCCATACGAAGCGCCCGAGCCGGTGAGCGGCAGGATGGCCCCGATCTTGATCGGCGGCCGTTCGGCGCTGGCGGCGGCACTCAACAGAACCAGTGATGCAAAAAGAGTCAGTCGCTTCAGCATTCGGAGCCGCTCCCTAGATTAAGATGTGCTCACGACATCGAGTCGCGCTGAGCCTATCGGGGCACGCTGCGGCCGTCAACCCTGCGCAGCAGCAGCCGGCTCGAAGCCTCTCGACCAACAGGCACAGTCGACGTGGCGGGATTTCCGGCCTACTATAGGTGAAGTTGTGGGGCGGGAAGGCGCCGGGGCACGGGTCAGCTCCGGGAATGCTGCCGCCTAAGTTCTTCACGCAGGAGGTTGCCATGGTCACCAAAGCGCCAGACATCTATCGCCATCAGCGCGAGCAGCGCCGACGGGCGTATACGCTTTCGCCCCTGGTGCGCGAGGAATATCCGCGAGTCGAACACGTCACGATGGAGCTGAAGTTCACCGACCCTGCCGGCATCGGCCATCATTCGCAGCAGACCCATACGTTCGCCGCGGGGGCCAGAGCCTATTTCATGGTGTCCTGCCCGTTCTCGACCTGCGTAGAGGGCGGTTTCGACTTGAGCGGCGCCGTGGCCGACATGATCTCGCACCAGAGCGAGCTGATGACGGGACGGATGGTGTGCCAGGGCTGGCACGATCGCAACCATCCCGAGGCAAGGCGCTGCAACCTCGAGCTGCAGTACAAGATCACCGCCAGTTACGACGGACCGACGGAGTCCTGAGGCGGTCGAATCGCTGCAGCGCTCAGAATGCGCCGAGAGCTTCGCCTAAGACGTTGCGCGACCGGCTCAATACATCCCGCCCGCCTTCGCCTTCTCTCCACTCTCGCGCATCTCCTGCACCGCCGCCTTCGCCGCACTCGCGAGGAACGCATTGTCCGCGAGCAAGGTCACGTACTGGAACCCAAGCGCGATCATCTCCTTCGCCATCTTGGTCGATCCGGTGTGGATGCCGGCGTAGATCTTGTGCTTCTTCGCAGTGTCGACGATGTACTTGATCGCATCGAGTACCGCCTTGTCGGTCGGCACGCCCGAGGGCCCGTAGCCCAGCGAAATAGCAAGATCGTTCGGACCGATGTAGATGGAATCCAGTCCCGGCACCGTAAGGATATCTTCGAGATTCTCCACCGCCTGCTTGGTCTCGATCATCGCCATGGTGATGACGCTGTCGTTGATGTTCTTGAAGTAGTCGGGGCCGCAGTACCACTGCGCCCGCACCGGACCGAAGCTGCGATAGCCGCGCGGCGGATAGCGACAGGCGCCCACAAAGCGCTCGCACTCGTCGCGCGTGTTGATCATCGGGCAGACGATGCCCCAAGCGCCGGCGTCGAGCAGCTTCATGATGATGCCGGGCTCGAGCCACGCCACCCGGCACATCGTCGGCGTGCCCGCGGTCGCGATCGCCTGCATCATCGTGACCGCGGTCTGATAGTCCACCAGCCCGTGCTGCAGATCCACCGTGAGCCCATCCCACCCGGCCTGAGCCATGTTTTCGGCCGCCACCGAGCTCGGAATCCCGAGCCACCCGTTGATGACCGCGCCGCCGCGCTTCCAGATCGTCCTGATCGTGTTCTCTCTCACCGTCTCCGCCATTTTGTGGTTCGAAACAAACGCGGCGCTCGACTACTGCCACATCCGCGCAGAAAGGTGCATCATAAGGCAAAACGCCAGCATGGATCAGATAACAGGCAACGGAGGAGACTGCCATGATCGATCGCCGCAGGTTCTTGTCGGCTTCGGCCGCCGCATTGGCCGCGCCCTATGTCCGCACGTCGCACGCCGCGGGATCGCTCGCCGTCGGCTTCTGGGATCACTGGGTGCCCGGCGCCAACGATACGCTCACCAAGCTCTGCAACGAATGGGCGGCCAAGGAAAAGGTCGACCTCAAGGTCGATTACATCACCTCGCAGAGCAACAAGCTGCTAGTCACAGTCACTTCGGAGGCACAGGCCAAGTCCGGGCACGATATTCTGTCGCTGCCCATCTGGCTCGGGCCCGGGCAGATGGCCAGCCTGGAACCTGTGGACGACATCGTGCAGCCGCTCATTGCCCAATACGGCGCTTTGCCCGCGGCCGTCGAATATCTCGGCAAGCAGGAGGGCCACTGGATCGCGGTGCCGGCCACCGTAGGCAGTCAGATGAAGGGGCCGTGCGCCCGCATCGATCTGTTCAAGCAGCACGTCGGACTCGATATCACCAAGATGTATCCGGCCGGCGCAGCGCCTGACAAAGGGCTTACCGACAAATGGACCTGGGACACGTTCCTGGTCGCCGCGGAGAAATGCTTCAAGGCCGGCTTTCCGTTCGGGATCGGCATGGGTCAAACCGCCGATTCGGTCGATTCCGCCGGTGCGATCTTCGCTGCGCACGGCGCCCATCTGGTGGACGCCAAGGGGAACATCACGGTCAACTCCGCCGAGACGCGCCAGGCGATGGAATACTGCAAAAAGCTGGTGCAATTCCTCCCGCCGGATGTGTTCGCGTGGGATGACGCCTCTAACAACAAGTGGCTGATCGCGGGCAAAGGTGCGCTGATCATGAACCCGCCCAGCGCGTATGCGGTGGCCAAGCGCGACAACCCGAAAGTGGCCGAGCAGCTGTGGACGTTTCCCTCGCCGAAGGGTCCGAAGGGACGTTTCAATCCGGGACTGCCGTTCTTCTGGGGCATCTGGAAGTTCTCCAAGAACAAGATTGCTGCGCGCAGTCTCATCACGCATCTGTCTCAGCGCGCGGCGGTCGAGCAACTGGTGGTCGCCAGCGGGGGCTTCGACATTCCGTCATTCGCCGGTCTGCGCGACTTCAAGATCTGGGCCGAGGTGGGCCCGCCCAAAGGCACGCTCTACAACTATCCGCCGTTCGGTGATCAGATCGTCCACATCGCAGGCGCACCGGCGCCCGCGTCGATCGCAACCCAGATGTACACCCAGGCCACCGTCACCAAGATGATCGCCAAGTTCACCCAAGGCGGCGAGGCGATGGACAAGGTCATCGCCTGGGCTTCTTCGGAGCTGGAAGGTTTCATGCGCGCGTAGCGCGCTAGAGCGCATAAGGGAGAACAACTCTATGGTCGATGCGGTAGCGCGCGGCGTGCACGTGAGCACCGGTGGGCGCCGAATGACGCTGAGGAAGTTCGTGCGGCGCAAGTCCACCATCGCATTCGCAATGACGCTGCCCCTCATCCTGATCATCGGCACGCTGGTGGTCTATCCGGCGTTCTACTCGTTCTATCTGGCGATGCTCAACAAGTCGATGCAGCACTTCGTCGGGCTCGCCAATTTCTCGTTCCTGTTCACGCGTGAAACGTTCTGGATGGTGGTGAAGCAGTCCATCATCTTCGCCGTGAGCGCGGTGGTCTTCAAGGCGCTGATCGGCTTCATGGTCGCGCATTTCGTGCACAACATCCCGGTTCGCGGGCAGCGCAAATGGCGCGGCATGCTGCTGGTGCCATGGGTGATGCCGCCGGCGATGAGCGTGCTCGCCTGGCTGTGGCTGTTCGATCCTTCTTACAGCGCGTTCAACTGGCTGCTGGAGAAGATAGGGGCGAGCGGCGTACCGTGGCTGGGCAATCCGTACTGGGCGCGCTTCGCCGTGATCCTGGTGAATGTATGGATCGGCGCGCCGTTTTTTATGATCATGTATCTGGCCGCATTGAAGTCCGTGCCCGAGCAGCTCTACGAAGCCGCCGCCATCGACGGCGCCAACTGGTGGCAGAAGATGTGGTTCATCACCTTGCCGATGATGCGCAACATCATCGCCATCACGGTGCTGTTCTCGCTGATCGTCACCTTCGCCAACTTCGACATCGTGCGCATCCTGACCAGCGGCGGTCCGGTAAATCAGACCGATGTCTTCGCAACCTGGGCATTTCGCATCGGCATCGAGAGCAACGATATCCCGCTCGGCGCGTGCGTGTCGCTGTTCATGTTTCCGATTCTAGCCATCGCGGCGATCTTCATCTTGCGCGACATCAGCAAGCGCGGCAACGAGGCCTGATCATGCAGACCGCCACGACGGTTTCCGCCACGAAGGCAAGCCCGGCCCGCAAAGCCAGCTTGCGCCGCGACCGGCGGCGGGCGCTCGTCTGGTCCTACGTGTTCCTGGTGATCTTCGTCATCTTCTTTCTGACGCCACCGGTGTACATGGTGATCACCTCGCTCAAGACCAGCGCAGAAATTTCGGCGGCCTCCAATCCCTGGTGGGTCTTCAAGCCTACTCTGCAGAACTATATCGAGCTGCTGACCTCGCCGACGTATCTGACGTTCTTCCGCAACTCGGCGCTGGTTTCGCTGCTGACTGTTGCCATCACGATGGCGGTGAGCATCCCGGCGGCGTTTGCGTTGTCGCGGCTGAAGTTCTGGGGTTCGGCCACACTCGCAACCGGCGTGTTTCTCACTTACCTGGTTCCGAACACGCTGCTCTTTATTCCACTGTTCGGGATCTTCGCGTTTCTGCACGACATTACCGGGATCGAGTTCCTCAACCACTGGTGGGTGCTGATCATTGTCCACCCCATGCTCACGGTCCCGTTCTGCACCTGGATCATGATCGGCTATTTCGCGAGCATCCCGAAAGAGCTCGACGAAGCTGCGCTGATCGACGGCGCAGGCTACCTGCAGATCCTGACTAAGATCTTCATTCCGGTAGCCCTGCCTGGCATCATCGCCGCGACGATCTTCGCGTTCACGGTTTCCTGGGCGGACTTCCTTTATCCGCTCGCCTTCACCACGTCCACCGATCAGCTGGTGCTGCCGGTGGGTATCGTGACTACGCTGATCAAAGGCGACGTGTTCAACTGGGGCCAGATCATGACCGGAGCGCTGCTCGGCGCCGCGCCGCCGCTGATCATCTATGCCTTCTTGATGGACTATTACATCGCCGGGCTGACGGCGGGAGCGACGAAGGGATGATGTGCGTGATGGGAGCTGCGCGCCCCCACCCTAGCCCTCCCCCGCTACGCAAGGGAGGGGACAAAGACAGTGGTCGTGCAAGGGTTCACGAGACGAGCCATACAGATTCGCATTCCCCTCCCCTGCAATGCGGGGGAGGGTCAGGGAGGGGGCACCTTTGGCTCAAGTAACTCTGCACAAAGTCGTCAAAAACTACGACGAGACGCCCGCCGTGCGCGGCATCGACCTCGACATCGCGGACAAGGAGTTCGTGGTGCTCGTGGGCCCGTCGGGCTGTGGCAAGAGCACGACGCTGCGCATGATCGCGGGGCTCGAAGACATCACTGACGGCGAAATTCTGATCGGGGGCGAGGTGGTGAACGACGTCCCGCCCAAGGATCGCGACATCGCCATGGTGTTTCAGAACTATGCGCTCTATCCGCACATGACCGTGTTCGAGAACATGTCATTCGGGCTGCGCCTGAAGAAAGTATCCAAGCCGGAGATCAAAGCACGCGTGGACAACGCGGCGCGCATCCTCGACATCACCGAGCTGCTCGAGCGCAAGCCGAAGCAGCTATCCGGCGGGCAGCGCCAGCGGGTGGCAATGGGGCGGGCGATCGTGCGCGATCCGAAAGTATTTTTGTTCGACGAGCCGCTGTCGAATCTGGATGCCAAGCTGCGCGTGCAGATGCGCACCGAGATCAAGCGCGTACACCAGAAGGTGCGCACGACCACCGTTTACGTCACGCACGATCAGGTCGAAGCGATGACGCTCGCCGATCGCGTGGTGGTGATGAACGCGGGAATCATCGAGCAGGTGGGAGCGCCCAACGACCTGTACCATATGCCTGCGACCAAGTTCGTCGCCGGCTTCATCGGCTCGCCGGCGATGAACTTCGTGCCCTGCGCCCTGGAAGAAGCGGCCGGCGCGCTGCGCATCAAATTGAACGACAGCGTCGAATTGCCGGTGCCGGCTGCCCGCACCGAACGTTATCGCCCCTATCTGGGGCGCGCCGGCCTCATCTTCGGTCTGCGCCCGGAGAACATTCTTGAGCAACGCGGCCAGCTCGAGCCCGGCCAGCAAACCTTCGAGGTGGTGCTCGATGTTGCCGAACCGATGGGGATGGATACACTGGTGCACTTCCTGATCAACGGCAGCGACGTCTGCGGGCGCGTGAACCCGAATGCCGGTGCCGTGTCCGGGCAGCGCATGAAGCTGGTCGCCGACATGAATCATATGCATTTGATCGATGACACAAGCGGAAAGGTGTTGTAGAGACATGAGACTCAAAAATAAAATCGCATGGGTAACCGGCGCAGGCTCGGGCATCGGCAGAGCAGCCGCCATCGCACTCGCTCAAGAAGGTGCAACGGTAGTCGTGAGCGGCCGCCGCAAGGCGCCGCTGGAGGAAGTCGCAGCCGAGATCGAAGGCAAAGGGGGGAGAGCGGTGGTCAAGGCAGGCGATCTCACCAGTGCCGCGGCCGCGGCGCAGATCGCAGACGAGATCCGTTCGAAGTTTGGACGCCTCGACATTCTCGTGAACAACGCCGGCGTGAACATCGCGCGGCGGAGTCTGGCACAGCTCGATGCCGAGGGCGCAGACCAGGTGCTCGATGGCAATCTCTCGAACGCGTTCTACTGCGTGATCGCTGCACTGCCGATCATGCGCGCGCAGAAGGACGGTGTGCTGATTCACACCGCCTCGATGGCGGGGCGCTCGATCGGTCCGCTTTCCGGCGCCGCGTACTCTGCCGCCAAGCACGGTGTCGTGGCGCTCAGCCACAGCATCAATTGCGAGGAATGCATGAACGGCATTCGCTCCACGGCGGTGTGCCCGGGTGAAGTCGCCACGCCCATCCTCGATCAGCGCCCGGTGCCGGTCAGCGCGCAGGACCGCGCACGCATGCTGCAGCCCGAGGACGTCGCGGATCTGATCCGCTACGTAGCGACGCTACCCGCGCACATTTGCCTCAATGAAGTCTGGATCACCCCCACCTGGAATCGCGGTTACGTGGCCGCATTGAATCGGAACTGACTCTCCTACATGAAACCCGATACCGTCGTAATTGCGTCGGCAAAGCTGCAGCGTGCCGTCACCGAAATTTTCGCCAAGGCCGGCTGCTCGACAGGGGAGTCCGAGCGCATCGGGCACTATCTGGTAAGCGCCAATCTCGCGGGGCACGACAGCCACGGCGTTGCACGCGTGATCCGCTACGTCCAGCTCATGCGTGAGAATCAGGTGGTGCCCGATCAAACGGTCGACGTGCTGGTCGACACGCCGGTGATTGCAGTGGTCGATGGCAAGTACGGATTCGGCCAGACCGTCGCACCACAGGCGGTGCAGATCGGCATCGACAAATGCAAGCGGATGGGCCTGTCCGCAGTGGGGCTGAGGAATGCCGGTCACGTCGGCCGCGTGGGCGACTGGGCGGACATGGCCGCCCAAGCCGGATTGATCTCGATCCACTTCGTGAATGCGGCCGGCAGCATCCTGGTCGCGCCTTTCGGCAGCACCGATCGCCGTTTCTCCACCGCGCCCTATTGCGTCGGCGTGCCGATTCCCGGACGCGAGCCGCTGCTGCTCGACTTCGCTACCGCGTTCGTCGCGGAAGGCAAGGTCTTCGTCGCCAGCCAGGGCGGCAAGCCCATCCCGAGCGATGCATTGATCGGTCCGGACGGTGAACCGAGCGACGATGCGCGCCTGCTGTACGGCGACTATATCGCGACCGGCAAGCGCGACATCGCCTCAGGCAAGGGGGCGATCCGTGCCTTCGGTGATCACAAGGGATCCGGACTGGCGATGATCTGTGAGGTGCTCGGCGGCGCGCTGTCCGGCACAGGCTGCACCACACCCGGCCGTCGCATTGCCAATGGCATGTTCTCGCTCTACGTCGATCCGGCTCAGGTGGACCCGGACGGCATGTTCTCAGGCGACGTCCTGCGCTTCATCGCCTTCGTGAAGGAGGCAAAACCGGCGCCGCCGGCGACCGAGACGCTGGTCCCCGGCGAGCCGGAGTCGCGCATGCAAGCGCAACGCCTGCGCGACGGCGTGCCGTTACCCGCAGAGACGTGGCGCTCGCTGCTGGATGCAGCCCGCCTGGCAGGACTGAGCGCGCAATGGATCGAGGAAACCTCGGCACACGCGCGTTTGCCGCACGCATAGTCTGGCCTGCCGGAGCTGCCGGCTCCGGCAATCGCGGCGAATTGCTTGCAGGCTCAGGGCTTGAACACGTCGACCGCAACGACGATGACCGGCGTGCTGCCTTTGTTCTCGGCCCAATGAACGGTGTTGTGGTCTTCGGTCCAGGATTGGCCCTGCTGATAGTCGTGATCGCCCCCGCCCTCGCGATGCTCGGTGAGTGTGCCCTGTACCACATAGGCAACAGCCGGACGGCCCTTATGAGAATGCACGCCGACCACGCCGCCCGGCTCCAAAGTCACCGTGCGCATGCGCAGTTGACGGCCCTCGACGCCTTCGACTTCCGGGCCGAGGTCCAATGCCGTCGGGGCGCTGACCTTGACGCCCTTGTTCTCGGTCGGTGCCGTTCCCTGTCCGACCGCGACGCCCAATCCGAATGACAATGCGACCGCTGCTGAGGCGAGCGCGAACACTGCAGTGAGTTTCATCTTAGTGTCTCCTCCGTTATCGTATTTGGGGCATGCTACCAGAGCTTTGACAGCGCATACAACACGACGCCGACCAATCCGCCGACGACCATGCCGTTGATCCGGATGTATTGCAAATCGCGGCCGATTTCGAGCTCGGCCTTGTCCGCCATGTCGCGTGCGTCCCAGCCGCGCACGATTTCCTCGATCAGCAACGAGATCTCGTGACGATTGCGCACCGCCAGAACCTCCACCGCACGCGCGATCCAGACGTCCAGCTTGCGTTGCAGAGTCGGATCCTTGGCGAGCGCGCCGCCCAGTGCAAGCAGCACGTCAGCCAGCTGCGCACGGATGATCGAACGATCCCGGCCCAGATCCTCGACAATCTTCTCGCGCCCGATGCGCCACAACGTGCGATAGGACTGCTGCTCCTTGAAGTGCGCGAGCAGGTCGTGCTTGATCGCTTCGGCTTGTGCACGATAGCGCTCCGAGTGCTGCAGATCGTCGATGAACCGCAGCGTGGCCGCATCGAACCTCACGCGCAGCTCGTGCGCGGGATTTTTGGCGACCTGCTGCAAGAGATCCGCGACCCCGGCGATCAAGCGGTCGACGATGTATTGATCGATGAACTGCGGTGTGTAGCGCGACACCTCGCCGAACTTTGCGATCAGCATTTCACGATTGGCGCTGACCCAACGCTCGATCATTTTGAGCGCGGCGTCGAGCAGCTTTTGATGCCGGCCCTCGGCGCTCAACAGCGCCACTACGCGCCCCGTGAGCCGTGCGGCATCGAGCCGCTCGAGTTGCGGGGTCAGTGCTTGATCGAGCAGGCGCCACATGTCCTCGTCTTCGAGAGCCTCCAGCAATGCCGGGATCGCCGCACACGCCCGCTGCGCGGCGAGCTCGCTGTTTGCGCGCTGCGACAACCATGCAGCGAGTCGTTCGGCGATGCGGGCCTGCGCAAGCTTCTTGACGATATTTTCCGGGGTGAGGAAGTTGCGCTCGACGAATTGCCCGAGACTGCGGCCAATGCGATCCTTGTTGCGCGGAATGATCGCCGTGTGTGCCAGAGGCAGGCCGAGCGGATGCCGGAACAGGGCGACTACCGCGAACCAGTCGGCCACCGCGCCTACGGTGGCAGCCTCGGCGAAGGCACGTAGCCATGCCAGCGCCGGGTAGTGCGCCAGCGCCAGGCTGCTCGCGACGAGCACGATAAAGACGAAGATGAGCAGGATCGTGGCGATCCAGCGCATGCGTGTGAGCTGGGCCTGCTTCCATTCCGCTGGAGGCGGGCCGGCAGAGGTGAATGAATTCACGAAGATGGGATTTGAGCGCGCAGGCAGCGGTCTTATAATAGATCAGACTTCGGCAGTGAGTGCACGGTTCCGGCCGTCAACTGGCAGGTGCGCCGGGACGTTATGGATACTACGCTATGCTGTGTATTGGTTGAGAAGGGAATGCGATATGAACAAGGGTCTGCTGCTCCTCATTGCGCTGCTCGTCAGCGCGCCCGTACATGCATTTGAAGCAGTTGCCACAGTAGTGAGTGCTGTGCCGACCAACGAGACGGTGAGCCAGCCGAGCCAGCGGTGCTGGACTGAATATCAGCAGCAGACGTATCAATCGCCCCCGCCCGAGCGCAACCTCGGGGGCGGCATCCTCGGCGGTATCGTCGGCGGGCTGCTCGGCAGCTTGATGGGCGAAGGCAACGGCAAGGTTGCTGCTGCCGCTGCAGGGGCGGGTCTGGGTGCCATTGCGGGCGATCGCGTTTCCGCGCGCAACTCCGGCGACACGTATACGCGGTCCGTTCCGGTTCAACGCTGTGAGCAGATCAGCAACTCGGAGACTCGCACCAGTTACACAGTCACCTACGAATACGATGGACAACGATTCATGACGCGGCTCCCTTATAACCCGGGCAGTCAACTTCGCGTGAATGTATCGGTCACACCAAAGTGACCTCGACCGTGGGCCGCGCCTCAAATGCGCGGAAGGAGCATCTATGAGAATCATTTCCCTGCTTACGCTGCTGCTGGCCGGAGCGGTCGCCAGCCAACCCGCCCTGGCCGGGGGTAACTACCACGGGGGCAATTACAACGGACACTATTACAACGGACACTATTACAACGGACACTACGGATACCACTCCAGCGTGAATTTCGGCTTCTACGTTGGGCCCCCGCTGTTCGGACCTTGGTGGTGGGCGCCACCCCCGCCGGCATACTACTACGGTCCCCCCGTCGTCTATAGTCCGCCAGTGGTCTACAGCTCGCCCGTCGTAGTGGGGGTGTCCCCGCCGTCGACCCCGAGTTACTCTGCGCCCCCCGCTCCAGCCAACAACGGTGTGGTTGAACTCGGACCCGCGCCCCAGGCGAGTCCAGCCCCGGTACAGCCGCACACCGCTCCGGCGCCCGTGCCTGCCCAGAGCCCGCGTATGACGGCGAATCAGGTGTACGTGTATCCCCGACAGGGCCAGAGTTCGCAGCAGCAAGCGCAGGACGAGGCTGAGTGCAATCGCTGGGCTTCCAGTCAGATGGGAACCGGATTCGATGCCAGCCAGGCCAGTGCCAATTTTCAGCGCGCTCTGACCGCCTGCCTCGACGCCCACGGTTACTCGGTGAGGTAGACGCGCTCACTCGGAGCGGGCAAATGGCAGAGTAAGGCTCAATCGCGCTCCAGCATGCGTGCGCAGCATCATTTTGCGCCGGCCAAGGCGCGCTTGTCTGACGCCGCGGCGCCCGCATCGCCGGTGCGCAACAGCGCGTTCGGGTCCGGCAGCAAGGATGCATCCCAACCCCCGCCCAGCGCTTTGATCAGGAGCACGCTCGCTGTGAGTCGCCGATTCTGGATATCCACGGCCGTGCGCTCGTTGTTGAGTGCCGCAGCCTGTGCAATCACCACATTCAAGTAGCTCACGATGCCGGCCTTGTACTGATTGGTGGTGAGCACGACGGATTCCTGAGCCGCCTTCACCGCTTCGGCCTGCACCTGCGCTTCCTGCTCCAGAATTCTGAGCGCCGCAATGTTGTCCTCGACTTCTCTGAAACCGGTGAGCACGGTCTGCCGATAAAAGGCCACGTTCTGGTCATAGATCGCACGTGCCTGCGCAGTCTGTGCCTGCCGCAGGCCACCGTCGAACACCGTCTCCGAGATCGATGGACCGACCGACCAGAAGCGGCTGGGAAACTCGAGCCATTTGGACAGCTCGTTGCTCTCGAACCCCACCGATGCGCCGAGCGTGACGGTGGGATAGTAGGCAGCAATCGTCACGCCGATCTGCGCGTTGGCCGCAGCCACCCGCCGCTCGGCCGCCGCGATGTCGGGCCGGCGTTCCAACAGCGTCGAGGGCACCCCAGTCGGCACCGGCGGCGGCAGCGCGGTGAGCCCGACCGGCGGCAAGCTGAACTGAGAGGGCGCCTTGCCTATCAGTATGGCGATCGCATGTTCGAGCTGTGCCCGCTGCACGGTCACGTCGATCGCCTGCGCCTGCGTGGTGCGCAGCTGCGTTTCCGCCTGCGCCACATCGGCACGCGAGGCCAC
>Ga0335082_10005263_pt1 | contig 14154 bp, 14 predicted proteins | sample Lox_Sample_41_FD_206718 | JGI IMG/M metagenome (GOLD analysis project Ga0335082, IMG submission 206718) | Soil microbial communities from Loxahatchee National Wildlife Refuge, Florida, United States - Lox_Sample_4.1 | ecosystem: Environmental > Terrestrial > Soil > Wetlands | place: USA...
GCATTTGCCTATATTGTCGGCGTCGCAGAGTTCTTCGGCGGCATCGCTCTGATCCTCGGCCTGCTGACCCGGCTCTTCGCCATTGTCCTCAGCATCAATATGCTTGTGGCAATGGCAAAACTGAAGTATCGCACGGGGCTGACTGCCAAAGTGATGGACGGCAGTTGGGTCGGCGGTTATGAGCTCGATCTTGCACTGTTGACGATGCTTCTGGTGTTGTTCTCCATGGGACCTTCGCGGTACTCTCTTGACTGGATCCTCTTTCAACGATGGTAGAAGCGAACTGCGGATCACGGTACAGAAAGTTCTCGCGGCTGCTGATTGTATTGATTCTTGCGGGAAGCGCGGCCCGCGGACAAACGAATTCTGACTTCAACGTCAATCTTCTTCTCGATTATTCCTCCGCCGAGCAGAGTATCGCGCTCTACAACGACCAACCGGTGAACACAGAGGCGCTCGCCGCCCTGAAGGGAAACCGCATCGCCGCGTCCACGGCAGGACTCATTGCCGACCGCAGGTCTGTTTCCTCTCTCCTTACGGCATATCTCGATTCCGTGAAGTATCATGAGATCATTACCGACGACATCTTTCATCTCGAGGAAGCCCGCAAGAATGTTGACCGGATTCGGGAAATTCTGGATAAGATGAAGAAGGAGAATTTCAACCGGCGCGTCGTTGCCACCGTCGAGCAGATCTTTCCCGCAGATGCAAGAATTTCCATCAATATCCCTGTGTACGTTGTAGCGCTGGGGCATGAAAACGTCGATGCCTTTGTCCGGCGGATTATCTGGCATGGCGACGTGCCGGAATTCGTCGGGGAAGGAATGGGAGAGCTCACCATTGTGGTGAATCTTGCCAAGACAGTCGACTACGCCCCGGGTCTCGAAGAGCGTTTCATTTCCCTTCTCGGAGTTGTGGCTCACGAAACATTCCATGCGGCATTTGGTGCGTACAAACAGGGTGTGGAATCATGGAAGGACTTTTACAAAAAGCACGGGTCCCCGTTCGACGCTCTCCTCGATATTTCTCAGAACGAAGGAATTGCGTACTACCTCTCGCTGGATCAGCAGGGGCGGGGGTATTTGCCGCGCGATTGGTACTCTCACACTCAGGAGGTGTTTCAGACATTTAATGCGAACGCCTCCGAACTTCTGTCGAGCCATGTGTCGCCGTCGAGAGCCCAGACACTTCTCCGCACCGCGAATCTCAGCGGTTACTGGGGAAGCTACGGCGCCATGGTAGGAATGTATATCGCACGCGAAATCGACCGTCGCCTCGGAAGGCAATCACTCATCGAAACAATTTCCAAAGATCCGTTCGATTTTTTCCAAAAATACATTCATCTCACCGAGCAGGACAGCAACCTCCCGAAATTATCAAGAGCGATCGTATCGGCAGCTATTGAAAACAACTAAAATGTCGCATTTTGACTCGCTTTCCGGTCGATGCGCGGGTGATCTCTTCTGCTTCTTTCATTTTGTGTTCTTCCAGAAAAATTTTTGTATATTTCCACCCAAGTTAAGTACTTCTTCGACTTGATATTTCTCGAAGGACTTAAAGTATTACAGGAAAAAAGATTTCTTATCATAAGGATCACTCACATTGATTCAACTTCAGCTTTTTCGAACGCAGCGTGAGCGTTTGAAATCAGGAGTGAGCGGAACATATCCGGATCACCTCGTTGAACGAACGAAGGAGAAACCGGAAATCCGTCACGCTGTGAATGAGCCCCTTTCGAGGCCATGGATTAAGCATTATTTCATCATGCAGCTTCTGCGTGGGGGAGATTCGCGCGACGATGTGTTGACGCGCGACCACAACCTTCTCGATCTCTTCAAGACAACCATCCCCCTCTCTGAGAATTCCTTTTCCGAAAGCGTCATGAGTACCTGGCGAATGTTTCTCGACAGCGCATTCCGGGATGCCGATACTCCCTGGTACGGCGGCGTGAAGAAGCTCCTGAACAGCGAGCGGTTCTATTCTGCCATTGAACAACTCGAACTGGAAGTTCCCGAATCAAATCCTCAGCGAGTTTTCCAGTTCTACGATCAGACGCGCACGTTGCGGAGGATCCCGCGTGTTCCGATCAAGCTTTTTTTTGCTCTTCCGGGAAACGAGAAGGAGAAGCTCATTGAAATTCTCCGCACCGCCGTCAATAACAACCCCCATAATACCGATGTGGCTCTTCTCTCTTACGCTTTTTTTAAGGCGTGGAGCCGTGCTTCAGATTTTCTCGAACTTGCCCGCACGGAAAATCGCAACGATCTGGAGGAATGGTATTACTGGGTGGAAGGCGACATGCACAGTCTCGGCGCGCTGAAGCGGGAAACCGGCGATCATCTCACTTCCTTCTATATTTATGATCGTGCCCTGCTGACCGTCACGGAGTACAAGGAGATGGCCGACTGGTTTCTGCGGGAAAGTGAATTCAAGATGGCCTATCACTTTTACCATAAGGCCAAGGAGTTTGAAGTTGCCCTGGAGTTGCTGCAAAACATCAGCGCAAAGGAATTTGCAGAACTCACGAATTTACGACGTATCTCGAGGGGAGAAAAGCCGTTCGACCTTTCGGGAGACACGTCCCGGTACGCCACGCTCTACCAAGAGGAAATGGAAACTCTTCGCGGATTTGCACGCATCCGCGCTCAGGAAACCTACAGGCAGGTCGCAGTGAAAGCACGCCAGCATTTTGACCGGGAGACGATTGAGACAAAATATGCCTTCGGGGAACTCACGGAGGATGAATACCAGCGTCTCATCCGGCAACTTGCGGAGAGAAAGCAATGAACATTTCACCGATGTCCACCAAGCTCGGTATGGAACGCTGTGGGACCTGCGGGCACCGCTGGATCGATTACGAAGGGGCGCGCGATCATTGTTATCTCTGCGGCGGCACAGATATTTCCGAGTGCGTTTCACTGCGGGAAATCCGGGATGCAATTCAGGACCTCCGCAAGGGCGACAAGAAGTACCTTGACACGCACGCGAAGAAGACCCTCATTCTGAAACAACGGTACCGTGAGATCGCAGAGCTTTCCCTCCAGCGGGCGCAGGAAATCTACCAAAAGGTGAAGGAGCATTACACCAAGGGAAATCTTTCCGACAAGGTGATCGACCAGCTGATTATTGCCTTCCGGTTGTTCTCCGATCTCGGGATTCACAAGTCCGCCGTCGGCGTGGCGTACCTTACGGCGATGGGATACGCCCAACGCGGCGTCGAGAAGGAGATTCACACCCTCGACGACCTCAACGATCTCGTTGCCGCCCGGCAATGGTTCATGCGCCTGGGCACGAAGGATTGGGAAGCGGCCATCAATCTGCATATCGGTGAGAAAGCCATGGCCGCAATCACGACGGATCCCTCTCTCCTGCAGCTCATGATGCAGGTGTCGTTGTGGCATTCCTACAAAGCGCGTGACTACTATTTCGAGCAGCGCAATCCGAAGATGATCGAACGCATTCAGTTCGATATTGAGCGGACGACACAGCTCCTGACAACGTATACCCAGGGACTCTCGCAGATTGAAGCGGCGAAAATCATCGCACAGTCGACCACACAGCATGGAGTCGACGTCCGCAGAGGGCTGGAATCGTTCGGACATTCTGTCCAATACGGGCTGACGGCCCTCGGCGAACATATCGAACAGTTCGGCGGAAGTCTCAGTCGGGCAATGGAGGCGGGCTCTCAGGCACTGAGCTCCAACATCACCGGTGCGATGTACACTATCGCCGGCTCGTCACGATTTCGCGGCCGTTCACTTGACAAGAGGATGTCGGATGTGGGACAAATGATTGCCACCAGCACCAAAGAACTTCCCGAGAGCTTTTTCAAACCGATCAAGGAACTTGGGGCAAAGTTCGCTCTCGGAGCGACGGGAACCCCTTCGGCAAAAGAGCTTACAAACGACCCCTCCGTCGTCAACCTTGCCGAAGACATCCTTCCCGAACTGAAGAAATCAGAAGAAGGCCTCAAGCAGCTCGACGAACCCTCGATTAAGCTGACGGGGACGCTGCTCGACACACTCGTTTCAAAAGGGATCACGAAAGTCCTTGAGCAGCTCGAATCGCAGGAGCCGGGTCGAAAGAAATCATAGGAACTACCGGCAAGACACGAACGCCATTGGCGACACTTCTTCCCGACAGACTGACCCGCCGCGAAAGTCTGTGCACGAACTGTGGTTACGTCCAGGAGATTCGCAATAGCCGCGGAAGTACGTTTCTCCTCTGCACTTATTCATCACATGATTCATCGTACCCAAAATATCCGATCCAGCCGGTGTTAACATGCCCCGCGTACAATCCAAAAAGAAAATCGCCCGGAACATCGTAGGCCGTATTGTCATTCGGCCATTCATGCCGAAAGACCGGCACGATTTCCTCTCCCTCATTGATGCGCTTGCCGATTTTGAACATCTTCCCAGGCCCACCCGCGCTGCCCGGCAACGGCTCCTTCGTGACGCTCACGGAAGTAGAAAACGATTCGATGCACTCCTCGCATTTATCGGTCATACTGCAGTGGGATACGCGATCATGTTCGAAACGTATTCGTCGTTTCGCGCACTCCCGACGCTGTACCTGGAGGATATCTTTGTTCTTCCGGAATTCCGACAACAACATGTCGGCGGAAGACTCTTTCGTGCATGTCTGGAGATGGCGCGTGCGCGAAAATGCGGAAGAATGGAATGGGTGGTTCTTGACTGGAATGTTAATGCGATAGAATTTTACCGGCACATCGGAGCGCGTCAACTGAAGGAATGGCTCCCGTTTCGGATCGATCGCGAGCAGTTTTCCTCTCTCCTTCGCCGGAAGCCCACGCGCCGGTAATTTCCGCGACGGAAGTTCTCAGGCCGGATTTCGCGGCCGCGCCACCATGATTCCGGTTTGACCGGCATGGCGTTTCAGGTATTCGCCAAGGGGTTCGCTGATCATCGTGACTTTTTCCCCCACGTCCGGAGCGTGCAGAAAAAGCAGCTCTCCGCTCTCCGACTTCACTGCAATTCCCGTATGGCTGATATCCAGTCCGGCTTGAGCGGAAGTGATCGCGATGATATCTCCCGTTTGAATGGCGGATTGGACTTTTTCAATATCTGATTTGGGAATATAGAACATCGTCCGTGTCCTGAGACTTTCCTCACACGCCGCGATTTGCCGGAACATCGAATCCTCGACGAGCTTTCGATACGATGAGCGATGGGTTGTCATGAAATTGATTGTCTTCTTGTACGGTACACCGCCGACCGAATCCGTGACATCATCGACAATCCCCTTTCTTGCATTATCATAGATCCAGTCGGAAAAGTAATGCAGACGGCTTGCATACCCCTGCAAGCGACCCCCACGATACCGGATCTTCATCAATTCGTTTTGGTATGCGTCGTAGGAGAGCCGGTCATTCTTAATGCAGAGAGATAACGCCAGAACATTTTCCACAAACGTCACGCAATCGAAGGAATGAAGGTCACACACGAGCTGCTCCGAATCCGGAACGTCGAGGGTGTTTGCTTCATAGGGGAAGCCCAGAAATTTCTTGCCCACGAAAACGACGACGGATCCGACCGGCTGGTCGATCATCTTATGTGTAAACGCCTCGGAAAATATCTCGTTTGCTATCTTGCGATCTGCCGGCTGTGCGGCTGTGTGAGAAACTGAGAGAAATGCGGCAAGAATAACGAGTCGAGAAAACTGCTTCCATCGAAGTTCTCTACTGATAACGCGGGGAGAATGCACGGGCCCTGAAGTCAGGAGGAAAATATCAGAACGGAGTCTCATCAGCCGCAACAGGAGGAGGTGGTGCCAGGGCGGCCAGGCCGAAGGGGGCACGATCTTCGAAACTCGCATATTCCTTCACAAAGGAGAGAACCACAAGTCCCGTCGGACCGTTACGCTGCTTTCCGATAATAATCTCCGCGATTCCCTCGGTGGGAATTTCGTTCCCTTCCTCATCGAGCGTGCTCTTCTGATTGTACGTTTCAGGTCGATGGACAAAAATCACCACATCGGCATCCTGTTCGATGGCTCCCGATTCCCGCAAGTCGGCGAGCATCGGACGCCGGTCGGTACGCGACTCCACGGCGCGGTTCAACTGGGAAAGTGCAACAACGGGAATGTTCAGCTCTTTGGCAAGCGCCTTGAGCGAACGGGAGATGGAGGAGATTTCACGCTCCCGGGATTCAGCATTTCTCGGTCCCTGAACGAGCTGAAGGTAATCGACGATGACGAGACCGATGTTGTGTTCTGCCTTCAACCGGCGGGCTTTTGCCCGCAATTCGAGAATGCTCAACGACGCGGAATCATCAATAAAGATTTTCGATTCCGCGAGCCGCCCGGCAGTCCGGCTCAAACGCCCCCATTCATCCGGTGAGAGCCGGCCCGTGCGGAGAAGGTGGGCATTGACTTTCGCCTCAGATGAGAGCATACGGATGATCAATTGTTGTTCCGACATTTCGAGACTGAAAATCGCTGCTGCGGTTTTCTTTTCTTTGTCCGTTGCGGCCTTGCGGGCGATCGAAAGTGCAAGAGCGGTTTTTCCCTGGCTCGGCCGGCCAGCAACGATAATCAGGTCCGACCGCTGCAAGCCGCCCGTCAGCTCGTTCAGCTTCTTGAAGCCGGTAGGGACACCCGTCACCCCGCTATGTTTTCCATGGAGACTTTCAAGGAGTTCAAAGGTTTCCTGGACCGCCTTTTTTATAGGGGTATAGGACTTCTTGAGGCGACGATCTGAGATCTGAAAGATCTTCCCCTCGGCTTCATCCAGCAGATCAAGGGCATCTTCCACATCTTCATAGGCACGCGTCACGATATCCGACGACGAGCTGATCAGACTCCGCAAGAGTGCTTTCTCGAGAACAATACGGGCATGATATTCAACATTGGCCGATGAGGTAACATTCATCGTCAGCTCGTTGATCAGCATGGGATCTTCTGCGGGATTCAATTTACCGCGACGGCGCAATTCTTCCACCAGGGTCACGGCGTCAATCGGATCTCCCCGTTCAAAAAGTCCCGTCATTGCTTCAAAGAATTTTACATGGGCCGGGTCGTAGAAACTTGCCGGGTCCAGCACCTCGAGAACTTTGGGAACGGCTTCCTTGTCAATGAGCATTGCTCCGAGCACCGCGCGCTCGACCTCGACGGCCTGAGGAGGAATTCTTCCCGCCGGAGCAGCTTCCGCAGATCCTGAATTCATGGGAGGAGAGATCATCTGTGCTATTTCGTCATTGAATCGTATGCGCTTTTCAGCATTTTCATATCTTCCCAGGTCGGCTTCTTCCACTCCGGATTGCGAAGGAGTGCGGCAGGATGATATGTGACAAGAAGCTTTGTCCCGCGGAAATCGTGAAACTTTCCACGCAACGTCGCCAGACTGGCATTCGTCTGCAGCAGCCACTGAGCGGCGGTCAGGCCGAGACAAATAATAAACTTCGGTTGGACGAGTTCGATCTGCTTGTTGAGATACGGTGTGCAGAGATCCACTTCCGTCGGAGCGGGCCGGCGGTTATTCGGCGGCCGGCATTTCAGAATGTTGCAGATATAGACCTCTTCGCGCTTCATCTGTATCGCCTCGATGATCTTCGTCAGCAACTGGCCTGCCCGGCCGACGAACGGCTTTCCCTGGGCATCTTCATCTGCACCCGGCGCCTCTCCGATGAACATCAAACCGGCATGAGGATTGCCATCTCCGAACACGAACATGTTTCTGGTCTGTCCGAGGGGACATTTCAGACACGCGCAGATTTCCTGTTCCATCTCGCTCAGCGAGGTGCTCCCGGTCCATGGCTCCCTGGGATAGAGCGGAAGTTCTTCCGAGATAACCGATTGGGTCTTTGTCTGTTCACGCCGTTCCGGGTAGAGGGTATCCCCGAACAGATTCTGCTGTTGTGAAAGATACCTTTCAGCATCTTTGAGGAATTTCATTTCATCCGAACTCTTCATGCTGAATTCCGGTATTCCGTGAACTTGAATCCTCTAGTCAGTGAGGCAGTATTCTGTCGGACTTTACTTCTTCTTCAGCTTGCCGGCCAATCTGTTCAGGATTTGATCGGCAACAGCGTGTTTCGACATCCGTTTCAGACGCTCAACCTTGCCCTGCTTCGTTATCAGTGTAACGATATTCGTGTCGGTACCGAACCCTGCCCCCTCCTCGAGAGGGTTGTTCAGAACGATCATATCCAGCCGCTTTTCTCTCAGTTTCTTTTTCGCCGAAGCGATTCCGTTATCCGTCTCAAGCGCGAATCCGACGAGCGTTCTCCTGCCTTTCTTGCTGCCAAGAAAATGGAGAATATCGACAGTCTTCCGGAGCTGAAGGGAGAATGTTGGATCAGACTCGGATTCTTTTTTGATTTTCTTTTTCGAAACCGATATCGGAGCGAAATCAGCAACCGCTGCCGTCATGATAACAGCATGTTGCCGCAGATAGTGCTTCTTAGTTTCATCAAACATCTGTTGCGCCGATTCCGTGTCGATCCGAGTCACCCCTTTGGGCGTGCGAAGATGTACATGGCCGCTGATGAGCGTCACTTCTGCACCACGCTCCGACGCGGTACGTGCAATTGCAAATCCCATTTTCCCGGACGACCGGTTTCCGAGAAACCGAACCGGATCGAGCGGTTCGTATGTCGGGCCGGCAGTCACGAGCATGCGCACACCCCTGAGATCCTGGCGGCGATTCTGCAGGACATCCTCAACCGCCCGCTCGATCGCTTCCATCTCCGGCAGGCGACCCTTGCCCACCAGGCCGCTTGCGAGATCGCCTTCCTCGGGAGGGAGCACGACATATCCCATTTCCTGCAGCGCGTCGATGTTCGACTGCGTCGCCGCGTGATTCCACATATCGACATCCATCGCCGGTGCAACGACCACAGGACAACGCATCGCCAATGCGAGCGTCGTCACCGCGTCATCGGCATACCCGTGAGCAAGTTTGGCAACGACGTTCGCCGTTGCGGGCGCGATCACCATCACATCACTCCACTCTCCCAGTTTAATATGCCAGGTACCTGCGTGCTCGGCAGCGGGGAAAATTCCCTGGACGACATCTCTTCCCGAGAGCGTTGAAAGAGTCAGCGGAGTCACGAACTTGCCCGCTGCTTCAGTCATCACAACGTGGACATCTGCACCGGCCTTTCGGAAGCTCCGGATCAGGAACGGAATCTTGTATGCGGCAATTCCGCCGGTGATGCCAACAACGATGTGCTTCCCTTTGAGCATGGAAGAGACGTATACGAGCTTATACCGTCGGAGGAGGAGTTTCTTCTTCCTTATAGCGAAACGTGAGTTTCCCCCCGAGTAATTCATCTATCGCAGTTTCCGTCGGCTTCGGCCGTTTCTCAAATTCCTGTGCGACCAAAATCTGATCCGGATTTGTCTGCGGCTGGTCCGTTTCCTCCTCCGGTTCGAAAATACGCGACTGGAGCATCTCGATGCGCTGATTAAACTCGATCTTCATTTCCTCATTGATCTGTCTTGCACGCTTCAGCAGCACGACAATGGCTTCGTAAATATTTTCCGCCTTGCCGCTCAGCGCTTCAATATCGAGTGGTTTTATCGGCATATCTATTCCTTACATGGTTGATGTGTTCAATTACAGTAAATTCTGATTCTGACCCGCCGTCGAATGCACAAATCGTGCAACAATCCGCTCCACTTCGCCGATGGCAACCTCCAACCGGTCGTTGAGAATGGTGGCATGAAATTGATCAGCCAGTCCCATCTCCATCGCGACCCGGTCCATTCTCTTTTGCAGGGCTTCTGTGCTTTCGGTCTTTCTTTTCATGAGCCGGGCTTTCAGCACTTCGAGACTTGGCGGTTTCACGAAGATGAGGAAACTCCGGTCCGGATATTTCTTCTTGACGGAGAGAGCTCCCTTCACATCGATATCGAGAAGGATGGACCTTCCCATTGCGTGCGCCTTCCGTATTTCTTCGTTCGGGGTGCCGTAATAATCATCATAGATCTGTTCCCATTCCGCAAGTTCCCCCCTACGGATCTTTTCCTCGAACGCCGGCTTAGAGACAAAGTAATAATCTTTCCCGTCAATCTCGTTTGCCCTCCGCTGCCGGGTCGTTGCCGAGACCGAGAAGGAAAGTTCGGGGTACCTCTGCAACACTGCATGCGCGATGCTGGTTTTACCGCATCCGCTCGGGCCGGAGATAACAATCAACATCGGGGAGTTGGACACTGATCGCCGTCGAGCGTTATTCAATGTTCTGCAATTGCTCGCGGATTTTCTCGAGCTCTTCCTTGATCCCCACCACCAGATGAGCAACGTCGGCGCTGTTGGTCTTTGAGCCGATGGTATTCGCTTCCCGGTTCATTTCCTGCACGAGGAAGTTCAACTTGCGGCCCGCCGAGTCTTCTTCCCGCATTGCTTTCAGAAAGAACTTGTTATGGCTCCGAAACCGTACGGTCTCCTCTGTGATATCGAGCTTATCGGCATAGAGTGCCAACTCCATTTCGAGGCGCTTTGCATCGATGACGGACTGGTCGCCGACCAGCTCACGCAGCCGGTCTTCCAGCATCGATTTCATCGCCGGAACGGTTTCCTTTGCGAGCCGCTCAATCATCTCAAGAATTTCATCAAGCCGTTTGACCCGCCGAGAAAGATCCTTCATCAACTCTTCTCCTTCACGCCGGCGCATTACTGCCGCTTCGTCAAGCGCCATCGTCAGGGCCTGGCGTACCAGGATCCATTCCTTTTCGTCACCGCGTTCAAATTCATCGATCTCAATAATCTCCTGGAACTTCAACAAGTGCTCGAGCGTTATCTTCTCCTTCAGGTTGACGGCTCGTTTCAGATCGGAAAGGAGTTTATAGTACGCCTTTGCCGCTGCTTTATTGATCTTGAACGGTGTCTCATTATCATTCTCGTGCGTGATGTTTAAAACGACGTTCACCTTGCCGCGGCTGAACTTCGTGCGCACCAGTTCCTTCACGTCATTTTCCCTGAGCGACATCGTCCGGGGAAGACGTGACATCACTTCCAGAAACCGACTGTTAACAGAACGTATTTCTGCGACGGCGGTTACGCGGTCTTCGGTGAGTTCACCTCGCCCGTAACCCGTCATGCTCGAAATCATACCAAAAACAGAAAAAATTGGGGGATTTTGTTTAATAAGGTACGAAATTCCTCTTCACACGTCAAGAAAAACATGTGAACAGGTTATCCACCCCTTTTCCACATTCCGGGGTCGTGTGTTTCCTCAATTCGTTGTGCGACGGTGGCTTTTTGGATATATTGTGCATAACTTTGCATTCCCAAATGCTCGTCCACTCATTCACACTCCATGCACTCTGCCGGGAGATCTCTCCCATCCTGTTTGGATCCGAAATTCTAGAGATCTTCAGCCAGGCACGAAATGAACTTCTGATTTCCGTACGACAGGAGTCCACGACGGAGAAAGGCGCGCTCACCGTCTGCGTATGCGTCGAACCGAATTTCAATTATATCGTCGTGCGTGAAGAGTTTTCGCGCAAACGGAAAAACTCCATCGATCTCTTCCGCCCGTTGCAGAGAGAAGTGATTTCGACCATAGCAATGCACTCATCGGATCGGATCATCCTGCTCGAGACGAGAAGCGGGGAGGTGCTGCAGTTCCATCTTTACAATACCGCAGAGAGCAATATCCTCCTCGTACGAGACGGAAGGATCGTTCAAGCATTCAAGAGAAACAAATCGTTGGCTGGAACTCCGGTGCCTGCGTCCGCTCCCGTCGCTCCTGAAGAGAGTTCCCTCCTCGGTGTGAGGATCTCACAGATGTTGCCCCAAAGCAGCGAGAGTTCCATTGACGATGCTCTCAGAAAACTCCTGCCTCACTTCGGGAAATGGTATGTGCGCGAAATATGCACGAGAGGCGGGGTGGACGCCGAACGCGCTCCCAACACGGTTTCAGAAGAAGATTGCCTCAGCATTGCGTCTGCGATCCAATCGATCCTCCATGACCTTGAACATCCCGAGCCGCGATTGTACGAGCAGAAGGATGGCGGCAAATTGTTTTCCGTGATTCCCTTGCATCAGATGTCCCCCCTGCCGTATCAGACCTGCTCATCGGTGAACGAAGGGATACTCGAATCGCTCCGGTCCCGTTTTCGCAAGCACAGCATGCCTTTTACAAAAGCGTCACTCGAGCGGGCGATCCGCCGTGATCTGGAGCGGGCGCAACAGGCGCTTGGAAAGATATCTGGAGACCGACACGACGATGCTGCGACGTTCGAACAGTGGGGAAATCTCCTCCTTGCACATCTTGCAGAGATTCGGAAGGGCACATCCCAGGTTGAAGTCCCCAATATCTATGCCGGAGACGAGCCCCTCCTCATCCGGCTCGATCCGCGCTTAACCCCGCCGCAGAATGCAGAGAGGTACTTTGATCGTGCCAAGAAGATACGTCACGGCACGGAAGAGGTGAAGCGTCGTCGAAGCTCGCTGGAACATCAGATCGGGGAGCTCAACAAACTCGCGGCTGAGCTCGAAACGTGTACCACCGATGAGCAATACAGACAATTTCTTTCCAATCACAAGGAGGCGGTGAAACGCATGCAACCGGTTCGGGAGCAGACGGAAGAAGAGAACCTGCCGTTCCGCGTTTTCGCGGTGACCGGCGGAATGGAAGTTTGGGTGGGAAAAAGCAGTTCATCGAACGATCTTCTCACGATGAAATATGCCAAACCCAACGATTACTGGTTTCATGTGCGAGGGGCAAGCGGATCTCACACGGTATTGCGAGTTGTCGATCGTTCGAAGCCCGTGCCGAAAGAGACGATACGGGAAGCCGCTGCCATAGCGGCGTATTACAGTAAGATGCGACGCGGAAGCAATGTCCCCGTGGCATATTGTGAACGCAAATATGTTCGAAAAACAAAGGGTCTCAAGGAAGGGGCGGTGGTGATGGAAAGGGAGAAAATCGTCTTCGTGCATCCCGCCTTGCCTTGAAAAAGAGCGAAAACCTTTGTATACTCTTGCTACTTTGATTTATGCCCGCAGGAAGCGTCGTAGGTATTTCCTGTCACATCAATCGCACCGCTCTCTTATCAACTACAAAGGAAGTTGAAGTATGAAGTCTGCTGTCCTTCTTGCTGCCTGCTGTCTTACCATGGTGTCCACCATTCATGCGCAAACGGATACAATCAGTGAGACCACTTCGGAAGTCTATCTCATGGGAGGAACGTCATATCCATACTTACCGTCCGAGACACGGGAGATCTGGAAGAAGGGGTGGAATGCGGGAGTCGGTTACGGATATTCGTTCAAGCCCGGAGCCATTGGATATGGCGCGGCCTATGCGTCGATCGAATATAGCCGCTTCACATTCAACGATGCCGGGTACCGATCCTGGTTGCTCCCTCAATATCCTTCCGATAATGCAACCACGATACAACATGGTGGATTAAGTGCCCGCGGACCTGAGATGATTCTGACGGCATCACTGAATTTCAAGGCGGCATTTTCCTCGTCGAGACATTCCATTGCACCTTATTTTCTTGCCGGCGTCGGATTCATGTATTACCAGCGTGACAGCGCAGGAATCCAGGGGACGACCCTCTACACGATGGAGAGCAAGCATGAGGCAACATTTACCTGGTCGGTCGGGATAGGCATTGAAGCTCCGCTCGTTGACCCTGTGGCAATTTTCGTTCAGGCGAAGACCATTCTCGGCATCTTCGACGATCCCCGCCAGTTCTTCCCCTTCAGCGGCGGACTGCGCATCCGGCTGTAAAGTGTGAAGACCGCGGAATCATCCGGAATCACAATTTATCAGAAGCCGACATGCACAACATGCCGGAAGGTTTACCAGCTTCTTGTTGAGTCCGGCGTCAACCTCACATCCGTCAACTACTACATTACACCTCTCTCCAGAAAAAAACTCCGGGAATTACTCAAGAAGATGGGGCTCTCTCCTCGAGACGTACTGCGCAAAAAGGAACCTTTGTACACGCATCTGGGAATGGGCAGAACTACACTCACCGACGAAGAAATCATCGAGCTGATGGTGCGTCATCCCGATCTCCTTGAGCGACCGATCGTGGAACGCGGCGACCGGGCTGTGCTCGCCAGGCCGCCCGAGCGACTCCGGGAGATTCTGTAGCTTGAGACTCCTCCTGCTGAGGCATGGAGACGCTCTTCCCGCAGCAACGGATGATCATTCCCGGCCCCTTTCACTT
>Ga0335082_10005264_pt1 | contig 14152 bp, 11 predicted proteins | sample Lox_Sample_41_FD_206718 | JGI IMG/M metagenome (GOLD analysis project Ga0335082, IMG submission 206718) | Soil microbial communities from Loxahatchee National Wildlife Refuge, Florida, United States - Lox_Sample_4.1 | ecosystem: Environmental > Terrestrial > Soil > Wetlands | place: USA...
AGGAGGTTCATGGCCACTCCATCCAGGTCAAAACGCCGTCGCGAAGGTGAGGCGGAAGAGGCGGTGCGCGAGCGCATCCTGGAGGCGGCGTTTTCAGCCTTCAAGGAAAGCGGCTACGCATCGACAAGCACGCTGCAGATCGCGACGCGTGCGCGTGTCTCGAAGCGAGAGCTTTACGCGTTGGTTGGCAACAAACAGGAGATGCTCATCGCCTGCATCAGGGAGCGCGCCAAGCGACTGGACGTGCCCGCTGATCTGCCCGTGTTGCGGGATCGCGAGACCCTGGCGCAGGTGCTGGCTTCTTTCGGCACGAAGCTCGTGCGCGAGATAAGCGATCCCGCGGTCATTGCCGTATTCCGGCTAGCGATCGCTGAGGCGGTCCATGCCCCTGAAGTGGCGCACGCGCTCAACTCTATAGGACGCGAGACCAGCCGCGGCGCCGTCCGTAAAATCATGGCGCAGGCCCATGAGTTCAGACTGCTCACAGGCCGCCCTGCCGAACTTGCTGCCCAGTTCGCTGGGCTGCTCTGGGGCGATTTGATGGTCAGCCTGCTGCTCGGCGTGGCCGAGCGACCGACCCGGCGCGAAATCGCGAGACGTGCCCACGACGCAGCGGCTGCCTTCCTGCAACTTCATCCCCTACCGAATGGCGGCCAGGTCATCTGAGGCGCCGGTGAAGCCTCTTGTTAGACAGTCCGGCCTGACACCAGCGACCAATCAGTTTTCAATTGTTCTAAAGAGGGCAAGAACCTCGCGACCCTGCATGCTACAGTTACCGAGATGCGCAAGGAAATTGAGGAAGCCGTCCTGCTGTTGCGTCGTGGCGATGATGCGGCTCTCGAACAGGCACTAACGTTACTGCAAAACACTGTCTTTTCCTTCAGCATGCGAGTCTGCGGCCAGCGCGAAGATGCCGAGGACACGACGCAAGATGTTCTTCTCAAGTCTGTTCCATACTTGCCGAAGTTCGACAGTCCCAAAGCTCTTCTGGTGTGGCTGTACAAGGTGGCCAAGAACCGTTGCCTGATGAGCCGTCGCCGCAGCAAATTTGCGCCGGCCGAGGAACTTTCACTCGAGAGTTTAATGCCCGACCGGAAAGAACTGGAGCACCTCGGTGCGGGCGACAGTATCAACCCAGAAACCTTCGCCATCCGCAGCGAAGAAGCCGGTCGATTGCGCAAGGCCATTCAGAAATTGCCTCCTCCTTATCGGATTGTCCTCGTGCTGCGGGACATGGAAGGGCTGACCGATGACGAGGTAGCGGAGATCACCGGCCTCCGTCCGGGGACCGTGCGTGTGCGCTTGCACCGCGCCCGACTGTTCGTGCGTCAAGAGCTCATGAAGACCTGGAGAACCAGGCCAGCGCCGATGGCCAAGATACCGCCGGAGGAGGCTCGAAGCATCCCACGCTGCAAGGCGTTGTTCGCCGAACTCTCTAATTATCTCGACGAGAAGCTGGACGACTCGCTGTGCGATGAACTGGAAAGGCACCGCGACGGCTGTGCTCCCTGCAAGACGTTTCTGGCAACACTTGAGGCAACCATCGAAGGATGCAAAGCATTCCCTGCCGACGATCTGGATCGACGCAAGGCCAGTGAGTTGCGAAAGAAAGTGCTGGCCGACTATGAAATGCTCGCTAAGAATGTTGGCCGTTAGACAGGTTACGACTCGTTCTGTAGCAGGTGGAGGATTTCGCTTTCAAAGATAGAAGCGTCAGTGGCACCGATATGACGTGAGTAAATACGGCCATTTCGTCCGATCAGGAAAGCGACCGGGAGCCCGAGAATTCCTCCATAGAGCTCACCCGTCTTGGCATTCCCCATGACTACCGGATAGTTCATATTGAAGCGTCGGTAGAACTCCTGGACCGGTTCAGGCCCATCATCCATGGAAACCCCGATGATCTGTAAACCTTGAGTCCCGTACTTGGTCTGAAGGTCTACGAATCGCGGGATCTCATCGCGGCAGGGGTCACACCAGGTGGCCCAGAAATCCAGCAGAACCACTTTTCCCCGATAGGCCGAGAGCGTGAGCTGCCCACCCGTCAGTTGCGGCAAGTAGAAATCGGGGGCGAGGGCGCCGTTAGCGGCTGAGCGGTTGGTGTCCACTGGGCGAGAACGAGCAAGGAAATAGAGCCCCAGAGCCAGCAGGAGGGCAAACACAACCGTAAGCAGCTGCCGTTGCTTCACAAGGTCAATTCAATCGCCGCTTTCTACCGGGTAACCTTTGCCAACCCAGTCCACGCCAAAATTGCCGGCAATATACAGAACCTTCACATTCCTGAAACCCATAGCCTGCAATGCATCATCTGCCGGTTTCATGTTGGGGCAATGGCTCCACGGGCAGCACCCGCAATAAATGACGATGAACCTGTTTCGAGGCAGCGATCGAACCCGCTTACGTAACTGCTGCAGTCCGGTTTCGCTCGACCCCGGGCCAATATATTCGGAGCCGGGAATGTGCGCCTGCGAGTACAGCACATGCGAGCCCACTTGAAACAGCAGAGGCTTTCCTTGCTTGGACTTGAGAATCTGGGCCAGTGCTTCCGGGCTGATCAACCGTGAATTCGCGATCTGGTTTGCCGTCTCCGCGTCGCGGTGAATCGGCATCATCGAGGCCAGAACGATCGGGAGCAGAATTCCGACAGAAATGAATTTGAAGTTCATGTGAATTCTCTCCGCATTATCCCTGCTGGACTCAGCAATTCGCAAGGAAGACATACGCATTCCTTAGGTCGCGACATAAAAAACAGACGTCCATCAGATTCTTCTGTAACAAGTCCCTTTGTAAATGCATTCATTCGTGTTCTTGGTGGATGAAAATCCAGGGGAGGCAATCATGATCTCGGCGCAAGTTGAACTTACTCAACCACTTAAGCAGGGGCGGCAGTTTGTGGCCCAAAGCGGTAGCGGGCACAACCTGCTGATTGACGACACAGCCGGTGGCACGGGCCCCAAACCCATCGAGTTGGTCGCCGTCGGCTTGGCTGGCTGTACGGCTTTCGATGTCATCACTGTTCTGAGACAGAAGTACCACCAGAAGGTAACCGGCTATCAGGTGAGGGTCGAGGCCGAGCAAGCTGAACGTCCACCCCAAGTGTTCACCTCGGTCCGTATTCATCACGTCGTGACCGGACTGGACATCGACGAGGCAGCATTGCAGGAAGCCATTCGCCTGTCGGAAGAAAAATACTGTTCCGTGGGAGCTATGGTGCAGAAGACGGCGAGCTTTCACACGACCTACGAAATCGTCGATGACAAGACAGCGTGGCTACAGACAGAGGCACCAGCGGGAGTCGAGCGTTGAAGCCGCATGTTCAACTCGCCCTCGGCTTCGTCATCGCGACAGCACTTCTGAGCCAGGCATTGGGACAGCAATTGTCTCCGCTCACGCTGCGGCAAGCAGTGACGGTTGCGCTGGAGCGGAACCCCCAACGCAAGGCGGCTCTGGCCGAAACCCACGCGTCCTCTGCGGATGTTCAAGCTGCGCGCTCGTTTCTCATGCCCCATTTGAGCTTCGCTGAACTGGCTACCTTGGGCAACGATCCCGTGTACGTCTTCGGGAGCAAGTTACGGCAGCAGCGCTTTACCACCGCTGACTTTGCGCTTAACCAATTGAATACCCCGTTGCCATTCGGAAATTTCACCACGCGTTTTGGAGGAACGTGGAACCTGTTCGATTCGTTTGCCAGTTGGCGCGGTATCACACGCGCCCAGAAACTCAAGGAAGCCGCAACCCATCAACTGGATCGAACAGATCAAGAGATTGTGTTTCGCGTGGTCAGTTCTTACTACGGGGTTGTGCTGGCTGCGAAACATCTCGATGTAGCCGAGCAAGCCGAGAAAACAGCCGAATCCATTCTGAAGCGCAGCCAGGACAGATTCGACAGCGGTCTGGTGGTCGAGTCCGATCTGTTGACTGCGAAAGTGCGCATGGCGGCGCGACGGCTGGAGGTCATCCGCGAAAAGGGCAATCTGCTGGTCGCGGAGGCCCAACTCAACACGGCAATGGGAGTTCCGGTGGACTCGCCATTCCAGGCCTCTGAAGGCTTGCCTGAGCGGCTGCTCCCGGTCCCTGAGTTGGAGGAAGTCGAACAGCGGGCGCTGGCGAATCGCCCTGACTTGAAGCGCATTGCCTCGGAAGAAGCCGCCCAACGCCAGAGCCTCTCAATCGCCAAATCCAGCTTTGGCCCACAGGTCAATGCTTTTGCCGGATGGGAGCTGGACAATCCCACATTTGTGGCGGGTGGCGGCGGCAATAACTGGCTGGGCGGAATCGAAGTGAAATTCGACATTTTTGACGGGGGGGCCCGGCGCGCCGAACTTTCCCGCCAGCGTGCTCGCGAAGAAAGGGTGGCCGCCATGAAACAAGCGGCGAGCGATGCCGTCCGCCTGGAAGTGCGGCGGGCATTTTACGAGGTCGATTCCAGCCGGCAACAGGTTGAAGTGGCCCGCGCTTCCATCGCGCAGGCGCAGGAAAGCTTACGCATCAACCAGGATCGCTATGACAGCGGCCTCAACACGATCACTGACCTACTCGGTGCGGAAGAAGCGGCGCGCCGCAGCCAGTCCGACTATTGGGAAGTCGTTTACAACTTCCACATCAGTTACGCCAGCCTGGAGTTGGCGAGCGGGACATTAACTCCACAATCTCCGGTGGTGATGCCATGAATCGCACGAATGTCGTCGTTCTGTCTCTTCTGACAACCGCAATCGTGGGCCTTAGCAGTTGCTCGAGCGACCATGGCGGGGCTGCGCCGAGTGTGGAAACCATCCGCAATGTTCCTGTGGTGGCAGTGCAGTTGGCCAATGTGCCTGACGTACTGGAAGCGGTCGGAAACGTGCGCTCGGCACAAATCAGTGTTCTGGCCAGCCAAATGATGGGAAATCTTGTGGATGTGCGCGTGCGAGAAGGCGATCGCGTGCAGCGCGGCCAATTGCTGGCCTGCATTGACGACAATCAGTTGCGCGCCACGGTAGACCGCGCCGTGGCTGGTGAGATCGCGGCGCGCCAGCAGCTTGCCGCAGCAGAATCCGATCTGTCGCTGTCGCAATCGACCCTTAAGCGCTATCAGACTCTCTATGAACGGAAATCAGTTAGCCCCCAGGAGTTCGACGAGGTTCGAGCTCGCGAACAAGCGGCTACCGCGCGCCGCGACATGGCGCGAGCAGGACAGGAGCAGGCGAAAGCAGCCCTAGCCGAAGCTCAGGCCGCTTTTGATTACACTCGCGTGCGCGCGCCATTTGACGGCGTCATCACGGAAAAGAGAGTTGACCCAGGCACGCTGGTCTCGCCCGGCATGCCTATCTTTACCCTCGAAGATGTGGGCCGCTATCGCCTTGAAGCTTCAGTCAACGAGGGAAACGTTGCTTCCGTCCGAATCGGACAAACCCTGCCAGTGTTTATCGAGGCCCTTGGGAACAATGAACTCAAAGGAAAGGTGGTGCAGATTGTTCCCGCCGCTGATCCTGGCAGCCGAAGCTTTCTGATCAAGATCGAGCTGCCAGAGGATTCCCGGCTGCGTTCCGGTCTGTTTGGACATGCCCAGTTCTCGCGCGGCGAACGGCAGGCGCTGCTCGTGCCCCGAACTGCCATTGTGGAACGCGGACAACTCCAGGGTGCTTTTGTGGTCGACCTAAATAAAATCGCCGCCCTTCGCTACATCACCTTGGGGCGAATGGCTGGGGACAAGATCGAAGTACTGACCGGCTTGCAGGCGGGAGAAAATCTGGTGGCCGCGCCGGGGAGCCTTGCACTGGATGGCAAACAGATTGAGGCGCAGCAATGAGCGAGACGAACTTCACACTTCCAGCTGCCCCTCCCGCCGTGCTACGTATGGCGGGTCGAATTGCCAGCGCTTTCATTGATTCCAAGCTTACGCCACTGGTGATCGTTGCCGCCCTTCTGCTTGGCGCTTTCAGCATTTTACAAACACCGCGCGAAGAAGAACCCCAGATCGTGGTTCCTATGCTCGACGTGTTCGTGCAGATGCCGGGTGCTTCCGCCGCAGAGGTCGCGCAACGCGTAAGCCTTCCCATGGAACGCCTGCTTCGCGAAGTGCCTGGCGTCGAATATATCTATTCCATTAGCCATCCAGGCGTCAGCATGCTGGTGGTGCGTTTTTACGTTGGCACAAAGGAAGAAGACGCGATCGTTCAAACTTACAACAAGCTTTATTCCAATTTTGACCGCATCCCGCCGGGAGTTTCGCAGCCCATCATCAAGATTCGCTCCATTGATGACGTGCCGATCATGGCGCTAGCCTTGTGGGGCCAAGGTTACGATTCCTACCGCCTGCGCCGGATCGCCGGTGAACTGGAGAATTCTCTCAAACCGCTCGACGACGTGTCCGAGCCCAGGATTATTGGTGGTCAGCCACGGCAGGTACGCGTGGTGCTCGACACTCAACGACTCGCGGCCTACGGTCTCACGCCTGGCGCGATTGTCGGGCAACTGCAAGGTGCAAACATCCGTGGGCAGGCGGGCGGTTTCTCGCAGGACAATCGCGAGTTTCAGGTGGAGGCGGGTGTTTTCTTCACCAGCCTGGACGATCTCCGGCAGGTCGTGGTCGGAGTTCATGCCGGACGCCCCGTTTACCTACGTGATGTAGCGGAACAACTGCTGGACGGGCCTGCTGAGCCGGACAACTATGTTCTGTTCGCGAATGCTCGCGGCACAGCAGGTTCGCCGGTTGGCGTGGACTATCCCGCCGTCACAATTACTGTCGCCAAGCGCAAAGGCACGAACGCCACCGTCACTTCCGAACGCATTCTGCAGAAGCTCAACGATCTGCGAGGGTATGTCCTCCCTCGGGACCTCAACGTTACGGTCACGCGCAATTACGGTGAGACCGCAAAAGACAAATCGGATGAACTGCTCAAGCACCTGCTCATCGCGATCCTCTCCGTGACGCTGCTGATTGCCCTGGCTCTTGGCTGGCGGGAATCGGGCGTCGTGCTGTTGGCCGTTCCAGTGACATTGGCCCTGACTCTCGCAATCTTCTACCTGTATGGCTACACCCTGAACCGGGTCACGCTGTTTGCTCTGATCTTTTCCATCGGCATTCTCGTCGACGATGCCATCGTGGTGGTCGAGAACATCGTTCGTCATTTTCGCCTGCCTGGAAGCCGGGGGAAAGCGCTGTCAGCAATCGCAGTTGAGGCGGTGGACGAAGTCGGCAATCCCACCATTCTCGCTACCTTTGCAGTGATCGGCGCCATCCTGCCGATGGCGTTCGTGCGCGGGTTAATGGGGCCTTATATGCGCCCGATTCCGGTGGGTGCTTCCGCAGCCATGCTGTTCTCGCTGGTCGTGGCCTTCATCGTTTCGCCGTGGGCGGCGTTGCGTCTGTTGAGACACTATGCGGACGAAGGCCCAGGCGTCATGCACGAGGCTGAAGGTTGGACGACGCGCCTTTATCGCCGCATGATGAACCCCCTCATCCTGGATCCCCGCCGCCGCTGGATGTTCTTCGGCGGAGTGGTGGCGTTGTTGCTCGCTGCGGTCGCCTTTGTCCCTCTGAAATGGGTGCGGGTGAAGATGCTCCCGTTCGACAACAAAAGCGAGTTCCAGGTCATCATCGACATGCCGGACGGAACCCCTCTGGAACAAACCGCCCACGTTGCCCAAGCCCTCGGAAGTTATCTCAGTGAGCAACCTGAGGTCACGAACTACCAGATTTACGCCGGTACTTCCGGCCCCTACAACTTCAATGGATTGGTACGCCACTATTTTCTGCGATCGCGGCCGAATCAGGCCGACATTCAGGTGAACTTGCTTTCTCGTCATGATCGCAAAGCGCAGAGCCACGAAATCGCTCGCCGCCTGCGGCCTGAACTGGACAAGATTGCACAGCAGTTCGGTGCTCGCATCAAGGTTGCCGAAGTCCCACCCGGTCCGCCGGTGCTGCAGACTCTGGTCGCCGAAGTGTATGGCCCCGACTACAAGGGGCAAATCGAGCTGGCGGCACAGATCAAGAAACTCTTTCAGCAGACCCCCGGCGTAGTGGACGTCGATTGGTACGTCGAAGACCCTCAGACCAAGTACGATATGAAGGTTGACCTCGACAAAGCCGCACTCCACGGCATCTTTCCAGCGGAAGTAACCCGTGCTCTGAAAATCGGGTTGGGCGGCGCCAACGCGGGTCTTTTGCACGATCCCAAGTCGCGGGAAGACATCCCCATCGAAGTGCGTCTGGCACGCGCCGATCGCTCGCGCATTGAGGACCTGGACAATCTTAAGCTTCCTACAGCGTCCGGCGGACAAATCGCATTGCAGGAGGTCACCCATCTGGAAAAGACCACGATCGACACCAGCGTCTATCGCAAGAACCTGCAGCCGGTGGTGTACGTGACCGGCGACGTTTCCGGGGGAGAAGAAAGTCCGGTCTACGCCATCATGAAGATGAGCGACGCCATCGACCATATCAAACTGCCCGAAGGCTACGCGGTCAAGCAATACAAGGGCACAACCATGCCCGAACGCACCGATCGCTATTCGATGAAGTGGGATGGGGAGTGGCACATCACGGTCGAAGTGTTTCGCGATTTGGGCCTCGCATTCGCCGCGGTTCTGGTGCTGATCTATGTGCTGGTGGTGGGGTGGTTCCGGTCCTTCGTCACTCCGCTCGTCATCATGGCGCCGATCCCACTGACTCTGGTCGGAATTCTTCCGGCACACGCACTGATGGGCGCATTCTTTACCGCGACTTCGATGATCGGCTTCATTGCCGGCGCCGGCATCATTGTCAGAAATTCCATCATCCTGGTGGATTTCATCGAATTACGGCGTTCGCAAGGGATGTCGCTCGAAGAAGCGGTAGTCGACGCCGGTGCGGTGCGATTCCGCCCCATGCTTCTAACTGCGGCTGCCGTGGTAGTCGGCGCGAGTGTGATTCTATTCGACCCGATTTTCCAGGGTCTGGCCCTTTCCCTGATGGCTGGTGAAGTCGCGTCAACTGTACTTTCCCGCATGGCTGTGCCGGTTCTCTATTACCTGTCACAAAAACGACATCCGTTTGCCCCTGTGCATCCGCACTCACCGGAAAACATCGCGGAGTGTGAAACGCCAGCGTGCGAAGTTTCAGGAACACTATGACTCTATACAAGGAGCCCTCTCTATGACCATCGAACGTACTCTCCGACTGATCGCCGGAATCTTCATCCTTGCGTCACTTGCCCTCGGCCACTGGGTAAACCCATATTGGTATCTCTTCACGGCCTTCGTCGGCCTCAACCTGTTCCAATCAGGCTTCACCGACTGGTGCCCGATGATGACTTTCCTGCGCAAACTGGGAGTCGGCCAGCAGGAGAAGGTCAAACATGCCTGATTGGGTCTGGGTGATGGCGTTGCTCGTCGGCTATTTGCTGTTGACGCAGTGGCTTTTGCCCAAACTGGGAGTTCCAACTTGAAGGCGCGTCGACCGCGCCGGGTCCCGGTGCGAAGAGACTGACGAACGGGGAACGTCTTCCAGGACTGCAAAGTAACGTCAGATTTCGGATCGACGGTCGCATAGGAGGGTCCAGCGGCAGTGCGAGATCTGGTTGATTGGTCTTGAGCGCCTGCCCCAAGAACGGCCCACCCGGTTTGCGCATCCCACGCCGACGTCGTCTTAAGTCCCTATGCTTCCTGCGCTCCCGCTCACATAGCACCAAAGAACAGCATCTTTGGTGATCCCAGATTTGCACATTGTCACACCCCCGTGAGTCTTCCATCACAGAATCGCACCTCGCAGCCATTCTAGATTTGTAAATATAGTTTCGAAATATCGCAACTTCATGTGGAAGAGTAGAAATGTCTCATTCATACCAAATGCTGCCCGGACAAGAGATGGCCAGCGCTTGGGCCGGCGGCCCAATGGAGTCATTCATGAGAAAAGTTTTGATGTCGCTGTCTGCACTCGCTCTTTTCGTATCGGTTCTCGCCTCGAGCACGCCCGCCCTGGCGCAGAACCTCAACGGCAAAGAGCTTTACCGGAACAATTGCAAGGTTTGCCACGACAAGGGGTCGCCCAACGGGCAATACAGCCCAATGACTCTTACGCAGGATCAGTGGCGGACGTTTTTCAAAACGAAGCTGATCCCCATGCATAAGAATGCCGTGCACCCCGGCGCCGGCGGCAAGTTGCTCGAATTACTGTCCCCCGAACAACTAAAGGCAATTCAGCGTTTCGCGATTGACCACGCAGCGGATTCGGAACAACCCGCCACGTGCGGATAGGAGTTGGAACTCCGCAGAAGGGACGGAGTAAGAACATCTATGCATAAATTCTTCTTAATTCTTATTACGCTTACGTTGCTCTTCGCTTTGGCTGCTCCGGCGCAGAACGCCCCGACCAGCCCGGCTCAAACTCCCAGCGCCTCCACCGACGAGAACGCCCAACTGCGGCAGGAACTGGAACAGATGAAGAAAGCCGTCGCGGCCATGGAAGAACGGCTGGCGGCTCAGGAGAAAGCCAGCAAGCAGAGGCTCGAAGAGGCCAAACAGGACAACCCCAGCGATCAAACCAAGACGGCCGATCTCGAAGCCCAGGTAAAGGAACTCGATCACCGGGTATCGCAGACCGAACGGCGGGGCGCGCTCGACCGGATCAATTTTTCCGGCGACTACCGCTTTGAGGCGCACTCGCTCTGGGGCGATGTGCCGGCCCACTATGACGGCATGCAGTTACAGAACCTGATGGTCAAGACGCTCTGGATGACTGCGCCCACTGCGCAAGGCGGACTGGGAATGCCTCTCGATCCCAACATGTTCAGCCAGATGACGCCGACACAATTCAGCGCCTTTCTTGGTCAACAGGTGCAACAAAACTACTCCCAGTACCAGGTTTACACCGGGAATCTGACCTTCTCACAATTAAAGGGCTCGCTCTCGCAGTTCTCGCCGCAGATGCAGCAGATGTTGACCAGTTATCTGTTGCAGGTGCCCGGGGTATACCGGAGTCCTTACACCGACAATACGGACATCCTCTACACCAACCGCCTGCGCCTGAATCTGGATTCGAAGATCAACGACGATCTCAGCGTGACGGCCCGGCTCAGCATGTACAAGGTGTGGGGGGATTCTACGGGCGTGCAGATCTTCAACGGCCAGCCGACGTCGCTGAACATCGACGGCACAACCGCCGGAGTCCCAAACGGCGACATGCTGCGGGTAGAACGCGCGTTTTTCACTTGGAATCATGTCGCAGATACTCCCCTTTACATATCGATCGGGCGTCGTCCATCCACCGATGGGCCGCCTCTGAACTTCCGCCAGGATGAACCACGCGGCGGAACACCCTCTGGCGCACTAATCGATTTCCAATTTGATGGCATCACGATCGGCTATCACTTCAGCGACAAGATGATATGGCGCGTCTGCTACGGAGTCGGCTACCAGTCGGGATTCGGCAATGCCAATATCCTGAAGACTCCGGCCGACAGGCTGGCTGATACCCACCTGATCGGCGCCAACCTGGATCTGTTCACCACGGACAACACCTTGCTCCAGGCTACCTACGCTCACGCCTTCAACGTGACGGACGGTTTCAACGGATTAACGGTGTTGCCGGTCAATCCGCTTACCGGGGACCCGGTAACCGCACCGGTGGTAATGCGCTATACGCCGTCTGCCAATCTGGGTGCCATCGATCTGTTCGGGGTGAACTTCAACCGCCGCTTCCATCAGGTAGAGATGTACCTGAGCGGCAACTACTCCGGCACCCACCCCAACGGGGTCACCACCCCGTTCGGTGGCCTAATGTCGAATCCCTTCGAAACGCCGGTGGACCACAATGGCGGTATGGTTCTGGCCGGACTGCGGTACAGCTTCCCGCAAAACGATGGCCGTACCAAGATCGGCTTCGAATTCAACCATGGCAGCAAGTATTGGTTCAACTTTGCCAATGCTGAAGATGACATTATCGCGCCCAAGACCAACACGCGCGGCGATGTCTTTGAAACCTACCTTACCCATCGCTTCTACGAGCGCCTGATCATGAAGCTGGGATACATCCACTACAACTACAACTTCTCCGGTTCGGGATGGCACGTGGGAGCTCCACAGGACCTCGACACGCTCGCCATTCTCGGCTTCCCAACTTACAAAAACGCATCCATGCTCACCCTGGGAATGACGGTGCGGTTCTAGTGACGATGGACGGAGACCGGTAATCGCCGGTCTCCGTTCTAAAACCGCGTTGAGACAATCGAGGTCGGCAATGAGCAGAATTACACGGCGCGGGTTTCTCAAAGGCTCTTCGGTCGCAGCCGGTTTGGCAGGAGCGGCGGCAGCCTCGCAGGCTCAGGTCCATCCTCCGGGCTGGCGTGGCGAGACGCGCGTGCAGCAAATCGCGACCAATTGCGAAATGTGCTTTTGGCGCTGCGGGGTAATGGCAGAAGTAACCGATGGCAAGGTTCTCAAGCTACAAGGTAATCCTTCACACCCGCTCACCAAAGGACAACTCTGCGCCAGGGGAAATGCCGGCACTCAGCTCTTATATGATCCCGACCGCTTGAAGTATCCGATGGTCAGAATCGGAGAGCGCGGCTCAGGAAAGTTTAAGAGAGTCTCATGGGATGAAGCTCTAGACTTGTTCGCCGCGCGGCTCACCGATCTGAAAAAGAAGTATGGCGCGGAAAGCGTGGCCTTTTTCCCTCACGGGGTCGGAGCTGGCTTCTTCGGCACGCTGATGAAAGCGTATGGCACGCCAAATTCCGCTGAACCGGCGTTTGCTCAGTGCCGAGGCCCGCGCGACGTGGGCTATCAATTGACTTTTGGGCGTCCGGTAAACTCTCCCGAGCCCATCGATCTCGAAGAATCAAAGTGCATTGTCTTAATCGGAAGCCATATCGGAGAGAACGTTTTTACCTCACAGGTCACCAATTTCATTACCGGGCTGCAAGCCGGGGCAAAGCTGATCGTCGTCGATCCTCGATTCTCCACTGCAGCGTCGAAGGCTGACTACTGGCTGCCCATCAAACCCGGCACCGATATTGCGCTGCTGCTCGCGTGGATGAACGTACTCATCTCCGAGAACCTCTATGACAAGGAATATCTCGATCAATACGCGACCGGCATGAAGGAATTGGAAGCACATGCGCGGGGCTTCACGCCGGAGTGGGCGGAGCCGATCACGGAAATTTCCGCGGCGCAGATCCGGGAGACTGCGCACTTGATGTCCGCGGCGAGGCCCGCGGTTGCCCTCCACCCGGGCAGGCATGTGACCTGGTACGGAGACGACACGCAACGGGCCCGGGCAATGGCGATTCTCACGGCCCTGCTGGGAGCCTATGGCCGCAAAGGCGGAATGTTCCTGCCCACCAAGATCAAGCAGGGACGTATTCCGCTGCCGGCTTTTCCCGAACCGGAGAAAGGCCGTGCCGATGGCGGGGGAAGCAAATTCCCGTTAGCGGCGGAAGAATCTCAGGGTGTCACGCAGGCTTTGGTACAAGCCACCATGGACGCCAATCCCTACCCGATCAAGGGTTGGGTAGTGTACGGACAAAATATCCTTGAAAGCATTCCGCAACGGCAGCAAACGCTCAAGGCCATCGAGCAACTGGAATTCATGGCGGTGGTCGATGTAATGCCGGTGGAACAGGTTCAGTATGCGGATCTGGTGCTCCCCGAGGCTACCTACCTTGAGCGTTACGATCCCCCCGCATTTGTCACAACCAGCAAGCGCCCTTATGTCTCGATTCGCCAACCGGCCGTCGATCCTTTGTATGAATCCAAGCCGGGTTGGTGGATCGCAAAGCAGATGGCGAGCCGCCTGGGTTTATCCGAATACTTCCCCTGGAAAGACCCGGACGAGCACCTTTCGAAGGTGGTAGCGCCTCTAGGTGTAAACCTCACGGAATTGAAAGCGCTCGGGGCCGTTGGATTTGAAGGCCGCCCTTACATCGAAGATCGCAATGAGGGCGACGGCCCTCTATTCCCGACGCAGAGCGGCAAGATCGAATTGGTCTCCTCCGTGCTGCAGGACCTCCATGCCGATCCTCTGCCCAAGTTCACCGCGGTTGATCCCCCTCCGCCCGGCTTTGTCCGGCTCATTTACGGACGCGCGCCAATACATTCTTTCTCCCGCTCGGAGAACAACTCCTGGCTCAGCGATCTCATGTCTGAGAACGAGGTCTGGCTCCATCCGAAGGTCGCGGCGAGCTTCGGCGTA
>Ga0335082_10005266_pt1 | contig 14148 bp, 8 predicted proteins | sample Lox_Sample_41_FD_206718 | JGI IMG/M metagenome (GOLD analysis project Ga0335082, IMG submission 206718) | Soil microbial communities from Loxahatchee National Wildlife Refuge, Florida, United States - Lox_Sample_4.1 | ecosystem: Environmental > Terrestrial > Soil > Wetlands | place: USA: Florida...
GTTCGGCGCGGTGGTGACGCTCATCCCCTGCTACGTCGGCTTCGAGGCCCAGGAGGGCGCGGAGGGCGTGGGCCGCGCGACCACCACCGCGGTGGTCACCTCCTGCGTGCTCATTCTGCTGCTCGACCTGGTGCTGGCGAAGCTGCTGCTCTAGCCCGTGATCGAGCTCCGGAACATCCACAAGAAGTTCGGCCGGCACGTGGTGCTGGACGGCGTGGACTTCTCCGTCGCCGACGGCGAGACCGTGGCGCTGCTCGGTCCCTCGGGCACGGGCAAGAGCGTCCTCCTCAAGCACATCATCGGGCTGATGCGCCCGGACCTGGGCGAGGTGATCGTGGACGGCGAGTCGGTCGCGCAGCTCGACCGCAAGCAGCTCGCGGCGCTGCGGGGCCGGATCGGCTACGCCTTCCAGACCGGCGCGCTGTTCGACTCGATGAACGTGTACGAGAACATCCGGCTCGGCATCACCGACGACGAGTGCTACCGCAACCGCGACTTCTGCCGCGGCCGCGTGGCCGAGTGCCTGCGGCTGGTGAACCTCGCCGACGACGTGGGCAGGCTGATGCCGGCCGAGCTGTCGGGCGGGATGCGCAAGCGGGTGGGCATCGCGCGGGCGATCGCGGGGAGGCCCAAGTATCTTCTCTACGACGAACCCACCTCGGGCCTCGATCCGGTGAACGCCGACGCGATGGACGCGCTGATCGAGCGGCTGCAGAAGGAGCTGCACGCGACCAGCGTGGTGGTGAGCCACGACGTGCGCGGATCGTTCAAGGTGGCGGACCGCATCGCGCTGCTGCACAACGGGCGGATTCGGGCGGTGGGGACGGCGGAGGAGTTCATGGCGGCCAAGGACAGCGTGGTGCGCGAGTTCCTGGAGCGCGACGTGCAGTTCGCGACGGAGGGCTGATGGAGCTGCGCTATCGGCGGGAGGCGGCGGTCGGCGTGTTCATCCTCGTCGCGCTCCTGATCTTCGTCTTCGGGATGATCTGGCTGCGGGGCAAGTCGCTGCGCAGCAGCGAGCTGGTGGAGACCACGTTCTCGGACGTGGCGGGCCTGAAGGTGGGCGACCCGATCCGCACCTCCGGCGTCGCGGTGGGCCAGATCAAGGAGATCCGCCTCCTCAAGCCCGGCCAGGTCCTGGTGCTCATGAACCTGAAGAGCGGCCAGCAACCCCGGAGCGACGCGCGGGCGGTGGTGCGGTCGCTCGATCTGTTCGGGGCGCAGTACCTGGACTACGATCCCGGCACCTCGCCGCAGGCGCTGCCCACGGGCGGGATCATCCCGGGCCAGCGGGAGCAGAGCGTGGCGGAGCTGGTGTCCGGGCTCACCGGCCCCGGCCGCCAGGCGCTGACCAACGCCGGACAGTTCGTCTCGCCGCAGAACGCCGCGGAGCTGCACGCGCTGCTGGTGGATGCCCGCCGGGCGGTGGGCCAGATCGGCGCCGCCACGCAGGCGCCGTCCGAAGAGGCCGCGCACGCGCTGCTGGCGCTGCGCGAGCTGCTGCAGCGGCTCGACCTGCTGGTGGGCAGCAGCTCGGCGCAGCAGACGGTGGACAACCTGCGCGACGCCACCCGCAACCTCACCCAGGTGACGGCGACGCTGCAGCGCACCAGCACCTCGCTCGACGAGATCCTGCTCAAGATCAACGCCGGCCGCGGCTCGATGGGGCGGCTGGTGAACGACACCACGCTGGTGGGCGATCTGCACGCGGCCAGCACCGCGCTGACCGCGCTGCTGACCGATCTCAAGGCCAACCCGGGCCGCTACGTCAACGTGCACGTGTTCTAGCTTGCTGAAACTCCTGTTCCTCGGCACCTCGGCGGCGCGCCCGACGGCCGAGCGGAACGTCAGTGCCCTGGTGCTGACGCGCGAGGGCGAGACGCTGCTGTTCGAGTGCGGCGAGGGAACGCAGCGCCAGATGATGCGCTACGGCGTGACCTTCGCGTTGAACGAGGTGTTCTTCACCCATTTCCACGGCGACCACTACCTCGGCATCATCGGGCTGGTGCGCACCCTCGGCCTCCAGGGCCGGACCGAGCCGATGCGGCTGGTGGGCCCCCGGGGCGCGGCGAAGCTGCTGGGGCAGGCGTTGGCGCTGGGCGTCGAGCGCCCGGTGTTCCCGGTCGAGTACGTCGAGGTCGAGCCGGGCCAGGTGCTCGCGCGCGACGGCTACGAGCTGCGGGTGTTCGGGGTCGAGCACGGCGGCGGCGCGGTGGGCTACGCCCTGGCCGAGCGGGACCGCCTCGGCCGCTTCGACCCGGATCGCGCGCGGGAGCTGGGGGTGCCGGAGGGGCCGCTGTGGGGCAAGCTCCAGCGCGGGCAGGCCGTGCGGCTCGAGGACGGGCGGGAGGTGACGTCGGAGACAATCGTCGGCGCCCCGCGCCCCGGCAGGAAGGTGGTCTATTCGGGCGACACGCGGCCGTGCGCCGCCACGGTGGAGGCGGCGCGCGGGGCGGACCTCCTGGTCCACGAGGCGACCTTCGGCGAGGAGGAGAAGGACCGCGCCAGGGAGACGGCGCACGCCACGGCGAAAGAGGCGGCCGAGGTGGCGAAGGCGGCCGGCGCCCGCCGGCTGGTGCTGACCCACCTGTCGGCGCGCTACTCGCGGGATCCGGCGGTGCTGCTCGACGAGGCGCGGGCGGTGTTCGCCGAGACGGTGGTGGCCAAGGACGGATTCGAGACGGAGATCCTGTACCCCGATTGAGCCGTGGCCCGAGCGGCGGCCCGGCCGGGGTTCGGGTTGAGGGAACGGCGGTCCCCGGCTAGGTTTCGTGCCCGCACGGGGCTGTAGCTCAGCTGGGAGAGCGCCTGGATCGCACCCAGGAGGTCAGGGGTTCGAGCCCCCTCAGCTCCACTGCGTTAGTTGTCTTTGCTTTGCTGGCAACTTGCCGTCTGGCAACCGGCAACCAGCTCTTTGCCCCTTGGTGTAATTGGCAACACGCCTGACTCTGGATCAGGAGAGTCCTGGTTCGATCCCAGGAGGGGCAACTGGAGAGCCCGAGGTGACTTTGGTCGCTTTCGGGCTCTCCGTCTTTCAGCCCACGGCCGTAGTTTCGCCGCAGCTTCTCACGCGGTTTCGACTAGGTTTCTGTCCATGAGCTTCACTGGACAGGCCATGACTTTGAGCAGCTCCGTCTCGCTCGTGCTGTGTACCCCACTTCGCGAGGCAGTTTGGGCCAGCTGAGAGGTCAACGTATCCTCGCCAAAGTGCCTCGACGAATCGGCGTACACAGCAATCGATGAGAGAGACGGCATCATCTGGGACGCGCTGACTCGCGGGAACGACTGCGCGGTCAGTTCTTGATCGAGGAGAACCTGCGCCAGGATCGGCAATGCTCAGTGGCTCGGGCAGAGGCTGAGCTCCGGGGAGTTGACATCTGAACTTCAAAGGGGAATGCTTTGTTTCCTAATCCCCTGGTACGCCCACAACACCCCGGAGTGTCTATGAACCGCTCGCTGCGGCTGGCGTCGTTCGTTCTGCTGTGCTGCGTACCGCCGGTGATGGCGCAGGGCACGATGGCCGGCATGAGCATGGGCGCCGACACCGCGCAACTCTCGCGCGTCAGGATCGCGCTGGACAAGTACAAGGATCCGGTCGCGGCGGTGCGTGACGGGTACTTCTCGACCCTGGTCTGCATCGACTTCCCACACGGCGGCGAGCACAGCGGCGACCTGTCGTACGCGGCGGGGGGCATGGGCGTGCACTTTCTCAACGTCGGGCTCATCGGGCCGCAGCTCGACACGCTGCACCCGCAGGTGCTGATCTACGAGCCGGTCCACGACACGCTGCGCCTGATCGCGGCGGAGTGGTTCATGCCTACGCAGGTCAGCTCGACACGCCCACATATCTTCGGCCGCGATCTCGACGGCCCGATGGAGGGTCACGCGCCGATCATGCCCCCCGAGGCGCACCACTGGGATCTGCACGTGTGGCTATGGAAGGCGAACCCGAACGGCATGTTCAGCCCGACTAACCCGACCGTGCGCTGCCCGAATGGGCGGTACACCGTGCACGGCGACGCGCCGCGCATGGTGACGCCGCAGTAGAGGGAGGGTGCCATTGCGAGGGCCGCGGCATCCGCGGCCCTTTGCACGCCCGCTACATTCATGCGCATGCAATCCCGCCTTCTCGCCGCAGCGCGCCGCTGACTTTCGTCCCGATCGCGCTGGCGGGCCTATTCGTCTGGCGGGCTCACCGCACGCTGCTGCAGTTCGGGTGGATGTAGTAAGCCGAAGCTGGCGCAGCGGGCGTCTACGGTGAGTCAGTTTCTGAGCCAGTTTCGGGTGACAGAGTCTGACATCCGCGGCCTCGCTGTTTTTCGTGATCAGCGGCGTCCTCGCCGTTCGACTACCAGGCCGATCGGTACGTAAGAGAAGACACAACTATCGGTCGGCATCGGATCCTCGCGGCGGAAGCCGCACGTCGGGCAGGCAATGGTGGAGCGCAGCTCCGGGCTCATCGTGCCTCCCCTCCGTGGCTCCCGCCCAGGGTGCCGCGAGCGGCCGGCCGCGGCAGCGTCCATCAGGCGTCGTTCAGGGCGACCACCGGATCGACGCGCGTCGCGCGCCGGGCCGGGAGGTACGTCGCCAGCCACGCCACCAGCGCGAGCCCCGCGGCCGCGGCCCCGTAGGAAACGGGGTCGAGCGGCTGCACCTGGAAGAGCAGGCCCGTCATGAGCCGGCTCGCGCCCGCCGCCGCGGCCATGCCGGTGGCCAACCCCACGCCGGTCACGCGCAACGCGCGCGTCCCGACCCAGGCGAATACGTCGCGGCTCGTGGCACCCACCGCCATGCGCACCGCGATCTCGCGCCGGCGCCGCGCGACATCGTACGACATCACCGCGAAGATGCCCGACGCCACGAGCGCGAGCGCCGCCGCCGCGAACGCCGCCAGCACCCGCGTGACGGCGCGCGAGCGGGCCAGCGCGTCGTCCACGTAGGCGCTGAGCGGCCGCATCTGGAACACCGCCGCCTCGGCATCCAGCGCGGTCACGCTGGAGCGCAGGGCCGGGCCCACGGCGTCCGGTACTCCGGCCGTGCGCAAGGCCAGCGTCATCGTCATGCCGGCGCGGCCCGCCGTCTGCGCGAGCGGAATGTAGATCTCGATGCGCGACGCCGAGTCCAGCTCGTAGTGCCGGACGTTGGGCACCACCCCCACCACCGTCCGGTACACGAGCGCGCTGTCGGCCCCGCGCTCCCGGATGGTGAGCCGCCGGCCGACGGGGTTCTGTCCCGGCCAGAACCGGCGCGCCATCGTCTGATCGACGATGGCGACCGGCGCGGTGCCATCGCGGTCCCCCGGCGCGAAATCGCGCCCCCGCACGATCGGGATCCCCATCGCCTCGAAGTACTGCGGCGAGACGACGTTGTAGAGCACGGACTGCGCGTTCGCGTCGGTGACCGGCGTCCCCTCGGGATACGCCCGCTTCTCCCACGACCGCTGCGAGAGCGGCACCAGCAGCGTCACGGCGGCGCTGCGCACTCCCGGAAGCGCCGCGGCGCGCTCGCGCAGCCGGTCGTAGAACGAGAGCCAGCGCGCCTGCGTGGACACCTGCTGCGCGTTCGCCTGCACCGACGCCATGAGCACGTGCGCGGGATCGAACCCCGCGTCCACGTGCGACAGGCGGTCGAGACTGCGGAGCGTGAGGCCGGAGCCGATCAGCACCGTGACGGCGAGCGCCACTTCGGCGACCACGAGCGCCGAGCGGAGCCGTCCCCTGCCGGCGGCCACCGTGCGCGCGCCCGCCTTCATGGTCTCGGCCACGTCCAGGTGTGTCGCGCGCCACGCGGGCACCGCTCCGAACAGCAACCCCGCCGAGATGGCGGTGGTCACGGCCACCGCCAGCACGGCACCGTCTACCCGCAGCCGTGCCACGAGCAGCGAAGGCAGATCCGCCGGAAGCATCGGCACCAGCACTCCCACGAGACCGTAGGCGAGCGTGACGCCCGCGGCCGCGCCCAGCAGCGACACCAGCAGCGCCTCCGACAGCATCAGCCGCACGATCGACCCGCCGCCCGCGCCCACCGCCTTGCGGATGGCGATCTCGCGATGGCGCTCCTCGCCGCGCACGAGGAACAGGTTGCTCACGTTGGTCACCGCGATGAGCAACACGAATCCCACCGCGGCCATCAGCAACCACAGTTGCGCGCGCACGTCGCCCACCAGGTGCGATTCGAGCGAGCGCACTTCCGGCACGGCGACGCCGGGGCCCAGCTCGGCGCGGAGGTCACGGCCCACGCGCGCCAGATCCGATCGCGCCGTGGCCAGCGGCACGCCCGGCTTGAGCCGCGCGTAGGTGCGCATGCCGAACCCGGCATCGCGGTTGTTCCAGGGCAGGTCGGGTATGGCTCCCATGGGCAGGTAGAGCTCGGCCGACAGGTCGGGGAAGCCGGCTCCGGAAGGCAGCACCCCCGCGACCGCGTACGGCCGCCCGTCGAGCGTGAGCACGCGCCCCACGACGCCGCGGTCGCCGCCGAAGTGCTGCTGCCAGAACGCATGGCTCAGCACCGCGACGGCGGGCATCCCCGGCCCCGACTCGGTTTCGGCGGAGCCGGGCAGTCTGCCCAGCGCGGGCTCGAACCCGAACATCCGGAAGAAATCGCCTACCACGGCGGTCGCGGTCACGATCTCGGCAGGCCCACCGCCGGTGAGCGTGAAGACGAATTGGTCCGCACCGCTCACCGACGAAAAGACGCGGCTGCGATCGCGCCAGTCGCGGTAATTGGGAATCGAGTTGGAGATGTGGAATCCCGTGCTGGCCAGCGCGTCGATGGTGACCAGGCGGCCGGGCTCGGGGAACGGCAACGGCCGCAGCAGCACGCCGTAGACGATGCTGAACATCACGGTGTTGGCGGCGATGGCGAGCGCGATGGTGCCGGCGGCGACGACGGCGTACCCGGGACGGCCGCGGAACGCGCGAAGCGCCTGCCGCACGTCGTGCGCTAGAGGGCTCAAGGCTACCTCGAGAGGCGGGTGTCCTCGGTAGGACAGTTGCAGCTGCGGCGAGGGTTGGAACCGGACCCCATTCGCTCGACCGGGCTTCGGCGTTCCGGGGGCACCCCGGCGGGCCGTGGTGCGAAAGTCAGGCCCTCGACATCTGAAGCAGCTTCCTCCATTGCGCGTCGGTCGCCGGGACGACCGACAGCCGCGGCATCCTGACCAGCGCCAGGTCCCGCAACACCGCCTCCTTCCGGATCTCGGCGAGCGTGACCGGGCGAGGCAACGCCTTGCCGGCCACGATGTCCACCACCGCGAGCCTCGCGTCCCTGGGGTCCGGGTAGGACGCCGAGGCCACGGTGGCCAGGCCGACCACGGCCTTCTCGTCGCCCGTGTGGTAGATCATCAACTCGTCGCCGCGCTGCATGGCGCGGATGTTCTTGAGCGCTGCCGGATTGGTGACGCCGTCCCAGCGCGCGGTCCGCTCCCTGACCAGGCGGTCGAAGGAGTATGCCGAAGGCTCGGTCTTGAGGATCCAGTGTGCCATGGCTGCCGGTGCCGGGAATCTACCCGGCACGCGTGGCCCGGCAAACCGAACGCGACCTGGCCGCGCTACCGCACCCGCGCCCGCTCGAGGTGCATCACGCCCACGCTGTCGCGGACGCCCATGTACAAAACGCCAGGGCCGAAGCCCGCGATGGTGCGGAACGGCGGCAGCTGGACGCGATCGGCGAGCTGCCCCTGGCCGGTGACGACGTCGTAGACCGGACGCCCGCCCACGATCTTGTCGGTCCGGATCCACAGGTTCCCGTCGAGGTCCGCGCGCACCGAGCCCTGCCGGAACGGCGGGCGATAGTCGGGCACGTCGGCGAGATCGGCGCGCATCACCTTGGGCGCCGGCATGCTGATCGTCGTGGCCGGTCCGGGGCCGCCCCCACCGCCTCCTTCGCCGCCGGGGCCCGGCCGGCTCTGGGTGATGATCACGAAGCCGCCTCCGCCCGCCCCGCGATCACCCTCCCGCGGAGCCGCGCCCACCGAGGCGCCGCCCGCGCTCATCGGGCCGTTGCGTTGCAGCCGTGCCTGCATCGAGTCGATGCCGGCCTGCGTCTCGGTGACCGTCGAGTCGAGCAGCGCGCTCTTGGCGGAGTCGTCGAGCCGCTCCCACTCGTACGGCATCCGCGGCAGGTGCGTCCACGAGCCGTCGGGGTTCAGCCGGTCCACGTGGTAGTCCCGGCCGCGCACCACCTCGATCGCCCCGTCCGACGTGACCGCCCAGTCGTCCACCGTCTGCGGCGGCATCGCGGTCATCGTGAGGTTGATCTTGCCCTTGTCGTCGCGCGACATGCTGGTGCGGGTCCGCAGGATGCGGATCGCCGCCGCCGTGTCCAGCGACCGGGTGGCGAAATCGAACCGGACGATCAGCGCCGAGTCCGGCGGCTCGAGCCGCATCGGCCCGTTCGAGGGCGGCGGCCCGCGGAACTGCATCCGGACGGGCGAGAAGTAGGCGAGCCGCCCCCGGGCGTCGAAGCCCGGCGTCCCGAAGATGTTCCCGATCAGCGCGGGCAGGGCGCCGCCCGAGGGCGGCATCGCCATCGTCCGCACGATCGTTCCCTCGGGGCTCAGCACCAGCATCGAGAGCGCCGCCGGCGTGATGAGCAGCGCGGAGTCGCCGTGGAAGGGCAGCAGCGTGCCGGGGCGCGAGCCGTAGGAGTTGGCCAGGCCGCTGGCGGAATCCGCCACCACCGTCGGGCTCCCCAGCGTCGAGTCGTACAGCACGACCCGGCGCGCGAGGATGTCGTTGACCAGCACCCGCCCGCCGGCCACCTGGACCGCGGCGGTCACGCTCGAGAGCGAGTCCTTCGAGACGGCGGTGATGGGGCCGAGCTGCCGGACCGGAGGAGGCTGCTGTGCCGCCGCCCGCGCGGCGCACAGGAGCAGCAAGCCGGCGGCGGACACGATGGTGCGAGTCGTCATGGTCATCGCTCGATTCCTATTGACGGATCATGATGTTGCCGCCGCCGGCGAAGGCGCCGCCGGGGACGCCCATCCCCGGCGCGAACACGCCACCCGGCGTGCCCGAGGTGCCCGACCGGATCGCCCCCAGGTAGCGCTGGTCGAGATACGCCGCGATGAGGTCCGGCAGCTTGCGGCGCTGCGTCGGCGTCAGAAGGTCGTGGATCGCGGGCGCCACGGCCATCAGCAGGTCCACCGACGCCTCGCGCGAGCGCCGGTACCGCTCGTACACGGCGGCGTGGTCGTAGCGGTCCGGCAGCGCCACGTAACCCCGGATCACCGGCGTCCAGATCGAGTCGAGGCGGATCACATACGAGCGGTTCAGCGTGGCGAGGCTGTCCGCCTGCGGCCCGGTGAGGTGCAGGCTGTCCGCCTGCGCCAGGATGGTCGCGATCGGGTTGATGACGCTCCCGGTGCCGTACATCGCCCGGAGGAACGGCTCGGGCATCTTGGTGCCGGCGAGCGTGCGCCCGCGGTCCAGCGTCTGGGTGAGGTTCTGGCGCTCGCGCGTCGGGCCGAGGTCCACGCGCAGGGCCAGCGTGATCGCCACCGGGTTGCGGTTCGCACTCACCGCCGGGCTGGTGGAGCCGAACCGCTGGTTCACGTCGTACGCGAAGCGCCGCGCGGTCGAATCGAAGCCGCGCACGATCAGGAGGCGCGGGTCCGGCGCCGGAGACTGGCCCCAGCCCCGGAGATGGCCCTCGCCGTGCAGCAGCAGGTCCGCCGCGCCGAGCGGGTTGGTGATCTGGAGCGAGAGCGTCGCGCGCTGGGGCAGCCGGACCTTGAGCGGATTGAAGGCGATGGTGAGGAAGCCGCTCGACGTCCACGGCCCCTCGCAGCTGTTGCGCCCGGCCACCCGGCCGAGCTGCGCGCGCAGGCAGTCGCGCACGCGGCTCGAGGAGCCGGCGAGCAGGGCGTTCATCCCCGCCGCGAGCGCCGCGTCGCTCGTCGCGGCCGGGTCGGCGACGAAGGCCCGGTCGTTGGCGTAGCCGTCGCCGTTGATGTCGCCGCTCACCGTCGGCGTGAACGGCGTGCCCGACTGGAAGCGCTGGAACCAGTTCACCCGCACGAGGTCGAACAGGTTCGCGCCGAGGGTGACCTGGATCTGGTGGCGCCAGTCGCCCGTCGAGCGCGCGTCGGAGGTGAGGAGCGGATCGCCGTCGGTGCTCGAGAAGCCACTGACCCGGTCGCGCACCGAGTTCAGGGTGTACGCGACGCTCCAGGTGAACCGCGAGTTCAGCGACAGCGGGGCGATCTGGACCTGGAGCTGCCGGCTGAGCGAGCGGAAATCGGACGTCATCTCGGTGACGTGGTTGAACGCGGAGGAGAGCCGCGAGTCGTTGGTCGCCACGGCGCCCGTCGCCGGCACGATGCTGCCGGGCTGCACGAACACCGGCCGGCCGCCCTCGTCCGGGAGCGTGAACCGCGTGGTCGGGACGAAGTTGAGGTCCACCGTCCCGGTCTGGTCGAGGTTCAGGGACCAGGTGCCGGTCAGCGTCGCCATCAGGCGGTTGTCGAGGACCGGCCGCGCCCACTGCAGGGTGGACCGCACGCTGCGCTGCGGGGCGAACGCCGGGCCGAACAGGGTGACGTTCGGCGCCGAGCTGGTGAACACCGGCCCGCCGCCGCTGGCGCACGACGTGGGGATGCTCGAGGGGTCGGCCTGGTACGCGCTCCAATCGGGCGCCGGGGCGTTGGCGCCCAGGCAGGTGATCTGCTGGGCGCCGGAAGGCAGGCCGGTGTTGGCCATCGCCTGGCCTGGCAGCTGCGCGCTCGGCGTGTTGGTGAACAGGCCGACGCCGCCGCGGATGATGCCGCGCGGCACGCGGGCGGCGCCCTCGAACGCGCCGATCTGCTGTCCGCTGCCGTACACCCACGAGAAGCCGATGCGGGGACTCATGCGGACGCCGTCGGGCACGTGGTCGTTGGCCGTGCCGAACAGCGGGGACACCGCCGGGTTGAGCGCGGGGCGGCCCTGGTACTTGTTGGCGTCCACGCGAGCGCCGTACACCACCTGGAGGTCCGGGGTCACGCGGTACGAGTCGCCCAGCGACAGCGCGCCGATCAGCTCCGCGCCGTGGGCGGCGACCGGCGCGAGCTGCCGCGTGAACACGGCCGGGGTGCCAGCCTGGAGGTCGGCGAGCGAATTGAACGAGAACTGGCCCAGCAGGTTGTTCGCCTGGTCGAGCGACCACGCGTCGCGGCGGACCTCGGTGGTGAGCTTGACCCGGTGCTTGCTGTCCACGCTGAACCACGACAGCCGGTTGGTCAGGTCCCACGACGTCGTGGTGGCGCTGGTCCGGAACGTGGTGCCGCCGAACTGGAGGACCTGGACGCCGCCGGTGCCGTCGGCGAAGTCGGAGTTCACCAGGACGCTGCCGCCGGGCATGGCGAGGTACGGCGACGCGTAGCGGCGGTCCCGGCTCACGGCCACGCCGGTCTCGCTCAGCAGGAAGCCGAGGTAGGCCGTGTGCTGGAGGCGCGCCGATCCGCTCCAGCCGGTGAAGCTGAACGACGACGCGGGCAGCTGGGTGGTCAGCGGGCCGGCCGGGGAGGCCCGGTTCCAGCTCCCGTTCGCCGTGAGGTTGAGCGCCTGGCCGCTGGTGGACGAAGGCGGAGCGAAGTCGAACGACGCGAGGAACGAACCCTGGTCGCTGAGCCGGCTCGACGGCACGCCGCGGACGGTGGCCGGGACCCCGGCGCCGCCCAGGATGCCGAGCAGGCGCGCGACCGAGTCGGGCGCGACGCCCTCGGTCTGGAGGCCCAGGGGATCGGTGTTGAGCAGCGTGGCGAGATCGTTGGCGCGCCGGCCGAGCTGGAATGCGGCGCTGTAGAAGGCCTTGTCGTAGCTGATGGGTCCCGAGAACAGGCCGCCCAGGCTGCCGAAGGTGTACTCCTGGCCGAGCAGGCGGCCCGCCTGGTCGGTCCACTCGAGCGCCGGCGCGTTGCCGATCGCGCTCCCCGTCTGCACGAGGTAGTTGGAGCCCGGCTGCGTCCGTACGTTGACCGCGCCGCCGCTGAAGCCGCCCTGCGCGACGTCGTAGGGCGACGTCGCGACCGACACCGACACGCCGGCGTCGCGCGGCAGGTCCGCCGCCCCGCTCGCCAGGCCGTTGAGCGTGGTCAGATTCTGGTCGGTGCTGAGGCCCAGGGCCGAGAAGCCCGAGGGGTCGCCGCTGGTTCCCGGGATGTAGGTCACGCCCGGCACGGTCGAGGCCATCGCCGCGAGGTCGCCCGCCTGGTCCGGCGGCACGAGGTTCGGGTTGACGGAGCGCTCCGTGCCGCCCACGTCGCGTTCGGCGTCGTTGCGCGACGGGCGGCGCCGTCCCGCGGTCACGTAGATGGTGTCGAGGGTGATCGGCGCGAGGCGGGCGTCGGCGATGAGGATGCTCTCGTCCGCGAGCCGCTTCAGCTCGAAGCGGCGGGGCGTGAAACCCAGCGCGGTCACGGCGATCCAGTAGTCGCCGTCGCCGCCCGGGAACAGGATGGTGTATCGGCCGTCGGTGTTGGTCGTCGCGCGGCGGCTCACGTTGCCCGAGAGCGAGGTCGCCGTCACCACGGCGCCGTAGATCGGCGCGTTGTCGGCCGCGGCCGTGATCCGCCCGCGGATGACGTCGGCCTGCGCCAGGAGCGCGGGCACGAACGGCAGGCCCGCCGCCTGGAGCAGCAGGACGGCCAGGACGATCCGGGGCAGGGGGCCCGCCGCTCGCGGCGCCGGGCTGCTCATCGTCGGACAACGGATCGTCGCGTACGGCCTCCGTCACTCCGGGTGCGACCTGGCGGGATACCGACCCCGGATGACGAGGATGCCGGAGCCGTCCCGAACGTCGCCGGAGGATGGCACGCGGCCGTCAGGCCGGCGTCACTCGGCGGCGCGGGGATCACCTCCGTCCCTTCCTCGGCTGCTCGCCGAACCAGTGCAGCGACGGGTCCGGCGGACAGCCGTGGCGGGTCAGCACCGCATCCACATCGGGGTGTACGGGCGGCCCGGGATGGAGTTTCGCGCCGGCTGCGATGAGCGCCTCGACGATCGGGACGAAAACCGCGGGGTCGCCGCCATGCGCGGCCGACCACAGGGTCTGGCCGAGGACCGTGCCGCCGTACTGGTTGAGCGCCTCCAGCGGCGAGCCGCGGGCCAGCAACAGCCGCACGACCGCCAGCTGGCCGCCCATACCGGCATAGTGCAGTCCGGTCTGCCCGTCTCCGGAATGCCCGGCCAGATCCACGCCCCGATCGAGCAGGTCCTCGACCACCGCCACGCGTCCGTAGTAGCAGGCGTGCCGGAATGCCGTGTGGACGTCCCCGGCGGAAGTGCCGTCCCTCGGATGCCCCTGCGCGTCGAAGCGCGACCTGACGAGGTCCAGTCGCCCGACCCCGGCCGCCTCGACGATGCCCAGGTGCGCGCCGCGTTCCGCCAGAAACTCGGCGGCTTCGGGGCAGCCGTTGGCGAGACACGCCATCACAGCGCCGTGGCCGTTACCCGCCAGGTTTGGCTTCTCGACCTGCGCCCCGCGCTCGAGCAGCAGCTCGAGCAGCGGAATCTGAACGCGGGCAGCGCGCGGATGCGCGCTCGTGGCGACGAGGCCCAGCGTCGTGCTCCCGCCGCCGTAGACGTCGGCCTCGGCGTCCACTTCCGCTCCGGCGTCGAGCAGGATGGTCGCCAAGCGCACGATGTTCTTCGGCGTGACCTGCCGGTAGCCCTCGACGCCGTTGGCCGCGACGTAGTGCAGCAGCGTGGAGTGGTGCTCACGCGTGGACCGCGCCCGCACCAGCGATGGATCCGCCGCGAGCAGACTCCGCAGCGTTCCCTCGTCGCCCGTCACGATCGCGTCCGCGGCGGCCTCGTAGGCCGCGACGGCGCCGCCCGTATGGGCCAGCCGGTCGAGGTGCGCCGTGAACTTCGGCCAGCTGGCGAAGCCGTGTGCGCGCGCCAGGACGAACTGCGCGTCGGCCAGCGTGCCGCCCGACGCGCCGCCGCCCGTGACCGTGCGCGTGGCGAACTCCTCGATCTGCGCGGCGCGGCGATCGCTCACCTGGCGCGGGCCGAGATCGCTGAGCGGTCCCACGGAGGTACGGAGGGAGGCAATCCACCTGTCGACCCAGGCGCCGATCGCGCCGGGGTCGTCGCCCCGGACGGCATGCACCAGGTCCTTGGCCAGCTTGCGGTACTGCTCGAGGCTGGGGCGCAGCGGCAGCGG
>Ga0335082_10005267_pt1 | contig 14143 bp, 11 predicted proteins | sample Lox_Sample_41_FD_206718 | JGI IMG/M metagenome (GOLD analysis project Ga0335082, IMG submission 206718) | Soil microbial communities from Loxahatchee National Wildlife Refuge, Florida, United States - Lox_Sample_4.1 | ecosystem: Environmental > Terrestrial > Soil > Wetlands | place: USA...
GTTTCAGTTCGATTTTTTACGGAAGCGACTGGGGCACGAAGGTTGTCAACATCGATAATTTTGCAAAAGATGCCAAGGCTGGAAAATTACCATCCATAAGCTGGGTTACACCTCCTAGCGAGGACACGGACCATCCTCCGGAAAGCGCGTGCGTAGGTGAGAACTGGGCCGTGCAGCAGATCAATTCGGTGATGCAGGGACCTCCTTCGCAGTGGCGAAACACCGTCATTTTTCTGACCTGGGATGATTTCGGTGGTTATTACGATCATGTACCACCTCCGTACAGAGACGTGTTTGGACTTGGAATTCGAGTGCCCTTGATTATTATCAGTCCTTGGGCGAGACGCGGTGTCTATCACACCGAAGTCGAATTCGCCAGCGTGCTGCGATTCATGGAGGAGACGTTCAGCCTGCCCAACATGGGCGGCGCCGATACGATCGCCAACGATCTGCAGGATGCATTCAGCTACACGCAGAAAGCACTGCCACCGCTGGTACTCCAACAGCGCACTTGCCCGCTGGGGAAGCCGCATCCGCCAGTTCAGGATGATGACGACGATTTGGGGGACTAGTTTAGGGGCAGGGATCAGGGGCCAGGTCATCCTTAGTGATTTAACCTAACACTACTCTGTTCTATCTTCTGAACACGAGTCATGCGCCCGTGTAGAATGCCGTGCAAAGCACCGGACGTATGTTGCCGATGTGAGTTCAAAGTGTCACAGGGCCCTTACTCGAAATGTCATCGCAGACTTCTCAGGCGCAGCAGGCCGGCGGCGCAATCTCAACATCACATAGTTCGCAGTTGGTGCGTGGCTTGAATGTATGGCACGCGACTTCGATTGTCGCGGGAACCATTATCGGCAGCGGGATTTTTCTTGTGCCCGCCGAGATGATGCAGGCCGTGGGTTCCGCCGGCCTTGTCTATCTGGCATGGATTGTCGGAGGCCTGCTTTCTTTCTTTGGCGCAGTGACCTATGCGGAACTGGGAGCGGTTCGTCCCTATTCCGGTGGTGAGTATGTCTACATACGCGATGCGTACGGTCCACTGCCAGGATTTCTATACGGCTGGACTTGGTTTCTGATAGCGAAACCAGGCTCCATCGCGAGCGTGACCTCAGGATTGGTACGGGTGCTCGGTACGTTTCAAACATTCCATTTCTTACCGCAGACTTTTCTTGCATTCCATCTTACGTCAAGCCGAACGCTGGGGATCACCTACGGACATTTGGTGGCCATCGCGGCGACGGTCCTGATCACCGGGCTGAATTATGTGGGCGTCCGCAAGGCCGGAAACTTCCAGTTCGCATTTACCGTGCTCAAAGTCGGAATGATCGTTGGGATCGCTTTCATCGCAATGACAGCTGCATCAGGTTCGTGGAGCAATTTTGGTACAAGCTTTGCAGGGGCGAAGGGCGGCATGGTCGGATTCATGGCGGCGCTTGTGGCGGCTCTCTGGGCGTATGACGGATGGAACGATCTGAACATGGTGAGCGAAGAGATTGAGCGGCCCGAGAAGAACATCCCGATCGCTTTGATTGCAGGGGTGGCATTGGTGGCTGTCCTTTATATGGGGATGAACGCAGGAATACAGCGCGCGCTTCCGGCAATGGCGATCGCGCAAGCGGCGGTTCCGGCAGCGGCCGCCAGTGAAGCCGCATTAGGACGGATCGGAATTTCGCTGGTTTCGATCGGTATGGTGATCTCAATGCTTGCCACTTTAAATGGCACGGTGATGAGCGGCGGGCGCATTCCATTTGCGGTGGCGCGGGATGGCTATTTGTTCAGAGCGTTGGGAGAGATACATCCGAAATTTCACACGCCGGCACTGGCGCTCGTAATTCAGGGAGTCGTTGCATCCGTGCTGATTGTTGTGGGCGGAGCGTTTCGGGAACTGTTTTCTCTAACGATCTTTTCCGAGTGGCTGTTCTACATGGTCGCCGCCAGCACTATTTTCGTGTTTCGACGTCGCGAGCGGGACATTCCGCGGCCATACCGGACGGTTGGCTATCCTTTGGTGCCGGCACTATTTATTGCAACGGCGGCCGTGCTGCTTTGCTACACATTTTTCAGCAACCTTCGCGATTCCATCGGCGGGCTGGTTGTAATTCTTCTGGGAATCCCTGTTTATCTCTGGTTTGCGCGACGGAAGAGGGCAGCTTAGTAGTTTCTTCTTCTTGTGGCGTCTTTGGTTTTGGGCTCGCTTCGCTCGCCGGACGCCGAGGCGGCTGTCCCTACGAACTGGTTCACTTTACGGGCGGAACCATGGTGTGTAGGCCGATGTCGTGAAGAATTCGAACAGCAGACTATCCACCTTGTTGATGCCCGCCTGGGATGGGTGCTGATAGTCTTTCGTTTGATAGTCGGTGTCTCTGATCCACTCCAAGCCATCCTGGCGAGGGTTGGCGCCATTGGCCCAGAAGTATGGTCCCCATCCGATCCACGGAGCAGTGCCGTTGTTGTAATTCAGATCGCCCGCAACCGCATCGACCGTCTGATGTCGTATCTGATCGACTTGCGCCTGGATGAGCCACTTGGCAGAAAAACCGTATTCGTACGCGAAGGGTTCAGGGCTCTTGTCGATGATGATGTAGCCGGCATAAATGCGGCTGGCAAGAAAGACTTGCTTCAGATTGGGATAGCGGACGCGAAGAGCACGCGCGATCTGTCCGAGTTGCTGTTCGAAGTGCAGAGCTTCCGTCTTGCTGACGTCGTTGACGCAGTCCGAAGTCGATGGATCACAAAGAGTGGAGAATCCGGATCCCTCAGGCGCGGGGCTCGCCTCTTTCACCCAGACCGCTTGTACCTGTGCTTCTTTGAGGCAGGGGTTCGCGGCTGTTCCGCAGCCCGCCGCAACGCCCGGAGCCCCCGTCGCCGTAGCCAGGACTTCATCGCGGATGCGGTCGTACTGATTCTGCTTATCACCGGATGTGTAAGGCTGGATGGTGCAAGTGTCGATAGGTGCCTTCCAAGGATCTACATAAGAGCACGCAGCTTCTCCAGGCTTCGCGCCATTCAACACTGCCAGCCGCGGATTGACTTGAGACGACCGCGAGGGATCGGCGACGTAGTTGACGAATCCTCCAAACTCCAGAGAAGTGTTCGAGAGACCGATCGAAATGAAGGCGATAGCACCGTTGGCGCTGGGATTGCCGTTGATATCCAACGGACGAATTTGATTTCCGAAAGCAGCGCCGTCAGGATCGTGGTGGTCGGCGGGCGGATTGTTGCCCTTCTCGTACAGTCCGCCTGGGAAGCCCATGTAAGTCTGGCTGCCAGTCATATCCATGATCGGGACGTTGTTGGCAAGCGTAGCGTGTGACACAGTCAGAAGGGTCGACGCCGTATTGCCCTGGTAAGTGCCAGTGATCAGGACTTCCGCATCACTCATCAAGCCGTGCACCAAGCCACTGGCATCGACAGATGCTTTTGCGGAGTCGGAAGAACTCCAGGCCGTCTGAGATGTCACATCCTGCGGCTTGCCGCCCGAGGGTGTGTAGGTGGCGGACATCTGCAGAGTGCTGTTCAGGTAAGCCCACCCATCGGTGGGAAAGAGTGTGAGGAGGGATAATCCGCTGCCTTTGACGACCGCAACTGGAACCGAACCAGACTGCCCTTCAATATTTGCGCTGATTGTCACAGATGATGTGGCGGCGAGACCCTGAACTACGCCGAGCGTGGATACGGTCGCGTTAGCATCGTCGGCAGAGGTCCAAGTCGCCTGCGCAGAGACATCTTTCGTCGACGAATCGCTATAGGTCGCTGTGGCCGTGAGGGGAAGAAATTGCCCGACGGCAACCGAACCGAGTGGTGCGGTGACGACGACCGCGGTCACGGAAAGACCATCAATGGTTAGGTTGGAATTGCCCGACTTCCCGCTGTACGTCGCTGTGATGCTGGCACTTCCGGACTTGACGCCGTGAACCAGCCCCGCCGACACCGTAGCTGCGTCGGTGGACGACACCCATGTCGCCTGCGCAGTCACATCTTTCTGGGTGCCGTCACTATAGTTTGCGACGGCCAGCAGTTGGGTGGTCGAGCCCACATTCACGGAAGAGTTCGACGGGCTGACGGCTACATTAGTGATCTTTGGAGTCGAGATGTGATCAGACGTGCCCGACCCGCCGCAGCCAAAAAGGACCGCGCACGCGAGAATGACAGCTGTAGAGAAGATGTTACGCCCCAAGAACAATCCCTCTCACTGAAGTCTGGACAACGCGGAAAGCCCTCTAGATGAGGGGTTCGATACACCAGGGAATATTAACTCCAGCGGCGTCCTGGAGTTGCGCCGGTTGTACAGTTTATTTGGGCTTCGGTGTGATAGGACCTCATCAGAATGCCCTCCCAGAACGCGATGCCCGACACTACTGTCCAAAGATGTATCTGAGTTGACCCGACGCTGCATGGGTCTAAAGCGGAACTATCAGAGGGATTTGGTGGACCTGGTCGGGATCGAACCGACGACCTCTTCCATGCCATGGAAGCGCGCTCCCAGCTGCGCCACAGGCCCACATGAACGGACACTGCTTTCGGGTGTTGATGACCTCAATCATTTTCGCTGACTGTGCGGAGATAGTCAACGCGCCCCTTTTGAGAGTGCACTCCCGTAGAATCGTCCGATCAAGGAGGAAACGTGAATCTGGTGAGGAGTTTCGCGAAGTTGGGGGCATGGGGCAGCGGCCTGACGAGCGCAATTCTATGTTTCAGCGCTGCGGCCGGGTTCTGGATTGACGGACAGCACAAGAAATCCATTTGCTGGTTGGTTCTGGGGATCTTTGAGGTATTCGCGGTTGTCTGGTAAACCGCACGATGATTGGCGCGATTTGGCATTTCTTTCCACAGGCAACTTCTGCCATAATTGATCGTGCACGCCACCTGCACAATTTTCCAAAAACAACTTAAAGCGAGGAAGAGATGCCAGCGAAGTACATCTTTGTGACTGGGGGAGTTGTGTCTTCACTCGGCAAGGGCCTGGCCGCGGCTTCGATCGGATGCCTGCTCGAGAGCCGTGGAATCAAGGTTAACCTGATGAAGTTCGATCCGTACCTGAATGTGGATCCCGGCACGATGTCGCCATTCCAGCACGGCGAAGTTTTCGTGACGGACGATGGCGCCGAGACGGACCTTGATCTGGGCCACTACGAGCGCTTCACGCACTCCAAACTTTCTCGCGATAACAATTGGACGACCGGCCGCCTTTATGAGCAGATCATCGCAAAGGAGAGGCGTGGAGACTACCTGGGCAAAACGGTACAGGTGATCCCTCACGTCACCAACGAGATCAAAGCGGCCATGAAGAAGGTGGGGCAAGAGACAGATGTGGCCATCGTCGAAATTGGTGGCACGGTGGGCGACATCGAGTCGCTGCCGTTTATGGAAGCGATCCGCCAGATGCGTCAGGAGCTGGGGCGTGAACACACACTGTTTGTCCACGTCACGCTGGTGCCATTCATTGCCGCGGCGCAGGAATTGAAGACCAAGCCGACGCAGCACTCAGTAAAAGAATTATTGAGCATTGGAATCCAGCCGGACATTTTGCTGTGCCGCACCGACCGGTTCCTGGCCAAAGAGATGAAGTCGAAGATTGCGCTGTTCTGCAACGTGCCGGAAGAGGCCGTGATCACGGCCAAGGATGTTGCTTCCGTGTACGAAGTGCCGCTGGTGTTTGCCAATGAGAACGTCGACACCCTGGTGCTGAAGTGCCTGCACATGGAGGCAAAGGCCCGGGATCTTTCGAAGTGGGAAGACATTGTTCATCGCGTCTACAACCCCAAAGACACCGTTACGATCGGGATTGTCGGCAAATACGTCGAGTACGAAGATTCCTACAAATCCCTGAAAGAAGCGCTCGTGCATGGATCCTTGGCTCACAATTTGAAACTGCAGCTGAACTGGATTGAAGCGGAGGGACTCGAAACTGGAGACAAGAGTTACGAGTCTCAGCTCGAAGGCTATGACGGGATCCTGGTTCCAGGCGGATTCGGGAAACGTGGCATTGAAGGAATGCTGAGTGCGATTCGCTACGCGCGCGAGAAGAAGGTTCCGTATTTTGGAATTTGCCTGGGCATGCAGACGGCCTGCATTGAATTTGCTCGCAATGTCGTGGGTCTGCAGGATGCAAACTCGAGCGAGTTTGATCCAGCCACTCCCCATCGCGTCATTTACAAGCTGCGTGAGTTGCGCGGTGTGGAAGAGCTTGGCGGAACGATGCGGTTGGGCGCATGGACGTGCAAAATCGAGCCGAACACGCTAGCACACAAGATCTACGGGGCACTTGAGATCAGCGAGCGCCACCGGCATCGGTACGAGTTCAATCGGGAATACGAAGAGCCAATGGTTGCGGCTGGTCTGCGAATTTCCGGGTCGACACCTGACGGAACGTACGTCGAGATGGTGGAACTGCCGGATCATCCACATTTCATCGGGTGCCAGTTCCATCCCGAATTCAAGTCGAAGCCCCTCGAGCCGCATCCGTTGTTCCGGACGTTTATTGGCGCGGCCTACGAGTACGGACAGAAGCGGAAGGCGGAGAAAGATACGGTCGAGGTGGAGATGTTCCATCGGCCGGAGCGCGTGGCAGGGCGATAAACTTCTCACCACGGAGGCACAGAGTCACGGAGAAGAATTGTTGAATTCTGATTGTTGAATAGGAAGAGCTTGTTGGCAGACGTGCTTCATTGAACAATCAAAGGTTCAACAATCATCATTTTTTCTCTCTGCCTCTGTGGCTCTGTGGTGGATTTTGGCATGATTACTTCTTTCCAAGTCGGCGACATTAAGATTGGTTCGGGTGATCTCTTTCTCATTGCGGGACCGTGCGTGATCGAGAGTGAAGAGCACGCGATCCGTATGGCGGAGATCATCAAGGGCGTGGCGCGCTCGCTGGAGTTTCCTTTTATTTTCAAGGCGAGTTACGACAAGGCGAACCGTACGTCCATTCGCAGCTTTCGTGGGCCGGGGCTGAAAGAGGGGCTGCGAGTTTTGAAGAAGATCAAGGATGAGCTGCAGTTGCCGATCCTGACGGACGTCCACGAATCGGCGGATGTTGGAAAAGTCGCCGAAGTGGTGGATGTGTTGCAGATACCAGCATTCCTGAGCAGGCAAACGGATCTGGTTGTTGCGGCGGCATTGAGCGGACGCGCCGTCAACATCAAGAAAGGTCAGTTCGTCGCGCCGTGGGACATGCGCCACGCGGTCGAGAAATGCCGCGAGGCGGGGAATTCGCAGGTTTTCCTGACCGAGCGAGGAGCGAGCTTCGGCTACAACAATCTCGTGGTCGACATGCGTTCGTTGGCGATCATGCGGAAGTTTGGGCCCGTGGTGTTCGATGCAACGCATTCCGTGCAGCTACCTTCGTCTCAAGCCAATGATGGTGGCCCGGCGGTGAGTGGCGGACAGCCGGAGTTTATCCCGTTGCTGGCGCGCGCCGCAGTGGCGGCTGGTTGCGATGGCGTGTTCATGGAAGTGCACGACAATCCAAAGGAAGCGAAATCGGATGGTGCAAATGCGCTGGAGTCGACCAAGCTGCGCGGGGTCTTGAAGGAATTGTTGGCGGTCAAGAGGGCATTGGCCGAGGCGCACGCGACGCCATAAAAAATCCCACGTCTGGCAACGTCGGCCAGACATGGGGCACCCATCTACGTCGTCTCTTCTTACTCGAGCACAGAAATATTCTTCTTCGCGCACATCTCTTTCAGGACTTTCGGCCACACCGTCACGCTGACTTCTCCCAAGTGCGCCTTGCGCAGTAGCAGCATCAGAGTGCGAGACTGGCCGATCCCGCCGCCAATCGAAAGCGGCAATTGATTGTTGATAATCCCCTGGTGATAGGAAAATTTAAGATTATCGAGCAGGTTCGACATCTCCAGCTGCTGACGTAAGGTCTCAGAGTTCACGCGAATGCCCATGGAACTCAGTTCGTGGCGGCGCTGTGTCACGTGGTTCCAGACCAGAATGTCGCCGTTAAGGCCGTGAGTATCGCGATTGGTTTGCTTGCTGGTGTCGGTGATCCAGTCATCGTAGTCAGCGGCGCGCATCTCGTGTGGATAGCCATCTTTCAGCGGCCATCCAATACCAATAATGAAGATGGCCGGATGCTTCTGCAGGATGACTGTTTCGCGTCGCTTACGGGGCAGATCGGGATACATTTCAAGGATTTCTTCTGCGTGCAGGAAGGTGAGTTCCTCCGGCAGATTCGGGTAGCGTGGATTGCGTAGCTCCGGGAACATCTCCTGCGCGAACTTCTCGGTCCCGACCAGGACCTTCCATATCTTCCGGACGATTGATTTCAGAAATTCAAGATTGCGTTGCTCAGCCGTGATCGTCCGCTCCCAATCCCATTGATCGACATAGGCGGAGTGATCATGGTCCAGGAAGTAGTCTTTGCGGACCGCACGCATGTCGGTGCAGATGCCCTCTCCGGGGTGGCAGTCGAACTGCTTGAGAGCGACGCGCTTCCATTTGGTCGCGGCCTGCACAACCTGCGCGTCGATTGGATTCTTGCCGCGGTCATTGGAAATGTGGAACTGAATCGGAGTACGCGAACCGTCGCGGTCGAGCATGTCGTTGACGCCGCTTTCGGCATCGACAATGAGTGGAACCTGGACCATCATGAGGCCCAATTCTTTACATAGATTGTCCTCAATGTATCGCCGGAGATGAAAAATGGCCTTCTGGGTTTCTTTTGCGGTGAGCAGTGGGTTGTAGTCCTGCGGCAGAAGTTTTTCCAGTTCGGTGTAATTACCGATCCCAGGGCCGGCGAGGTCCGCTTTCTTACGGGCCTGGGTGTCTTGGCGGGCGTCACCGGTAGAATAGGCGATATCCTTGTCTGCTACTGTTGGTGTGCTCCTGTTCTCATCACTGATAAAAAGGCTCATTGGCGAGATACTCCTTATTGGTTCGGACGGTGGGCGAGCCGTCAGAGGTGGCAAACGGTCTATTGGACGGCGAACTGGACTGGTCAACAGTGAGCAGGATCACATTGACTTGTGTGTGGAGTGACATCCGAGGTACGGCTGGTCCCATCCGTGCGAGCCGCAACCTGTGTGTTAGATTGAAGTTCTTCGCATGAAACATGTTTCCAACTGGGCCCTCGATACGGCTATCGCTCGTGGGGCAAGTTATGCCGATGTTCGAGTGATTGCACAGCGGAGCCGTGCATTATCCACGAAAAATGGGAAGGTGGGCGGCGCTTCCGATGCAGAATCCATTGGGATGAACGTGCGCGTCATCGCGGATGGCGCTTGGGGATTCGCTGCTTCAGCAGAGCTGGGTCGCGGGGCCGTAGAAGCAACTGCCGCCAAAGCCGTGGAAATTGCAAAGGCCTCTGCTCGCGTGAAGCGCGAGGACATTCGCCTCGCTCCGGAAAAACCCATCGTCTCCGAGTGGAGCACTCCCTACAAGATCAATCCATTCACGATTTCCGTTGAACAGAACATTGACCTGCTGTTGAGGATTGACTCAGAGTTGCGGTCCGTAGAAGGCGTCACTTTGGCTGAGACGAATCTGAACTTTAACCGCGAAGAGCAATGGTTCACGTCGTCCGAGGGCTCCGACATCCACCAGACCAAGCTATCCACCGGAGCGGGATATGCGGCTTACGCATTTGCCGGCAACGAGATTCAGAAGCGTTCCTACCCGAATTCTTTTGGTGGCCAGTGGCAGAACAAGGGCTACGAACTGGTTGAGGAACTAAAACTGGTGGAAAATGCACGGCGCATTGCGGAAGAAGCCGTGGCTTTGCATAAGGCCGATCAGTGTCCGGAAGGGAAGTTCGACATCATTCTTGACAGCTCGCAATTGGGATTGCAGATTCATGAGTCGGTGGGGCATCCGATTGAACTGGATCGCGTGCTGGGCATGGAAGCGAATTTCGCAGGCACTTCATTCCTGACTCTCGAAAAGTTGCGCACGCTGCGCTATGGCAGCGACATCGTGAACGTAGTAGCGGATGCACGGCAGGAACATGGTCCGGGGCTGGGAACGTTCGGATTTGACGATGAAGGCGTGGAAGCGCAGTGTACGCCGATCATTACCAATGGATTGTTTACGGGATATTTGAGTTCACGCGAGACCGCCCACACGATCGGGGAGAATCGATCGGGAGGGACATTACGCGCCGAGGGTTGGAACCGGTTGCCCATGATCCGCATGACGAACATCAGTCTGCTGCCGGGGGAACAGGCTTTGACGCTGGAGCAATTGATTGCGTCCACCGATCACGCAATTCTGATGCAGACGAATCGTTCTTGGTCGATCGATGACAAGCGATACAACTTTCAGTTCGGCTGCGAGATCGGATGGGAGATCAAGAACGGCAAGCGCCTCCGCATAGTGAAGAATCCTTCGTACTCCGGGATAACGACGGAGTTCTGGAATTCGATGGATGCGGTTTGTTCCCGCGATGAGTGGACTTTATGGGGCACTCCGAATTGCGGCAAAGGCCAGCCGCAGCAGGTGATGGGAACAGGCCACGGTGCAGCGCCAGCGAGATTTCACGGGGTCAAAGTGGGAAGCGCATTTCGGAATTCGTGAGGAAGATCACAGCGGACTTGCGGAGCAGGCTCTAGCATTCAGCACTCAGCATTCGGCATTCAGCCAATGAAGGAATTGCTGACATGAAAGACTTTCGGAATCTTAGAGTCTGGGAGAAAGCTCATCTGCTCACATTGGAGTCGTACAGGGTGACGAATGACTTTCCCAAGGCAGAGATGTTCGGTTTAAGCAGTCAGATTCGTCGAGCTGCAGCATCGATCGCTGCGAACATTGCCGAAGGGTGTGGGAAACGGGGGAATGGCGAATTCCAGCGCTTCCTGAATATCGCGACAGGTTCCGCAAGTGAGCTGCAATATCACTTTCTTTTGGCTCGAGATCTTCGATTTGTAGAAGAGGAAACGTATCAGCGCATGAATTCATGCGTAATCGAAGTGAAGCGGATGCTTTCTGCATTGGCGCGTAAGGTCGAAGCAGAACGTCTAGCTGGCTGAATGCCGAATGCTAAGTGCTAAATGCTGAGTAAGGAACAATCCGCCGACATTTTCGACCGCATCCGGAAACTTACGTCCGCCGATGAGGTGGAAGTCCTTTTCTCCGGCGGAAAGTTTGCGCTCACACGCTTTGCCAACAATACCATTCATCAAAATGTGGCGGAAGAGAATGACGTCGTGTCGGTGCGTACAGTATTTGGCCAGAAGACTGCGCGTGCTACGACCAACAAGTTTGATGACGAGAGCCTGCGGCAAGTGGTGAAGAGTGCGGAGTCGCTGGCTAAGGTGCAGCATCCGGATCCGGACTTGCTGCCTATGCCTGATGCCAACGCGGCAAACATGTCACAGACCGTGCCTTCTCGTCATTTCAAGCAGACTGCCGCGATTTCGCCTGAGCTGCGTGCTGAAGGCGTCAAGAAGATCGTTGGTGTCGCTGACAAGCACGGCCTGACCACCGCCGGTGTGTTCTCCAGCGGAGAGCATGTCGAAGCAATTTTCAATTCTCGTGGACTCAGCAATTGGTACACGCAGACTTCGGCCGAAATCTCCATCACCATGCTGGGCGTCGACTCGTCCGGATGGCAGAAAGCCAATTCGCCCGATATCGCAAACCTGGATCCTCTGCGGCTTGCAGAGATTGCCGCACAAAAAGCGGCAGAATCCGCGGGTCCCCGTGAAATTCCAGCAGGAAAGTACACTGTAATCCTGGAACCGTCTGCCGTGCTCGACATTGTCGGATTCATGTTCTGGGACTATTCCGGCATGGCGATCCTCGATCAGCGATCCTTCTTAACGGGACGGATCGGCAGCAGGTTGTTTGGAGAGAACGTCACCATTTGGGATGACGTCACACATCCTCTTCAGGCCGGGTGCCCGTTTGATGGCGAAGGCGTGCAGCGAAAGAAATTGTGCCTCGTTGAAAACGGTGTGGTGAAGCGTGTGGTCTACGCCCGTGCCACCGCGGAAAGAATGAAGCGCTCAGAACATGCCGGCAGCGTTGGGCTGATCGAGCCAACAGGCCATGGATTCTCCTTGCCGAATGAAATGGGAGAAATGCCACTTAACATCGTGTTCGCGCCCGTCGCCGACCCCCAGACGGTGGATGAGATGATTGCGTCGACGGAACGAGGCGTACTGGTAACGCGCCTGTGGTACATCCGCGAAGTAGAGCCGTTCGAGAAGATGCTCACCGGGATGACCCGGGACGGAACCTTCTATGTGGAAAATGGACGCGTGCAAGGTGGCGTCCGCAACTTCCGCTTTAATGAGAGTCTCATCCACATGTTGTCGAATGTAGACGCCATGAGCACGCCCGTGCGGTCGTGTGGCGAAGAGTCCTTCGATATGGTTGTGCCCGCCATGAAGGTGAAGGATTTCAACTTCACTGAAGTGACGAAATTTTAGGCGTTCCGCACTCCTCAATCCGCATGCAGCCAACCTACCTCGGCTCAGAAACGGCGCTTTTCACCGTCCGAAAATCACCGGGAATTCTCCGGGAATTGACCCGAAATCGTCGGATTAGACGGGCGATTTCCGGTTGAAATTCGAGCATTCGAATTGTCGCTAATCCATTCAAAGAAAAGAAGTTAACCCCAACTGTTCAATGACTTCGGTAACTTTGTTTGCCTGGATGCGGGGTGTACGCTGCCCTTGAGTTAAAGATGGCTGCCGAAGGTACAAAGCCGATGACCGAAGCGCAGATGAATCCAGCACAGTACGAAGACTTACAGAGCGCGCCGCGATTTCCGCTGCATCTGTCGGCTTCGGTGAAAGCGGAAGGCTCGGCATATTCGGCGCTCACGGAAAACATCTCGGCGAATGGCGTGCTGTTCGCCATGGATCGCGATGTGCCCGTGGGATCGATGGTCGATTTCACGATCCTGTTGCCTGCAGAAGTCGTTGGTGCGCGGCGGGACGTACAGATCGATTGCCGGGGCCGCGTGGTGCGCAGCTTCGACGATCGTGGCCGGCGCGGCGTCGGCGTTGTGATCGACGAATATCATTTCGAACGGGCATAAACAAAGGACTGCATGTCTACCATTCCGGTTGGCGTGGAAGAAAATTTCGGAGCAGGCGAGGATCCTGGCCAGGGCCAGTTCGTCCGTGTGATCGTGGCCGATACGCAGGCCATCTTCCGTGCCGGCTTGCGCAAAATCTTCGCGCTGGAAGACGACATTCGCGTTGTCGGACAGGCCGAGACTTTAGCGCAAACGCAGTCCGCGGTAGTGAAATTTTCAGCTGACGTCCTGATCTTCGAATCGGCATTGGCTCCGAATCCAGTTGAAGCAGTAGCGGACATGCTGCGGCAGAATTCGAAACTTCGCATTGTGGTCGTTACGCCTGGCCCCGACGAAGAGTTGACCTTGGAACTCTTCCGGCGCGGAGCGCACGGTATCGTATCGCGCGAAGTAGAGCCCGAGCTCATGGTGGACTGCCTGCGCAAGGTGGTTGCAGGCGAAACCTGGCTCGATCAGCAGGCGATTCACTGGGTGATGGAAGCCTACCGGAATCAGAATAACCGCGCGGCGGGAGCGCGTCCAAAGGTCCAGCTTACGCCAAAAGAAACACTGATTGTCTCGTGCGTGACGCAGGGCATGAAGAACAAAGAGATCGCATTACGCGTCGGCACCACCGAGCAGGTTGTGAAGAACTATCTGCGGAAGGTGTACGACAAGCTGGGAGTGGCGGATCGCCTCGAACTCGCACTCTACTGCTTGAACCATCATGTGGTCGACAATACGAAAGTGCCAGCTCTGCCGGCCCAGGCAGCAAATGCCGCTGCAGCGGGAGCGTCTGCAAGCGGTTCATCCGTGAGTGCCGTGGCACCCCCGAGCGGTACAGATTCTCCCGAAAAGTCATCTTAGTCCGCGAACCCGGTTGCGGTTTCGATCACTCCACCCATAGAATTGAAAAGAACGAGAGCCGCGGTCTTTTCTACGCGGCGATTGGATATTTTCCGGACGTTCACTTCCCAACTCGATGACGCCGGAGAGATGGCCGAGTGGCTGAAGGCGCACGCTTGGAAAGCGTGTTTAGGGGAAACTCTAACGTGGGTTCGAATCCCACTCTCTCCGCCATACATAACACCCGCATAAACACTGCACTTCCTCACTTCTTATTTGATTTCTGTGCTAAAAACGTGCTAGGCTCTTTGCGTGGGG
>Ga0335082_10005268_pt1 | contig 14142 bp, 14 predicted proteins | sample Lox_Sample_41_FD_206718 | JGI IMG/M metagenome (GOLD analysis project Ga0335082, IMG submission 206718) | Soil microbial communities from Loxahatchee National Wildlife Refuge, Florida, United States - Lox_Sample_4.1 | ecosystem: Environmental > Terrestrial > Soil > Wetlands | place: USA...
CAATCGGCAGGCCGCCACCGACGATGGCGTAGCCGCCGTAGAAGCGGCGCGACACGTCGAAGAAGTGCATCGAGCCGCCGCGCCCGCGGCTGCAGCCGTTGGCCTTGCCGTACAACTCGGCCATGAGCGCGCCGGCAGGGATGCCGCGCGCCAACGCCTGGCCGTGCTCGCGGTAGGTCGCGACGATGGAATCGTCGGCACGCAGCGCCTGCATGGCACCGACCGCAACCGCCTCCTCGCCGATGTAGAGGTGCAAGAACCCGCGAATCTTGCCGGCGCTGTACAGCTCAACCGTCTTTTCTTCGAAGCGCCGGATGCGCAGCATCTCGCGCAACAGCACCAATGCGTGCTCAGGCGTGAGGGCGGATTGGTTAGATTGGGTCATGAGGTATGGGATCGAAACCGAGAACGAAAATGGAAAACAGGGAACTGAAAACAGGAAATTCGAAATAGGCCAATGACAGGCGCCCAGGCCCTTCCACCATTCGCCGGTCTCCCGTTTCCGGTTTCCTGTTTCCCGTTTTGCATTTCCCGTTGCTCTCTCCGGGCTCACCAATACTCAGTCTTCCAGCGTCGAGATGTCCCCTTCCGGCAGACCCAGTTCCCGCGCCTTGAGCAAGCGGCGCATGATCTTGCCGCTGCGCGTGCGTGGCAAGCTTGGGCGGAAGTCGATCTCCTTCGGCGCCACGACTGCGCCGAGCCGCGCGCGCGCCAGCGCCAGCAACTCACGGCGCAGCTCGGGCGTCGGCTCGTAGCCTTGCTTCAACGACACGAACGCCTTGACCACCTCCAGTGCGACAGGATCGGGCTTGCCGATGACGCCGGCCTCGGCCACGGCCTTGTGGGACAGCAGAACACTCTCCACCTCGAACGGCCCGACCAGGTGGCCAGAGGTTTTGATCACGTCGTCGGCGCGTCCCACGAACCAGAAGTAACCGTCGCGGTCGCGGCGCACGAGATCACCGGTGAGATAGAAGCCGCCGGCGAAGCACTTTTGATAGCGCTCGGGCTCGTTGAGGTAGCCACGGAACATCGAGGGCCAACCCGGGCGCAACGCCAACTCGCCTTGCACGTCGGGCGCCTCGATGAGGTCGACGCCGCCGTCCTTGCGGCGCTGAACAACGGCTGCCTCGATGCCGGGGAGCGGCCGGCCCATAGAACCGGGACGGATGTCCATTGACGGGAAGTTGGCGATCATGATGCCGCCGGTCTCCGTCTGCCACCAGTTGTCGTGGAACGGCAGCTCAAATGCCTCCTGGCCGAACAACACGCCTTCGGGGTTCAGTGGCTCGCCGACACTGGCAAGAAAGCGCAACGCGCCCAGGTCGTAGTGCCGGGCCGGCTCGACGCCGGCCTTCATCAGCATGCGAATCGCCGTCGGCGCGGTGTACCACACCGTAACGCGTTGCTCCTGCAGGACGCGGTACCAGCGCTCCATCTCGAAGTCGGCTTCATCGACGATCGCCGTTACACCGTTGGTCAACGGAGCGATGATGCCGTACGAGGTACCGGTGACCCAGCCGGGATCGGCGGTGCACCAGAAGATGTCGTCGGGGTGAAGATCCAACGCCAGCTTGCCGGTGATGTGATGGGCGACCACTGCATCGTGGACATGCACGGCCCCTTTCGGCTTGCCGGTCGTCCCGCTGGTGAAGTGGAGCAGCGCCATGTCTTCGGGATCGGTCGCGTCGATGGTGAAGCGATCGCTGGCCTGCGCCATCAGCACGTGGAAGTCGCGTGTCGCGGGAAGAGTCGCCGGCTGCTGCGCTTCGGACACCACCAACACATGCTCGAGCGACGGCAGCGCCGCACGCTGCGGCGCCACTTTCTTCTCGTAGAGCGACTGGGTGGTGACCAGCACCTTGGCTTCACCGATCTCGATACGTGACCGCACCGGTTCAGGCCCGAACGCCGAATACAGGGGACAGAATACGCTTCGGTTCTTCAACGTGCCCAGGGCGGCGATGTACAGTTCGGGGATGCGGCCGGCGAGGACGAACACGCGATCCCCCTTGCCGACAGCGAGTCCACGCAGGACATTCGCGAAGCGATTGCTCAGATCTCGGAGGTCAGCATAGGTGAAATCGCGCACCGCCCCGCTCTTGCCGATCCAGCGCAGCGCCCGATGCGCGCGACGCGGACCGGCGGCGTGGCGGTCCACGGCTTCGTGAGCGATGTTCAATCCTCCGGCCGGCAGACCATCCAGTTCGGCACGCGCCTGCTGCCACGAAAAAGCGGCGCACGCCTCGTCGTAGTGCCGTAGATTGGGAGGAACCCGCCAGTCGCGCGCCGACTTGACGATTGGTGCATGCGGCACACTCATCCTGTACGGGCGCAACACAAGTTTCCTGCCAGAGCACAACCCGCGGCGCTCTTGCGCACACCTCGCCGGCCTGTTCCCAATGCCGGGAAACTGCGCTTCGCTCTTTCCAGGTTGGGGGAATGGTCGCCGCGGGGCGATGGTGGATCGGCGGTTCAGCTCCGGGAGGCTTGCCGTCAGTGTCCCAGCTGCGCGATCGCAGCAAACACCTGCTCGGGGCTAGCGCGCACGCGATAGAACTCGGACTGGTACGTCCAGCGGACAATGCCGTCCTTGTCGACCAGGACCTGAGAGGGGAAGGCGATGTCGCCGCCGTCCTGCGCGCGGCCACCACGGTGGCGGATGTTGAGGAGGTCGAGAACCTTCGCGTCGGGATCGGAGAGGAAGGTGAAATCGCATTGCAGGCGTTGCCGCAGCGCGGCCGAGGCCTCCGGCGGGTCGACGCTGACCGCGAACACTCGCACATTCTGGGCTTCGATCTGCCGGTAGTATTTCATGAGCTGCACGAGCTCAACGCGGCAGAAGGGTCACCAATCGCCCCGATAGAACACGTACAGCGCGGCGCTCCACCCCTTGAGCTGCGACGGCGAGAACTGCTCCTTCGTCGAGGTCTGCAGAGTGAAGTCTGGGAACGCGTCGCCGGGCCGCACGGCCAGCTCACCGTGGCTCAGACGCGAGAGGGCCAACGTGTAGGTCAGGAACAGGACGGTGACCAGACCGCCGAACCCGATCGTCATCCAGCGCAGCTTCCCGGTCCGCCGGCTGGCCACCGCGGCAGCGACGGCGCCCAGCATGATCGCGTAGACCGGCCACGGGTAGGTCCAGTAGATCAGCAGCGCCGGCACGTACACGTACAAGGCGAAGGCGCCGACGAGCAGCGCGAGTGAGAGCAACAGCATGAAGCGGACTGTACGGCCGGCGCACGGTGGGGTCAATGCCGCTGGAGAGTTGATGCAGCCCGCGTAACCAAACTCTGCAAGCTTCGCGCAAGCGACCTCTGAAGAGGGGCTACGTCAACGCACTCGCCGCCCGTGCCGCCGAGAGTCGTCGTGCGTAGCCGTTGACCAGGAGCAGGAATCCGGCAGAGACGAAGAAGACGTGGCGCAGGCCGACGTGGGCCGCGATGTATCCGCCCATCAGCGGGCCGAATAGATTGCCGAGCATGATGGCGCTGGAGCTGAGGCCCATGAGCCCGCCACGCCGGTCGGCGGGACCGGCAGCGCTGATCAAGCCGAGCAACGGCGGCAACACGCCAGCAACGAAGCACCCGTAGAGCAAGCGCAGCACGAAGAGCTGTAGCACTCCGGTCACCAACGCCTGTAGGAAGAGGAGCACTGCCGACCCCAATAGGGAAATCGTCAGCACGCCGCGATAGCCGAGCCGATCACCGCGCCGGCCCCACCACGGCGCCGCAACCAGGGAAGTGATCCCCGTGGCCGCAAACAAGACGCCGGTGGTCGTTGACAGCAGCCGCGCTTCGACCCCCAACCGCTCCACGTAGAGTACGAAGATCGGCTGTAGAGAGGTAATGAACGTCTGCGACGCGACCATCGCCAGCAGCGACCGCCGCAGGTCGGCGTGTCGCCACGCCACACCGAGGTTGTGGCGCACGCTGACTGCCACCAAAGCGTGCCCTGTGGTGCGCGCCTCCTTGAGCGTGGCGGCCGCCACGATGCCGCCGGTCACACACACGCCCCCGACGACGTAGAAGATGGCACGGTAGCCGATTAGATCGGCAAGCACGCCACCGAGCAGCGGACCGATCAGACCGGCAGCGGGCACCACCGACTGCAACAATCCCAGGGCATAGCCGCGTTCGCCGTCGGGAACGGTAACCGACACCAACGCCATGCCGGCAGCCAGAAAGCCCGAGATGCCACCGAGCGCCAGTCGCCAGCCGAACAGGGTGTGCACGTTGCCCGCCAGCGCCATGCCCATGTAGCACGCCGAGCTGCCGATCAGCGCGCGCACCACCATGAGCTTCTGACCGTAGCGGTCGCCGAGTGTGCCCCACATTGGCGTCGCCAGAAACGACACCATGAACGGCCCCGACAGCAGCAGGCCGCTCCAGCGCGTGACGTCGGCGACATCCGTCACGCCCAACTCGCGCACGTAGAGCGGGATGAACGGCAGGATCAGCGATAGGCCAGTAAACGCCGCGAATTCAATGACCCACAGAATGTACAGATTCCGGCGCCACGGTTCCCACTTGTGCCAGCGAGCCACAACGATCCTCTTCTGCAAATGACGCGTTGTGGCTTAACAAGGCGCCGGTGAATCAGCAACGAACCGCGGGCGGTCGGTCTGGCCTGGCGGCAAGACGGTGTCCAAAACTCGCGCGGCGCGCCTGCGGACGATCAAAGAGGCGGCCTCAAAATTCGCGGCCGTTCGTGGCACCGCGTCGCCGTGGAATCCAATTCCGCGGCTGAGTCGCCCGAAGCCCGCTGAAGGGGCTCGACGGCGGCTGTGCTAGCTCCATTGGGAGCCCCCTTGGTGGGCCTTGTTGCGACTCAGCCGTGGGCTTTGAGCCCACGGGCTGTGGATGGTGGCACGATGTGAGTATCACGCCGCCCTCTCGCGCAGCCCGTGCTGCCACATGCGCCAGACGAGCAGCTCGATGCGGTCCTGACCGAAGAACGGCTCACCGTTGAAGACCATCGTCGGTACACCCCAATGGCCCGCGGCTTCGAGGTCGGCTTGGTTCCGCACGATCACGGCGTCGAGCCGCGCAGCGTCGCGCGCAATGAGCGCGTCCATCTCGGCCAGATCACATTCCGCGCGTGCGGCGGCAGCGGCGAGATGCTCCCCTTCGTGCCACCCGACTACCTTCCCGCTCCAAATGACCTGCGATACTTCGTCGATGAAGGCGAGGCCGCGGCCGCGTTCGGCGGCGAGCGCACCGAGGCGCGTCAAGCGATAGATGTACGGCTGCTCGGCGGCCACCTTGCGCGTGCTGAAGTCCTGCACGATCGGGTCGGGCTGCGGCCACGCGTACGGAATCCTGAGATACTCTGCAATGCGCGTGGTGTCGCGCATGAGATACGGCGGCCACAACGGATTGACGCGATCGAAGAAGCCGGCGATGCGCACGGCGATCGGCAAGACGACACGAACCTTCACGTCCACGTCGTAGCGGCGCGAGAGGTCTGCGATCCGGCCGGTGCCGAGATACGAGTACGGGCTACGGAACGACCAGAACAGATCGAAAGCCAGCGACATGCGCTGATCCTGGTATGAGCAGAGCCCGGAAATCCACCTCGGGAAGAAGAGAGCCGCGCATACACGCGAATGAACGCGAATGGCCAAGACGCCGGAGAACACATTTGCGTCCATTTGCGTTCATACGCGGCCGGTCCGTCCCTTTCCCACCGCCATCAGGAACATCACGCTCTTGCCGGCGGCGTGCGGCGAGAAGAACTCGGTGACGTCGTCGTCGAAGAACGTGAGGCCGGTGGCGCCGAGGCGTAGAGCGTAGGTAGCGAGGTAGAGCTTGCCGCCGATGATGGCGGCGTCGAGCTGGGCAACGCGGTAGCCTCGGTTTCCGAAGCGCGCCAGCAGTGGCTCGAGGTTGCAGAGCATGTAGAAGTTCACACTGGCGTCGGCGGGTAACTCTTGACCGAGTCCGAGATTGCCGGCCTCTCGGCGGAAGTTCCCTGCGCGCAACAATTCCAGACCGCCGGCGGCGCGGTGGTAGACGTATGCGCCCGAGGCCAGCCCGTCGACGGCGTGGACGATGAGGTACAGATCGCTCGGTGATGCGCCATAGTCTACATCGACGCCGCGCGTCGCCGCCTGCAACATGGTTGAAAGCTGCTCGAACGCGATCGGCACGTGGGCAAACTCACGCGTCGATCCGCGTCGCGCGATGACGCTATCGATCGTTTCCGCCGGGAGCGCGGCCTCGGCGAGTGGCCGCAACGGAATGATCTCATTCGCTGGTGCCGCCTGAGACGGCGTCGCGGTTGCACCGTGGTGCCAGGTGGGCACATCTTCAGCTCGCAGCGACGAGGCCGCTTGGATCTCGCGGATCGGTGGATAGTCGACCTCGCGCGGTGAAAGTGGCAGCGTCTCGAGTTCAATCGGCGCACCTGGCGGACGCGCCTTCACAGCGGTGTGCCTATGGCCGAGAGCAACGAGTGCCAGCGGGCCCTCACGTTGCGCGTCGAGACCAATGAGCGCGCTCACCGCTTCATCCACGAAGCCGCACAGGATGCGCGCCGGCACCTCGTCAGCCACCGCCACGGCGAGGAGGTTGGCGAGGATCGTGCCGCTGTCCCAGAAGCAATGACGGTAGGCGCGCGCCTGATACTTCCAGGCATTGCGCCAGTACGTCGATGCGCACACCAGAATCGCCGGGGCATGCGCAACCGCCGGTTCGTCGCCCGTCGCAGCAACGAGCACACCGCGATGATCGCCGTCACGCAGCCGGTACAACGCGAAGTTGTGGGGACCAAAGTGGTAGACGCCCGCCGCAAGTCCGCCGAGGTCACCGCAGACCACGTATATGTCAATGTGGTACAGCGCTCCGGTGCACGCCGCTGCGCGGAAGTAGTGTTCTTGCCCACCCGGGTAGGTCTTCTTACGTGTGATCCCCGCGGAGTAGTGGAGGATGCGGGCCAGCGTCTTCGCATCGGGAACAACCGCTGCCGGCGCCCCGGCGCCACCCGCAATGGCGGTCAGCGCCGGTACACGCGACGGCGGCAACTCGCGCGGCAGTGGGATGGCCTCGATGCCGGGATAGATCTTGAACGGTAGCGGCTTGATCTCCCAGTCGAGGTAGTGCGGGTGCGCCCGCAGGCGGGGCACTGAGTGCTTGGTCCCGTCGTGGTAACGCCAGGCGGCGGAGATGTCACGATTCGCCATGGCGCCACGTTACAGGCATGCGCAACGTGCGGCTAGTGGCCGCGCGCGACGCCGCTTGACTCTCGCGACGGCCGGGGTTCACTGTTGGTGCCGTACGACCATGAGACATCTCACTTCGCTCGTGCGCACGGTTGGCAACGGTGCGGCTTGCCTCGCGTTCGCCGCGCTGCTGGGTACCGGCTGCGGCGGCAGCAACAGCGACTCGACGCCACTCGGCGTGCTCCAACAGCGCGGCTTCATGGTCGTGGCGACAGACGTCAGTTACGTCGTCGCGAATGGTAAGCGCTCCACTCCGACCAGGTGTCCAAGCACAACGATGACTGCCAGCCAGCTCGCCAGCTTCGACGTCGACGTGTCCAGCGCTCTCGCGCAACAGATGGGTGTGGAGCCGTGCTTCGCGACGCCGCCCTTCACAACCATCGTTGCCGGCAACTGGGACGGTCAATGGGACGTCGGCATCGACTCCATCACGATCACGGCACCGCGCCAGCAAGTCCTGCTGTTCACCTCGCCGTACTACTACACAACCGCGCAGCCGGCGGCGGCGCGCGACTCTGGCATCGACACACTTGCCGACTTTGCCGGGCAGCGCGTGTGCGCAGGCGCGGGTACGACGTACGCGCTGTGGTTGAGCGGGAATCTGATGGCGCTGGGCCTCCCACCTTCGGCCGTCTTCGCCATCCCGCCGCCTGGAATCACCGTCGTCGAGGTGGAGACCGATGTCGACTGCGGTGCCGCGATCGCCGCCGGCACCGCTACGTTTCCCGCTTACCTGACGAGCAACACCATCGTCGCCTCCGACGTTGCCAGCGGCGTACCCGTGGTGCCCGTCGGCGCAGCAGTATTCCTCGAGTCCCTGGCAGTCGCGATCGATCAGCAGAACCCGATGGCGGAGGACCTCACCGGCACCGTCAACGTGCTCGTGAACGCCCTGCGTGACGACGGCACCCTCAGTCGGCTCTCGCTGAAGTGGTTCGGTGTGGATCTGACACATCCACCGGTTTGAACGCGCGATGACACCGAGACCGTCGCCGGACGCCGGGGCGGCGTGAGCCCTCACCCAGCTTCCATCCGCACCGTTTCCCGCTTCGCCTCCATCTCCTCGGCGGTCACCGCGCCGTAGTCGAGCACCAGTCTCTCCAACGCGACAACCCAGCAGCTGTAGTACGGCGCGTCCGAATGCGCGGCGATTTCAGCGATGAGCCGCTGCTGAAACGCGTTCCATTCGAGGCCCAGGCGCGCGACGACGCCGACCGCCATGCCAAACGCGCGCCCCTGCCAGGGCGCGTCGAATACCAACTCGCCGTTGCGCCGCGGCGGCGCCGCGGGCCCCGTCATCGCGGTCACAGCCGCGTCCACGCGCACCGTCATAGCCGAGCCGTTCCGATCATCGCGTCGCGGGTGACCAACGCTGCCAGCTCCTCTTCGCTCTTCCCTTCCGTGCCTGCCGGGCGCTCGGGAAGGACCATGTAGCGGACCGCCGCACTCGAGTCCCAGACGCGGATCTCCACACTCTCCGGCAGGTCGAGACCCATCTCACGCAAGAGCACGCGGGGCTCGCGCACCATGCGGGCACGGTACGGCGGGCTCTTGTACCAGTTCGGCGGCAGCCCCAGTACCGGCCACGGGTAGCAGGAACACAGGGTGCACACGACCGCGTTGTGCACTGTGGGCGTGTTTTCCACGACGACGAGGTGCTCGCCTTCCGGACCACCAAGGCCCAGCTCGGCGATTGCGGCCGTCCCGTTCGCGAGCAGCCGCGCCTTGTACGCCGGGTCGACCCAGGCGCGCGCCACCACGCGTGCGCCGTTCATCGGACCGATGTCGTTTTCGTAGGCGCTGACGACGGCATCGATGAAGCCCTCCTGAATGAGCCCCTTTTCCTTGAGCAGCTCCTCCAGCGCCCGCGCCCGCACCTCCACGGGTGACAGCGGAGCGGGGTGATGGTGATCGTCGTCGTGTTCACTCATGGTGCCTCCAGGTAGCTCTCCCACAAGTCGACGTACACCGCCGCAGCGGTGTCGGTCGCGTCGCCCCAAAGCTCGTGCCCGTCGAAGCGTACGTTGTAGGCGTACTGTGCGCAGCGCTCGCTGGCGTGCGCGGCCACATCGGGAAGCGGGAACCGATCGTCGACGCGCGCCACCACGCCGCGCTTGCCGCGCACGTAGCGCGGGCAGCGCGTGTGCCCGAGGGGATGGACGTTGCGTACGACAACCGTGCTACCGACCGCGAAACGCGGCGCCGCCGCGCTCGGCGCCGGGAGTACGACCGGACCGGAACGTAGCGGCTGTGACAAAGGAACGTGGCCGCCGGCCCTGGCTTCCAGGTCAGCTCGGGCCAGCACACCTTTCTCGACCAGCAGCGTCGCCAGCGCCGTGAGCCAGTGCTCGTAGTACGGCGAGCCCAGGTAGTGTGTTGGATCCATGCGCTCGATGGCATGCCGAAATGAGTGCGTGTTGCTGAGGCGCTGCACCGACATCGCCGAGACGAGGCCGAACACGACGCGCTCCCATGGGTCGTGGAACACAGGCTCGTTGCCCTCTACGTCAACCGGCCCGAAGCCGTCCATACCGCCGAGATCGTGCACGCCGTTCATAAAGACCATCTACCACATCTGCTGGCGTGATGCGCACACGTCGCACCCGTGTTTCGGCGCACGATCGTGCCGCAGACGACGCTCTGTTCGGTGAAGGCTGAAGATCGCGATCTGACGATGCCGCTGCGGCTGGGGCTGTACCAGGACTCGCTCAAACTGTTGAAGCAGTTGGCTGGGACACTGGAGCTACCGCGCCTGCGCTGAGTTCGGGTCGGCCATCAACGACGACTCGTCCACGGCTTCGAAGTCGGAGCCGTGGACGCGGGTCTGCAGGTTGTGCAGGTCGTCGTTGTCCCAGCGCTCGTCGGGCGCGCCGCTCAGGTACCAGGATGATCCGTTGTCGGCGATGAACATGCCGTAGGTCTTCAGCGCGGTGAGGATCACTTGGTTCATCGGCGAGAATCCCGAAACGTCGAAGCTCGCTTTGAGACGGAAGCGCTGGCCCATCGCTGGACGGGTCGGATCGGTGGATGACGACGCCAGGTGGCGTGCCGGCCAGACGTACGCCTGACGCGTGCGCGGCACGGTGAAGCGCAAGGCGTGGTTGATGGCGCCGGCGGCAACTTCGTCGTAGCGTACCAGGCCCGGCATGATTGCGAAGCCGGCGGCATCGGCCGATGTCCATCCGGCGGGTCGCATGGCGTTGGACCTCAGGTCGAAGACCGCCCCCGAGCCCGCCTGCCAGCTGCCGTCGGTCTGCGGCCACGCGTAGTACAGCTCGTAGAGCACACAGGTACCTGTGTCGACTACGAGCACGTGACGATCACCGCTGCTGCCGCTCCCACCTTCCACGGGCGCGGCCGCCGGCACCGGGTACGGACCCGGATCGCTCTCGTCGCTGTACCAGATGAAGTCGATGGAGACGAACGGCTGTGTACCCGCGACGCTAACGAACGGAATGCCGATCGGTCCGCCATCCCACAGGCCCGAGCCGAAGTCCGGATGCAGCCCGGCGGTCGCGCCGATGTTGCTGACGTAGGCTTGCGAGTTGGCGTCGAGCGGCAGCGTGTCGACACGGTGGTTCCACACGTTGTCGGCGGGGAACACCGGGCAGCCGCCGATGCTCGGTGCGCTACCGCTGAGCACCGGCGTCCCGGTCCGCGTCGGAGTCCGGCTCGCGCTCGGGACAGCAACGGTCGTGGAGGTTCTGGTCGCCGTCGGGCTGGCGGCTGCGGTTGCAGTGCGCGTTGCTGTGCGGGTCCACGCCGGTGTGACAGATCGGGTTACCGTGCGCGTCGGCGTAACCGCGGGGGCAGTAGTGGGTGTGCGGGTCGCCGTCAGCGTGGCGGCTACCGTTGGTGTGCGCGTCGCCGGCCGTGTCGAGGTAGGCGTCGGAGACTTCACTGACGTTCGCGTCGGGGTGGCCGGCCTGCGCGCGGACCAGAACCATTGGAGGTCCGACGAACTCTTCGTGGTTGCCGCTTCGCTGCGAAAGGCGCTGAACAGAATCGATAGAACAGCAACGGTAGTTAGCAAAAGGGGGAAGCGGCGGTTCATCGCTATCTCCTTGTTCAAAATGCAGAGGGAACTCCGCGAGCAAAGGTCCGCCAAACAAAAGGCATGCCCCGCATCGCGTATGGGACCTCAGGTACCCTTCCCGTGCGGCGACCGCGGACGCGGTGTTGTTCAGAAGTCGATCGTCGCATTAGTGTACTTGCCCACGACACAGCCGCGTTGAGCGGACGCTCCACGCAGCGCAACAGCCCGACCGGCTCGCAGCCGCCGATCAGTCAGATGCCGTGCGTAGAGATGCGCGGCTCGCGTGGTGGTGGTGCGAGCAGCGCCCGGTCGTTGGAGCAACCACGGCTCTTCCATCGCATTGGCTGTGCGAGTAAGAGCCGTGTCACGGGGAGGATGCTATGCGCCAGATCTGGATTACCCGTGTTGGCCCGCCGGAGGTGCTCGAGGTGCGCGACGCGCCGGATCCGACGCCACGTGCCGGCGAGGTGCGCATTCGCGTGAAGGCGAGCGGCATCAACTTTGCCGACATCATGGCGCGGCTGGGGTTGTACCAAGACGCGCCGAAGTTGCCCGCGGTGGTCGGCTACGAGGTGGCCGGTGACGTTGATGCGGTGGGCGACGGGGTCAGCCGGGCAGTTGGCGAACGCGTGCTCGCGCTCACCCGTTTCGGTGGATACAGCGATGTCGTGTGCGTGCCGGCGTCGCAAGCGGTGCTGCTGCCCGAGGGCATGGGCTACGAACAAGGCGCGGCGATCCCGGTCAACTACCTCACCGCATATCAGATGCTGATCCAGATGGGGTCACTCAAGGCCGGGGAGCGCGTGCTCGTGCATAGCGCCGCCGGCGGCGTCGGGTTGGCGGCGATCGATCTATGCACGATCTACGGTGCCGAGGTGTTCGGCACGGCATCAGCCTCCAAGCACGCCATGCTGCGCGAACGCGGCGTGCAGCACACCATCGACTACCGCACACAGGACTACGAGGCGGAGGTCAAACGCATCACCGCTGGTCGTGGCGTACACATCGTGCTCGATGCGATGGGCGGCATGCATTGGAAGAAGGGCTACCGCTGCCTCGCGCCTACCGGGCGCCTGGTCATGTTCGGACTGTCCAGCGCTGCGACCGAGAAGACGCGGTCCGTTCTCGCCTTGATCAAGACGCTACTGCAGACCCCGCTGTTCAGCTTCCCGCCACCGCGGCTGATCAACGACAACAAAGCGCTGATCGGCGTCAACCTCGGGCATCTGTGGGACGAGAACGCCATGCTCCTCGCCTGGCTGCAGCGGATTCTGGCGTGGTACCGCGAAGGGAAGGTACGCCCGACCGTCGGCGCGCGCTTTCCGTTCACTGAAGCGCCGGCAGCGCATCACTACATCCAAGACCGCAAGAACGTCGGCAAAGTGGTTCTCGTGCCGTAGGGCCGGCGGCCAGCGTCCTTTCTATGGCCCGCTCCCGCCCGCACTCCGGACCCGTCCTCCGGAGCGCTGCGGCGGACGTGCCGAAGCCTTCGGCGGACGGGTCCGGCGGGCGTGATGGTCGCTGCGGGCTTCCAAGGGACGATAGCCAATCAGCCACCCGCGAGTGGGGGAAAGATGTTCAGTTCCTGGCCGTCACTCAGCACCGACGAGGCTTCGAGGTGCTCGTCGCCAGACACGAACATTCGAGCGTGGTCGCGCGGAATGTTGAGGCAGTCGACAACCTCGGCAACCGTGGCCCCATCCGGCGCTTCGACAACCGTCGCGTTTCCCTGGCTGCCCTTCGGCAAGTACTTGCGCAGTGTGCCGTGAAGCTTTGCGGTGATTCGCATGCGAAGGTGGCCTCCTCGCTGACCCTCCGTGTAGATGACCGCGCTTCACGCAGCGTAGGCAGCGCTACGAAAATCGCTGGATGAATCAACCGGCGCGTCGCCGACGGCGATGGGATAGCGGCCGGAGAAGCAGCCGCGGCACATGCGCGTGTCGGGACGAGTCGCTGCCAGCACGCCGTCGAGCGACAGATACCGCAGGGTGTCGACGCCGATAGATTGCGCGATCTCGGCCTCATCACGGCCGACCGCGATCAACAAGCTGCGGTCGGGAATGTCGACGCCGAAGAAGCAGCCGTGACGCAGCGGCGGCGCGCTGATGCGCACATGCACTTCACGGGCACCCGCCGCGCGCAAGTCGGCGGCCAGCGCACGGAACGTCGTGCCGCGGACCAACGAATCGTCCACCAGCACGACCCGCTGGCCGCGGACCTGCGGTGCGTAGACGTTGTACTTCAGCCGCGCCTTGAAATCGCGCGTCGCTTGCAGCGGCTCGATGAACGTGCGCCCGACGTAGTGATCGCGGATCAGACCGTGGGCGAGCGGAATCCCGGACTCGCGCGAGAAACCCAGCGCCGCGAAGTTGCCGGAGTCGGGGACCGGCACGACGCAGTCCGCCGCCGCCGGCGCTTCGCGCGCCAGCTGCTGCCCCAGCGCGATGCGCATCTCGCCCACACTGCGCCCGAAGACGGTGCTGTCCGGACGCGAGAAGTAGATCCACTCAAAGACGCACGGTGCCGGCGCGGCTGGCGCAATGCGTTCGCTGCGACAGCCGCGGTCGTCGATGGCGAGCAGCTCGCCCGGCTCGACCTCGCGTTCCCACCGCGCACCCACGAGATCGAAGGCACACGACTCGGAGGCGACCACCCAGCCGTCGCCGAGCCGGCCGACCGCCAGCGGGCGAAAGCCGGTGGGATCGCGCACGGCGTACAAGGCGCGGCCGTGCACCAACAGCATCGAGTAGGCGCCGCGGACGCGACGGAAGGTTCCGGCGACCGCCTCGACCCACGCTGGGCCCGCAGGTATGGCAGTCAGCAACTGGCCGAGGAGACGGGTGTCCGAGGTCGCCGCAGATGCCGTTGGAACCAGCTCGGCCGC
>Ga0335082_10005269_pt1 | contig 14141 bp, 12 predicted proteins | sample Lox_Sample_41_FD_206718 | JGI IMG/M metagenome (GOLD analysis project Ga0335082, IMG submission 206718) | Soil microbial communities from Loxahatchee National Wildlife Refuge, Florida, United States - Lox_Sample_4.1 | ecosystem: Environmental > Terrestrial > Soil > Wetlands | place: USA...
TGGTGAGAAGGAACTGCGTTTCAACTGGAACACACCGATTCAGGTGAGCCCGACGCAGAAGAACACGCTCTATATCGGTGCACAATTTCTTTTCAGGACCACGGATCATGGGCAGACATGGCAGCGTATATCGCCTGATCTCACGACGAACGATCCGGTGAAGCAGGAGCAGGAAAAATCGGGGGGTGTGACTGTCGATAATTCCTCCGCAGAGGAACATACGACCATCTACGGCATCTGCGAGTCGCCGCTCAACTCCTCAATGATCTGGGTTGGAACGGATGACGGAAACGTCCAGCTGACGCGTGACGGCGGCAAGAAATGGACGAATGTCGGCGCGAATATCGAGGGAATCGCGAAGAATCCGTGGGTTTCATCGGTCGAAGCGGGTCATTTCGACCAGGGGACGGCGTATGTCACGCTCGATTATCACATGTTCGGCGACATGCGGCCGTTCGCGTATCGTACCACGGATTTCGGAAAGACGTGGAGCTCGATCATTCCGGAGGGTAGCCCGATTCGCGGATATGCGCATGTGGTGAAGGAAGATATCGTGAACAAGGATCTTCTCTTCCTCGGAACGGAGTTCGGTCTCTGGGTTTCGCTCGACGGCGGCAAGCAGTGGGCGCAGTATAAGGGTGGGGAATTCCCAGATGTTGCGGTGCGTGATCTGGCAATCCACCCGCGCGATCATGACCTCGCCATTGCGACACATGGCCGGGGGATCTGGATCGTTGATGATATCACACCCCTGCGGAAGCTGACTCCTGACATGCTCTCGAAGGAAGCGGCGTTTGTCGAAGCGAATCCGCCTGTGCAGCGCATCCAGGCGTTCGGCGGCTGGGCGATCGGTGATGCCGCGTATTCGGCGCCGAATCCGCCGGACGATGCAGTGATCACCTACTATCAGAAGAAGCGCCATATCTTCGGTGATCTGAAGATCGAAGTGTTCGACGACAAGGGGAAGAGTCTGGGAACGATTCCCAGCAGCAAGCGCCGCGGCCTGAATCGTGCCACGTGGGGAATGCGTTTGAAGGGGCCCCGTGTTCCGACTGCAGCCACGGCGGCATTCGGTGCATCCATCGGGCCGCGCGTTCTGCCCGGGACCTATACGATCAAGATGACGAAGGATAAGAACGTCTACACGACAAACCTCAAAGTCATTCCTGATCCGCTGTCGAATTACTCGGCGGCTGACCGGAAGGCGGAATTCGATCTTGCGATGAAGTTATACGGGATGCTCGGAGATATGACCTATGCCGTCGACCGGATTAACGGCGTCCGTACGGCGCTTGACCAGCGCAAAGCGAAGCTGACGTCGAACCAGCAGCTTGGCGACCGGCTCGGCAAAGCATCGGATCAGGTCGACGTCCTCCGCAAGAAGATCGTTGCCACAAAAGAGGGCGGAATGATCACCGGCGAGCAGCGACTGCGGGAGTACCTTACGGATCTGTACGGCAATGTTGTCGGATACGAAGGCAAGCCGACGCAGATGGAAATCATGCGTACGGATGTGCTGAAGCATGAGCTCGCGGACGTTGTCAAAGAGTTCGACACCTGGACCGAGAAGGAGCTTCCCGGCATCAATTCTTCGCTGACTCAGGAAAAGCTCGAGCCGATCACGCTCCTGACGCGTGAGGAGTGGGAGAAGACGGGCCAGAAGAACTAGCAATCAGCAACAAATAACTTATTCATCCGATCCGCCGGCCTGATGGCTGGCGGATTTGTTTTTGGCCATTCTTGAAACTGGAGTGGAATTGTGGTATCTTGCTTTCGAGATACTTCTCGTTCCCATCAACCTGTTCCTTCCATTTGAGGATGTTGTCAAAAGCGTTATGATACGACCTAACGCAGATTCCAGAAGAATGAAAAGACTTGCATGAGCACTATTTGTTGTGATTCTTTACCGACACAGACCTTATAATGAGAACAAGGTCATCAATCGCTACGATCTTGGTAGTGATTCTGGGCTGTTCGCACACACCAGAACTGGAAAAAAACGATGGCTTTTCCCCCGATCAATATAGTCCGGAAGCAATCGCACTGAATGATCGAGCGATGGACTTGGCATATCCGAAGGAACTCAAGGGGTTTCGTGATACTTCCCAGTTTCCGCAGGCGATTGCATTACTGGACTCCGCACTTCAATTGAACGCAACTTATAGTGGCGCTTACTGGACCAAATTTACTCTACTTTGCCAACTCGGTAGGAGAGCAGAAGTAATTTCGAACTTTGAGAAATGGCTAAAGTATGTTCCGGGGCATGCCGGAGCTTGGCAATATCTCGGTATGACGTATGAGGCGGGAGGTCAATTTGGGTTGGCAGAAAGTTGTTACTCAAAGAGTCTCAACATCTGCCAGAAGGCATACGATTCGCATCCGAATTACTGGGACCTTGCGAAGGCCGTTGTAGACTTGAATGCGCTACTGAAAAGGCAATCGGTTGTAGACAGCCTCCTTGTTACCCTGAAACGGAACTTCAGATCAGAGGCTGATGACTGGGTCAATTTGTACTTTCTTGTGTCTCCTGAAAATATAGAAGAACGAATTGGTCATTTTCGTTGCAAATAAAACTGCATATCCGAGAATTGTTGGTGCGGAATAGCTAGACATCCGAATCATGAAACGACTCGCACTCATCCTCGTCATTGTCGTACTTCTTCCCGCGTTATTCTATTCCGGTTATGAACTGAGCTCGCTCTCCACCAGCGAACAGCTCATGGCTTCCATTTATCAGCAACAACTCGACGTCATCCTCTTTTCCATCAACCAATATGCCTGGGATGTTGTGAATGACTGGGCGAGCACCATCAACATCCTCGTCAACGAGCAGCAGTCAAACAGATCTGCCGGAACGGGATTTTCGAATTTCCTCAATAAGAATCGGTCCATTGAGGCGCTGATCGTTTCGGATACCACGTTTGATCACGCACAATTCTTCATCGGATCAGACAGCTCCTTTTCCAATCGAATCAGACAAGCAAGCATTCTCGATTCACTCGGGGTCAACAGCGAAAAGGTCCAGCGACTTCTTCAACTTCAGCAGGAAGATTACCGGAAGATCGAGCCAGTCAAGGTCCGGATGGAGAACGGCGACGAGAAACTGGCACTTCTCTTTGTCACATCTGGTACTGAAGGGAAGGCGAAACTCGCCTCCGTTCTTCTCAATGAACGGACATTCGTCTCACAGGTGTTATCCAACAAGCTTCGTGAGGCAGCTGGAAGTGAATTTGTGCTCGCCGTGCTCCGGAAACATGACGGTGCCCCCATCTTCGTAACCTCGCCGGTTGAAGCGGCAGACATGAAGCAGACCAAATATCTCTGGATCTTCCCCGATTATTCTATCGGCATCCGCACGAGAGGGGAAACGGTTGAGGAGCTCGTTCAATCACGCTTCAACAGGAATCTTATCCTGATTCTGCTGCTCGATATCGTTCTCATCGCCGGTGCGTGGATGATTTACCGGAACATGAGAAAGGAAGTCGAGCTCGTGAAGATGAAATCCGATTTCGTCTCGAATGTTTCTCATGAGCTGCGGACACCCTTGTCCCTCATCCGTATGTTTGCGGAAACGCTTCAGATGGGGAGGATCAAAAAAGACGAGAAACGCCAGGAATATTATGATACAATCCTGTCGGAATCGGAACGGCTCACCCGTTTGGTGAACAACGTTCTCAATTTCTCCAAGATGCAGGCGGGAAAGAAGGAGTATCTCTTCGAAGAGGTCAATCTCAACGATATCGTTTCCAGCGTGCTCGGGACGTTCAGGTTCCATCTGCAGACCGAGGGATTCACACCGCATATCGAGCTGGATGAACATCTGCCGGCAATTTCAGGTGACCGTGAAGCCCTCGCGCAGGCAATCATGAACCTGACAGATAACGCCATCAAATACAGTAACAAGCAGAAATACCTTCGGGTTGCTACCGGTACGAAGGGAAACAGCGTGTTCGTGTCGATCGAGGATCACGGATTCGGGATCCCGCCGGGAGAGAGAGCGAGGATTTTCGACACCTTCTATCGTGTTTCGTCCGGACTCGTTCATAACGTGAAAGGGAGCGGTTTGGGACTGACGCTGGTGAAACATATCGTCGATGCTCATTCCGGGACCATCGCTGTCGAGAGCGAGCCGGGAAAGGGAAGCACGTTTCGAATTGAATTCCCACAGATGAAGAAAACCAAACTTCCGACGTAAGGGAGGGAACTCATGCCGACCATACTCGTGGTAGAAGATGATCCCAAAATGCAGATGGGATTAAAAGATAATCTCGAGGTCGAGGGTTATGACGTTGAGGTTGCGGGAGACGGCGCACTCGGTCTAAAACGAATCATGGATCAGCAGTTCGATCTTGTCGTTTTGGATGTGATGCTGCCGGAAATGTCAGGGCTTGACGTCCTCCGTAAGAGCCGCGAACATGGAATTTCGACGCCGGTCATCCTGCTTACTGCAAAAGGTGAGGAGATCGACAAGGTTCTCGGTCTCGAGCTCGGAGCAGATGATTACATCACGAAACCCTTCGGTCTCCGCGAACTACTTGCGCGTATCAAGGCGGTTTTGAGACGAAAGGAATCGTCAGGAAGCGCCTCGCCCGCTGACAAGGCAGCCATCGGGAAACTGGAGATTGATTTTGCAACATATAACGCCACGAGGAACGGAAAATCAGTTGAAATGACTCCCAAGGAATTCGACATACTCAAATACCTCTGGCAGCATAAGAACCAAACGGTTACGAGGGACGAGCTTCTGACGAATGTCTGGGGATATGACGAATCGATCAGCTCCAGAACGGTGGACAATTTTATTCTGAAGATAAGGCAAAAAGTGGAGGCGAATCCGGCTAATCCCAAGCATATCATAACGTTGCATGGAATCGGCTATAAGCTGATTGTATGACGTCGATACTCATTGATCGGCTCATTTCGTCATTTAGGCATTCGGTCAATGACCACGTTCTGGCAGATGCCAGTTCGCCATTTCTTCATTTTGTCACTTTGCCACTTCCCAATGAGAAAATGACAAAATCGACCGATGACAAAATCGCGAAACACTTCTTTTCGGCCGTGACAATTTGTTACATTTTCTGACCCGAAAGAGACATCTCCGACAAAGCATGTGCGTAGAATATATCAGCCAAAGGGAAATTCACCATGCTCAAAATAAAAGTTTCGGAGGATGTCATGAAAAAGAACATGTGGTACGTTGCAGTGTTGGCGCTTCTGGCCGTCGGGTACGTGAACGCGCAGGAACCCTATTTCTCGGATTCAAAAAGCTATCACCAGGCAAATCTCGACAAGGTATCAAAGCATTTCCTCGAATGCCTCAGCTCAACAAACGAAGGCGTTCTGGAATCGGCTCTTGCACATATCGGCCGCATGAAGCTCTACAGACCCGAATACCGGAATAATAGTCTCGAAGCCAAAGTGCAGCTCCTCGCGATGGAAGGCCCGTCATCCCGGATCCGGTATCGTGCATATCTGATCTCGAACGTTCTCAGAAATCCTTCTGCGTTCTCGATCATCGCGCAAACGGAATTCGCCGGAGCGGATGAACTCTACACCGCCATTGCCGGCCGTCTCGAGCAAACTCTTCTCGGTTCCGCCGACGCGGTCACGGAGTAATTCGTCATGAACTCAAACTTTGCCAACAGAGGGATGGTCGTGATCGTGATGCTGCTTGGTCTGGCCGCACCATCCCTCTCGCAGAACTGGAAGATACTCTTCGATCTGCGCGGCGAATGGAAGTTTGAGATTGGCGACGACATGCACCGTGCCGAACGCGGATTCGATGATCAGAAGTGGGAGGCCATTTACGCCCCCGCAGCATGGGAAGATGAAGGATATCCCGGATACGACGGGTATGCCTGGTATCGCAAACATTTCTTCGCGCCTTCCGACTGGTCCACGAAATCTCTTTCGCTGCAGCTCGGCAATATCGACGATGTGGATGAAGTCTACCTGAACGGCCGGCTGGTCGGATCTACCGGAGGTTTCCCGCCACATTACAGTACGGCGTACGATGTTTACCGCATTTACGTGCTCTCGCCGGATGATCTCGATCCATCGGGTGACAATGTCATTGCCGTGCGGGTCTACGATAATGAACTGAGCGGAGGCATTCTGCGCGGCAAGTTGGGAGTCTATGAAGATCTCGAGGGACTCATTGCCGACATGGGTTTGGGTAAGAACTGGAAGTTCAGCATCGGTGATGATTCCACACGTCGGGATCCCGGCTACGACGACAGCCGCTGGAAAAAGATCAGAGTGCCGGCATTCTGGGAACCGCAGGGATATCCGGACTATGACGGCTTCGCCTGGTATCGGATCAAATTTACCGTCCCGAATTCACTTCAGGATGAAAAGTTGATTCTCCTTGCCGGCAAGATCGATGATTTCGACGAGACGTATCTCAACGGCGTCCTGATCGGGAAGACGGGAAACATGGCGACACGTGAAAAGGATATTCCGGGATCGGATGCATACTCACGACTCAGGGCATACTTCGTTCCGCCCTCGGCACTCCGGTTCGGAGGAGAAAATGTCCTTGCCGTTCGGGTTTATGATGGATTCAAAGACGGCGGGATCTATTCAGGTCCGATCGGGTTAATCACACGCGATAAGTATATGAAATGGGAGCGCCGCCAGCAGAAACCTGGAAACATCTTCGACTGGTTCTTCCGCTAATCTCTTCATCCCCGTTGTTCAAATCTCTGAGCTACTCATCTCCGGTGGGAATAATTCCCGCATTTTCGACCATCAGCATCACCACTTTCTGAGGTGCGCGTGTACGGTGGACCGTTCCCTTCGTAATCGTTACTCCCTGTTGCGGCTTAAGCTCGATCGTTCTGTCCTGCAAATCCACGTAGAGCGTTCCTTCCACGACAAAGAAGAACTCATCGTCGCGGTCGTGCTTGTGCCAGTGATATTCACCCTGCACGATGCCGACACGCACGACACTTTCGTTGACTTTTGTCAGCGTCTGATTGAACCATTTGTCCTTGCATTCCCGGACCATCTTTGGAATATCAATTAACTCACCCTGTTTGAATTTTATGTCAAGACGAGTAACGTAATTATATTCCTTCGCCATGGGAGCCCTTTTCAACTATTTAATTTTGACTTTTGAATTATTAATTTTGAATTGCTTGCTGCCGGAGCTCCGAAATGTCGTCTATGAAATAGCACTGCTCGTGCCTTTTCATCCCGATTTTCGGATAGAATCCCACCGCTGCGGGTGCAGAGAGGAGTATCAGCTTTGCGAGCGGAGTGAGGCGCTTCGTTTCCCTGATCAGTTCAGTTCCTATTCCGTGATGTTGATAAGACTTCCGGACTGCCAGATCGGAAAGATATGTGCAGAATGCATAATCGGTGAGGGAGCGTGCAATTCCGACAAGCAATTTGCCGTCGCGGCAGGTGATCATCAGGTTTCCATACCGAACCATTGATTCGATCCGCTTCATGTCACCGACCGGTCGGCGTTCCCCAAGTGTGGAATCCACAAGAAGCTCGCGAAACTCTTCAGGATTGAGATAATCCTCTTTCTGATAAGACAGTGTACCCATACGGAGATTGTTTGATGGAATTTGACGCAAGCTGATTTTGTTCAATATACCGAGGTGGGGAATTGAATTCAAGATTGATTTGTCGGATATTGTAATTCAGATAAAAACTTGTTATCTATGAACCGAGGGTTATTCGGAGATTTTGTCATTGGAACGTGGCTGGTTGTCGATTCACTCGTCGGCTCATCTCTCATTTGGACGTGCCGAATGAGAAAATTACTGAATGGACAAATGACACCTGCCATCCGTATCAATGCGTGAATACTTGAATGTCTAAATGAGAAAATAACTGCAGGCCCATCTTGTCATCGGCTCAATGGAGAAGACAGAAGACCTCAAACCGCCGTATCTGAAGAAAGTCGGGCAGCGCGGGAAGATCACGATCTGGGTTGTGGATGGCACCTACGTCCGGACTCACTTCGATGAAGAGTTTACGAATTACGGTCAACCGCTCGTCTTCGATTGTATCCCGAAAGATGAATTCTGGCTCGATAAGGAGGAAGCCGAAGACGAGCAGAAATTCTTCATCGATCACCTCCTCGTCGAGCACCGGTTGATGGAGAAGGGGATGGCGTACGATGATGCCCTGGAGGCCGCAGACAAGACCGAAATGGCGGAAAGAAAGAAATCCGGCGATGTGCGCAAGCTGACGAAGGGGAAAAACCTGCCGGACGCAAAGAAAGTCCACGTTCGGTTATGGAAAACACTCGAGTCGGGAGTATCAGTCTGGATTATCGATGGCCGTCTCGTGCGAAGCGTTTTTGATGATGATTTTACCGAGGGAGGTCACGATTTTGTCTACGAATTTGTGCCGCACGATGAGGTTTGGATCGATAACGACCTGGAAGAATCAGAACGGCCGTATGTTCTTCTCCACGAGCTCCACGAGCGGAATCTCATGTCGAAGGGCTGGCCCTACAGCAAGGCGCATGAGGATTCGAGTAAAATCGAATATCATTACCGCCACCATCCGAACGAGCTCCACCTCGCACTTTCGAATGAGGGATGGGAGTAACCCGAACTCTCATGCCACCACTGCCTCGACAACGGCAGATTCTTGTTGAACAACAGGCGTCTGTTCGGATCTGTCGACCAGCACCCTCTTCTTGGCGTGATCACGCTGAAAGACCGAGAGCTTGAAGTAGATAAACGTGGTGACCAGCAGTTTCAGCGCAAACTGCATGCTGGTGGAATCCTTCCTCTGCATCGTCATGAATCGCATCCACCGGCGAAAGATATTTTTCCAGGAAAAGAAGACCCTGTTCACATTTCTGTAGGCGGTGTGTATTTCGTCGGGTGAAAGGAGAGGGTGACGGAAGACGAGATGGTCGCCTTCATAATGTGACAGGTCTCTGTCGATGATCCTGCCTTCCGCATTCACCTCGTCATAGAGCGGTGTCCCGTAGATCGGAATTGCAATAGAGGGGAGTATCACACAGACTCCCACATCATCCAGGCGCTGCGGAAGTGTGGAGTAATACTCGCTTGTATCTTCATCAAGCGCAAACATGAAGCCGCAGAATGTGAGAATGCCTCGACGGTGGAGTTTTTCGAAGAACTCCTTATACTCTTCCACCTTGTTCTGATGCTTCCTCACACCTGCCAGACTCGACTCGTTGAGTGATTCCATTCCGATAAATGCCATTCTGCAATTCGCAGCAGCAAGAAGCTCAACAAACTCGTCATCCCGCAGGCATTCGATGCTGAACTGTACCCCGAGGGCCCAGAACTTCAACTTTGCAATCTCCCGCAGCACTTCCTTTGCCCACCGTAAATCGCCTCCGAAATTATTGTCGAGAATCATCGCCATCTTCCGCTTATGCCATGGAAGGCATTTCGTGGCGGTGAGATCGCGGATAATGTCCTGAACGGGCCGCGTCCGGTGAGCCGTGCGTTTGATGTTGAGCGCGCAGTACGTGCACGGATGCGGGCAGCCGCGAGATGCTTCGGTGACGATGGGCGTCGCGAATTTCGATTCGACGAGGTCATAACGGGGAGGAGGAATGTTGTCGAGGGGCGGCGCTGCCTCCGCAACATAGCGCCGCTGGAGATTTCCCCCGACCATATGATGCACCATCGTCGGCCACATGCCGGGCGCCTCGCCGACCAGGATGGAATCGAAGTACGGCTCAACATTGTCCGGGTGTGTCGTCGCATACTTGCCACCTGCTACGACGATCTTGCCGAGCGCCTTAAATCTTCTGGCGACCTGGAATGCGTGGGGAGCGAGATAATCGAGAAAGCTGAGGGCAATAAAATCCGCATCCGTTCCATAATCGATCGGACGCGCCATTTCGTGAAGGACTTCCACATCCACGACCGGCGGGGTGAGGCCCGCGAGAAGAATTCCCGGAAGCGGCGGTGCGGGGCTCTCGGCATAATACGGATACTCATCACCCAAATTCTGGAAGAGGACGATGATGAGGAGCTTCGGTTTCCGGCCGCCGGGGCGTAACTTTCGCGTGACCTGACGATCTGCAGACCTCTTCCAGGTCGCATACGGTTCACGCACCGCATCATGTTCCTGCTTCGATCCGGTTTTGAAGTTCAATTCTGTTCTGCTTCTGAAAAGTGTGTTCATGTTCTTACCTCACCTTTCCGCATTCTGCGGTTTCCTCATTCCACACTTTTTCGATCGCTTCAATCAAGTTGTCTATATCTTCACGCGTATGTGTCGCCATCAGGCTGATCCGGAAACGTTGCTGGGAAACCGGGACTGCCGGATATTCGACTGAGTTGACGAAAATTCCGAGTGAGTGGAACTTGAATGCCATCCTGCGGATGTTCATCCCGACAGGGATGCGGAGCGGAATAATCGCCGCATCGGGATGAACATCGATGCCGATCGAGTGCAATCCCTCGACTGCATAACGGACGTTTTCGTGCAGTCTTTCACGCAGCCCGGGTTCGCGTTCAATAACGTCAAGTCCGCCCAGGACCGTGGCAATGACTGCCGGCGGGAGCGATGCGGAGAACATATACGAGCGCGCAAAGTAGCGGAGATAGTCGATGATCGGCTTGGATGCTGCAACGAATCCGCCGGTGGCGGCAAACACCTTGCTGAACGTTCCCATGACGACATCGATTTTTCCTTCCAGTCCGAAATGTTCCGCCGTTCCTCTTCCCGTCGGTCCCATGACGCCTGTGCCATGCGCGTCGTCGACGAGCATGATGGCATCATACTGCGCGGCGAGACCGGCAACGACATCGAGGGGGGAAATATCGCCGTCCATCGAATATACACCCTCGACACCGATGAAGATATCTCTGCTGGAATTTTGCCGTTGAGCTTCGAGAATCGATCGCAGCCGGCCAATATCGTTATGCGGGAACCGGTGCGACTGTACGCCCGAGAGCGTCATGCCGTCGCAGAATGAAGCGTGGCTGTAGGCATCGTAGATCACCATGTCATCGGGATTCATCAGACCCGCAACAAGTCCGACGTTCGCGCCGTATCCGCTCGAGAAGATCAGCGCATCTTCCGTGCCCTTGAATGCGGCGAGGCGTTCTTCCAGTGTTCTGTGCAGGCCGGTGTAACCGTTGAGAAGCGGCGGTCCGCCCACGCCGGCACCGTAATCCCGGATCGCCTGCTCTGCCATTGCACAGACGTGCGGGTGATTGGCCAGACCGAGATAGTTGTTGGAACCGAACATGAGCATCCGTTTTCGCATATGGGTGATCGGATCGATGACGATGACTGTGCGATCCGCAACGGAGACAATCCTTCGCATGCAGAGATTTTCATTGCTCTCATGGAGATGTGCGAGAAATCCGCCGAGCACCTCTGTTTTCTCTCGGAGGCGCAGTGTTCTGCCGCGAAGCAGGACCTGCCGCAGATCAAAATTCTCGCCGCCCTTATACACTTCCGTCGTTACCATGATGCAAAGCTCCTTTCCGAATCGCTGAATCGACTTTCAATAAATTGTCAAGATATTCTCTGATGTTCCCGTCGGTAGTGGATGCGATGTTCCTTATCATTCCAGTGTCCACCAGTGTGTTCTCCCCATAGAGCATGAAGGAAATTGCGGGCTTGCTTCTCACACGTCCCAGGAACATGGGCTGCCAGTCGTCGTTTTCGGCCTGATCGTACATCTCCCGGACGCGGGACTGCGGCACGGTAAACAGCAATTCGAACTCCCCATGCTCTCCTGCGAGTAAAAGCCATGGAGGAATTCCAGCAGACAGTGCAAATTCCTTTGACTGCTGATCCAGTGCGGATTCCCAATCAGACCGCAGGTCGAACCCTGCACCATTCAGTCGCATCATCTGGTCGAGTGTCGCAAGAACTCCGTCGCTCGAGTCCATGCATGCGGACGCGTATTCAAGGAGTGTCCGGCTCTCGTGTAATCTCGCCGAAGGAAGGTAGTTGATCCTGTTTGAAGGATTCGCATCCTGCCCGAGAAGAGCCTGTGCGGCGAATGCATTCCCGATCCCGAGCGTGCCTGTGCAGAAGAGAAAATCCCCCGGTTGCGTTCCCTTCCGTGAAAGGAACCTGCCGCCTGGACAGGTGCCGAGTGCAGTTCCGCTCAGGAGCAACTGATCACCAACATTCGTGTCTCCGCCAAGGACAAACGTCTCGCACTTGCGACAGGCTTCTGCGATCCCGCGCTGGAGTTCTTCACGATCATTTTCGGAATAATTCCGGGGGAGGACTTCTGACATGACGATTCCCATTTGCCGTGCACCGACGGCTGCCAGGTCGCTCATGTTGACCATAACAGCCATCCAACCCGCGAGATAAGGATCTCTGTAAAGACCGGTCGATATCTCTTCGGCAATCGAGTCCGTCGTCATTGCAATGGTACACGAATCAGAGATCGTGATGATCTCCGCATCCGTCTCATGGACGGCATTCCGCTGATCCGGTGAGCGGTCAAAGCGTTTCGTGAGTTCCTGAATCAGCATATTTTCACAAATGTTGGATGTCATGGGCACACACGGAGAGCTTGTTTCATAATTCCGAATTCGACGCGGGAAGTCCGGATTACCTCTCCATCGAATTCAACCGCAAACGGTTGTTCGCAGGTCACGGTGAGTGAGGAACTGGTCCATGATTCCGCTTTGGATGAATCCGGTGCTGCCCCGTTGCTCAGGATTCGCATCAGCCGGAGGAGTTCCATGCGCGTCATATTCCGGAACAGATGTATTGAAAACTTCCCATTACGATAATCCGCATTGCCGGGGAAATGGAAACTTCCCGAAAAATGCGGGTTCTTCACGATGCCAAAATTGGTTACTTCCACCAATCTGGTTCCGTATTCCTCGGATGAGATGGTGAGCTCTTTGTTGTCGTAGAATAGCATCGTCCTGAGCGCGGCATAAAGTATGGAAACCGGGGTTGAAGTGTGCTTCAGTATCCGCAGAATGCTGTCGGGATTGTTGAAGAAGGAATTTGCCTCTGCCGTGATACCCAAACTTGCATTGATAAGAAAATATTTTGTGATAGCGTTTCCGTTCTGATCAAAGGTCAGGCGGCCGATATCTCTCGTAAGTGGGTTGCGGAAGTCGATAGAGCACGGGATCCCCCGAATCATCTTCTCTGCACAAAACGGTTTGTGAAAATCGTTACTTGATCCAAGGCCAAGAGCGCCAAACCGGACCTGCTCCAGCTTCGCCGGTTCTGCGCATATCATAATCGAATTCACCAGTGCATTCACCGTTCCATCTCCCCCGGCTGCTACGAATTCCGTTTCTCCGGTCGCCAGCAATGCAGAGATGTGCTTCCAAGCCGAATACTGCGACTCACACCGAACGAGCCGAAATCCCGGATAATTGGATGCGATGGTGTCGGCAATGCGTGACCATTTCTTTTCGGCAGTTCCTCCACCCGCATATGGATTCATGATAATGATCATGGCATCCTCAGATCTGATTTTTTCTCGGTCTCAGTTTGAGTGTGATGAGGAAGAAGAGAAAGTAGATTCCAAGCGGTATCGACCACTCGGGTTTCCGGAGAATTGCAATGCCGGAGAGGATCAGGAGGTAGCTTTCAAGGCACGATGAAATCGCCGGATGTGCATCCTCGTCCGACTCTACCTGATGAAGCTGCAGCTGCGTCACGACCAGCATCAATATGCCCGCTCCGCTGAAGAGAAACGCCGCCGGCGAAGCAGCAGTGCCGGCGCTTTGGACAAAGACCGCAACTGCGAAAACGATGGTCATCAGGGCAAAGAAATCGGACACGCATGCTGAAATCTCTCTTCCAAATCTCACCGGGAGCGTGTTGTACTTTGTTGACCGGTCGGCATCAATATCCTTGAAATATCCGGTGAGGACGAAATTCGCATATCCGAAGAAGACGACGATCACCGTAAAGAACAATGCTGGATTTTCAAGCGCTGAATGAATTGATGCACCCGAACTGAAGGCCATAAGGCAGAGTACCGCCACAATCCAGGCATTGTAAAACGGCCCGGCCCACCACCGGCGCTTGAACGGTGTATAGGTCGCGAGACCGGCCCCGCCCAGCATGCCAAGGAGAACGTTCACGGGATTGTTGTATGCGAAGATCCAAACACAGAATGCAAGGCCTGCAAGGCTTACGCCGAGCACATCCTGCTTGCGGACGAGTCCGCGGGTCAG
>Ga0335082_10005270_pt1 | contig 14140 bp, 16 predicted proteins | sample Lox_Sample_41_FD_206718 | JGI IMG/M metagenome (GOLD analysis project Ga0335082, IMG submission 206718) | Soil microbial communities from Loxahatchee National Wildlife Refuge, Florida, United States - Lox_Sample_4.1 | ecosystem: Environmental > Terrestrial > Soil > Wetlands | place: USA...
GCGCTTCCCGTTCGAAACGCCGGATGAGGGAATTGGTGAGGTCGCCGGCGGGACGGAGCAGGAACTTCAGGGCGACCCGCCGTCCGAGCGCGAGATCCTCAGCCTGATAGACCACACCCATGCCGCCCGAGCCGAGCTTGTTCAGAATCCGGTAGTGGGAAATTGTCTGCCCTGCAAGGTCTTCCGGGTCCACGTCACTGGCCGCAGTTGCGTCGTCGGGTTCTTTCTCGGGTGCCGGTGCGATCTCGGGTTCGCCGACCCTTTCGACTTCGCCGAGAAACCGGTAGCCCCGGCGTGCGACCGTTTCGACGTAGCGAGGATTGTCGGCCGACTCGCCCAGCGCATCGCGCAGCTTTTGTATCGCCGCATTGATGCCGTGGTCAAACTCGACGATCGTGTTGTTCGGCCAAAGCTTGAGCCGGATCTCGTCGCGCAGCACGATCTCACCCGGGTTTTCGAGCAACAGCAGGAGGATTTGAACCGGCTGTTCGCGGAGCCTGATGCGAATGCCATGCTTACGCAGTTCGCCGGCCCGAACGTTGAGTTCGAAGGGTCCGAAGCGGAATAGATGCCCTCGCGGAGCGACTAAATCGGCCATGGGCTGACCCAAGTGTTCCACAGTCTAACATACCGTTCTGGTCGCGGGCCAAGCGCCTAATTATCAATGACATATGCGACGACCCGGAGATTACCCGCAGATCGCCGGGCGCACATTTAGGTAGCAGCCGCAAGACCCCACAATCGCCCTCAGCCGCACAGCCTGCGGCCGGAGGGCGAGATGAAAACCACGGCGACAATCCTGACCCTGGCGGTGACCGCCCTCTCGAGTGCCGGCGCGAGCTTCGCCGGCGAAGTTTCCGGCGCCTCCAGGGGGCGTCGGCCAACCATCATCCTTCGTATGATCAAAGACGCAGACGTCGACGAGCGGGCGCTCTTGAAGGCGGAGAAGGAGGCGGCGGCGATCCTTGACCGGTCCGGAATCGCGCTGGTCTCCCTGACTTGCGAGGCTGGCCGGGCAGTATGGACGAGTGGCAATCCGTGCCAGCGCGAGCGGGGCGCGGCCGAGTTCTGGTTTCACGTTGTAACCCGGAAACCGTCGCGCGCGACCACCGAGATGCTGGGATTCACCGAGTTGGACGAATCGACTGGGAGCACTTCGGCTGGAGTCTTTTACTCAACGGCCGTCGAATTGTCCGATAGGTACCGGTGCGATGTCTTTCAAATCCTTGGAGCCGCAATCGCACACGAAATCGGGCACCTGCTCCTTGGGGCCAACGCACATGCTCCCAAAGGGCTGATGGTTCCGCAATGGGGCCCATCACAATTCGAGATGATCTCCATCAGCGAGCTTAGCTTCACGTCCAGGCAGGCAAGATTACTTCGGGAAGAAGTCACCCGCCGCACATTGGCAGCCGGACCAAAACACTCAGATCACAGTTCGCGCGAAGACAGGCTCTAAACCGAGCAGGACGCTACACAAGTTCCCTCCGGCGTTACCGTGTGCGCCGCCCAGATTACCGCTGATCTGGCAGGTCTTGCAGCCGCCGAAGTTGCTGCCGTTGGCTGCCGAGGCCAGCAGCTTGATGGTGATCCCGTTCGGCGCTTGCGCCGTTTTATCGGGTACATAAGAAAGAGACCACACGCCGACAGTTCGCCCCACCCCCGGCCAGTTGGTCGGTGCTCGGCCCTCAAGGGCAGGCACCTGCCAGCGTTTGTTTTGTCGCGTGTCGCTCCGACTGCTCCGGCTGCTTCCGTTGCTTCGACCGGAAGCCCCGGTCCCGCCGAATTTGGCGGCTGGACGATGCGTGAATCTCATGCGACCGGAGAGTGGTGAAAAGCGCAACATATTCAAAATGTTTCGGATACGAGGGCACTTCCGGAGCAGGGCGATGCTGTCAACAAAACTGGGTGCAGAGTTAGAACCTGAGTTTTTTGGCTCCCCAAAAACACGGAGTTCGGAATTGTTCTCTCAGATTTCTTGATGTTTCTGTGGACCCCGGGATTGACTCGAACCTTGCCAGATGTATGGACTTGAGCTGCCCAGCCAGCACTTCACCGTGATGAAGGCCACCTCGCTGCCCGGCGCGCCGGGTGTGATCGCCTACTACATGGGCGGAGTGCGGCGCGCGAGGTTATGAACTCTCCTTCGAGAACCCGCCGTTCGTCCAGATCGGCAGCGATGTCGGAGTGCTCGCGGCGCCGGTCACGCCATGTTAAATCAATATGATACAAGCCATTGCAGATTTCAACCGAGATCCTCTCATACGTTATCTACGCCCATGGGCGGCACCCCCCCAAAAAAATTGTAAAATCAATGACACGGTTCGTTCAGCGTTCTTGTTAACTCAGGTAAGCGGCCACAAAGCAGCGCGTCGCCGCCGGATTTGGATCGACAAAAGGAGAGAGAATGACTTCAACGAAGATTGCACTTTTTGTGGGCGCCGCAGTGATCGTTGCGGGAGGCCTTGTATTGGCAATCAGAATGAACCCGACTTCAACCAAGGATGGACACGGTACCATAGCCGCGCCAGTTGCCGGTCAGTTGGACCAACATAACCCGTTCACCCACATAGCATCAATCCCTGCAATCGTCGATCCAGCGACGATCCGATTTGAAAAGCTGAGGACAGTCGAACTGGCTTCCAAGACGAAAACTACCACCGACCCCAATTGTAAGGATCGGCAGTTCCGCGATCCGGACGGTACGAATTGCCAGGCTACCACCGTCGAAGAACGCGTCAAAGCCATCGAGGCAATGTATTCCTACAACGGCGCAGTGATTTCCTCAGGCGAAAGCATTCCCGGCCGCGATACGTTCTCTGTGTATTTCCGGCCGGAAGAAGTGGGTGCCGATGGGCCAGTCGAGAAGGTGAAGCGCGACAAAGCTGCAGAGTTCTTCCAAGTTAGCACCTCCCGTCCAATGGTCGAGCAAAAGGTCATCGACAAACAGCATTCTCACTTCTGTGAAGGCAACTACGTCGATGGCAGTTGGGTACGCAAAGATGCAAAATGCCAGGATCAGGTGCAATATATGAACCAGACCGTGCCCTCGCCGTATTTGACGGTGCAGGTCGACTTGGTGCACCCGGCCACGATCGTTTCTAACTAAGACTGACGTAGCCAGGTTCGATACGTGACCGGCTGGCCTATGAGCTAGCCGGATCAATTTGTTCGAAGGGCCCTCGCCATAAGCGCGGGAACAGATCAATGCGGTGCCGTCAAAGTTAGCGGATTTGCGCGGCGTAGTGCGAGAATATCACCATTGTGACCATCGAGCGAAGGCAGGTAGCAGATCAAGTGGTATTTCTTGTCGCCGGCCGCATGGACGCCGAGAGCGCACCTCAGTTCGAACAGCATTGTAGAGATTGCGTTGCCGAAGGACTTACTGGTCTAGTCGTCGACTTGGGGGAGTTGACATACGTCAGCAGCATGGGGCTCCGGAGCTTCGTTTCCGTGGCCAAAACGTTGCAGGACAAAGGCGGAGCACTCCGGCTCTGCCGGCTTAATGGTTTAGTCAAACAGGTCTTCGAAATCACAGGCCTCTTGCGGATCTTTCCGGTTTACGAATCCGTAGAGGCGGCGCTCATAGGAGGCTAGTGGAGAGTGTGCCTGGCGCCACTCAATCTTTGACGATGGCGGCGCACACCGCATCTCTTCAAGCCGCCATGGAGTTCGTCCGGAAGGGAGCGCTGGAGGCGAGCCTTCCGGAGGTGCGCATCGGCGAGTTGGATCTCCTGATCGAGGAGATCTTCATGAACGTGTGCTCCCACGCTTACCCGGACGGCAGGCAGGGGGTTGTGACCCTTACCTACTCAATTCCCGCTCCGGGTGAGTTGAGCGTCGAGGTCGCCGACCAGGGGGCGGAGTTCAATCCACTGAACGCTGCGCCGCCGGACTTGACTTTAAATCTGGAAAGCCGGCCAGTCGGAGGCTTGGGCATCTTTTTGGTGAAGACGCTCGCTTCGTCCATCACATACCGCCGTGATCGCAATTGGAACCGTCTGACCTTCGGCATATCAGCGGGCTCCTGATGGCAATTCGATGTGGATAGACGAAGCGCTACGGGTAACCTTGGCGTTGCTGCCGGTGCTGATGTTTCTGGCCGCCCTGCGTGTGCTGGACAGCTATAAGCTTGTGTCGCTGCGGACGGTCGGGGGTGCACTCGCGGCGGGCGCAGTGGCGGCCGCCCTTTGCTACGGAATCAACACCGTTGTTTTTCGGCAACTCCACGAAAACCAGGATGTGTACATCCATTTTGGGGCGCCCTTGGTGGAGGAGCTGGCCAAGGCGGCCTTCTGGGTTTTTCTGATTGCAACAGCGCGGGTGGCCTTCATGGTCGACTCGGCCATCTGCGGATTTGCCATAGGCGCTGGATTCGCGCTGCTCGAAAACATTTCTTACCTGCAGGTGCTCAAGGGGCGAGGCTTGGGCGTTTGGATCATGCGCGGTTTCGGTACAGCCGTGATGCACGGAGGTGTTGCGGCGATTGGAGCGGTCATTTCGGTTTATCTGTTCGAGAGCCGGCAGTGGCGCGGTGTGCGTCAGTTTGTACCGGGGTTGGTGGTGGCGATGATGCTGCATTCCTTATTCAACCAAGGCATGCTATCGCCGGCTGGCTCCACTGCGGCCACAGTAGCGGGGCTCCCCATCATTTTCATGGTGGTGTTTTACTTTAGTGAGCGATCCCTCCACCGCTGGTTGGGTGGCAAGCTCGACCAGGATATCGACATGATCGCGATGATCGCCAGCGGCGAATTCAAGAAGACGCCTCAGGGCGCCTATCTGATGTCCTTGAACGATGCCTTCCCCCCGGAAGTGCGCGGCGACATGCTGACTTTTCTACACCTCACGTTAGAGCTCAGCGCGCGCGCCAAGGGCGATCTCATGCGCCGCGAAGCCGGTCTGGACGTCCCCGCGGACCCCGATTTAGAGAGTCACTTCAAGGAGCTGAGGTATCTGGAGAAGAGTATCGGACCCACCGGAATGCTGGCCATCCGCCCGCTGCTCTCGCAAACTCCACGTGATCTGTGGGAGATGCAACATCTTGGCCGCTAATGTCACCGAATTGCAACTGACGGTCGGTATACTTTTTGTACTCGATTCGAAAGTGTCGGAGACGAACCCTCAGGGCGAAGTTACCCAGCTGCTTGTCGACTGGAGCAAGGGCGACCAGAGCGCGCTCAATAAGATGATGCCTCTGGTGTACGCCGAGTTGCACCGGATCGCGCGCCGCGCCTGGAGCCAGCAGCCGCACAATAACACTCTCCAACCCACGGCGCTGATCAACGAGGCGTACCTGAAGCTAGCCAATGCTGAAAATGCCACGTTCCAGGATCGGTGTCATTTCTTCGCGGTGGCCTGTAAGGCGATGCGCCAGATTTTGGTCAACCATGCAAAGAGCCGCGTTTCTGAAAAGCGCGGCCGGGGGCAGGCCAACGTCTCGCTGGACGATGTCCAACCGGCAGTCCATGAAGAGGCGGCTGAAATTGTGGCTCTGCATGAGGCGCTTGAAGCTCTCCACGCCGTCGACCCTCGCAAAAGCATGGTGGTGGAGATGCGCTACTTCGGGGGCCTCAGCATCGAGGAGACAGCGGAGGCGATGGGCGTTTCCATCAGCACCGTGAATCGCGACTGGCGGTTAGCGCGGAGCTGGTTGATTCGCGAGATGAATCGCGGATCGTCATGAACCCGCCTCCTGCATGGGAGGAGATCGAGCGCTTGTATCACGAAGCGCTGGAGTTGCCGCTGTCCGAGCGCAAGGCGTTGCTCGATCGCGCCAGCCCAGCGCTGCGAGAGGAAGTCGAGTCCCTATTGGAAGCGGATTCCAACGATGGGCTTCTGGCCACACCGCCCACCCACGTCGCCGCCGACCTGTTGGATGGCCAACCTGGCGGGCTTGCGGCCGGTCAACTTGTGGCGGATTACGAAGTGGAATCGCTGATCAGCATTGGCGGGATGGGCGAAGTCTATCTGGCTCGCGACGCCCAGGGAAGGCCGGTCGCCCTGAAGATCCTGCGCCGGCACTTGATCGTGAACGCGCTAGCCGTCGATCGCTTCGAAACGGAAGCGCGGGCTGCATCCGCGTTATGCCACCCAAACATCGTTACTGTGTACGAATCCGGAAAATCTCCAGCGGGATTGTTCATCGCGATGGAGTGGGTGGACGGTTCTACATTTCGCGCCATTATGGACGCCGGCCAGGTGGAGGTCGCGCAGGCGATGGATTGGGGTGGACAAGCCGCGCGAGCTTTGTCTGCCGCGCACACAGCGGGAATTCTGCATCGCGATATGAAGCCGGAGAACATCATGCTGCGCAAAGACGGGGTAGTGAAGATCCTGGATTTCGGCCTCGCGCGGCATGGTGCAACGGTTGGGCCTGACCCGAACTCGATGGGCGCGTCGGGAACCATATCGGGCACGCTTTCCGGAACACTGCTGTACATGCCGCCAGAGATTCTTCGGGGCGAGACTGCTACCCGCGCGTCTGACGTATTTTCGCTGGGAGCTTTTTTGTACGAGCTGACAGCAGGACAACATCCGTTTGCAGGGGAAACACCGCTGGATGTGTTCGAGGCGATTGAATGCCGGCCGGTGGCGACAATTGGTTCGTTGCGGAACGGTGTTCCTCAGGAAGTTGATCGGCTGATCTTGCGGATGCTGGACCGGCGTCCTGAGGGCAGGCCGTCAGCGACGGAGGTGCGCGAGGTGCTGGAGGGGTCAGTGGGCCGAAGTGCAGTGAACCCATCGAGTGAGATACGACGTTAAGGGGGTTGTCGCCCTTCGATTCAAAGTCTAGAGGTTCTGGTGTTGATCTTTGAGGAGGGCAACTTCAAGTTCGCCGAGAGGTATCAGGATGCACTGGTGCCGCTATTGAATTGGTATCGGATCACCAAGGGAGCGGACTGGGGCTCGCTGGCCGATGTGAGGAGTTACTTCGCGCATGCCGACATCGTGGGTCGAAGGACCGTTTTCAATATCCATGGCAACCATTCCAGGCTGATTGCCCGGGTCAATTACAAGACCAAGCGCGTGTTCCTTCTTCACATCCTCACCCATGTCGAGTACAGCAAAGGAGACTGGAACCGATGAGTACGACAATCGAGATTAAGGATTCTGGGTACGCCAAACTATTGGCGAAATCCCTGCCTCGGCCCATTCATTCCGAAGCTGAACACACACGGCTGACGGAGATGCTTCTGCAGTTGGACGAGCGCGCGGATCTTTCGCCCGAAGAGGAAGCCCTCGCCGAGGTGCTGACTTTGCTCATCGAAAATTACGAAGAGAAGTACCATCCGCTACCCCGCGTCTCACCCAACAAATCACTGCAAGCGCTGATGGAGGAACGCGGGTTGAAGCACAAGGACATCTGGCCCATCCTGGGCAACAAGGGGCTGCTACAGAAGTACTGAGTGGTCGGCGGTCTATCAGCAAGGCGCAGGCAAAGCGGCTGGCGGAGTTCTTTCACGTGCCGATCGATCTATTTATTTGACGTTTCGGAACGGCCAGGAGCGGTTGTCAAGCCAGAGCTGGAAATTGGTTCCGTTGGGCGGCCCAGGCTGGACGTGGCTCCCCAAAACATGAAGTTCGGAATTGTTCTCTAAAGGTTCTTTAATATTTCTGGGGACTCCGGGATAGATTCGAACTCGGCTGGTTCTGCCAACATCAATACCCAAACGTCCTCTAGTGTGCTGCTACTTGAGCGCCGAAACTGGGATGGTAAACTCCGACGTATTCACCACGCCCTTACGTTGAAACTGAACCCACAGCCGGTAAGTGCGGGCGCGCGGAAAAATGATGTTGAACTGTAGCTGGGGACCGCCATCCGCAATATACGGGTGGTCGTGAATAAGATCAATCAGGTCGTCGCTAGCTGCCAACATATGCGCCCAAGCGCCAATGTATTTCTCGAAGCCTTCCACGGGCTTGATATGGAAAAACAGCAAGGTCTTGAACCCGGCGATGGGCTGCGGTGGATCCATAGTCAATTCCACGTCCATGTTTTGACAATGTGAGACGCCGAGTTCAGGTTCGAGGTCCGCGTGATCGATCAAGGGAGACTCCAGCCCTTTCGATCCGGGCACAATCACCGTACGGGCAATTAGTTGAGGAGTGCCCCCCGTAGGGTAGAAATCACCAACCACGCGATACAGCCCGGGCTTCGGAAAAACCATGTCGAACAAGAATGTCCCGTCTGGCTGAGGGACTGGATGATCATGAAGAAAGTATTTCAGGTCATCCCTAACGATGAACATGTGGAAGAATTTTTCGTGGACGATTTCGTACTTGTCCACGAGCTTGGCGGTCTTCGGATCAGAAATACGGAATGTCATCCGAACTTTTTCGCCTGCATGAAATACACGCGGCGACAAGGTGAGATCCAACGGATATTCCATCTCATCGGGAATTCCGAGTACGAGTTTCATTCCGCAGCGCGAACAGAAACCGGGCTTGTCGGAACGAACGTCGGCGTCCATTGGGCAAACGTAATCCTGTGATCCTTGAGTATTGGCCGTGGGAGCAACGTCGTTCGATGGTTTGACCGCCACACGTGTTTGTGCAGCCAGGGGATGCGCGCTCAGATAGAGTGCAACAAGCAAGATTGTTCGTCGTCCAAGCATTTGAGTATCCGTGTGTGCGAAGCTAAAAGAAGGGTCGCTGATCCCCAAAAAGTCTGAGTCGTATCATTCCAACGCCGGAAAGCCTCAAGGGAGCGGAATGACAATCATTCCTGCGCGACGTACAACAACACTCCTCTTCGATGCATAGTGACCGTTCCTTCGATAAGACGGCAATTGATCCGGCGTGGAACTCGCAAGCTCGCCAGACCCGCCATTTCTTTTAGAAGTCAATGTCACCGGACTGGCTCGACGTATGTTTTCTAGACACGTAGGCTCCCAAGCCAGAATCGGCGCTCGCCGACTCGGCTGTTTTGGTGAACTGGAATTCGTAGCACAAGGAACGCACTCGGTTAGATTCCTATCAAACATACATTCGAGAGGACAATCACAGATTACGAAGACCAATCAACAAATAGTATCCCGTCGGGACTGTATTCTATCTCGATCTGAGGCACCGGAACTTCAGGTGGCTATCACTTCTACGGAGGGCGCTGGTCCTCCGAGAACACTGGCTCAAGCCGTACCATGGTGAGGTCGAGGGATTGTTAATGAACGAACCACCGCCCGCATTCGTTCTGAGACTCAAACTATGGAATTGAACGTCGAGAAGGGCGCCCTCCTGCTCCTGGTTGCAGCCGTTGTGGCGATGTTGACCAAAAGGGATATTTGAAGCCGCATTCTGCATTCCCTGGAAAGATCTACGGCGTAACATGGCGTAGATACTCGTGCTTGCAACTGTGGGAGTCGGAATTTCGGCAGCGATCACGACGGCAGGAATGCATTACTTTTCGGTCTGGCCTTGGGCTACTGCCTTGGTTTTTGGTGTTCTCATTTCAGCGACTGATCCCGTCTCGGTCATTGCGACGTTCAAGGAAGCTGGCGTCAAGGGGCGCCTGCGCTTGGTGGTCGAAGCCGAGAGTCTCTTCAATGACGGGACTGAGGCGGTCGGCTTTACGGTCGCCGTTGCGCTGGCATCGCGGGGCAGCCTCACAGCAGTCCAGATGACCACAATGCTCCTAGTAACGACAGCCGGCGGTGTTTTATGCGGATTAGCCATTGGAGGGTTGATCCTTTTGCTCACCTGGCGCACCGAGGACCATTTGGTGGAGCTTACATTTACAACGGTCGCTGCGTACGGGGCGTTCCTGCTAGCCGAGCATTTTCATTTCTCCGGAGTCCTGGCGACACTAACGACTGGGCTTTTGTTGGGAAACTTGAGTCCAATGGGTGCACTCTCTACCAAGGCAGGCGACGCCGTGCACGTATTTTGGGAGTATGCTGCCTTGGCTAATTCGTTTGTATTCCTGCTCCTCGGCATGCGCGAGGCACAGCAACAATTCAGGGCCTTTTGGTTCTCCGCGGTTGTTGCCGTTTGCGTAGTCACGATTTCCCGGGCGGCCGCGGTTTATCCGACATGCCTTCTGTTTTCTCGGTCCCAACTAAGAATGGAGTTTACCCATCAACATGTTTTGGTATGGGGTGGGCTTCGTGGTGCTCTTGCCTTGGCCCTTGCGCTCGGCCTTCCGGCGGAAGTGCCCCAACGTGAAAGCATCCTCGCAGTCAGCTTCGCTGTTGTTGCTCTCTCTATCTTCGTGCAAGGGCTCACTATGAAACCGCTCTTGCGCCGTGGTTGGGGAAATTTCGTCCTAATGGGTTCGGTGCAGTCGCCCCGCGTGACCCGTGCGTACAGTACGACAATGACGCGATGTCCGGTCTTCTCAGTACAGGAAATGTAGAATCGGGTTGCCAGGATGCCCTCGGATCTCAACATTCGGAACATTGTTCATGCCAATCTGACGACGGTGCGCTGGTCCTATTGAGCTAGTCTCGCGAGAACTAACGCAAGTGGACTGTCCTCTGTCGGTGGCGACTTGCACTCTCTCTTGCGGGCCTGCCAGAGCTGTACGGCAATATCCAAGTTGGATTCGGTGGCGTCGCTTTCGTGAGCGGCGTTCACATGAGCACTCAAGGCCTCCTTGGCCTTATCGAGGAGGCCCTGCAATTCAGCCGGTGGATTTTGACCGAGACATTGACTGGTTCCGTCTGCCGTAAGTTCGAGAAGGTTAAGGCTCCGGCGGTAGCGCTCGGCCGCGCCGAGGCCCCTAGTCGTGGGATCGAGCACGAGTAGTTCGTTGCACATTTCGAGTCGTCGCCGAAGGGTTTGGTCATCCGGCACGAACCGTAATGCGGCCTGGAAATCCCGCTGTGCGGCTCGATAGTCGCCCCGGGCGAACTCCGCCTGCCCAAGGCCGCCATATGCATTCGTGTTGTCGGGGTCATCGTTCAGGATTCCACGAAATACATCGGCGGCACGTGCAGGAGATCCTGCCAGAAGAAACAATTGACCTAACCGCATTCGCGTTTTCAGATCGCTCGGAGCTCGGTCCTGAACTGGGAGCAACTCAGCGAGCAACTCTTCTTTGGAATTCCGCTGCGCCAGCAGATCGATCAGCTCAAACCTCGCCGAGAGCCTGTTTGCCGGTTCATCATCACTCCAGTGGCCATAAATCGCGCGGTGATAATACGAGATTGCTTGCGCGAATCGGCCCTCTTTCGCCTGTACGCGAGCCATGATCAAATTGGCGAGACCGTCGGTAGAGTCGCTCTGCAGTAATTCCGAAAGTGTCGCTTCAGCATCGGCGGTCTTGAGAGCAGAGAACTCCACCTGCGCGAGCGTCCGAATATAGTCGCGATTGCCGCGTTCAATCGAAATCGCGTCTTTGATTCGTTCGATCGCCTCAGCATTCGCACCCCGTTGCATCAAGACGCGCCCTTGCTCGAACAGACGCGCCCCCTCGACCAGGCTCTCTGCCCGCTCCGTCCTGGCGAGAAACGTATCGGCCACAAAGAGTGCCGCGATTGCGAGGAAGACCAACCCGAAGGTTCCTAAGAACGATCGTCCTCCGAAGGGCGTCGTCATTCCTCGCTCGGCTCCTTGGGGCCGCCCCGTTTCGCCACGCCGTAAGCGTCCAGGATGTCGTCCAGAACCACAATGCCAATCAATTGGTGCACGTTCGCGCGGCTGACGACGGGAAGAACATTCAGTCCGCTGGTTCCCATCCGTTCGAGTGCCAGGCTCAGGCTGTGGTCAGGATGAACGTGCGGAATCTCTTCGGCTGTCGGGGTGCCGCCTCGGGGACTCCGTCGAAGTATCTCCGCGATTCTCTTATTCGTTGCTTCGCCAGCCGCGGCCTGTTGGATCTCGCTGTTACGGATCATTCCCCACAGCCCGTACGCATCGACGACGGGCCAGGCATCAAGTGCCCCTTCCTTCGTTTGATCGAGAACGGAGGCAATCTGCGAATCCGGCGACAAGATCGCTGGGGCCGGGCGCATTGCCTGGTGAACTTGAATCCGCTCAGCTTGGGCACGCGAGTGCGCGGTGGGCAGGTGGACGCCCTCCTGATACGCAAGCGCTTCATAGATCGGCTGTTTCTGAAGCTTGTGCGAAATGAAGAACGCAATCAGGTTGGAGATCATCAGCGGAACGATGATTGTATAATCGCGCGTGATCTCGAAAATCATGATTACCGATGTCAGCGGGGTGCGCACGATTCCTGCGAACGCGGTTCCCATGCCGACCAGTGCGTATGCACCGGGACCCGCCGTGTAGCTGGGGAACAGGGCGTGGGCGATGCCTCCGACAGCGGCGCCCATCATCGCCCCGATGAATAGACTCGGACCGAAAATGCCCCCCGCGTTTCCGGAAGCGTAGCAGACGGCGGTCGCTACAATCTTGAACACAGCGAGCAGCACGACGAGCTTCAGAACGATGTCACCGTTCAACACTTTTTCGATATGGTTGTAACCGACTCCTAGCACTTCCGGCACGAAATAACCCATCACGCCGACAGTAAGGCCACCTGCGACCGGTTGAAACCAAGCCGTCCATTTCGCCAGGCGCATGAACCACGCACGAAGTCCAAGCAGAAGTTTGACGAAACAAACCGATCCCAGTCCTCCCACCACGCCGAGCGCCACATAAACACCAAACTCGGCGGGATGCACCATCCGATAACCGGATACGTGGAAGAGAGGATCGTCGCCCAAAACCAGGTGTAGGACTATCCAGGATGTTGCCGCGCTCAACACGACGGAACCCAACACCGACGCATGCAAATCTCCCATGATCTCTTCGAGCGAGAACAAGACCGCCGCGATTGGTGTGTTGAACGCCGCCGCCAACGCCGCAGCACAACCGGCCGGCACCAGCGCTTTCACCAATTTAGGGCTGAGTCCAATGTTCCGTGCAACCACCGAGGCGATTCCCGCGCCCACCTGTACCGACGGACCTTCGCGTCCCAACGCGATACCGCTGGCAAGCGAGGCGGAACAGCAAAAGAACTTCCCTAGAACAGTTCGAAACTGGATTCGTCCATCGTTAATGAATAGGGCGAACTTCGTTTGCGGTATTCCGCTTCCTCTCGCAAACGGGAAGAAGCGCCATAAGAGATAGCCCGTGCTTAGTGAGCCCAGTACCGGAACCAGAATCCGACGCCATCCTGATCCTCCCGCTGGATACATGCGAGCCGCCAGCCGTCCTGTCAACAATATGAAAGCCACTACCACCAAGCCGACGAGTGCGCCGATCACAAGACTGAGGACGAGGGACAACTGATCTTCGTTCTGGCGAAGTCTTTCTAGGCTCTTGCTGAGCTTGCCAGTCCAGGCAAATCGCTGGTCGCTATCCATCGTCTTGGGCGTCGAACTGAAGGAACGACTTACTACTTCTTTCGCCTCTTTTGCTCAACGCGGGCGGGAAAAACGAATTACTAACTGTTCCGCAGATAAGGCGCAGTCCAAGGTCCATTATCGCCCAAGCGAGGTCTCCGCACGTATTGAAGATTGTGTTGTCATTGTCCGGCCGGGCGTCGTCTTCCTTTGAATGCATATAGACTCGCTTGAACGAGTGGGATAATTTGGCAGCGCCCTGTCACGAGAGGCCGGCCACTATTTTTCCTGCCGCGTACTTGGATTTATGACAGTAATCCCCAGCGGGAGTGGAAGTGACTACTGACTTTGTAATTTCTGTCTTGGATGAGAAACTATGGCGTCTCGCCACCAAGCCAGAGATTTCCAACGTGCAAAAGCATCCCTTAGTGCACCTGCACCCAGGTGCCCGGCTCTACGGAATCCGAACGGATGACAACGCAGAAAGCCTTTTCCCGAAACAGTAATGGCGCGTGTCCTAACTCATCGAATGAACCGTTCTAGTCGAATACCTGCGGGACAGCTTGACGTTGGGTGCGGCCTGCACCGAGAATAATCGTGTGGTGAAATCAGACGCGGCGCGTGGCGCAAGAACCGACGCTCAAATCGACTCCTAATAGATCGCCGGCGAAGCGCACAGTTGAATCTCGAACTCCTGGTTGGCTCTCGGCATGGACAAGGTCCGCGATACAGTGCATCGCCGTCCTCCAGAAGTGCGGGAGTTCTTTCGTTCCCTGCGGACTCATCCGACGGCTGCATTCGTTGCTGGACACAACTCTACGATGAAGCAACTATTGCCGGCTTCGGAATCG
>Ga0335082_10005271_pt1 | contig 14139 bp, 11 predicted proteins | sample Lox_Sample_41_FD_206718 | JGI IMG/M metagenome (GOLD analysis project Ga0335082, IMG submission 206718) | Soil microbial communities from Loxahatchee National Wildlife Refuge, Florida, United States - Lox_Sample_4.1 | ecosystem: Environmental > Terrestrial > Soil > Wetlands | place: USA...
TCTAGCGTCGATCACGGCACCAACAGCTCGGCGCAGTGGCCCCGCCGGACGGGCGACGCCTCGATGGCGCCGCCCCGGGGCACGCACTGGCTCGGCGGCAGGGCCGCGCCCTTCTCCACGTGATCGACGAGGAGGTCGAAGGCGCGCTGCGCGTGCGGCTCGATGATCTCGAGCTGGGGGAAGGTCGCCTGGTACGTCTCGATGTGGTTGCCGTTCTGGATCTCGTAGAGCCGGTACGGCGCCCGGCGGGCCTGGCCGGGCGCGAGGTCCGCCTGCGCGGCGGCGACCTTGCGGGCGTAGGCGCGGGCGTGGTGGTCGATGGGCAGCAGGGCGTCCATCGTGCCGGCCACGGTGACGAGCGGCCGCTGGATCGCGCCGGTGGTCGCGAACGCGGCGAGCTGCGCGCCGACGTCGGACACCGAGAGCCGCGCCACGTAGTGGTAGAGCCCGGTGCCGGCGCCGTAGGTGTCGTAGGTCGGGTCGAGCCGCTTCTGCCACTGGCACTGCGTCACCTCCCAGAACGCGGCCCAGTAGAGCCCCCAGAGCGACGTCGAGCCCGCGACGAGGTCGGGCGGATACCCCGCGGCGCGGATGTTCTCAGCCGCGGTGCTGTTCGGGTCGAACCCGGACGCGACGTAGTCCGGCCAGTTGAGGATCGCGGCCGGCAGATCGGTGAGCAGGTTGGGCGCGCCCGGATCGACGAAGGTGCCCTCCCAGTCGACGCCGCCGTCGAAGAGCTGCGGCGCCAGCTCCACGGCGCGCCGGACCTGGTACCCGCCGTTGGAGGTCCCGACGGCGTAGGTGTGGCGCGGCGGCCGGTGGGCGTGCGCGACGAGCGCGTCCCGCGCCAGCCCGGCGGCGCCGATCATCGCGGGCGCCCACTCCGTGAACGGCTTCCCCGGATCGTCGTCGTAGAAGTGGACGAAGACCGGCGACGCGGGGTAGAGGCGGCAGGCGAGCGGATCGGCCGCCGTCGAGAGGTAGAGGTTCAGGATCCCCTTGTTCTGGGAGGCGTAGGCGTACCCCTTCTGCACCACGTAGTCGCTCCAGGCGTAGTCGCCGTTGAACTCGCTGCGCGTGCCGGAGGCCCCCGCGACGACGAGGCGGCCGTTCCATTCCGCCGGGACGCGCAGGAGGAACCGCGACTGCCGGGGCTGGCCGTCCGGGAGCTCCTCGGCGACCCAGCCGTCGAGCTGCCAGCCCGGCACCGCCGCCGCGATCGGCGTCCGGAGGGGCGCGGCGGGGGCGATGACGGCGCGGTCGGTGACGGGCGTGAACGCGAAGGGCGGTACCGTCGGGAGCGCGTTGTTCGCGGGCGTGGTGTCGGGGTTCGCCGTGGTGAGATCGGGGCTCGCGACGCACGTCGCGTCCACGACGCGGCCCCGGAGGGCGCGGAGCAGGTCCGCGCAGTCGGCACGGGTCGGCGCGGGTGTGGCGGCGGCGAGGAGCGCGAGCATGGCGAGCACGCGGACTCCTCGTGCGGGTGCGGCGGCGAGACGGTGCATGGTGCCTCCGGAAGGGCGGCGGCCCGAGAGGACGGAGGCAGGGACCTCACGGGCGGGCGCCCGCATTTCAAGGGTCCCGCCGAGGCGCACCACGCCCGGGGGCTGCTCCGGCGGCGCCCCAGGTGCGGCCATGCGGCAGCCGACGTCACCGCCGCCGCAAGGTCAGCGCGATCCCCACCAGGATGGCGGCCGCCGCGGCGGCGAGCCGCGGCGTGAGCCGCTCGCCCAGGAACGCCGTGGCCCCGAGCCCGGCGAGCGCGGGGACGGCGAGCTGCACCGCGGCGGCCCGGGTGGCGCCGAGTTGCGGGACCGCCGCGTACCAGAGGCTGTACCCGCCCCCCGAGGCGAGCGCCCCCGACGCCACCGCCAGCGCCACTCCGCCGGGCGTGGCGACGGCCTCGTGCGCGAGCCCGACGCTGAACGCGAGCGTGAGCGGAACGCTCCAGAGGAAGTTGTGCGCGGTGGTCGAGAGCGGATCGCGCGCGGCGCGTCCGCGGAGCGAGTAGGCGCCCCAGGCGGCCCCGGCGGCGATCATGAGGGCGGCGCCGAGCGGCTCGGGCGCGCTCGCGCCGGGGAGCGCCAGCAGCGCCAGCCCGCCCAGCGCGGTGGCCGCGCCGAGCCACTGCACGGCGCCGGGTCTGGCGCCGTGGGCGACGCTCCAGCCCAGCATGGTCGCCTGGACCGCAGCGAAGAGGAGGAGCGCCCCCACGCCGGCGCCGATGCGGACGTACGCGAGCGAGAACGCCGCGGCGTAGGCGAAGAGCGCCAGCGCCGAGGCCGCGCTCCCGCCGGCGGGGCGGGCGCGCCGCCTCAGGGCGAGGAAGATGGCCAGCGCCGCCGCGCCCGAGGCGAGCCGCACCGACGTGAACGTGGCCGGGTCGACCAGCCGGGGGCGGAGCGCCGCCCGGCAGAGGAGCGAGTTGGCGGCGAAGCAGACCAGCGAGGCCGCGGTGAGCGCGGCGAGCCGGAGCGCCCCCACCGGCCGCCCCGTCACGGCCGCTCCCCCGGCACCTCGCGCCGCAGGAGCGCCGCGGAGGAGGCGAGGCACGCCAGCCCGCTCACCGCGATGGCGACGGTCATGGGGCGCGCCGTCCCGTCGTAGAAGCGCGAGACGGCGATCGCGTACGCCGCCGAGCCCGCCATCTGCACGAACCCCAGGAGCGCGGAGGCGAGGCCGGCCATCCTCGGGAAGGGCCCGATGGCGCCGGCCATGCCGCTCGGCATCACGATCCCCGCGCCCACGGCGTAGAGGTACATCGGCGCGACGATCCCGGCCACGCTCGTCCGGCCGGCGAGCGGCAGGGCCGCCATGACGACGCCGGAGGCCGCGGCGAGGAGGGACCCGCCGCGGACGAGGCGGCGCGTGCCGGCCGCGCGCCCCAGCCGCGCGGCCAGGAAGCTGCCGGTCATGAGGCCGAACGCGACGACGCCGAAGGCGTAGCCGAAGCGGTCGGGCGCCACGCCCAGGAGCCCGATGAGGACGAACGACGATCCGCTGATGAACGCGAACTGCCCGCTGAAGACGAGGGCGACGGCCGCGACGTGGCCGGAGAAGGCCGGGTCCCCGAGGAGCGTCCGCGCCCCGCCGAGGAGCCCCGGCGCCGCCCGGTCGTGGCGCGGCGCCGTCTCCGCGACGGACGCCCGCGCACCGGCGAGGAAGACGGCCCCGAGCACCGCGTGGACCGCGAACACCGAGCGCCAGCCGAAGGCGACGTGCAGCCAGCCGCCCAGGATCGGCGCGAGGATGGGCGTGAGCGCCTGCGCCGTCGCCATGAGCGCGAGGACGCGGGCGCCGTGCTCGCGCGGGTAGACGTCGCGGACGATGGCGCGCCCCACCACCGGACCGGTGCCGGCGCCCAGCCCCTGCACCACCCGCGCCGCCACCAGGACCCAGGTGCCCGGCGCGACGGTCGCCACCAGCGCGCCCGCCACGTAGAGCCCGAGCCCGCCGAGGAGCACCCGGCGGCGGCCGAGCCGGTCCGAGAGCGGGCCGAACACGAGCTGCGCGGCGGCGAAGGCGACGAGGAAGAGCGTGACCGTGAGCTGCGCGGTCGCGTCGTCCGTCCGGAACTGGCGCGCGATGGCGGGGAGCGACGGCAGGAAGGTGTCGATGGAGAGCGCGCCGATTCCCACGATGGCGGTGAGGAGCGCGCCGACCCGCAGCGTCGCCATGGGGTGGCGGAGCGGGGACGGCTCGGGGGCGCCCGCGGGCGATGAACCCCCGGATTCCGCGCCCGGAGCGCCGCGGTGCCCGCCGGAACGCATCGGAGCCGCCCGGAGCCGCCATCCGTCGAACTGGTCCGGAGGCCTGGCCTACCGGTCCGCGCGGGCCCCCGCCCACACCGCCAGCGTGTCCGGCGAGCCCTGCGCGCGGATCCCGTTGTCGGACAGGATCTCCTCGGTCGCGGCGACCGCCTCCTTGCGCGGGAGGACGAGGTTCTCGCCCCCCCGGCCGGCGAGCGAGAGCACCACGAACTCGTCCCGGCAGTCGCGCAGCACCTCGACGAGGTGACGGAGGTTCTTGATGGGCGTGCCGTTCACGGCCGCCACCACGCGGCCCATGGGGTTGCTGTAGCCCTTCGACAGCTTGTGCGGGAAGAGCGGCGACGAGATCGCCACCAGCTCCTCGCCCGGGAACGCCGGCCGCTCCATGAGGCGGGAGACGATCGGGCTGCTGACCCAGGCGAACGGGGAGGCATGCCCGCCCTTGGCGCCGATGGCGCCGAGGAGCTGGTAGGTGACCGGGGAGAAGACGACGGGCCCGTACACGAAGTAGGACGGGTAGCTGGACTCCAGGTCCGGGATCACCATCGGGCGCGTGGTGGAGACCGGGACCTGCACCTGCATCTCCTTCCCGCCGCGCCAGATGGTGAGCGGCACCTTGCCGTTCCGGGCGAGCCGCTGGACGAGGTAGCGGAACCCGACGCGCAGCCCGCCCGCGATCTCGACCCGGCCCTGGTCGTCGATCCGGGCGTCGCCGATCCGGGAGATGAGGTCCCACTCCTTGAGCGGGTACGCCGGTCCCGCGCCGTCCAGGCGGTGGACCACGATCCCCTCGACCGTGCGGTCGAGCTTGAGGAACGCCCGCAGCGCGTCGCTCTCCAGCGTCTGCAGCTCGTCGTGGAGCGCGGGCTTGCCCTCGTAGGTGCCGTCGGCCGCGTCGGCGAGGAACAGCTCGATCTCCTCGCAGGGGATGATGTAGCCGATGTTCTGCGCTCCGCCCAGGTGGCTGAAGACCAGGCCGATCATGCGGTCGCCGACCACCGCCGGCCCGCCGCTGTTGCCCGGGTTGATGGCGGCGTCGATCTGGATGCGCAGCCCCGAGACCGGGAAGTTGTAGGCGGTGAACTCGATGCGCGAGACGATCCCCTTGGTGATCGAGAGGCTCGTCCCGCCGGCGGGGAACCCGTAGGCGAGGACCGTGTCCTTCACCGACGGAACCGTGCTGGCGCGCGGCAGCGGCGGGTGCGCGTCGAAGAACTTCGCGTCGTCGAGCTCGAGCAGCGCCAGGTCGATGCCGGGCGCCACCACCGCGACGCGGGCCGACACCTTGTCGCCCGAGTGGTTGGCCTGCACCTCGATCTGGCTCGCGAAGAGGACCACGTGCGCGTTGGTGAGGATGCGCCTGCCCTCGATGACCACGCCGCTGCCGGTGACCTCGTGCGGCGCCTGCTTGGTCCAGGGCCGGATCGCATCGGGCTCGCGCTTGGTCGCGAAGATCTGCACCACGGCGTTCTCGACGCGCCGGGCACCCTCGGTCTCGCCGGCCGGTGGGGCGGCGGCGTCCGGGTCGGCAGCCCGCGCCGGAGCGGCAGCCAGCGGGGCGAGCAGGAGGGCGGCGAGTCCGGCGGCGCGGAGGGGGAGAAGGTGCATCGGCGGAGCTTGTCACACGGCTCGACGGCCGGGCAAGGCGGGCGGCGCCGTCCGCCGCCGGTCACGCCGGCGAGGCGGGAGGCCGGTCCTCGAACGCGGGCGCGGCGGGGAGCCCCACGAAGGCGCGCACCACGTTCACCGCGGCCTGGCCCATCCGCTCCGGAACGTAGCCTCCCTCCAGCACCGCCGCGATGCGCCCGCCGGCCGTGACGCGGGTGCGCTCCACCAGCTCCGCCGCGACCGCGTGGAGGTCCTCCGGGTCGAGCTCCAGCCCACCCAGCGGGTCCCCGGCCAGGCAGTCGAACCCCGCCGAGACGAGGACCAGCTCCGGCGAGAACTCGTCGAGCGCCGACCCGAGCGCCGCGGAGAACGCGCGCCGGTACTCTGCGGCGGACGTGCCCACGGGCAGCGGAACGTTCCGCGTCGTGCCCGCGCCCGCGGAGCCGCCCCGCTCCGAGGCGGCTCCCGTCCCCGGGTAGTGCGGCCGGAGGTGGAGCGAGAGCAGGTAGACCGACGGATCCTCCCAGAAGATCTCCTGCGTCCCGTTGCCGTGGTGGACGTCCCAGTCCACGATCAGGACCCGCTCGATCCCGAGCCGCCGCTGCGCGTACCGCGCCGCGACGGCGACGTTGTCGAAGAGGCAGAACCCCATCGCCTCGCCGGCGATGGCGTGGTGGCCGGGCGGCCGGCAGGCGGCGAAGGCGCCCGCGGCCTCGCCGCGAACCACCTCCTCGACCGCGCAGATGGCGCAGCCCGCCGAGGCGCGCGCCGCCTCGAAGGAGGCCTCGGAGACCGCGGTGTCGGGGTCGAGCCAGACGATGGAGCCCGTCTCCCGGGCCCGCTTCCCGGCCCTCTCGACGCCCGCCACGTGCTCGGGGGTGTGGACGAGGAGCAGGTCCTGCAGCCGCGCCGGCCGGGCCTCGACCTCCCGGAGCGCGCCGCCCGCCAGCGCCGCGTCGCGCCTGAGCGCGTCGAGGAGCGCGGGGAGGCGCGCCCGGCTCTCGGGGTGTCCGGGCCCGGTGTCGTGCGCGTTGCACCACGGATGCGAGACGAGGACGGCCGCGTCGGACATTGGCCAGCTCCGGGGTCGGGCGACGGTGATGGCCCGCGCCACCCCGGGGGTTGAAGATGCTCCCGGGGATCATCGCGTGCACGCCCTTGTGGAGGCCGCGAGCTCCGTTGATCCGCGGAGGGACTCCCGCTATGCTGCACGCCGTGGTCCTTCCGCTCAGCGCGTATCGATTTATCGGCCCCCCGCCCCGGCCTGGGCGCTGGGTGAGCCGTCGCGCGTAGCGAGGACCACTCCGCACCATCGAGATCGCTCGGGCCTGGACGGGGGGGAAGTCGCCCCGCCGCGCCGTCCGCCGCGCCACGAGCCGCCTCCACGTGCCTCACCAGGCGGCCTCCCGATCCGAGAGGTCCCAGCCGTGAACACCCCCGACACCCTCACCCCCGACGCCGTCGCCTGCGCCCTCGCCGTCCGCGACCTGACCGATCCGTCGCAGGGACCGCACGCGGTGCAGCGCGTCCTCGACGGCGCCGTCCAGGCGCTCTCGCGGGCCTGGCGCTGCGGGGTGCTGCACCACCGCGCCAGCCCCATCGTCCCCGCCGATCACCACTTCGACCGCCTGCGCGAGCCGCGCCCTCCCGCCGGGGTCGGCGCGCGGTGGGTCTCGGGGACGCACCTGCTCAGGTCCCGCACCGCCGCGTCGATCCCGCCCGTCCTGGAGCGGCTCGCCGCGGCACCGCCGGAGGAGGTGCTCCTCGTCTGCCCCGGCGTCGTCTACCGCGAGGCCGACGACCCGAGCTCCGCCCGCGAGGGGCACGAGGTCGAGCTCTGGCGCATCCGGCGCGGCGCGCCGCTCGGCCTGCGCGACGTGGCGCTCGCGGTCGGCGCCGTGGCGGGCGCCGTCGCGCCCGGGTTCACGTTGTCGGTGACCGCCGGGCCGTCGCCGCACCTCGCGGAGGGGCGGCAGATCGACGTGCGCGTCCGGGGCGAGTGGATCGCCGTCGGGGCGTGCGGCGTCGTCGTCCCGGCGCTGCTCGCCGAGGCGGGCCTGCCGGCCGACACGGCCGCGCTCGCCCTGCGGCTCGACCTCGACCGCCTGGTGGCGCTCGCCAAGGGTCTGCAGGACGTGCGCCTCCTCCGCTCGCGCGAGCCGCGCCTGGCGGCGCAGATGCTCGATCTCGCGCCCTGCTTCCCGGCGGCGGCGCCGGACGCCCGCGACTGCGCGAGCCTCGACGAGGTCCGGGCCTCGATCGACGACGTGGACGGCCGGATCGTGGAGCTGCTCGCGGAGCGGCGCGCCTACGTGCTGCAGGCGGCGAGGTTCAAGGCGTCGCCGGAGGCGGTGCGGGTCCCCGCCCGAGAGGCGCAGGTGATCGCCAACGTGAAGGCGCTCGCCTACCGCGCGGGGATCGAGCCGGAGCTGGTGGAGTCCCTCTACCGCCAGATGATCGACGGCTTCGTCCGCCTGGAGGCGGCGGCCACCCGGCGGCGGCGCCCGCCGCCCGAGCCGGACGCGCGGAGCGCCTGACGGTCTCAGGCCGGCGTCGCGCCGGTGACGGACATCGCGAACCACCCCGCGCTCGCGTCGGTGGCGGCGCGGAGCCGCAGCTCGCACAGCTCCTCCCGCGGGACCTCGAGGAACGAGAGCTGCGCCGTCGCCTCGTGCCACGCGTCCCCGACGCGCCCGGCCACCGCGGGGCGGAGGTACCGCAGCGCCGGCGGCTGGCCCGGCTCGGTGAGGTCGGCCCAGCCCACCGTCCCATAGGTGGGCCGCGCCAGGAACCCGAGCGGCCGGCCCGGGCGCCCGGTCAGCTCCAGCCGCGCCTCCACCAGCCGCCGCTCGGTGACGGTCAGCGTCGCGCCCAGGCGCGTCCCCGCGCGCAGCGGCGCCGCGGCCGGGTGATCGAGCGGCAGGCAGCGCGTGAGCCAGGTGCTGCCCATCTTCTTGGGCCAGCCCTGGAGCTGCCCGCGCAGCATCGAGGCGTCCTGGTCCACGTAGATGAGCGGGCAGAAGTTGGCTGCCGTTCCGTCGGGCCGCCTCAGCTCGAGGAGCACGATGGTCTCGCGGTACTGGGAGCGGACCGGATCGAGCAGCTCCGAGCCGTCGGTGGTGGACTGCCAGTCCGCGAAGTGGACGGCGCCGCGACCGGTCGCGGTCCCCAGCTCGGCGGGCACGAAGCGCGCGGCGGCCGCGGCGTCGCACTCGAAGTCCACGTTGAGGAGCCAGCCGGCGTAGTGCCAGGGCGGCGGGGGGACGAGCGACGCGGTCCCGCGCGGCGTGAACGGCGGCGTGAAGCCCTTCAGCATGGCCATGCTCCCTCGGTCGTGGAGCACGGATTCTACGCCGGACGGCGCGCCACCAGGCGCGCCTCGTGGCGGCCCGACTCGAGCCAGCCCTCCTCGGAGCGGAGGACCTCGAGGCCCCGGACCAGGTCCGGCAGCTCGCCGTCGTCGAGCAGGTGGTCGGGCCCCGGGCGCGCGTGGCGCTGGAGGTTCGAGCGCGTGGCGTGCGCGACGGCCAGGACCCCACCCGGCGCGAGCGCGGCGGGAAGCGCCGAGAGGAGCGGCCGGTGCAGGAAGTAGGCGCACAGGATCGCGTCCCAGGGGCCGGCGGGGAGGGGCGAGGCGGTGAGGTCCACGCGGACGATGCGGAGCGCGAGCCCTTCCCGGCGGGCCGCCGCCGCGGCGCGTTCGAGCGCGACGTCGGACACGTCCGCGAGCGTGACGTCGAGCCCGCGCCGCGCGAGCCACAGCGCGTGGCGGCCGGCGCCGCCCGCCACGTCGAGGGCGCGGCCGCGGCGCGGGAGCAGGTCGTCGAGCCCGAGCAGGAACGTGGAGGGCTCCGCGGAAGGCGCGTCCCCGGCCCGGTACCGCGCGTTCCAGCGCTCGCGATCGTCCATCGGGCGCGATCAGGCGTGCGCCGCGGGCGGGCCCAGGCCCATCGAGGGCTGGTCGGGCGGCACGACCGGCATGATCACCGCGAAGGTGCTCCCCTCGCCCACCCGGGAGCGCAGCTCGACGCGCGCGCCGAGCGCGGCGCTCAGCTCCCGCACCAGGGACAGCCCGAGCCCCACGCCGGGCAGGTGCTTCGAGGCGATCGCCTCGAGCTGCTCGAAGGGATCGAAGACGCGCGCCTGGTCCGCGTCCGGGATCCCGGGCCCGGAGTCGGCGACCTCGATCCGCTGCTCGCCGTTCTGGCGCGAGACGCGCACCTCGACCGTCCCGGACGGCGTGAACTTCACCGCGTTCCCGACCAGGTTCGCCACCACCACCCGGACCAGCCTGGGATCGGTGTAGACCGGCCCCAGCTCGGCGGGCCAGTCGGTGCGGAGCTCGAGCCCCTTTGCCTCCGCGTCCGGGCGCGCCTCCTCGATCGCGTCCTGCACCACGCGGCGCAGGTCGGTGGGCTCGCGCCGCAGCGCGATGCGGCCGCTGGAGGCGCGCGCCTGCTCGAGCAGGGTCTCCACCATGGAGGCGAGCCGCTTCCCGGCCGAGAGGATGCGCGGGACCGCGTGGCGGGCGCGCTCGCTGGAGTGGGGATCGCGCTGCAGGAGCTCGGCCTGGAGCTGGAGGGAGGCGAGCGGCGTCCGCAGCTCGTGGGAGACGAGGCTCAGGAAGCGCCCCTTGATGCGGCTCGCCCGCTCCGCCTCGTCCCGCGCCACGCGCGCCGCGTCGAGCGCGGACTCCAGATCTCGCTTGCGCCCCGCCACCTCGCGCGCGAGCGACTCCAGATCGGTCGCCTGCGAGTCCAGCTCGCGCCGCAGGACCTCGCGGGCGCGCCGGGCGGCGACCAGCCCCAGCACGCGGGCGCGCAGCTCCTCGGCGGAGAAGGGCTTCATGAGGTGATCCTGGGCGCCGTCCCGCAGGAGCTGGACGCGTTGGGCGTCGTCCGCCTTGGCGGTGAGGACCACGACCGGGACGTCGTCGAAGTCGCGCCGAGCCCGCATCGCCCGCAGCAGCTCGTCGCCGCCGCCCCCCGGCATCATCAGGTCGGTGAGGACCAGGTCCGGCCGGAGCGAGCCGGCGCGCTCCAGGCCCTCGCGCCCGCCGGACGCGAGCTCCACCGACACGTCGGGCGCGAGCACGTCGCGGATGTACGCGCGCATCTCCGCGTTGTCCTCCACCACCAGGACCGTGGCCGCGCCGGCGCGCGGCGCGGAGGAGGGCTGCGGCCGCGACTTCAGCGCCTCGGCGACGTCGCGCGTCTCGTCGAGGAGGGCGGGCGCCGGCTCCAGCACCTCGGTTCCTGCGCCGGCGGCCGGCAGGATCACCCGCAACAGCGCCCCGCCGCCCGGCGCCTCCTCGACGGAGGCGTGCCCGCCGTGCAGCTCGGCGAACTCCTTCACGATGGCGAGCCCGAGTCCGGTGCCGCCGGGCCGTCCGGCCGCGTCGAGCTGCCGGAACCGGACGAAGACGTCCTCGCGGTGCTCGGGGGGGATGCCCGGGCCGGTGTCGGCGACCTCGAGCACCAGCCCGCCGGCCGGCTCGCCCTCGCCCGCCGCGGCGCGCAGCGCGACGCGGATCTGCCCTCCGCCGGGGGTGAACTTGAACGCGTTGGAGAGGAGGTTCAGCACGACGCGCTGGAGCTTGGGCGCGTCCACCGCGCGTGGCAGCGCCTCGGGGGCCTCCACCTCGAAGCGAATGTGCCGCGCCGCGGCGACCGACTCGAAGTTCGAGGCGATGAGCCGCACCAGGCGCGACACGTCCGCGGGGGCGGCCTCGAGCGTCATCCGGCCCGCCTCCAGCTTCGCCACGTCGAGCAGGTCGTTCACGTGGCGCAGCAGCGTCCGGGCGTTGCGGCCGATCACCTCGAGGCCGGCGCGCGCCGCCTCGCCGGTCTCGGGCGCGGCGAGGAGCTTCTCGGCCGGCCCGAGGATGAGCGCCAGGGGCGTGCGCAGCTCGTGGCTCACGTTGGTGAAGAACCGGTTCTGGTCGGCGAGCAGCCGCTCCAGCTCCGCGTTGAGCCGCGCGCGCTCCTCGTCGGCGCGCTTGCGGTCGGTGACGTCCCGGATCGCGGTGATGGCGAGCCGGCCCTCCTCGGTCTCCAGGGGCGAGAGGCTGATCTCGGCGGGAAACTCGGTCCCGTCCTTGCGCCGTCCGAACAGCTCCAAACCGCCGACGCCCATGGGCCGGGCGCGGGGATCCTGGACGTAGCGGGTCCGGTGCCCGCGGTGGCCGCTGCGGAAGCGGGGCGGGATGAGCGCCTCGACCACCTGGCCGAGCAGCTCGCTCCGCGAGTAGCCGAAGAGCCGCTCCGCCTGCGCGTTCACGAGGACGATCCGGCCGCGCGCATCGGCGATCACCATGGCGTCGGGCGCCGCCTCGAGCAGCCCCCTGAACTTCGACTCGACCCTCTTCCGCGCGGTCACGTCGCGGATGGCGGTCACGGCGAGGATGCCGTCCTCCGTCTCGAGCTGGCTCAGGCTGATCTCGGCCGGGAACTCGGTCCCGTCCTTGCGGAGGCCCAGGAGCTCGAGGCCGCCCGCGCCCATCGGCCGCGTGCACGGGTCCTGGAAGTAGGCGTTGCGGTGGCCGGGATGGACGCCCCGGAAGCGCTCCGGCATCAGGACCTCGACGGGTTGACCGAGCAGCTCGCGGGCCTCGTAGCCGAACAGGGTCTCGGCCTGGACGTTGACGAGGACGATCCGGCCGAGCCTGTCCGCGACGACCGTCGCGTCGGGGGCCGTGTCGAGGACTGCCTTGAGAGGCGGCGGCAAGTGGTTGGTGTCCGTGGCCATGTCGATCCCAGCCCTGCCGGATGGGTTGCTCCGAGGAGGGGCCGCATCAAGGCCGATTTGGGTGCCGGCCGCTCCCGCTCGGTCGCGCGGCCGCCTCAGCCGCCGCCGGCGAGCGCGATCCACGCGGCGAGCGCCGCCTCCTTCTGGTCCTGGGCCCAGGGCCGGCCCGACGCCTTGCCGAGCGCGGCGAGCCTCGCCAGGACCCGGTCCTCGCCGAGGCCGAGCGCGCGGGCGGCCCGGCCCAGGAGCTCCTTCGGCGCGACCAGCGCCGCGCGCAGGCCGCACGCCCCGCAGGCGCGCGCGACGACCGTCCGGAAGAGCTCGCCCTCCGCCGCGTGGACCAGCGCGTGCGACCGCAGGACGGCCTCGATCGTGGGGAGCGCCCTGCTCCCACCGACGACCCCGCCCCAGGCCGGCTCGACCCCGTCCGCGCGCAGGTCGGCGCAGAGCGCGGAGATCCCCGTGCGCGCCGCGTGCTCGAAGCGCTCGGCGGAGGCGCGGATGAGCGCCTCCGCGTGCGCGAGGGGAATCCCCTGGCCGGCGTGGTACACGCCCGCCTCGCCGAAGCCGGCGGCCATGTCGATGCGGCGCTTCGCGAGCACCTCGGGCGCTCCCGCCGGCCCGCCGAGCGCGACCACCGCCGTCCAGCCGGTGTGAGGCTTGAAGCCGAGCGCCGCCGGGCGTGCGGCCGCCATCGCGCTAGTCCGCCTTGCCGTAGCGGAGGGGCAGGTCCACGCGGACGGCCTCGCCCTCGAACGGCGAAAAGGAGAGCCCGTGCGCGATCCGGGCCAGGCACGCGCCGGCCGGCGAGGAGTCGATGTCCGGATCGTCGGCGCGCGCGTCGGAGACCAGCCCGCTCGGCGAGACGATCACCACCAGCCGGAAGCGCTTGCCGCGGGCGACGGCCGCGTCCTCGGGATCCGCGAAGCACGCGTCGAGCTCCGCGCGGCGCGCCTGCAGCGCCGCGAGGACCACGCGCTCCTCCGTCGCCCGGGCGGCCGCGTGCGGATCGGCGGCGTCGGCTGGCGGCTCGGAAGGCTCCGCCTCGTCGGGCACGGCCGGCGCCGCGCCGGCGGCCGGTCGCTCCTCGGCGGGCGGCTCCGTCGCCGCGGGCGACGCCGCCTCGCTCGGGCCGGGTGCCGGCGCAGCGATCTGGGGCGGCTTCCGGGCCGCCGCTTCCGCCCGGGCCGGAGCGGGCTGCGGCACGGCCGCGATCGCCTGGGGCGCCGCCTTCGTCTTCGGCGCCGCGGGCGGCGGCGAGGCAGCGGGCGGGGGCGGTGCGGCGGCCGCCGCAGCAGCGGCAGGCGCAGGGGGCGACACGACCGGCAGGGGCGACGCCGCCGCCGGAGGGAGCGAGGGGGCCGGCTCCGCCGCACGCATGGCGGGCGGCGGTTCCGCAGGCGGTGGCACAGGAGCCTCCTGCCACCGCGACACGAGCGCGATGCCGAGGGCGACCAGGACGGTCCCGATGGCGCCGGCGCACGAGCCCGCGAGGAAGGCCCGCACGCGGACGCGCCGGAGCAGATCGTCGACCGAGGCCGCGCCGGTGAGGCCGAAGGCAGTGGACTCGTCCGGGTCGGCGTCCGGGTCGCGAAGCGCGAGTGCCCCCGGGAGGACCGTCGGCGTCACGTCGCCACGGCCGTCGGTCAGCGCGCGGGCGAAGGGGTCGTCCGGCATCCGCCGGGAATCCGTCCCGCCGGACGCGGGGCCGGGACCGGAGACGCTCGCGGCCGCTTCGTGAGATCCGGCGCCGCGGCCGGTGCCCCCGGCGGGTGCTGCGGCCGCGGCCCTCCCGGCGCGCGGGATCCCGGGCAGCGGCGTGTGCAACAGCCGCCTCCGCGCTTCGGGGAGCGCGACGTCTACCGTCGGCTCGGCGATCTCCACCTCGATGGTGTTCCCGCACTTGCACGGGACGCGGTAGACGCGGCCCGGGACGGCCTCGTCGGTCGTCTGGAACGTCCGGTGGCAGTGGCTGCACGAGAAGTTCATCGCGCGTCCTGATGGCGCCCGCCCG
>Ga0335082_10005272_pt1 | contig 14138 bp, 14 predicted proteins | sample Lox_Sample_41_FD_206718 | JGI IMG/M metagenome (GOLD analysis project Ga0335082, IMG submission 206718) | Soil microbial communities from Loxahatchee National Wildlife Refuge, Florida, United States - Lox_Sample_4.1 | ecosystem: Environmental > Terrestrial > Soil > Wetlands | place: USA...
TGATCACCGAAGAGGGCTGCAGGGAAGCTGCCTGGACGATCACTTTGGGCCGATGCCTCGCGATCAGCTCCGTAGCCGCATCCGGCAGAGATAAATCGATGCGATGGCTCGTGAATTCGGCGGGGCGGCCGAATAGCACGGCGCGCGCATTGGCGGCGGTCTCGAGCCAGGAGAGCCGCTCCGAATTGCGGCCGGCGACGCCAACCGCGATCGCGTCCGAAGCCGTAGCCGCGAGGTCGAAGACAATGCGCGCGGCGAAGCTTCCGGTACCGAATACGATGACGTCGAGCTTGTCGGCCATGACTTGCGAGCCCTAAGCTGATCCCGCGTACGCTCCGGGCGATGCTTTCTCCCGTGGCACGCGCCATATGCCAAAGGCTAATCCCGAGGTGATTTCCATGCCAGCTTACATCCTGACGGAACGGCGGGGCGCTGTCGGAGTGATCACCCTCAACCGCCCCGAGACCTTTAACGCCTGGCATCGTCCGATGCGGGACGAGCTCGCCGCGGCGATAGCGGCTTTCGAGGCGGAGGCGGCGATCCGCGCCATCATCCTCACCGGTGCGGGCGAGCACGCCTTCAGCGCCGGCCAGGACCTGGCGGAGACCATGAAATTCGATCCGGATCGGGCGGAGGAGTGGATCTACGAATGGGACCATCTCTACGACCTCATCCGCTCGCTCTCGAAGCCGATCATTGCGGCGCTCAACGGCGTCGCCGCGGGCTCCGCCTTCCAGATCGCGCTGCTCTGCGATTTCCGCATCGGCCACCCTGGCGTGCGGATGGGGCAGCCCGAGATCAACTCCGGGATCGCCAGCACGACCGGTCCCTGGATCATGCGAGAGATGATCGGCATCGCCCGCACCATCGACCTCACGCTCACGGGACGCATGATGGATGCGCAGGAGTGTCTGGCGCTCGGTCTCATCAACAAGGTGGTGCCGCAGGATCAAGTCCTGGCGGCTGCCGTTGGTCTCGGCACCGAGCTCGCGGAAAAGCCGCCGGTCGCAATGCGGTTGAACAAGGCTAGGTTCCGGGAAGTGACCGAGCCGGGGTTCCGCGACTGCCTCGCGGCTGGAATCCGCGTGCAGCGCGAATCCTTCGCGACTGGTGAGCCCGCGCGCATGATGGAGGAATTCTTCGCGGTGCGCGCCGCCGCCAAGAAGAATCGCTGACCCCAGCGCGGGGCGCCCATGCTTGGCGACGAAGGCTTTCTGCATCTCTTCGCCGCGAAATGCCGTGATACACCAAAGGCGCTATTCGCGCGGTTCGAGGGCTCGCCGATCACATACGAGGCGCTGGGACGGAGGGCCGACAGCTTCGCCCGCGATCTGCGCAAGCGCATGGTCATGCGTGGCGATCGCGTTGCGGTCATGCTCCGCAACAGTCCCGATCTGCTGGCCGTGATTTTTGGCCTCGCCCGCGCGGGCGTGTCCTGGGTTCCCGTCAACGTGCAGTATCGAGGTCCGGGCCTCAAATATATTCTCGAGCATTGCGATCCCCGCATGGTGATCGCCGAAGCCGATCTGGTTCCCACGATCCGCGAGTGCGAGCCCGGTTTGGAGGATGCGCATTTTTTTGTCCGCGGCTCCACGGACGGCGGTGCCTCACTGGAGCAATTGTTCGGCGAGACCGGGGGGTTCGACGAGCCGTTACCGACGGCAACCGACTGCTTCGCGATCTGCTACACTTCCGGCACGACCGGCAGTCCAAAGGGCGTCATCCTCTCGCACGCGATGATGAGGTTCGCGGGCGAGGCGGCCGCGCTTGTCTCCGATGCGCATGAGGGCGACGTCTTCCTCATGTGGGAGCCGCTCTATCACATCGGCGGGATTCAGCTCCTCGTACTGCCGCTGATCCGGGGCATCTCGCTCGCGATGATCGACCGCTTCAGCGCCAGCCGATTCCTGCAGCAGACCCGCGACTACGGAGCAAGCCACTTACATTTCCTGGGCGGCATCCTGCAGATCCTGATGAAGCAGCCGCCGACCGAGCTCGACCGCGCTCACGGGGCGCGGATCGCATGGGGCGGTGGCTGCCCGAAGGACATCTGGCGCCCCTTCGAGGAGCGCTTCGGCGTCACGATCCGCGAATGCTACGGGATGACCGAGTGCTCGAGCTTCACGACCTTCAACGAAGGAGGCACGGTCGGCGTCGTCGGACGCCCTCTGCCTTGGTTCTCCGTCGAGCTCCGCGACGAGCAGGACCGGCCCGTGCCGGCGGGAGGACGCGGCGAGATCGTCGTGCGCACCAGCGCGAAGAACGCGTTTTTCACGGGCTATTTCCGAAATCCCGAGGCGACGGCCAAGGTCCTGCGCAACGGCGCGCTCTACAGCGGCGACCTCGGGGAATTCGACCGGGAGGGCAACCTCATATTCCTGGGGCGGCTCACGGACAGCATGCGCTGCAAGGGCGAGAACGTCTCGGCCTGGGAGGTCGAGCGTGTGGTCGCGGCATATCCCGCGGTCGAAGACTGCGCCGTAATCGGCGTCGCCGCCGAGGTCGGCGAGCAGGACATAAAGCTCTTCGTCAAGCCGAAACCCGGCGAGATCCTCGACCCCACGGTGCTATCCACCTGGCTCGCCGACAGACTCGCTCCGTTTCAAATCCCACGCTACATCGCGATCGTCGAGGAGTTCGAGCGAACCCCCAGCCAGCGCATCATGAAGCACCGGCTCTCGCGGGACCTCGGCGATTGCTGGGATCGCCTCGCGGTGCGGACGACGCCCGTGGCAGGGGCACGCATCAAACCTGCCTAGGGGACTGCGACCAACTCGAAGACGTCGGATACCCGCCATCGGCGGGTCAGATCCCGACAATGCTCGCACCGCCGTTGGGTGAGATCACTTGTCCCGTAACGAAAGCCGCCTCGTCGGATGCAAGATAGACGACGAGATTTGCATACTCATCGGGCTGCGCCCACCGCCCTAGCGGCACTTTCCGCTCCTCGTCCCGAATGAATGCTTCGCCGCGCGCTTTCAACACCATGTCGGTCCAGACGCCTCCTGGCGCGACCGCGTTGACGGTGATCCCGTGCGGCGCAAGCTCTTTTGCCCAAGCCTTGGTCATGCCAACGATCGCGGATTTCGCCCCGATATAGTGGGACGACGTCTCATGCCCGCCCATGATCCAGCGCGAGGCCGTGTTGATGATACGGCCGTAGCCTTGCCGCTTCATCGGCTCCATCGCGTGCTTACCGAAGAAGAAGGTCCCGCGGGCGTGCACTTCGAACATGCGCTCGAAGCGCCGCTCGTCGATCTCCTCTATCTTCGCGTTCTCGCCGCCGATTCCGGCGTTGCTGACGAGGATATCGAGGCGACCCCATTGCTCCAGAACGGCATCGACGCTCTTGCGTACCGCGGCGGAGTCGGCCGCATCGCACTGCCAAGGGACGGCTGAGCCACCTCTCGCATTGATTCCAGCGACTGTTTTCGAGGCCTTCTCGCCGTCGATATCGAGCACCATTACGCGGGCACCGCGCTCAGCGAGCGCCTCGGCATGCGAGCGACCCATACCGGCCGCTGCACCGGTGATCAAAGCGACTTTCTCGCGGAGGCTCGCGTCGATTGCCATTTCTTCTCCTCCCCTATCGCCTTGCGCAAGCTCCTGGACGCGTGTCTATTCTACACCTCGCACGCCGGAGGTGCTCGACATGGATCTGGCCTCGCTCAGGGAGCGTCTCGAGGCACGTTTCCCGAAACTCAGCCCTCAGCTCCAACGAGCGGCCCGTTACGTATTGGATCATCCCGAGGAGATCGCACTCAGCTCCATGCGCCGCGTCGCAGCGAAGATCGGCGTTACGCCGTCGACGATGGTGCGCCTTGCGCGCGACATCGATCTCCCGGGATACGAGGCTTTCCGGAGCCCCTTCAGCCTTTGGCTGCGTGATCGTGAGCAATCCCTGACCGGCCGCGTGCGGGAACTGCGCAAGCGCGCGCGCCACAGCGAGACCGCAGCCCTCATCAGCGACATCATGAGCGGCGAACTCGCGGATCTGCAACGGGCCTACACCTCTCTGGGCGAGGCGAAGCTCGCCTCCGCGGAGCGGCTCCTCGCCTCCGCTCCGCGGATCTTCGTGATCGGCGTGCGGAGCCTCTACCCCGTCGCGTTCTACTTTCACTATGCTTGCCGCATGTTCCTCGACACGACGATCCTTCTCACCGGTCAAGGCGGAAGCTTCGCCGACGAGCTCCGTCGCGTCGACAAGCGCGACGTCATCCTCGCCGTCGGCTACGAGCCCTATCCGCGCGACCTCATGCGCGCCGTCGATTTCGCCGTTGAGCTCGGCGGTAAGGTGATCGCGATCACCGACAGCAGCGTCTCGCCGCTGGCTCGTCGCTCCGCTCTTTCGCTGGTCGTCAGGGCGAACGGTCCCTCCGTCTTCCCCTCCATTGTGCCGGCCCTTTCCGTCGCGCAGACTCTCGTCGCGTTGCTGCTCGCGCGCAGCGGTAACGGGGCATTGCGACGTATCGCAAGCAGCGAGCATCAGTTGCGCAGCCTCGGCGTCTTCATGGAGACCGGCGACCGCCGGCACAAATGATCTTTCTGGTTGACCGATTGGAACAAGTGTAGCACGCTTTTGGGAAACCAATAAAGGACGGCCGTTTCGGAATCCGCCGAGCGGCGAAGGCGGGAGGAGCAATGTCGACGCACGACTTCGACGGCCAAGTCGCGGTGGTGACGGGGGCGGCGCGCGGTCTCGGATTCTCAATCTCGACAATGCTGGCGGAGCGCGGCGCGCGGGTTTTCATGGTGGATCGCGATCGCGCCGGGCTCGAGCGCGCCTCCGAAAAGCTGGTTGGCCGCGGCCTCGAGGTCCTGGCATCGGCGACCGATGCGATATCCGAGACCGATCTCGCGGCTTTGCGCCGACGGATCGAGACGGAGGCGCGGGGGCGTCTGGATATCCTCATCAACAATGCCGGCGGCTGGCGTTACGCGACGCTCCGCGAGATCACGGTCGCAGATTGGGACTGGACCTTCGACGTCAACGTGAAATCCGCCTTTCTTGCGACGCGGGTCCTGATGGACCTGATGCTGGCACGCGGGTACGGGCGGATTGTGAACATCGCTTCGACCGATGCATACCGGCCGAAGGTGAAACTGCCGCACTATGCAGCGGCGAAAGCCGCGGTGGTGAGCCTCACGAAGTCGATCGCAGAGGAGCTGGCACCGCAGGGGATCCTCGTCAATGCGGTGAGCCCGGGCGCCATCGCGACCGAGACAGCGAAGAGCCAGGGGTGGCTTGCCGAACGTATCCCGATGATCCCAGTTCGCCGGGCCGCGGAGCCCGAGGATATCGCGGAAGTCGTGCTGTTTTTGGCATCGCCAAGGAATCGCTTCGTCGTCGGCGAGACCGTCGTCGCGAACGGAGGAATGCTGATGGTCTGAGCGAAAATCCGAGTGACATCCGAGGGAGGCAAACCATGACTAGCTCGAAGCGCGGCAGAGCCACTCGCATCGATCGCCGCACGCTCATCAAGTCCGCCGCTGCGGTCGCAGCGGTTGGGATGGTCGCCAAGCCCAATCTCATCCGTGCAAAGCCCGCGCAGATGGTGATCTCGACCGGCGGCGGCGCCCTGGACGACGCGTATAAGGCGGCCTATTTCGGGCCCTGGACCACCAAGACCGGGATACCCATAACCACGGGTCCCAATACCGGCGCCAAGCTCAAGGCGATGGTCGAGCAGAAAGCCGTCGAGTGGGACGTCTCGCAGCAGCCCGCGGAACTCGCGGCGACGATGGCAAAGCAGGGCCTACTCGAGCCGCTCGACTACTCCATCATAGACAAGTCCAAGTTGATCAAGGGCGTCGCCTTCGATCATTTCGTCATGTGCGATATCGCCGCCTATCACATCGCCTGGAACACGAAGCTGGTGAAGGCGGGCTCGGAGCCTAAGGATTGGCCGGCGTTCTGGGCGTACTCGGGTCGTCGAGGGCTTTGGAAGCGTCCCTATCAGACAATGGAAGTCGCGTTGATGGGCGACGGCGTCGACAAGGATAAGCTCTACCCGCTCGATATCGATCGCGCGCTGAAGAGCCTCGCCAAGATCAAGAGCAATATCTACTGGTGGGAGCGTGGCGCCCAGGTCGCGCAGATACTGATCGACGGCGAAGTCGAGATCACCGCGGCCTGGAACGGGCGCATCGCGGATCCAAAGAAATCCGGGGCGCCGGTCGACTTCCATCTCAATGAAGCGCTGCTGGTCGCGGATGCCTTCGTGGTTCCGAAGGGCGCTCCGAACAAGAAGGAGTCGATGGAGTTCATCGCCTTTGCGCTTTCCGCGGAGCCGCAATCGGTGTTTGCCCAAAGGCTCCCGTATGGACCGGTCAACGGCGATGCCCTGAAGCTGCTCTCGAAGGAGACGCTGGCGACGCTTCCGAGCGCGGAGGAGAACCTGAAGCGCTCGACCTTCCTCGATGTTAACTGGTGGGCGGATAACGGCGAGCGCGCGGAATCCGCCTTCAACAAATGGATCACGGGCTGAGAGGCAAGAGGTGATGGCTCTACCCGGCGAGGCGGCGGGACGGCGCGTCTGGACCTTCCAGCGCGGCAATGCGCTTCTGCTGCTTCCGCCGGGTCTCTTTCTCATAGTCTTCTTTTTCTGGCCACTGCTGCGTGTTGTCGTGCGCAGCTTCGTCGAGCCGCAGCTCGGTCTCGAGAATTACGCGACGGTGTTCGGCGCCGGCCCTTACCTCCGTGTACTCTGGACCACGATCGAGGTGGCGGGCCTAGTGACGCTGCTTTGCTTGCTCTTGGCATATCCGCTCGCCTATTTCGTCTCCCGCGCCCATGGCCGGCGCTTGAAGCTCCTGATGATCTTCGTGCTGGTGCCGCTCTGGACGAGTGTCGTCATTCGTTCCTTCGGCTGGATGATCGTGTTTCAGCGCCAAGGCGTCCTCAATGAGGCGCTTCAATCGCTGGGGTTAACCGAGGCACCCGTCACCTTCCTTCCGGGACCGCTCGCGGTCTATGTCGGCATGGTGCACATCATGTTGCCGTTCATGATCTTGCCGCTCGTGGCGTCGATGCGCGGGATCGATCGCACGCTGCTGCGCGCTGCTGACGTGCTTGGCGCGCCGCCGTATCGTCGGTTCCTGGAAGTGTTCCTACCGCTCTCGCTTCCGGGAGTCAGCGCCGGCGTCGCGCTCGTCTTCATGACCTCGCTGGGATTCTTCATCACGCCGGCGCTCCTCGGCGGGCCGCGGATGCTGATGGCTGCCGTGCTCATCGAGGAGAAGGCAAACGTTCAGTTGGATTGGGGATTGGCCTGCGCGCTCGCGACGACCTTGCTGCTGATCACCACCGCCATCTACCTCCTCTATCTCAAGCTGATGCGCCGCGACGCATCGCTCCCGGTAAGATGAGCGGCACGCTCGGAAACCGGATTCCTAGCTACGCCCTTGCGGCGTTTGTCACCCTCTTTTTTGCCTATTTGCTGCTGCCCTCGCTGATCATCGTGCCGATGTCCTTCAGCGGGCAGTCTTTCCTTTCCTTTCCGCCGTCGGGCTTCTCGCTGCGCTGGTACCAGGGGCTCGCAGCGGACATCGTATGGCGCAGTGCAGCCGCGAACAGCTTTCTGATCGGCATTCCCGCGGCATTCATCGCCGTCGTGCTGGGAACGCTCTCGGCGCTCGCGGTGGAGCGGGGCGCGTTGCGTTGGTCGATGACCGCAATGGCTTTGATCGTGGCGCCGATGATGCTACCGCACGTGATCCTCGCGATCGGCCTCTACCCGGTCATGCTGGATCTCGGGCTGTTGCGCGGCTATCTCGGTGTCATCATCGGTCACGCCGTCGTCGGACTCCCGCTGGTCTTCGTATCGGTCTCGGCCGCGCTTCGGAGTTACAGCCCAGCGCTCGAGCTCGCGGCCATGACCTGCGGGGCGAGCCCGCTTCGCTGCTTCCTCCACGTGACATTTCCGATGATACGCATGGGCATCGCCGGCGGCGGCATCCTCGCCTTCGCGGCGTCCTTTGACGAGCTCATGCTCGCGCTTTTCCTGACCGGCACCGGGACACGCACCCTGCCGCGGCTGATTTGGGAACAGCTCAACGATTTCCTCACTCCGATCGTCGCCGCCGTCGCAACATTGATCTTCGCCTTCTCGCTCCTGCTGCTTGCCATGCTCGCAGTCTTTGGCCGTGCCACGCGCAGCATGCAGGCTTCGCTCCCATTGGCCTCCGCCGAAGCGAGCGCGCGTGGCTGAGCCCCGAACAATCGAAGCTCAGTCGGGACGCGCTGCGGAAGAGGTGGAACGCGCCGGCGCCTCGCTGCGCCTCGAGGCGATCGAGAAGCGATATGGCACCCTCGCGGCCCTCGAGCCGACCGACCTCGAGGTGCGGCCCGGCGAATTCTTCGGACTCATCGGCCCCAGCGGCTCGGGCAAATCGACGTTACTGGGAATGATCGCGGGATTCGTACCGCCGAGCGGCGGCAGAATCCTGCTCAACGGTGCCGACATCGTGGGCTTGCCTCCCTATCGGCGCAATCTCGGCATGGTCTTTCAGAACTACGCTCTTTTCCCGCACATGTCGGTTGCAGAGAACATTGCCTTCCCACTTCGCATGAGAAGGCTCGAGCGCGGTGAGATTGAGGCGCGTGTGGCGCGGATGCTGGAGATCGTCCGCCTTGCCGGATATGCGGAACGGACGCCGGCGCAGCTCTCGGGCGGACAGCAGCAGCGCGTGGCGCTCGCCCGCGCGGCTTCCTACGATCCAACCCTATTGCTCATGGACGAACCCTTGGGAGCGCTCGACAAGAACCTGCGCGAGGAGATGCAATACGAGATAAAGCGCTTCCACCAGGCGATCGGCGCAACGATCCTGTACGTCACCCACGATCAGGACGAGGCGGCGACGATGTCGGACCGGATTGCGATCCTCAATCACGGCCGGGTCATGCAGGTCGGCCGCCCGCGCGAGCTCTACGAATCGCCGGCGAGCCGCTTCGTCGCGAGCTTCCTCGGCGAGGCCAATCTCTTCGAGGTCGCGGCGGTGAGCCAGACTCCGCCGATGCGCCTGCTGGTCGAGACCAAGGATGGTCTTACGCTCAGCGCCAACCAGCATCCGCAGCTCGAGGCCGATGCCATTGTCTGCGTCCGTCCCGAAGCGATTCAGATCGCGAAGAACGCTGGTGCTGCAGCGAATGTAATTTCCGGCCAGGTGATCGACGTCGTCTATACCGCCGGGAGTCTCCGATACCGTGTCGAAGTCGCGGGCGGGCGCATCGTTCTGGTACGCCGGCCGCTCCAGCGCCAATCCACGGTGATAGAGGTCGGGAGTCCCGTCTACCTCTCCTGGGACGTCGCCGACACCATCCTCGTACCGAATCCCTGAACACTCGGAGTCCTGCAATGCACGAAAACGCGCTCAACGATCGTATCGCCCTCATCACCGGGGCCGGTGATGGAATGGGACGCCAGCATGCGCTTCTGATGGCCGAACGCGGGGCTGACATCGCGATCGTCGACATCAACAAGGGCGGTGCAGAGGAGACCGCCGCCGGCGTGCGTAAGCTAGGTCGCCGCACCCTCGTCGTGGAAGCCGATGTGGCGCAAGTGGCGCAAGTCGAGAAGGCCACCGCCGCCGCGCAGCGCGAATTCGGGCGCGTCGACATCCTCGTCAACAACGCCGGTTATGGGCAGCGGGCGACGACGCCGGAGATCGGCGAGGCCGATTTCGATCGAATGTTCGCGGTGCACGTGAAGGGATCGTTCTTCTTCACGCGCGCGCTGATCGGTGGAATGAAGGACCGGCGGCGTGGCAAGATCATCAACATCTCATCGATCTGGGGCATGACCGGCGCACCGGTCGCCTCGCACTATTGCGCGGCGAAGGCCGCTCTGCTTGGTTTCACCAAGGCCTGGGCCAAGGAATTCGCGCCTTGGAACATACATGTCAATGCGGTGGCGCCAGGCGGTGTGCGCTCGGGCGGCCCGGTAAAGCTCGATAATCCGGAAATCCTCCGCGCCAAGGAGGAGAAGGTCCCGTTGAAGCGCTATTGCGATCCGCGCGAGATTTCCTACGCGGTCGCCTTCCTGGCCTCGCCGGAGGCGGATTTCATTACGGGACAGGTTATCTCGCCCAATGGGGGCGAAGTGATCGTGGGCATCTGATATCAGGAAAACGCGACATGCATTTCGGACTCTTCTGCCTCAATCCCCAGCGCGATGCCGCCAAGAGCCCGCGCGAGATTTATCGCGAGGCGCTCGATCAGGTCCGCATGGCGGAGCAGATCGGCTTCGATATCGCCTGGTTCGCCGAGCATCACTTTTCGAACTACTGCCTGTGTCCATCGCCGGTGACGATGGCGACCTATATGGCGGGTCTCACCAAACGGATCAGGCTCGGAACCGCCGTGATCGTCGCGCCCCTCTATCATCCCCTGCGCATGCTCGAGGACGTCGCAGTGCTCGATCAGTTGAGCGACGGCCGCGCGGTGCTCGGGTTCGGCAGTGGCTATCAGCAATACGAGTTTCACAAATTTGGCGTGGACCTCAAGGCCGGTCGTGACATTTTCCTCGAGACCATGGAGGTGACGGAGCAATTCATCGAGGCCGGCGCCGTCGACTACGCGGGAAAGCACATCAAAGTTCCGAAGACGCATTTCAGCATCCGCCTGCTGCAGCGCCGGCCCGCGATCTACGTGGCCGGGCTCGCCGGGGATCCCGAGACGCAAGCGCGGTCGGCGAACCGCGGCTATGTGCCGTTCTTCACGACGGGGTGGAACACCCTAGAGGACATTCGGAAGACCCGCGATAAGGTTGCCGCGGCCTATGCCGCCACTGGTGGTAAGCGTGACGATCCACCCTACGCCACGCAGCGCTATGTCTTCGTGACGGATGACCGGGATGAGGCACTTCGAGCGGCAGAAGGCGCGCGCTACATCCGCCGTGTCGCTCTCTCGATGCGCAATCAATACGCCCGCGTCCATGGCGCTTGGCTCGAGGAGATTCCAGCGCCCGATGAGCCGCCGCTGGAGATGATTGCGGAACGGCTGATCGTGGGTAGTGCGGAGCGCTGCGCGGCGAAGCTCGTAGAGGAAATCACGGAGCTGCGGCCGACCCATATCAGTTGTTTCATGGCGATCCCCGGCATCGAGCCGCGCCGCATCCTCAAAAGCATGGAGCGATTCGGCGCGGAGGTGATGCCCGCGCTCTCGAAGCATTTCGGCGGTCTCGAACGCATCGGCGCGGCCGAACCACGGTCGCCGATCGCGGCTGCCGCCGAATGAGCGGAAGCTTAATACGCCGTTCTTCGAAAGCACGCCAAGAGTCGAATGAGCACCGCCCATTCGTCCTGCGGGCGTTGACCTTCTAGGTAGGCAACGGAGCTAGCCCGGCGCCCAATCGGTCAACAACCTTGGCGCCGAACGGTGTTGGCGAAATACAGGGGCTGCGAGGGTGAAACTCCGGCAGCGCCAGTCGCGTCGCCATGAAGCGCTTGCCGTAGCAGAGCATGTGCTCGGGCGAGTGCGTCATGAAATGGAGGAGGGGTAGAATCTCGCGATGAATGCGCTCGGCCTCCGCCTCGCCGGCGGACGTTGCCGAGCACATTGCCTCGTAAAGACGAACCTGAAGGTCGATGCAATCGGGTGCCGGGACGCAGCCAACGCAGCCGGCTCTGAGACTCATCGGCAGTTCCTTTCCGGCAAGGCCCGAGAACACGTCATAGACACCCTCGGTTTCTTCAATCGTCTGGCGAACGGCCGTGACGGGGCCTTCTCCCTTGAGCAGCCGGACATTCGGGTGATTGCGGTTGAGCGTCCGCAGACCAGCATTGCTCAGCCAGACGTCTAGGTTGACGGGGTTGTTTTGGATTGCCACCGGCACCGTAGCTTTCTCCGCGACCGCGCCGAAAAAGTGCACCAGTTCGGCCTCGGGTGCACCCTTTACCGGCGGAGGCTGGAGAATTACCCAGGCAGCCGATGCTGCCTCAGCCGCTCTCATGAATGCGATCTGCCCGGAGATGCTTGGCTCGGGGACCGTAACCGCCAGCGGTACTCGGCCGGCAACGCTCTCCGCGACGTGCTCCAGGACCGTCAAGCGCTCGCGGACATCCATTTTGTTAAATTCGCCGACAATGCCGAGAATTGCGATCCCGTGCGCGCCGGCCTCGATGCAGGCGTCGACCTGCCGGCGCATAGCCGCGCGATCAAGGTTCCCCGCCGCATCGAAGAAGGTGTAGAGCATCGGATAGATGCCGTGGAATCCTGTCTTTGCCATGTCAGTCCGTCCTTGGATAGCCCGATCGATCAGCCGAGCCGCTTCTCCCCCTCGGCGCTTCTTCCCGTCAGTTCAGCGCGTCTCCGCCACTCGATGAGCTGATAGACTCCGAGAACGCTGAACGTCACGGCCAGCATGACGGTACCGATGGCATTGACCTCGGGCGTCAGCTCGAATTGCAGCATGGAGAAGACGAGAACCGGCATCGGCTGCTCGCGGGCGGTCGACCAGAACATCGAGCCGACGACCTCGTCGAAGCTAACCTTGAAGGCGATGAGCGCGGCGCCCACGATAGCGGGCAGCATCAGCGGCAGCGTGATCTCTCGCAGGGTTTGCATCGGCGTCGCGCCGAGGTTTGCGGCGGCGTCTTCCAGCGAACGGTCGAAGCCATAGAGCCGCGCGCTAACAATCGAGAAGACATAGGGCAGGATTAGCACGGAATGGCCGATGACGAGCGCGAGCGTGCCGCGCGGGATGCGCAAAAGTACGAAGAGGATGAGGAGCGCAACCGATATGATGATCTCGGGCACGACGATCGGAGCGTAGAGCGCCGCCTGCAAAGCTGCTTTGCCGCGCATCCGCCCACGCACCAAGCCAAATGCCGCCAGGCTGCCAAGGAGAACAGCCATCGCGGAGGCAAGGATGCCGAGGACGATGCTGAATCGGAGCGCCGCCAAGACCGGAGCATTTCGCACGAGATGCTCGTACCAGCGCAACGTGAAATGTCCGAAGTCGATGACGCTGATGTTCTCGCTGAAGCTCAGTAGCACAACCGCAACGATCGGCAGGAAGAGGAAGACGTATATCGCAGCGACAACGGCCCTGAGCGCCGCCCGTCCGCCCACACCTGGGGGGCGCCGCTGCGCACGGCCTCTCATCGCGCCGGTCCCCAGAGGCGATCGAGCCCGACCAGCCGGTTGAAACACGCGAGCAAGACCAGAACGAGGCCCAGCAATACCATCGAGAGCGCGGCGCCGAACGGCCAATCGAACGCCTCCATGAATTGCCCCTGAATGAGATTGGCGATCATGAGCGTGCGCTCGGAGCCGAGCAGTGCGGGGGTGATAAACGAGCCGAATCCTAGAATGAAGGTGAGAAGCGCGCCGGCCGCTACGCCGGGTAGGCTGAGCGGCAGGACGACCTCGAGGCAGGCGCGGAGCGGGGACGATCCGAGATTTGCCGCTGCCTCGACGAGTCGCCGATCCAACCGCTCAAGCGTCGCGTAGATAGGCATGACCATGAAGGGAATGAGGACGTGCACGAGGCCGATCACCACGGCGAACTCGTTGTAGAGCAGCTTGAGCGGTTGGTCGATGACACCGATTTGCAGCAGGAGCCGGTTGAGAACTCCGGTGTCCGCCAGAATGGCCACCCAGGCGAAGTTTTTGACGAGGATGCTGCACCACCACGGTATGATCAGGAGCACGAAAAGTGTCACCCGCCAGCGTGTCGCCACCAGCGCGAGGTAGTAGGCAACGGGATAAGCGACCAGAAGTGTCGCAATCGTGACGATTACGGCAATGCGGAGCGAGCGCAGAATCGCCCAGACGTAAAGGGTCGAATCGCCGATGCGAGAATAATTTTCGGCCGAAAGGCCGAACTCGATCCCGCCTCCGGGCTCGCGGGTCGCGAGGCTGTAGGCAAACACCGCGATCATGGGCAGCAGGAAGAACACGCCGAGCCACGCGAGCGGAGGCGCCAGTGCCGCCCATCCGGTTCTTGGAGTTTGACGGCGTTTCATTGCCGTCCGCTCGCGGAATCGGTTGAACCCGCGGAATAGGCAAGTGCTGCATCGGCGGTCCAGCCGAAATGCACCTGCGCCCCATTCTCAGCCCAAACCGGCGGTGCACCCGCTAGATCTGCGATGACGACGCGTTCGATGGCTCCTACCTTCAGATAGAGCCGTGTGGT
>Ga0335082_10005273_pt1 | contig 14138 bp, 10 predicted proteins | sample Lox_Sample_41_FD_206718 | JGI IMG/M metagenome (GOLD analysis project Ga0335082, IMG submission 206718) | Soil microbial communities from Loxahatchee National Wildlife Refuge, Florida, United States - Lox_Sample_4.1 | ecosystem: Environmental > Terrestrial > Soil > Wetlands | place: USA...
GTGGATCTGCGCAGACGCGGGCTCACGGTGCGCAGCCTGGTGCGAGCGCTGGAGGAGGCGGTGCTCGATGTGCTCGCTGAGGTCGGCCTCACTGGTGAGCGCAGCGCAGGCGCCCCTGGCGTGTACGTGGCGGGCGCCAAAGTTGCGGCGCTGGGATTGCGGATCCGCAATGGCTGCAGCTATCACGGCCTCAGTCTCAACGTGGACATGGATCTGGCACCGTTCAATGCGATCGACCCGTGCGGCTATCCGGATTTGCGTGTAACGCAGCTGCGCGATCTCGGCATTCACGCACCGATCGAGCACATAGCCGAGCGGCTGGTGTCCAATCTCAGATGTGAGCTGGACTATTCAAGGATCAAGGATCCGCAATGAGCGATCTCGACAAAGGCCAGACCGGACAGCAGAAGACCGCGCGCAATCCGGTCAAGATCATTCCCATCACGCCGCTCAAGAAGCCGGACTGGATCCGCGTCAAGGCCGGCAACAGCCAGGCGTTCTACGAGGTCAAGCGCAAGCTGCGCGAAAACAACTTGCACACCGTGTGCGAGGAAGCTTCGTGCCCCAACATCGGCGAATGCTTCGGCAAAGGCACCGCTACCTTCATGATCCTGGGCGATCTGTGCACGCGGCGCTGTCCGTTCTGCGATGTCGCACATGGCCGTCCCAAGCCTCCGGACGCGGACGAGCCGGTACACCTTGCACGCACCATTGCCGACATGGCGCTCCGCTACGTGGTGATCACAAGCGTCGATCGCGATGACTTGCGTGACGGCGGTGCGCAGCATTTCGTGGCTTGCATCCGCGCGGTGCGCAGCGCATCACCGCAAACGCGCATCGAGATCCTCACGCCGGACTTCCGCGGCCGCGCGCAGAAAGCGCTCGACATTCTGGCCGCCGGCCTGCCCGATGTGATGAACCACAACCTGGAAACCGTGCCGCGCTTGTACAAGCAGGCGCGCCCAGGCGCCGACTACCAGCACTCGCTGGAGCTGTTGCGCGATTTCAAGCAGCGCTTCTCCGATCTGCCGACCAAGTCGGGGATCATGGTTGGCCTGGGCGAGACCGACGAAGAGATCCTCGAGGTCATGCGCGACCTGCGAGCGCACGCTGTCGATATGCTGACCGTTGGCCAATATCTGCAACCGACCACCGGTCACTTACCGGTGATGCGCTATGTCGAGCCGGCCCGCTTCAAAGACCTCGAGCGCGCCGCGCAGGAGATGGGATTCAAGCATGCTGCGTGCGGGCCGCTGGTGCGTTCGAGCTATCACGCGGATGAGCAGGCGCATGCGGCGTTGGACGCGTGAGCGAGGACAAGTGAAGAGGTGAAGAGGTGAAGAGGTGAAGAGGTGAAGAAGTGAACAGTGAGGGAAGCGGGTTTCCGCTTTACACCTCAGCGGCACACAAGATGGCCGGCTTCGCCTATGTTCACCTTTTCACCTCTTCACCTCTTCACTTCCTCACTTCTTCACCTGTTCACTTGCTTCATCTTTCATTTGAACGCCCGCTCTGAGCGATGCGAGACAACAGCCGCCGCAGCCGCGGATCGCCGTGAAACGCAACGTTGAAGCGCATGTAAGGGGACGGCTCGAGGTTGGGCCGAAAGACGGCGCCCGGTGCCAGCATGACGCGATCTCGGAGCGCGGCCTCCGACAGTGTGGCCGCATCCTCGATGTGCTCAAACCTCGCCCAGACGAAATTGCCTCCGACGGGTTCCGCGAACACTTGCATACCGACTGTCTTCATCAGCCGCAGCATGCCTGCGCGCGCCTGATCCACCCGTTCACGCAGATGCTCAACATACTTCCGATATTGGCCTTCGGTCAGGATCAAGTAGAGCAAGCGCTCGAGGAACTGAGACGTGGTAATACAGCTCAGAACTTTGAGATTGATGATGTCATCGGCGAAACTTCTGCCGGCAGCCAGGAATCCCACGCGCAGGCTCCCCGATAGCGTCTTGGAAAAGCTGCGCAGGTAAATGACGCGATTGAGCTGGTCGAGTGTCGCCAGCCGCGGGCTCGAGGCGGTCTGCAGGTCGCAGTAGGTATCGTCCTCGATGATGGTCAGATCGAACTCCTCGCTGGCTTGCAACACCCGGTACATCACCGCAGGACTCATGTCCGTGCCAGTCGGGTTCTGCATCACGGTCTGAGTGAAGTAGACCTTCGGGCGATGCTCCGCGGCCAACTGACGCAGTACACCAACGTCTGGCCCGTCGGCGTTGCGCGGCACGCCCAGCAACCTGGCACCGAGCGTGCGCAGATAACCGAACACGTTGTAATAGCCCGGATCATCGACCAGCACCGCGTCGCCAGGCCCAACCAGACGCCTGATCACGAGATCGAGCGCCTGGCTGGTGCCATAGGTCAACACGATCTGCTCGGGTGGCGCGGCAATGCCCAGCTCCGAGAGCTTGAGCTGAAGCTGCTGGCGCAGCGGAAGGTAGCCCGCCGGATGGCCATAGCCGAGCAGATGATTGCCGTTGTTGCGGGCGAGCTGGCGAACAACGCTGCGGATCCCGGCCTGATCCAGCCACTCGTCCGGCAGCCAGGGCGCGCCGGCCATGAGCGTGTCGCCGCGCTCTTCGAGCACATCTCGGATCATCCACGCGACGTCTAAGCCACGCGCTCGGTCCGCATCCGCGTCGTTCCAACTTCTTTCGCCAGGTTGGTGCGTGGTGTAGAAGCCGGACCCGCGCCGCGCTTCGAGATAGCCCATCGCGACTAAACGATCATAGGCCTCGACGACTGTGAAGCGACTCACCTTGTGGGTGCGCGCGAACTCGCGAATCGAGGGAATGCGCGTCCCGGGAGAAAACACGTCGCTGACCTGGCGCTTGAGCGCGGTTACGATCTGGTCCACCAACGGCGTGCCACCTTCGGGTTCGAGATTCAGCACCATCGGCCTCACTCCTTCACATCCGGTAACCGGCAACTGTCCAGGTGATTGCACCAGTACAGTTTCTACGTTTTCGTTCGGGACTGTACCTGTCACTTGCTGACAGTGTCCGGCACAGTCCGCTACCCGTCAAGCGGGATTACAAGGAGACGATGGTGAACACAGGAATCAAAGCTTCGGTGGATGCAATCAACGGCCGGTGCGCGAAGCGTCCGAGGCATACGCGGTGGATCTGGAGGGGGGCTGCCATGCTGCTCACGGCTCTGCCGGCGGCGCTGCCCGCTGACCTCGCGTTCTGCGCAGATACGACGATGGTGATGCTGCAGCCGGATGCACTGCAATGGGGTGACCCGATTCTGCCCGGCTCTTCGCTGCCTGCGTTCGAGCGCGGCGCGAAGGTCGCCATTCTGCAGGGCATGCCCGGACAGTCCGGGCCGGTGGTCGTGCGGCTGAAGTTCCCGGCCAACTACGTGATCGCCCCACATTTCCACTCCACCGATGAAGTCATCACGGTATTGACCGGCACGTTGTACGCCGGCATGGGCGACAAGCTGGAGCGCGACAAGAGCCTCGCGTTTCCAACCGGCGCGTTCGTCGTCATGCCGGCGAAGCACCATCACTTTGCATGGACTCAGAGCGAGACGATGGTCGAGATCCACGCGAACGATCCGTTCGATATCGTCTACGTGAATCCAGCCGATGATCCCAGGCGGCGCTAACTCGAGCTTTCTGAAAGCGGCCGTGATGCTCTGGTTCGACAGGCTGCGTTCCTGCAAGCGAAACAAGTCCCATCCAATTTACTAAGGAGTACCAGCCATGTCCGCAGTCATTTCCACTACCGCGCCCGCCATCGATCTCGTCGCAGTCAAGACCCGCCAGCAAGCCGCCTGGTCCACGGGCAACTATGCCGTGGTGGGCACCACGCTGCAGATCGTCGGTGAGAACCTGTGCGAGGCGCTCGATCTGCGCGCAGGCAACCGCGTGCTCGATGTCGCCGCCGGCAACGGCAACGCCACGCTGGCGGCCGCGCGCCGCTGGTGCGACGTGACCTCCACCGACTATGTGTCCTCGCTGCTCGAGTCCGGGCGCGCCCGTGCGCAGGCTGAGGGTCACACGATTCAGTTCCAGGAGGCCGACGCCGAGAATCTGCCGTTCCCCGACGCGTCGTTCGACACGGTGCTGTCCACCTTCGGGGTGATGTTCACCCCGAACCAGGAGCAGGCGGCGAGCGAGCTCGCGCGCGTGTGCAAGCCGGGCGGCAAGATCGGGCTGGCCAACTGGACACCCGAGAGCTTTATCGGACAACTGTTCAAGACGATCGGCAAGTACATCCCACCCGCGCCGGGCGTCAAATCACCGGGGTTGTGGGGCACGAAGGCAAGGCTGGAGGAACTCTTCGGCAAAACCGCACGCGAGATCCGCACGACCAGCCGTGAGTTCGCGTTCCGCTACCGCTCACCGATGCATTGGATCGAAGTGTTCCGCACCTATTACGGCCCGATGAACAAGACCTTCGGCGCGCTCGATGCCGAGAAGCAGTCTGCCTTCACCGAGGACTTGTTGGCTCTGATGGAGAGCCGCAACCGCGCAGGCGACCGCACCCTGGTGCTGCCGAGCGAATACCTCGAAGTCGTGATCGAGCGGAAGTGATGAGTTCGAGCAAACACGATTGAGGGGCGTGTGGGGACGTGCGAACGAAAAAGGCCCCGTGCGAACACGGGGCCCCGAAGGCGCTGTGGATTGCGATCTACGCGGCGGCGGGCGCACCTGGCCCGCCGCCTCGGTTTACCTACTGGACATTGATCTCGCGCCAGGACTTGCGCTTGCCCGTGGGGGTACCGCCCGCCGTCGGTACCGATACGGGGGTGTTACCGCCGTCGGACTGGCGGATCAGCCCCATCACAGTGCCGTTGGGCAGCTTGATCAACTGCACGCGGCTGGCCAGGGTGCTCCCCAGCGCCTTGCCGGCGACCCCGCTGGTGGTGCTGGTGCTACTGGTGACGTATCCGCCCGTCGCGTAGTTGACCGCATAGTACTTGCTGCTCCCGCCCGGCAGGCAGGGATCGGAGCCGTCCGGCTTGTTGGTGGTGAACTCCAGCACCCCTTGACCGAGTGCCGGGTTGGTTACCACGCGCTCGCCGCTCACCGGGAGATCGATGTACCAGCCCGACGTTCCCGTTCCGGTTCCGGTGACCGAGATGGTGACGTCGCCAGTGCTCGCGTTATTGGTAGCGGTCTGTTGCTTGAGGTTGCTACGCAGCGGGGTAATCATCGGGGTCGTAAGCGGGGCAGCGCTGGTCGTGGTGTAAGGATCAATCAGCGCATACATCGTCTGGGTGCTGGTTGCACTGGCGAGCACTCCAGTTGCCCCGGGAATGTCGGGTGTACCCAGATACTCCCCCGTGCCGACGTAGATCATACGATTGCGGTTTACCAACGCCAGCTGGGGCTCGGTGGTAATCGGTTGCGCGTTCCCGAGCGCGTCCGTCAATTTGGCGACGAGCTGCACGCTCCAGCTGGCCGTCGTCGCCCCTGACAGGTCGAAGCGCCACACGTAGCCGGTGAGGTCACCGCCGTAGACCGCTTCGACCGTGTTGTCGGTGTTGGTGTGGTCGACCCAGCCGGAGATGTAGGCGAGGCCGCTGGGGGTGGTTGCGCTGCCGTTGTTGGTGGACAGATCCGCGAGCCTGGCGCCGGTTTTCGCGTTGAGCACGAACAGGTGTCCCTTGCCGTCACCGCCGGAGTCGCCGGCGTTGGTGCCGTTGTTATACCCCGAGGCCACCAGCACCACCCAGCCGGCAGCGCGTGTCTTGACGACGATCGGCTTGCCGAAGCTATTCCCCAGGTTGGTGGTGTCGGTAGGGTAGGCAGCGGTGCTGGCGTTATTCGGGAACTCCCACAGCACCTTGCCGGCCAGTGCAGTCTCGCTGGCCACGTTCGGGTTGGTCACGTCCAGCGCGTAGTAGCCGCGCCCGCCTTTGCCGTAGGAGCCGACCAGGATGGTGCGCCAGTCGGGCGAACCCGAGGTGCCGCCGGTGTTGCCGAAGTCCACATCGCCCGCGACCGGAGTGCCGTCGACGTAGAACTTGTGCGCAAAAGCGTTCTTGCTGCTCAGGTTGAGCAGCGTGGGGAACATCGCGTTCGGGATGTAAGCCCAGGCCTCCGAGCCGTCGCTGGCGTTGAAGGCGTGCAGCATGCCGTCGTTGGCGCCCTGATAGAGCATCTTGGTGCGAGCGGCGTTGGTGCTCTTGAAGGCAGCGTAGCCGTTGTCTACATAAGCGAACCGGGGCGCGCTGACGTAAACCGGCTCGGCGTTGATGATGTCACCCAGCACTGCGACGTTGTCCGGTACCACGTTGCCCGGATAAGGAGCCCGGGGGCCGCGCCCGCGGAACTTGGTGCCTTCCTTGGTGCGGTCCCCGCGCAGGAACGACAACACTTGTGAGTCGCTGTTGAGCGCAGTCTGCTGTGTGCTGGTCAGATTGGCCCACTCGAAGGGCACGCCGGCCACACCCGTATAAGTTGCGATGATGCGGGTATTGAAGTCGCGGGCCGCAAGCAGGTGCTGCGGGGACGGGCTCCAGTTCGGCGTCGTGCTGGGTTGGCCGGTGGTCAGGTCGAGCGTGAAAGAGTTGATGTCCCCCGACCAGGCCCCCGAGTTATAGCTCGAGGCGTAGGCGAAGTTGTCCCCCGGCACCGGGTTGGGATTGCTCACCGCGATCGCCGCGGCAGCGCCACCCTTGGACACGACGTTGGCCACGATCGTCAGTATCGCGTCGCGGGTGTCTTCCGGTGAGCTGGCGAGCAGCATCTGTCCGCGCCCGTTGATGGTCGCGTGCCACAGCTCGTCGATCGCTTCCGGCCGGCCGTTTGTAGCGGTCACGTCAGGCAGGGCGTTCCAGGCCGGGGGGTAGGTGTACGGGTCGTTGTTCTGGTTTGCGTAGGCCGGGTTGCCAAAGTACATACCGGTCAGATTGAGGACCATGCCGTACATGTTGACGTGCAGGTTCGGATTGCGATCCGCCCCCGGGGTCACATCGGACTTGTCGACCGGCACCTTTCCGACCGGCAGCAGGTCGGGACGCGGATTGTCCGTGTACAGCTTCATCGCGATGTCGGCCATGCTGTTGGAAACGTTGTCGGCGTAGGGCGCGGTGATTACCGTGGACGGGTTGGCGTTGTACTGCCTGTTGTATGCATACGATGTCGGATTCGGGATCGGCGTCGGCGTCTGAGCATCGTAGTTGCCGTAGGTTGTGCTTGCGACGACGCCGTTCGCGAAACCGTCTGTGATCACCAACCCGGCATTGAACTGACAGTAATTAGTGATAGGCGCCGCGGCATCGGTGCGCCTGAACTCCTGGCCGAGAAAGTCCATGGCCGGCCGCGTCTTCGTGCCGGCAAAATCTCTGCCCGTGACCCTGTACAGCGCGCCGATCGCCCGAGTCCCGTTGGTCGCGGTGCTGCCGCTGTCGAAGTCGTACATGTTGACAATGGTCAAAGGCTGAATGGGGATCGTAGTGCCGGAGGGATTGCTGATCGTCGTCATGCAACCGGGACATCCATAGCTGTTGCTGAACGTGAAGTAGCCCGCGCGCAGGCCGCCCAGCCCGTCGAAGGCGTTGCCCAGGGCGGCGTTCATCATCAGCGTGCGCTTGCGGTAATACTGGAACCAGTTCGCGAAATTCTGCCTCTCCTCGGCGAGGGTGCAGGTAGTTCCGCCGGCGCAATCCGTACGGCCGGCCGGCACGGTGAAGGGTCCGGCCGCGGTCCTGAGATCGACCCTGCTGACCAGCTGACCGTCCGGCGCGTAAGCGCACGTCCCATTGGTGAGATTGGCTGCGACTGGTGCGGCCATGGTCCCACAGGTGGCGGAGTCGACCTTCCAATACGTGCCTGGGGTGTAAGTGATCGCCGCTTCGACGTAGCTGTAGGGCTGAGCCACGGAATACCCGCTGGGCGTCGCCATCATGTTGATCGTGGTCCCCACAGGCATCCCCATGTTGTTCGCGCAGGAGGTGATCGTAGAGTTGATCAGACACGCATTCGAGCTGCTCGTGGTCCACGGCGCGGTCCCCGGGGCGAGCCAGGCGCCGCAAGCCGAGGCCGAGCACAGCCGGAACTTGGTGGTGCCCGTCGGCAGGCCGGTAGTGGGGAGGGCCGGCATGATCATCCCCGGCTGCATCCTGAAGATGTAGCTGTACACGGGATTCGAGGATGCGTCCAATGGGGCCGCATAGGTAGCAAACAGGTTCATGCTGGACCCGCTGGTCGCGCTGCCGTAGACCGGGTGGCTCATCGTCATAGTGACGCTGGCGTTACCCGGAGTGCATACCGGGCTCGAATACGTGCCCGACGGACAGCTCGTGGTGCCGTCGTTGTAGGGCTTCCAGGGCACGTAAGTCACCGCGGGGTTGTAGTACATGCGGTTGTAGGTCGAGCTGCGTGTAAAGGCAAACTGCTGGGTCGCCGCAAGGGGGAGTATGGCGCCGTCGTTATAGATCCTGGCGTCGCAGGGATAGGCAGGGAGGGTGGTGGAGCCGGGACCCGGGTCGCCGCAATGCCCGTTTGGGAAGAGATAGCTGTACATGATCCAGGTGTACTTCGTGCCGGCTGCGTCGGTCGAGCAACCGCTGTTCTGCTGGCCGTAGCTGCCGAAGTTGTTGAAATTCAGACTGCCGGTGCCGCCCCACGGACTCTTCGCCACGTAGTCCGAGCAGTCGTTCTGCTTATGACCTTGGAAGCGGCCTTCCGTCCCACTCCACCAGAAGACGCCTTCGGCGACATTCGCGCCGACCTCGAAGTCCATGCTGCCGGAATCGTCCATGGACAGGATGAGGTTCGGGTTGGGACGCTTGGCTGCGGCGAGCGGCGTGTCCGAGATGACGGTCGATGCTGCGTAGGTCAGATTAGCCACGAGCACCGGGGCCAGCAGACCGGTCAGGGCCCAGGTCGGCATTGCTGCAGAGAGACGATGGCGCGTTTTCATGGTACACACTCCTCTTACCGCCCGGCGGTTGCCGGGCAGTGATCTAAAAAAATTGGTCCTGGGATCGGGGCTAGAAAGCGATGATGGCCTGTGACATGGCGACGGTATTGCGCGGGCCTTCCACGCGCACGGTCACGCGGTAATTGACGGGGTTGCAGCTCATGCTGCTGCTGCCGCCGCTAAATACGGGCTCGTTCGCTTTACTGCTGCCTCCGCAGGCGGTGCCCTGGTCTACAACACAGGAGCCGACGATGTCGGTAATGACCACTCCGGGGGTGCCGGTGCACAGGCGCTCGATCACGTACTTCACGCTGTATTCGTTGTTACTCCCCAGGCTGGTGTAAGGAACTGAGCTCCAGTTCACCCCTGGAATGCCGTTGGCATCGAGCGCTATCACATTTAGAACCGGGTAATACTGGTTCGCGATCGCGTTGTCCGGGCCACCGGGGACGATCACCGTGTTCAGCTTGTTGAACGCGGCTTCGACCCCGGTATCGGCGGCCTGCAGCGACGCCTGGCGGAAAGCGAAGTTGCCGGAGATGACGTTGCCGGTGTCCACCGAGCGGACCAGCGCTATGCCTGCCATAGTCAGCGCCACCAGCGCGATCAGCGCGATGATCAGAGTGATGCCCCTTTGACGGCAGGGACGGCCCGGCGCCTTCGGTAATGAGGCGGCAGTGAGCACAATCGGGTTCATAGATTCGCCCATATCACGTTGCGCAAAGGGATGATGGTTTCGAACACGCGGTAGCGGTAGCGCCGCCAATTCGTGTCCGCGGAAAGGTCGATCAACGGCGCCGGGTTGGCGGCGGTATCGCTCCACGCGCACGGACCGTTATTGGTCCCGGCATTGTTGCTGCAGGTGCTGGTCACGTTGTCTTTCTCCAGCAGTGAGCTGCGGACCACTACGGCAACGCGCAGCGCTTTGATGCGCAGGATGTTGGCGGCGCTCGGAGTGGTAGCAGTGGTGGCCCAGGTTGCCCCGGTCGCCCTGACCCACGCGTTGATCTGTTGGCTGCCAGAATTGGAGATGCCGTATTGCGCCTTGAGGGCAACCACGCCGCTCGCCAGATTGATGGCGCTGGAGCCGGTTACGGTCAGGTTCTGATAGGTCAAGCTATTGCTCGACACCGAATACCTGGCTTGCGGCATCGCCCCCATGTTGATCACCACCGCCGGAGCCTCAGCCGAGTCGTCGTAGCCCGCAGGATAGGGGGCCGAGGCAGCAGGAAAGATGTTGGTGGCCGCCGGCGGATTCGCGGGGTCCGTGGTCGCGTGCTGGAGCGTAATGAAGGCCCCCAGGTTGGTTGTGTTTGTCACGCGCAAGCGGGAGCAGGGTCTGCCAGGGACTTGGGGTTGCGCCAGCAATATGTAATCGCCGACGTTGAATATAGTGGTGTTCGCGGTGTTGCTGACCGCCGGGTCGAGACTGGAGTTGGCGACGGCAGCCGACAGCATCCCCGGCGTGGAGGCGAAGGGCGAAGTTGCGTACAGCGCGGTGATGCTGTCTGAGCCGGTGCCCCCGTCGATGATGCTGACCGGCATGAAAGAGACCGGGGTGAGCGCTCCGGCAGCGTAAGTGTTCATGGTCGTGCAGGCCAGCAGGTTGCTGATGATCGCGTTGTTCACCGTCATCCCATAACCGGCCATGCGCACGTCACGCTCTATGGCCTGCAGTGCCAGCATGCCAGCGGCCTGAACATCGTTGGTTGTGGTGGTCGAGCGCTTCTGGCCCTCAAACGCGGCGAACGCGTTGAAGATCACCAGAATCGCCACCATGGCGATGACCGTGCCGACCATCAGCTCCACGATGCTGAAGCCGGTCTCGGTGCGCCTATACGTAATGGTTCGAAACATCGCTTTCTCCTAAGTCAGCCTTGGATCTGCGCGCGGACCACCAGGTTGTGCGGGGCGCTGTTCCCCGTCTGCCAACACAGACCGACGGTCACCAGGTTGTTCGCACCGATGACGACCTGCTGCCGGGTCGAAGGGGCATTGGGCAACGTACCGGTCACGTCCGCGAGCCAATCCGTGACGGCTCCATACGTGGAGGCCGCACCGGTAGCGGCGCACGGTGTGCCGCCAGGCTGGTGCGCGTAATTGGCCAGGTTGGCGCGATCGCCCCACATGCGCCCGATGATCTGATTGGCCAGGTAGCTGGCATCATTGCGGTACTTTGCTTCGGCAGTGTTGCGGATCGACTCGGCCTGCATAGCGACCAGCGCGAGGATCCCGATGGAGAAGATCAGGAGCCCGACCAGGGCCTCGAGCAGCATTGAGCCGCGTGCAACAGGGTGGATGTAGCGCATTGTCATAGTAGGTCTCACGAGCAGGCGGCGGCAGTGCCCGTGGCGGCCGCCGGATCGCACATGCGGATCTGGCCGCCGGCGGAAACGGTCACGCGCAGACAGCGCATCGGGCCGCCGGAGGCGGCACACGTCCCGCCAGTGGAGTTGGTGATATTAAAAGTGATGTCCGCGGCCGGAAGCGGGTTGACCCAGCCGACGCCGGAGAAGACGACCGCGTTCTGGGAAGCCGCTACTTGGCTGTTGCCAGTACCCGCGACTGAGCTGGCCTGCGTGGCACTCGCGTCGCCTGCCCCTTGCACGGTCCAATTCACGCCGGTGAGGGTAAAGGTCACGAACAGGTTGCGGCGCACGGCTTCCGAGCGCGCCAGCTGCAGCCCGTTCTGAATCGACTCGGCGGTGGTGCGCAGCTGCGTGTTTTGTAGCCAGGCCCGCATATCGGGGATCACAAGCGAGATCAGGACCCCGAGCACGGCCAGGCCGATACACAATTCGACCAGCGAGAAGCCCCGCTCCAGGTAGGAGTCACACGAGCGGTAGCCGCAAAGATGCGATTGTCCTGATCGTATTGCTCCATCTTTACGCGCGTGGTAGCCGGCGAGTTGGCGGCTTCGGCGAACTTGCCAAGCAGAACGTAACCGTTGCAGGCGGGATGGCGCGACGGAGGCTAATATCGCGGTGATGGCCACCGCGAACATCAGTTCGATCAGCGTAAATCCCTTAGCGGGTTTCATCAGTTAAATCCTTTTCCTTCAAGGGCAGTACGTATCTTCCAGGGCTGCTGGGCAGCGGGTAAGACGCAAAACAGGTGCCAGTGCCGGGAGTCGGAGGATCAGCGGTTCAGAGAAGGGAACGAGCGGCGGGTATAGGTAAAAACAACGCCCCTTTCCCCGATTGTGAACAGATCACGCGAGCCTTCTGTTAAGACTTGTGGAAAATTTCAGGAGTTATTCGGGCCGTACATCGTCAGAAGCGCCGGAAATCGGCACGGTTCAGCCGCTCGCGCGAATGCCGGCCGAGTGGGCTCGTTGGCTTAGGCACCAACTAAACCGGATGCGATGGGAGCTGCAATGATCAGGTGTAATTCGAGAAGCGCCTGCATACTATGCAACATCGGGGCCCGAGAGTTTAAGGTGATGCATATCGTCGATCGCTGCTGGCTCATATCATCGAAAGACGAGTGGCGCGCTTAACGCACACACACGACTAGGAGAAGGCAACATGACATTCGACGCACCGTTGGCCGCGCAGATCCGCCGCGCGCAGCGAAACGGCATTGGCGACCTGCTGTGGCGGAGCGCCGCACGGTTCCCCGCCAAGACTGCGATCGTCTACCGGAGCACCCGGCAGTCGTACGCGGAACTGGAGGAGACGGTCAACCGGACGGCCAACGCGCTCGCTGAACGCGGTATCCGGAAAGGTGACCGTATCGCGCTGTTGTCCCGTAACAATCATGGCTTCGTTGTTGTTTTCTTTGCGGCAGCGCGGCTCGGGGCGATCCTGGTTCCCGTCAACTTCATGCTGAATGCCGCCGAGGTAGCTTACATCCTCGGGCACGCGCAGCCGGTCGCGATGGTGGTCGAGGGCGGGCTCTTTTCGGTGGCGGAATCTGCCTTGCACATCGCCGGGGTCGACGTGCGTATCCGCGGCGTGATTCTCGAGGCAAGCGCGGCGCCGCCAGGCGGCTGGGAGTCCGTGGGCGACTGGATGCTCCATGCCGATGCGCGCTCGCCGGAGGTCGACATCGACGACGACGATCCGGTGAACATCCTCTACACCAGCGGCACCGAGTCACGTCCGAAGGGCGCGACACTGTCAAGTCGCAACTTCATCGCCCAGTATCTGAGCCTTATCATCGACGGAGAAATGAGTGTCGATGACATTGAGATTCACGCGCTGCCGCTGTTCCACTGCGCGCAACTGCATGCCTTCCTCGTGCCCGGCATCTATCTCGGCGCTACCAACATCGTGCTGCCCGGCGCGGATCCCGCTGGCATCCTCGCGACGGTCGAGGCAGAGCGTGCCACGAAGCTGTTCTGCCCGCCGACGGTCTGGATTTCGCTGCTGCGGCATCCGGACTTCGACCGTCGCGACCTGTCCTCGCTGCGTAAGGGCTATTACGGCGCGTCAATCATGCCGGTGGAGGTGATCAAGGAACTGGCCGGTCGACTGCCGCGCATGCGTCTCTTCAACATGTACGGTCAGACGGAGATGTCGCCGCTCGCCACGGTGCTCAAGCCGGAGGACCAGATGCGCAAACTCGGGTCCGCGGGGCGAGCGACGTTGAACGTGGAGACCCGCGTCGTCGACGACGAAGACCGTCCGGTGCCGCCCGGCGTGATGGGTGAGATCGTGCATCGCGGGCCCCACGCCATGCTCGGTTACTGGAACGACCCTGAGAAGACAGCTGAGACCTTCCGCAACGGCTGGTTCCACAGTGGCGATCTGGGCGTGATCGACGAAGAGGGCTACCTCTATGTCGTCGACCGCAAGAAGGACATGATCAAAACCGGCGGGGAGAACGTGGCCAGCCGGGAAGTCGAGGAGGTGCTCTACCAGCACCCGGCCATCGCCGAGGTGGCGGTCTTCGGCACGCCGCATCCGCAGTGGATCGAAGCGGTGACCGCGGCGGCGGTGCTGCGCGCGGGTCAGACGCTGGACGCCGAGCTGCTGATCGCGTTCTGCCGCGAGCGCCTCGCCGGGTTCAAGGTCCCGAAGCGGGTGGTCTTCGTGGACAAGCTACCAAAGAATGCAAGCGGCAAGATCCTGAAACGGGAGCTGCGGCTGAGCATCGGGCCGCTCTGAGGCACTGGAGGAGCGCCGATGTGCGTTGCGCGTTGCCGATGGGCGGCCACGTTGGATGGCCAGGCACTATGACTGGTTGTTGGCCGATTGACCGCTGCGGTCGGAGAATCACTGCGCGTCCAACCTTGACGTGATTT
>Ga0335082_10005278_pt1 | contig 14131 bp, 13 predicted proteins | sample Lox_Sample_41_FD_206718 | JGI IMG/M metagenome (GOLD analysis project Ga0335082, IMG submission 206718) | Soil microbial communities from Loxahatchee National Wildlife Refuge, Florida, United States - Lox_Sample_4.1 | ecosystem: Environmental > Terrestrial > Soil > Wetlands | place: USA...
TCTGCAACTCAATCTCGTGTGTTTTTGCCCTCTCACGGACCTTCTTAAAGCCTTCCTCAAAGTGCTCCTTGGCATCATCGAGTACCGCTTCCAATTCGACAGAAGTCGACGGCTCTGGCGGCCGGGCGACGGCAAATACCAAGACACTTGCGTCTAAGCACTCTGCCAGTGACAACGCCACATCGACTGCCTTTTCTGACTCGTTGGAGCCGTCGTACCCAACCAACAATTTGCGGAACTGAGGATTGTGTCGTTTTCCGGTCATGCTCCCTCCTCGATCTGGGTTGAATGCACTGGTTGCGCCAACGCTGCGCCTTTGTCTTTCATCGAGACAAGCAGGTGCCTGGGCATGAACCATGCGTTAGCAATCATGGTCGGTATCACGGCACTGCCAATCACGGTGGCAACCAGGTGCGAATACTGCGCCTGGTCGATCACTCCATGATTCAATCCGAACAACGCGGAAATCGTACCGAACGTCAGTCCGGTGGACATCATCAGCGTGAAGTACAGCCCTTCTTCTCGCTGATACTTAAATGTCTTTACCGTCGGGAATAGGGGAACGACCTTGGAAAGCATCTTGGCGAAGAATAGCGTTACGAAGATAAGAGGGGCAGCGGCGAGTGAAGGGACTGAGACGAACGAACCCGCGCGAATGAAATAGAACGGGGTCAGCAGACCGAAGGTCAGCGTCCGCAAGCGTCGTATCAAAACATGGTCCTTGCCAACGGTGCCCGCCAGGACCATGCCGATGATGTAGGCGGGAAGCACCGCTTCACTTCCGGACCAAACCGCTAATCCTCCCATCGCGAACAGGAGAAAAAGCAGATACTTTGCCTCTAACTCCGAGACCCGGCCACCATAACGTTTGAAGAAGCGTGGCGTAAGAAACGGCAGAATGGCAAAGACAGCGACGCTCACTCCAACAAAGACCAGAGTCTTGACCGTGAATGGAGAGAAGATCAGGCCCAGGGCGATGACGGTGCCCAGATCGTTGATGAAACATGCCGCCAGGACCGCCTTGCCGAAGTCCGTGACGTTGAAGCCAAGTTCCAACATGACCGCATAGACGACCGCCACCGATGTTGTCGAGAGAGCCACGCCTGCCAGCCAACTCGACCGAACCGTCCAGTGCAGGATGAAGTGCGCAATGGCCGTGCATCCCAGAAACGGACCGAAGAAACCCACAAGCCCGATGACGGTCGCTTCCTTCCACTTCAATCGGAAGATCTGCGGATCAAGCTCGGCGCCAGCCAGGAAGGTCAGGACGATCGCGCCGGTGCCGGCAAGAAACGTGACCCAGCCGGTCTTGGCGCCCAGTTCGCCGTGCACGAAGAATGCGCCGATGATCAACTGCGCAACTGTGCCAACTACGATTTCGCTCAGCGCGGTCGAAATCTTGAACCAAATGGCGACAAGCGTCGCGATGAGCGCCAGTCCCACCCACACGGAGGCGAGGGCCCAGACATTCTCCATCGGGATACCTCTTTGTTTTCTCGGATTCCTTGCCGGGGTATGACTCCGCGACAAGTCTCCGCTTGTCAGGAGTCATCAGCTGTACCCGGCTAAATGGTGGGAACAGCGGTTTCGGTGAACTCCTTCACCGTGAATATCGTCTTTAGTACAGCAAAGACACGGACCGAAGTCAACAGTACCTTCGGCTTCGTTACCTCGTTACGAGCACTGGGCACGGAGCACAAGCCAGAACATGCTCTGATACCGATCCCATCTCCTGATCTTTAAGTCTTGAGGTTCCACGATGGCCGACCACGATGAGATCGGAGCGGTTTTGCTCGGCTCGCCTCACGATCTGATCCGCGGGATGTCCAACCACGATGCTCGCCTCGATATTGTCGCCGCGGCCGTCTACCGCCTCTAGCAACCGATGCAGCCCCAACTCATAACACTTCCGAGCATGTTCAAGAACATCGGCGGCGCCCGTTGCAGGTTCTCCCGGCTGAATTACCGCCAGGACTTCCAAACGCGAATCGAGGGTGCTCGCAATGCTCAGGCCTACTTGAAATGCCTTTTCTGATTCTTGCGATCCGTCATACCCCACAAGAATTCTTCCAAATCTTCTGCCGGTTTTGCTTCCAGTCATTACTCCTCCTAAGCCGTCGGCGACATCGCCGCATGGTTCCGAAAGTCCACGGTTGAATGTGTTCGGATGCTTGTCAGGAGAGATGCTGGAGAAACCAACCTTTGGCAACAACTCCTGAGGCAAGTGTCCTTGTCAGGAGTCATCAGCCATTCCGGTCTAAAGCGACGGATAGCGGTTAGCGGTGGTACTCCTTCACCGTACCAACATGTCCAGTTTATTCTGATGCCATCGACTGTCAAGGGATTCTCTGAATTCTGCTATCCATGAACAACGCGGGGCATGGTGCGAGAGCTAACCCAGCCAACGCACATTCATCCGGTGACGGCAACGTTGCACAGATCTTTCTGCCAGAGGCACTCGCGGTCTCGACGTGACGCCCGTTTGGCCGCCCGCGGTGTCCGCCAGTGCCGCGCGTGAGGCGTGAGCGAGTGTGGTGTCACCAGCGTTCAGGTGGAACTGGTGCTCAACCGAATCGGCGCCCACGGAGCAGCCGCGGCAGGCAGCAATACCAATCACGTTCTTACTGGCAAAGCGTCTGGAATCTTCACCCAGAGACTTCTGAATACAGCTCAGCGATCAGCTGGGCAATTCCTGTCACCCGTCCGATGATCTCTGCCTCCTGAGGATACCGAAAGGAGCGGATTGCAACCGGTGATTGGGGGTATGGAACAAGCATCAAGCGGCTTCCTTCATGGTCGCACCAACTGCAAGCGTAGCGATCATCTCTGAGTTCGACGAAGTAGACGGGTCGGTTATGTTCACTGGGCCACTGCCCTTTGACTACTCTGTTCTGGTGAGGATCAATCTGGACAAACGCTCCTGGCCGGATCAGAGGATCAAGTGTGTAATCTTCGGTTCCCACATAGCCATAGAGAACATCGCTTGTTCCGGCGTGCTGGGCGAGAAAAAGAGGCATTTCACCTAGACCATGGAACATACGATGGACCAGGTTCGTCCGTTCGAGCAAGGCCTTGTCCGGCAGTTTCATGGAAGGCGAGATGATCGGCTGTACTTGCGAAATGGCGCTCGGGCTGAGGTGAGTGTAAGGGAGCGCGATCAAGCCTCGCTCATGGTCCAGATCACTGATGTTAAGCCCGAAGAGCGACAGGATCTCAGTAATATCGCAGCCGTAGATGAGGCTGAGGCTATGGAACTTTGCCAGGCGGGGTTTGGATCTTCCGTTCTCAAGATCGCTCACCCAATTGTGGGAGATGTAGTACGCCGGGTTGTTCTTTTCCTCTACGATTCGTTGGCTGAATTTCTCGACGTCGCGGATGGACAAATGTCGGCGTTCGCGTTTCGCGCGGAGGCGTTCACCGGCTTCGGAGTTTGACGACTGGGCCAACATCGGGACGACTCAGGTTGGCGTTTCCGTATGGTAGGCGCAAATTCGAAGCTTTGTCCACAGCGAATCCACAGCGTTCGCAAACCCGACATAGCCGGGATGAATAATGTTGCCAGAAGCTGTCCTCCTTGCGTAACTCCACGGTAACTCGGTCGCACTCCCGACCACAGTGCCACTTTCCAGATCGTTATTTCGCGAGAAACACCTCGGTTTTTCCCACAAATCGATGGCCTGCCCGGATTGCCGGACAAACTCAAGAAATTTGTCACAAACCACTGTGAATTCTTTAGACCAGATGAATCTCTGCGAGTGGATTACGACCACCGAACTACTTGCTTCCGTAGTACTGGTTTTTCGGAACGGCTGCCGAGGGGGCGCTTCTCGCGAGTGACGGCTTCAGGAAAGGTCGGGAGTGCAGCCCCAAAGCAAAGGCAGGTCACATGGTGAGGCCGCTGAGCGTCTCAGGACGATCCTCGTAAACCGAGGTCTAACGCTCTATCAAGCTTCTGAACGGTCGGCGGCGATTTATGGACGATCATCGCCTCATTACTTGCCGCATAATCTCTACTACGACCTGCGCCACGCGGGCTTCAGTCCCAGCCTGTTTCAACTGTTTGCCTTGAGCAGGATCTCCGGCTACAGGCTTGACGACTGGCTGCGCGTCTTTGGCTTCGATGTTGATGCAATTCCTCGCCTGCAGATTCAGTTCTCATCCAAGCGCTCGGCTCTTCTTGATTCGTCGGAATATCCGTACACTCTCGTGCCGTGGCTTCGGAATCTGAGCGCAAAAGCCCTCTTGGAGAATGTGGTTCCGCTGTCACAATTCCTGGAATGGACGAGTCCTCGCCTGTTGGCTTCTCTTGTGAAAGTTACGGACAAAGGGTTCCTATACGCGAGGATCGGATACCAGGATGCCTGGAGTTTTCCGGAACTGCTTCCCGGCAGCATCGTGCGTGTTCGCCCGACATCGTTGGTGGATTTCCTGCAACTGCCGCGAGGACAACAATCCAAAGCGTTGGTGTTGCTGGAGCACGAAAAGGGGCTGTGCTGCTGCAATATCCGAGTTGTCGGCACTCAGCGGATAGCGATGGTTGCTAGTCAGATGCCATATGCACAGATGGAATTTGATGTGCCACGAGAGGCTCGGATCATCGGAATCGCAGATCTCGAGATCCGCAGCCTGGTTCGGCCGGAACAGGCCCGGGTTCCGAGGGAATTTGCGAAGCGCTGGAGGCCGGAAACACTATCGAGCCAACCGTCCGAGCTTGGCTCACTCCTTCGCCAGGCCCGGCTGCGAATGGGACTTTCGTTTCGAGAGGCGTCGGCAATCAGCCGGGAGATCGCCAATCAACTGGGCGACCCAAGTTATTTCACGGCTCCTGGATCGTTGTCCGACTACGAGAGTGGTGATACCCCGCCGCGGCATCTCCACAAGGTCATTACATTTTGCGTGGTGTATTCCCTCGATTTCCAGACCATCCTCCAAAGTCTGGCGATGAGTCCGCAAGATGCTGGTCAAGAACCAATTTCACAAGTGCTGACCGGAGAGCCTGTGTCTATTCCATCTGAAACGAGCTCAGAGGGGGAGAAAGCCGAGCGAGGTGGTTTCCTCGGGAATCTCCTGGATGAGTTCGGCGAGGTTCCATTTTTTCTACGAGGATCCCTCCAAGTGCTTTCGGGTCTGCGAAACCCGTCGCTGAAAGATTGCTTCTGGATTGGCGGCGCCCGAGAATCTCACCCTTATCTGGCGGGCGGGATACTCGCTCTTGTGAATCGGCACAAGAAAAAGCCAAACGACTGCGGGTCGAAACCGATGTGGCAGCAGCCGCTGTATATCGTTCTCAAGCGTGATGGAACTTCGATGTGCGGGTGCTGCAGCCGGGAGAACAACAGTCTCATTGTTCATACCTATCCAGGTGGAGTACATCGTCGCGATCAGTTCCGGAATCGCGATGCTGAGGTCGTTGGAAAGATCGTCGCCATCATGCGAAGACTGGTCTGAAGACCGTGGCGTCCCCGCCTGCGCGGAGCCCCGGGGAGCGCAGAACCACTTCTACGTTATTTGTAATCAATACGATACAGACAATCATGGCGGGGAGGCTCCGGTTGGCTCTCCGTTCTCACCAGCAGTGATAGTTGACGAAGTGAATACACTAGATATATAATTACTTTGTCAACTTGGAGCCAAGAATGCCCACCGTATCCGAAACCATTCGTCCCAGCACCTTGGAGCAGATTCAAGCTAACATCAAAGATTGGTTTGAGGGAGTTTCTAAGGGCACAGAACTTCCTATACGTTTCTCGCATCCTTCAGCATCCCCAACTCGGTTGTGTTTGTTCTCCACTGCCACACCCGATTTCAAACTAGAGATCGATCAAAGGACCATCTTCCTCCAGGTTAAACGACACAGGCTATCCGTGATTCTCGACCAGTTCGACGTGCGTACGGAATTTCGAGATCAAGAGATTTGCTTCCAAATCGAGCTGCATCCAAGACCTGAGAATCGTTTCCTTGATCTGGCCCTACGGGAAATTGCAGAGACTAAGCATCCAGCCCTCGTTTCGCGGCTGTTGAGAGTAGTAACGAATTTGGAGAAGGAGCTGCCGAAGGAGCGAATCAACGAAGCCGTAGCGGCTCCAACCGACTACCTTGTGTTCTTGAATGCGTTAAGCGCTTCGTCGTTGGTGAGCGAATCAGCCGCAGAGGATCCTCTAGCCGCCGCGAAATTCCGGGGCCTAGAGAGAAAACGCCAGCTTCTTGAAGCAGCTGGAGGTGCCCTCAGCGCACAAGGCGTTGCAGAGCTCTTGGGAATCACGCGTCAAGCAGTCGACAAGCGTCGTGCCCAGAACCAGCTTGTCGCCCTCACGCAGGGCAGACGCGGATACATCTATCCGTGGTTTCAATTCGAAGATGGAAAGACATTGCCAGGCCTCGAAGAGGTGCTCCAGGAGTTGAAGGCCTTCGATCCATGGATGCAATTGGCTTTCTTCGTGAACTCAAATGATCGCCTGAGTGGAAGAACTCCGGCGGCAGCATTGCGCGCTGACAATCAATCGGACGTATTGCGAGCGGCCCGAAGCTATGGCGAACACGGAGCAGCATGACGGACAAACCCGGAGAGCATCCGGAGCCGCCTGCAGATTTCGCCGCACGGTCTCCGGTGCTTTACAAGCTGGAAGAAGGAACAGTCATTTACCGCCTGCATCGGGCTGATCGTGATGCGCTTTACTTCGGCAGAACGGGGGACAACCGGTTCGATGCTCCGGATGGGAGCTTCGGTGTTCTCTACGCCGGCGAAGACGAATACTGCTCCTTCATCGAAACATGCGGTCAAACGACCGGCGTCCCATCTGTCTCGGGAGCATACCTCGATCAGAGACACATGGCGGAACTGAAGGTCGTGGGATCGATGAGCCTGATCGACCTGTCGGCGAGCGGCGGTCTCGCGCGCATTGGCGCAGATGGCCGTCTGATGGACGGATCCCATGCCGTGGCTCAGCGCTGGTCAGCAGCTTTGCGAAAACATCCTACAAAACCAGACGGAATCCTTTATCGCGCGCGCCATGACCCGGCAAAGCTCGCATTTGCCATTTTCGAATGTCCAAGTGATCGCTTTCAAATCACTTCCCGGGGCTCATTGCGTGACCCACGCAATGCCAAGTTGTTAGGTGAGATCCTTGATCATTACAATTTCGGCTTGATCGACCCGTAAGCGGGTGTTGCCACAAGAACTATGTATCGCCGATCCGAGTCCGAGCGTCTGCTCGTTTTTTCGGAAGCAACTGCGATGTCTGACTCCGCTGTTTTTTTACCACCCGAAGAATATCCGTGCCGGTAATATCTCCAAGATCGGCCGCAGCTTCACCCAATGCCTCAACACACTCCGCCTTCCACGCCGGACGCTTTCTTCCCTTGGGCAAGGCTCTGTTCGTTACAGCCAACGGGATCTCCTTTTCGGATCAGCACGATAGTATCGGGTGCTTCTCTCAGTAGACTACACCCGAAAGACCTGAGGAGTGCGGCATCTACGTGCGTTCTGATTAAGTTAGGACGACTGCAAATTCCGGTCACGGCGGGTCATGAGCTTCGCCGCTCACTGAAATAGGCGGGACTCTTATTCAATTTGTACGCACGAACTGAAATAATGTCCCAGGCATTTTCGCCTGTGCCCAGCGAAGTAGGTCGAATTCGCGAACATGCGGTAAGGAGTCCCCCTCAAGCAGGACCTCTTGTTTTCAGCAGAACTCAGCAGAATTGAGCGAAAGGCGAACGGATCGCACTTTGTCTGGACGATCCCAGACGGCAATGCCTATGCTTCAGATCCAAAGTGTCTCGATGTTGGTTCACAAAGTGCGAAGCAGTCCTGCGCCTCAGAGTGCCGGGAGAACTGCGTTGGCTGGCAGAGCATATTCGCCCGTTTGTGTCCTGGCACGTGGCCAGCTTCCTTTGCATGACCGTGGGCGGCCTCCTGGCCCTCCTCACCCCCTTGGTTCTTAAATGGCTCATTGATCAGGTCCTGCCTCAGCGAGAAACCGGACTGTTGTTCGCGGCTGCCTTCCTGATCTTCCTCAGCTACCAAGGAAAAACGGCACTAACCAGTTTCGGAAATTACCTTACGCTCACTGCCGCACAGAAAATGGCGCTCCGATTACGCATGGACATTTTGCGCCATTTAGACACGCTCTCGGCCGACTACTATGAAAGCACGCCGCCTGGGGCAGTCATGTATCCGCTCAAGGAACCGATCGAGGAGATTGCCTATTTCGGCTCCGATCTTCTTCCCGCCATCCTTCGCATGTGCCTGACAACCGGCTTCACCGTCGTCACGATGTTGGTGTTGAGTCCGGTACTGACGCTTGCCATCATCCCTCTGATTCCTCTTTTCCTCGTCGCGCGGCAGCACTTTCGCCGCAGACTCTCTACCAATTCTGATTCGGTTCAAACGAACCTGGTGGAATGGAACAGTTTCCTCGAGGAGCACATCTCCTCGGTTCTTCCAATCCAACTGCTTGGCCAAGAAGGGCGTCAGGAGAGGAGAGCATTTAGGTTTTTGGCTAGTACAACCCGTTCTTATCTTGCGCTGTTTAGGACTGCGGGCTGGTTCACCGTCTCGACCTCGATGGCGGTCGTGCTCGCGATGTCCGCTGTGATCGGTTATGGAGGATTGAGTGTCATTGCCGGAACCCTCAGTCTGGGCAGTCTCGTCGCCTTCTACACCTTCGTTACCCAACTCTTTGATCCCTTGAGTGGGGCGGCGGAGCTTTACTCGCGGGCGCAGAGAACCTTTGCAAGCATCCGGCAATTGCAGGGGGTGTTCGCGTTGTGCCCAAGCGTTCCCGATCCGCCCGTGTGCATTCCGTTCCCCTCTCATGATTGGGGATTGGAATTCGCGGCAGTTGAATTCGGCTACGAACGACAGGCACGCGCACTTCATATTCCGTCTCTTCGAATTGCTGCTGGCGAAAGAGTAGCCATCGTCGGGGAGAACGGCGCCGGCAAGAGCACCCTGGCTAGATTGGTCACAAGGCTCTATGACGTGAAATCGGGGGCCATCAAGATTGGCGGGATTGACGTCAGAGAGATGGGGTTGAAAGATCTGCGAGGCGGTGTCTGCTACCTGCCGAGAGACCCAGTCTTGTTCGAGGGATCGCTCGCGTCGAATCTGCGTTTCGTTAGACCAGGAGCATCCGACCTCGAGTTGCGAGAAGCAATCCAATTGGTTGACCTCGCAGATATGGTCGCGGCATTTCCAAATGGCCTCCATCAACGCCTTGGGCCTGATGCCTGCCAGCTATCAGGAGGTCAGCGCCAGCGCCTGGCGATTGCACGGGCACTTCTGCAAAGTCCTCATATCCTGATTCTCGACGAGGCGACTTCCTGCCTGGATCCGACGTCGGAAGCGTTGATTCTTCGGAATGTGTCTGAGTACCTTTCCACTTCAACGTTAATCGTCGTGTCCCATCGAGCGTCCACCCTATCGGGATTAGGCAGAGTTCTGGTTCTTGCAGCCGGCCGGATCCAAGCGGACAGCGAACCCAAAGGCATGGCTCTCGGGTCAGCGGTTGTTTCATGACTTTCACAGAGGCTTCCCCCCGATATAACGCACCAGAAGTGCGGGCTTCGCTCGAAAAGCTGGGACATGTTCCGGGGGGTTCACCCGTTTCCAGTCACTGCAAAGCTACGAAGCGTTACGTCTGTGCCCCAGTTTTCCCCAGACGACCGAGGATTAAGGATTCCTTTGGTCATTGAGGAAGGCAGCTTTGATTCTTTCGATGACATAGGGATCGATCATTTCGTGCTCAAAATCGGGCGTCTGGTTGAGATAAAAATGTCTCTCGATGCCGGTGGGTCCGAACGCAATTGTTGACTCGTAGTATTTTCCGTTGACGAACCAATACTGCCTCGGGATCGCCTTCTTGTCAGCGGGAATCACGCCGTCTGATCCCAACAGGCCGAAATGCTGGATGAACCATACGTATTCGCCGCCAAAGGGCGGGGTATAGTCCTGATACACCTTTACGAACGTGAACTTCTCTTCTTTACGGTAATCCTCAGGCTTCAAATTCGCACAATACTCTTCGAGGAATTGACGGTGCTCTTTCAGCCAAACAGCGAAATCTTTAAGTTGAACACCCGCGAACTCACGCATTTTCTGCCATTCCTCGCGGAGAAAACCTGTACCTTGATCCGGTTCCCACGTGCCGTCGTCGTAGACAACAACGTTCACGAAGCCAAGGTTGTAGTATCGAGCGCCCGTGGCCTTTACGAATCCATTTTCGGCCAGCATCTTTTCGGTTTCGGGATCGGCGTATACGGGCTGAGCATTAGGCCGTGAGTTGGATTTGTCACGTCGAATGTAGGGCATCGACGAATCCTTTCAAAGCTAACGGGGATAATATTCGTCGCCGTGGTCTTCAAAATACTGTTTTAGCCATTCAAGAAAGTCCAAGACGATTTTGTGATACTTGAGGAATTCAACGCCTGTGACGTACAAACCATCACCCCCAAGTGGCAGCGAGAGCGGAGAAACCACTGTGGTCGTGTTGGGATCGTCCTTTCGCAATGAAGGATACACGAACAATTCTCGATGCTTTTCCCTGAGTTGCCTCGCAGCTTTTCCTTCGCCGTGTTTCGTGCTATTGGCAACATCCTTCAGTTCATCTATAACCGACCACTCGGGGAATTGCGTTAGATCTAGTTGACAATTCTTCTTGTACCAGTCGACCAGAACTTCCAATTTGGTATCGCGCACTTCATTCTCGATAGCTGCGTCTCTGGTCAGATCTGCAAGCTGTTGCTCCATGACATGAAATAAACCAGCAGAAAAGAGGTTTAGTGTCGCCTGATACATCTTGCTGATGTCCTCGTAAAAAGACAGCCCCATGTCGTGCGCTGCTTCCGCTTCGTCCGATCCATCACCCGAATAGTCGTCACCGACTGGCTGCGACATGAGGTTGTTGTATGCTTCCTGCTCCACGGTGTTCGCCATTTTCTCAAGCTGGTCGGACAGTGGGATGATGTGTTGCTCAACCCACTGCCCGTAGACGCGGACAAATGGAAGCACCATCTGACGAATCCGCCATGATATGTACAGCCCACCTACTGCCATCTGACTTCACTCAGTTCGCACAAGGTCTAAGTCCGCTGCATTAATTGTAGTCCCCAGCACAGCCTCGCGCGGGATCGCTCGTCCTAATGTCGGTGCCCAGAAGGAACCGAGGGCACGACCTCGAAATAAGAGCTCTCGCCTTGCGCCCATCCTCCTATAATGCTTTTGCACTTTCAGAAAGCGCGAATGAGATGCTGAAATCTGGATCGAAATCGACTGCGAAGAAGGGTGGGGCTCCGAAGAAGTACGTTGTTGTATCCAGTTCGAGCTACGGCAAGGCGCTCAAAGGTCAACGTATTTATTACGAGGGCAAAAGGCCGACTCGGCTGGGTGATGACGGGCGCATCACGTTCGGCAAGAACATCCTGGAAACTCTTAGAAAGCGCTTCGGGAGCAAGGTTCGGTGGATAATCACTGAAAATGTTGATGCGATAGACGAGAAATACGGCATCGCAAATGTGCGGACGTCACAACAAATGTTGAATCGAATGTTTAGCGAGAACTTCGAGCGGAGCCGTGAGGTCAAAATTGAGATTGTCCAGCGACGGTTTTTTGCTGCGTTCCCCACCTACTTCACAACGGCTCCTCCATCTGCCTACTCCCCGGGTTCTCTGGCGAAGATTCTCGCCAAGGATGCCATCAAGAAATTGTCATCAGAAGACAAAGAAGCCATCAATAGGATTCTTCCTGAATTCCTTAAGGGCGAGGCGATGTCGTCGCTTGCCATTAAGGCGGTCGAAATCGATAGCCTAAGGAACCTCGCGGACGAATTCAGGGCTGAGCTTGGCAATCAGCATGCGGAGAGTTGGTGGCAAAACTATATCCAAGCGCGAATCTTGATAATGCAACAGGGCTACATCCGGCCAATCGAGAAAATGAATGTGGCAATCGGGAACACAAAGTTTCCAGATTTTGCCCTAGTTACTCATGACAACTATTTGGACATTCTGGAGATAAAGAAGCCCGACACCCCAATTTTGAAGGCTGACAACAGCAGAGGGAACTATCATTGGGATACTGAGATTTCACGCGCCATCATTCAGGTTGAGAACTACTTGGAGCACATCACGAACAATGCGGCTCAGGTGAGAAACTTCATCAAGGACACTTATGGCCTCGAATTAAAGGTCGTTCGTCCTCGGGGCTTCATCCTCGCCGGCAATTCAGGTGAGTTCTCTCTTCCGAAACAACGTGACGATTTTCGTCTTCTGTCTCACGGACTTAAGAACGTGATGGTCATTACATACGACGAATTGCTGACGAGGCTTGAAAACCACATCAAGGTACTGGAGCAATATCAAACCAACGGAACAGCGATCAACAATCCTGGGACTCCCGACAGACAAGCGAAACACCAGAAATCCATGCCACCGGATGTTTCAAACCGCGGAAAACACTAAGGGCACGTGCACTCATTCCATTCGTCACAAAACGGGGAGCGGCCCCTTCATCTCCGGTCGCAGAACGGTCTATATTCTCGCCCAGCAACCAATCGAGTAGATCGGAAACGCGAACGTATTCGATTTCGATGAAGGCGGATGCAACAGATGCATGTTGTTGAAGGCGCAACGTAGTTCGAACATTTCTGATTCTTTCCCGAACGAATTCACAAATGAGTGGCGTCTCCACCGCTGCAAGTGGCAAGGTGTGCCTCACGCGATTGAAAGATTTGACCACCGTAGTGGGGTAAGCCCTTGTACCGAGTCTCTGATGGAGTTCGAAGCACACACGGCCAGGATGGCGCGATCGTGCTCGATATCCATCAAGGACAGATGTTCAACCTGAATCCTGTGGGGTCGAGGATTCTGGAACTCCTCGAGAGTGGATTGGCAGAACCGGACATCGTGGACACAATCAGCCGGGAGTTTGGCGCAAGTCGGGAGCTTGTCGAGAACGACGTGCGCGAATTCATCGGATCCCTCAAAGAACACAAATTGGTCGCCGAGCGTTAGCTCGTCAAAGGAATGGAATACACAGAATGGTTGCTGTCGTACAAGGCGAGCACGAGGCATTCCGAGTCATCGTCTTGACTCCGGATGGAAAAGACATCCTCGTGGTTCCGGACGGGGGCCGGTTCGGTCTTCCCTCGGTAGAGATTCCTCGCTGGCAACGGGTGGCAGAAAACCTCGCTGAGGCAGTTAAGAGTGGCTGGGGAGAAGAAATCATATGTCTCTTCGAACTGAATGATTTAGAAGGCACGCCTGACGCTGGAATTCACTATCAGGTTGCGCGACATTGGGGCACAGCCGGCGTTCCTAAAATACCTACCAAATGGGTTCCGGTTGCGGCCTTATCCAAGGACTCACTGACTGACGTCGCTGACCATTCGGCAATTCAACAGTCAATCGCGCAATGTTGCGTAGACGGGAAAACGGCGCCTACTGCCCCTTTCACATCCCTTGGCTGGTTCGACGAGCTGCGCGAATGGATCGCAGAAGTGATTAGCCCACTGGGGTTCCACCTTAACGGCCGATTCCGCCAACTAAACGCCAGTCCTTGTTTCAGCCTGATTCGCCTCGAGACCGAAGGCCCCGCTCTGTGGTTCAAGGCTGTAGGCGAACCGAACCAGAGAGAGTTCCCGGTCACCTGTGTGCTTTCAAGACTCTTTCCTGGCCATGTGTCAGGCGTTGTGGCAACACGACCAGATTGGAATGCATGTCTCATGCGAGAGGCCGTCGGGCCGCTCCTCTCAGTGGTGCAAGAGGAAACTTTCTGGGAGGATGCGGCGGCGGCATTGGCGCAATTACAGATCGAGTCCATTGGTCACGGTGCCCAGATTCTTGCGGCCGGCGCACGTGATGTTGGCGTTACTACGCTTTCCAGAATGGTCGAGCCGTTCGTCGAGGCCATGACACGGTTGATGGAGCGACAGACAAGGGTCCCGCCTGAGCCTCTTAATCGGACGCAGCTACGGGTGGTGGGAGATCACATTCAGACCGCACTTGAGGCGCTGGAGGCCTTGGAAATTCCTGAGACTCTGGGCCATCTTGATTTGAACCCCGGAAATATCGTTGTTTCGTCTGGGCGATGTGTGTTTCTGGACTGGGCAGAAGGCTACTTCGGAAGTCCCTTCTT
>Ga0335082_10005280_pt1 | contig 14127 bp, 11 predicted proteins | sample Lox_Sample_41_FD_206718 | JGI IMG/M metagenome (GOLD analysis project Ga0335082, IMG submission 206718) | Soil microbial communities from Loxahatchee National Wildlife Refuge, Florida, United States - Lox_Sample_4.1 | ecosystem: Environmental > Terrestrial > Soil > Wetlands | place: USA...
GCTCGATGGGCTCGCATCCGTTGCGTGCCCCCGTGATGCATCTCGCGACGACACCTGACGACCACGGCTACTGGGAGTTCGCGGTCGACGGCGGCGTGTTCAGCTTCGGTGATGCGCCGTTCCTCGGTGCCGATCCTCACGCGCTCGGACCCGCGCGCGACTCGGTGCCGTTCCAGTTCCCGTTCCAGAACCCCGCCGTGGTCGCGCCGCCGAGCCAATGGAGCCCGGATCAAGGCGTCGACGTGTTCCTGGCCGATCGCGGCGCGAGCGAGTGCGGTGCCGGACAGCAGTTGGGACCGGTGCTCGTCGCGGTCGCGTCGGGCACGATCGCGGGCGAAGGCATCAGCGGCTTCGGGCCGTGGGCGCCGATCCTCCACGTCGATCAGGGCCCACTGGCCGGGATGTACGTGTACTACGGCCACTCGCGGGGCGACATCGTTCCCGTCGGCACGCACGTGCAGCAAGGCCAACCGATCACACACGTCGGGTGCGGGCGGGTCGGGATCTCCAACACTCCGCACCTCGAGATCGGCTTCTCCGGTACGTATCCCGGCGTGCCCGCGTGGGGTGCGACGTCGCACCAGATGATGCGCTGGCTGCTGAGCTCGCTGAAGCGCTGATTCCGTTACGGCGCCTCAAGCTCCTCAAGCTCGACGAGTCGCGTAGTACGTCGCGCTCAACCAACCCGGTGCGGCGTGATCGCGCTCGTGCAAGACCAGCTGGAGCCCCGCATCGCGCAGCACGCGCAGCACGTCGCGTTCGGGGATCCCGTGCATCTCGATCTCGGCCGCGCTGATCGACGACTCCTGTTGTGCGTGACGGCGCATCCAGTCGAAACGGTCGTGCAGGCGATCGCGCATCGGACGACGCACGACGCGCACATCCGCGATCGTCGAGCCGCCGGCCCGATCCGCGAACCAGGTAACCCCTTCGTGCACGACGTCGATGACCAGGTGGTAGCGGCCGGGCCGGCTCGGCGCCGCGAGCGCGAACGCGACCTCCCGCCTCTCTCCGGGCCGGACGTCGTCGGCGAGCAGCGCGCGTCCCTCTCCGCAGGCGACGCGCGTGCCATCGGGGGTGCGATAGAAGGCGCCGACCGCGAGTTGCGCCTCGCTGCCCGGCCAAACCCGCGCGCTGCAGTTGCGCACCGCCGCCTTCACCTCGACGCGTTCGCCCGGCGTCACGCACGACGTCGCCTGCACGTCGAGCACCTCGGCGTAGTACGCGTCGGCCGGTAACGGATCGAGGCCCCGGAACTCGCTCGGCACTTGCACGACGAGCGCGCCGCCCGGCGCGACGAGTCGGGTCAGCTCCGCGAGGTACGCGAGCCCCAGCGCGGGCGGCATGTGCTGCAACACGAGCTTGCTGTAGACGAGGTCGAAGTCGCGATCGTCGAACCGCGCGAGATCGGGCTCGGTGTTCTGCACGTAACGCACCCGTGAACCCGAACGGTCGAGCGCGCGTGCCCGCTCGAGCATCGACGCCGCGACATCGACACCGACCACGAACGCGAACTCGGACGCGAGAGCTTGTGTGACGCGACCGACACCGCAACCGAAGTCGAACGCGCGCGAGCGCTTGCGGGGCGCGCCCAGCGTGTCGAGACGCGCCATCGTGAACGCCACCTCGCGCTCGCCGGTCGCGAAGAGGTCGTCGAGATGCCACGCGCCACCCCGGCACGACGGGTCAGTGCGGATCGCCCACAGCGGGTCGGCGGTACCGAGCTCCTCCCAACCGGTGCGGACGCCCGCGAGCGCGCCGGCGAGCTCGGCGGGCAGAACGGGAGGCGCGAGGCGCGACAGATCGGTCATACACGGCGATGTCGCCGCCGGCATTCTGGCAGTGCCGCAAGCGGAAGGTGGGGATGGAGGGGTGCCTGTGGTTGGTGTGGTCCGTGTTGAGACCTATTCGTGGGCGTCCGGCTACGAACCGTGCTCGGCTCGGAGATCGTGCAGAGCCTGCGCATAGTCGGCCTCGTGGTAGCCGCCGGCCTCCATGTGCTGGCGACCGAGGTCGTCGTTGCCCTGGCGGAAAAAGCACATCCCCATGTTCCAATGCACTTCGCGCATCTGATCGGCCGGCAACCCCGGCGACAGCATCAGCTCCGCGAACAGATCCGCCGCCTGCGCATAGTCGCCCGACGTGTACGCCTGCGTCGCCCGGTCGTACAACGCGCGGGCCTCGTCACCGTGCAGCTGTTCCAGCTCCTGCGCGTACTCCGCGGGCTGGTACCCACCCGCCTCCATGTGCTGACGTCCGAGATCCGCATTCCCCATGCGGAAAAAGCACATCCCCATGTTCCAATGCACTTCGCGCATCTGGTCGGCCGGCAACCCCGGCGACAGCATCAGCTCCGCGAACAGATCCGCCGCCTGCGCATAGTCGCCCGACGTGTACGCCTGCGTCGCCCGGTCGTACAGCGCGCGCGCCTCTTCGCTGAAGTCGGCCATGACGTCTCCTCGTTCGCCCGCCCGCCATCAGCGTACGGCAGCCCCGGATCGAGGTCCCACATGGTGGACTCGAAGCGGAATCACCGGTCCACGGAGTTGACGACACCGACGCGCCGCAACTTGTGCCGTCCCGTACGGACGCCCGTCGTCGCGGTCGCGACCGACTGGATCACGACCAGGTACATCAATTGCCGATCGACGAACTGTTGCGTGGCAGCGACCACGGATCACGCGGCGATTCGCCGTCGGGTTGCCGTAACTCAGGAGAACTCAGGAGACGGTGAGCGGCGCGCGCATGCCGAGCCCGTAGTGCTTGGCGATGTTGCACACGAGGGCGTAGTTCCCGGCCGCCAACGTGGCGTTGAACGAACGGCTTTCGCCGGGCTTCAGGTTGGGATCGCCGGTCTCGGCGACGTTGTTGTCCTCGGAAACCTTGTCGGCGCCGGACTGCACCGGGGCAGGCGGATCGCCCGCGTCGGCGATCGGCAACGTGTTCCACGTCTCGCCGGGTTTCAGCTTCAACACGACCATCTCGTGATCGATCGTCCCGGTGTTCTTGACCACGAAGGTCACCTTGCCGGCCGGCACCGTGGTCTGGTCGGCGACGATCGTCATCGGTGCGTTCAGCCCCTTCGTATCGCTGACCGTTACGTTCACGACGGTGCCCCCCGCGACGGTCGTGGGCGTCGTGCTGCTCGCGGTCGTGGTCGTCGCCGAACCCGCTTCTGCGTTCGACGGCGTCGAGTGTTGCGCGGCGACGATCAAGAACACGACGAACAGGATCCCGAGCGCGCCGGCCACCGCGATCCCGACCTTCGTTCCGGCCGACATCGGCTCGATGTCGTCGGGCGCGTGTCCCTCGCTGCTCGGCCCTGTCGCCATGAGGCCCCCTCGTCAGACGCCAACTTCGTACGGCTCAGCGTAGAACTGGCGGTACCGAATCGACGATAGGACCGCAACGTCTCGCGCGGGCACCTACGGCGGTTCACCTGCGCATTCGACCATTTGCGCAGAGCCGCTCTGTGATTCTTGCTCAAACTTCCCAACGACAGACTCTCGGCTGGATGACACCATCAGAAGCGTTCGCCAACGCCGTTGCGATGACCGTTGGCGGTCGCAGCCAATCTGCGCTCTTGTCTTCTCGCGCGTTTCGCTGCTCACCAGTGAGGCCAGCCGGGTGGCAGTGCTCCCACCGGCGGGCTGATGAGGTGTCCGCCGGGCCCGCCGAGCAGTTGCATCAGTTGGGAGAAGTTGTTGCCGAAGGCGGTTGAGTTGTTGCCGTCGAACTGCCCGAAGTCGCGCGCCATCGTGTTGGGAAGGCGGGCGCCGTCTGCCCAGCCCGTTTCGATCCCGTCGGGTCCGACGTAGGCCTGTCCGAGCACCGTGTTCGTGGTGACGCGTTGACCGGGTTGGACGGCCGGGGCGATGTCTTCGGCGACGTATACATCCAAACCGCGGGCGGGCCCGTCGAGCAGTTGGTAGGCGATGAATGTGCCTCCGGGCCAGCCGTTGCCGACGGTGGTGAGCACGATGCCGTCGCCGATCGCGTAGATCGGACCGAAACCGATGTAGTCGACGCCCATGTCGATGCGTTCGGGTGTGAGCCCGCGGACGTCGCGGAGCGGATTCGCATACAAGCCTGGTGTTGGTGGCGGTTGGTTGGCCGGCCGCGGTGATGTATTCGGCGGCGGTTGCGTCGTTGGTGCTGCCGGCGCGGCCTCGAGCAGTGGTGTTGTTGCGAGCGCGCGCTCGGCGCTTTGTTGCGCCGCTTCGCGTTGTTTTGCCTCAACGATGAGCAACGATTGAAGATTGCCGTTGACGCGTGTGAGCAGGGCGGTGTCGGAGCTGATCGCCGACATGGCGTCGTCGCGAGCGCGCGCGAGCTGAACCAATGTCGCGTGCGCCTGCGCCTCGGCGGCGTTCAACGCGTGTTGCGTTGTCTCGACCTGATTCTGTTCGAGCTGCAGAGATGTGAGCGCGTCGTTCCATTTCGAGGTCACGGCATCGAGATAGTTGATCTGTTCCGCGACCCCGGAGGCACTGCTGGGTGCGCTGAAGAGTGTGACGACGGGAGAGCTCGCGTCGCCTGTCATGTACGCATTGACCACTGCGCTTTGCAGGGTGGCTCGAGCGGCGGCCTCCGATCGTTGCACGTGGGCAAGTTCCATCTGCTGAGACGCGATGCCGGTCTGCAACATGTCGAGGTGTGCCTGCACCGCGTCGTACCGGCTGACAAGCGACTTCACACGGACACCTTGGTCCGCGATCTGCTGTTGCAGCTGTGCGATTTGCGTGCGGTCGGATCCGACACTTGCGGCCGCGGCTCCCGACGTCGCGACGATGATCACGACCGCGACAAGCGACAGCAGATTCGCATGGCTCGCCCAGCGACCGTGTCGTCGCGTTGTTCGCGAGAACCTCATCCACGACGGCAACACGCGGAGCGACGCTAGCGACCGCCATGATCAGCTCACAAGCGAGCCGCCGACGCTCGTCGACGCGATGATCCATCTCTCGCCGAGCAGTAACGCACAGAACACGCTCCGTGAACGCCGAGATGGAACGTTGACCGAAGCATCACCTTCGAAACGCCCGAGGTGCACTCGAGGGTTGGTACGCGTCATGCAGGTTGCCTTCCTCGGCGAGAGGTCGCGGCACTCTTACGGCTTGGTTGTCGCGGACCATCGTGGCCAGTTGCTCGGGAGGGAGCCGGTTGGCGGGAAGTTTTGTGGGAGACCGGGGGGTGCGCCGAGTGAGATGAGGAGTTGGGCGAAGTTGGCGCCGTACGCGGTGGTGTTGGTGCCGTTGAATTGGTGGCGGTCGCCGGCGAGGGCGTTGCCGATGACGGCGGGGTCGCCCCAGCCGGTCTCGATGCCGTCGGGTCCTGGGTACACGAGACCGAGAACGGTGTGGGTGGTGACGGTGTCGCCGATCTGTACGGTGGGCGCGATGTCTTCGGCGGCGTAGACGATGAGACCGTTGGCGGGTCCGTCGGTGAGTTGGTAGACGATCATGGTGCTGCCGGGCCAGCCGGGGACGGTGGTGGCGAGCACGGTGCCGTCGCCGATCGCGTAGATCGGACCGAAGCCGCTGTAGTCGACGCCCATGTCGATGCGTTCGGGCGTGAGCCCGCGGATGTCGCGGAGCGGATTCGCATACAAGCCTGGTGTTGGTGGCGGTATCGGCGTGGGTTTGAGGTCGGTGGTCGGCCACGGGTAGTCGGCGAGGTCACGTTCGGCGGCCGCTTGTGCAGCTTGTCGTTCGACGGCGACCAAGAGCTGGGCTTGCAGGTCGTTCTTGACCTGAGCGAGCGTGTGTTGTTCGGTCGCGACGGCGGCGTTGACGGCGTGGCGTTGCCGATCAAGGTCGCTCGTCGTGCGGGTCTCGGCGGCTTGGGCGGATCGCAAGTTGGTCGCGTCGGTTTCGGTGGCCCGTTGCGCGTTCTGCATTGTCGCGATCGCGTCAGAGACGTTCGCCGAGACGGCTCCGAGGTATGTGCGGTGCGCGAGCGTTGTTGTGATGCTCGTCGTATCGCTGAAGAGGTCGATCAGGGACACGTCGACTGTTCCGCCAGTCGTGTAGGCATCGACCGCGATGCGCTGCAGGACCAGGCGAGCGGCAGCTTCGGCGCGAGCGTCCGCGGCGAGGCGGGCTTCGTCACCAGCAATCCGACGGTGCAGCACCTCGAGGTTCGCTCGCGCGGCGTCCTCGCGCCGCACCAGTGACTGCAGCCGTTTCCCCCCGGTCGCGATCTGCTGTTCGAGCTGAACAATCCGAGCACGATCCGATGTGATCGTCGCGCCCGCCGGCACAGCTCGCACAACCGCGGCCACGACGACGCACGTGACGACAGCGACGCCAGCCACGACATCCATCGCCCGTCGCCCAAACCGACCGCAACTCGCGCCACGCCGCCGGGCCAACCTGACCGGCGTGCCTACGGCACCTCGGCGACAAACCCGCACACTCACGTATCGGCAGCGCCTCCCCCATACTGACCACCTCACCGATCCTTTCGCCGGCATCGCCTGATCCCGACGACACCGGCCGGGCCCGCCGAGCCATGATCGGCGCTCCCCATCCCCGTGACGTATGGCTCGCGTATCGGGCAATCGGGGCGGGCCGGGCGAACGCGTGGCGTCGGCCCTCAAGCACGGATGAACAGACCGCCGATAAACCGCAGGACATGGCTGCTCTCCTTCTCGAGGTCGTCGCACTGGCGACCGTCGCGCTCTCCTTTGCGTTCTCTCTCATGGTCTTCGTCTTCTCGCGGCAGCCGGACGGACGTGAGCGCACGAGCGCGCCATCCGACGCGATCGGCGATGACCAAGGAAGCGTGACCGAGACAATGGCTCGCGTGCTGGCTCAGGTCGCGCAGCTGGCGGCGCTCCGCGAGCAGGGCGCCTTGACCGACAAGGAGTTCGCCGCACAGAAGGCGAGGCTCCTCCAGGTCGATCGCGACCGTCCTCAGCCGTCTCGGCGCGCACACTGAGGTCGAGTCGAGAAGCACTCGGTGCCGGTTGTTTCGGAGGCGGGAGCTTGCTACCGGCCCTGGCGGTTGTGAACGACGGCGTCGACTTGGACCAGCTCAGCTGGTTCGTGAGTACACCGGGATCTTGCGCGACGCGAGCCCTCCAAGGTCTTGATTACGCTCGCCCTCGTACGTCGCACCTGGGACGCAAGAGGAAGCCGCAGCGAAGCTCGACCGGCCCGTCCTCGGATCGCGACCAATCCGTGACGACACGCAGCTCACACGGCAAAAAAGGTCCTCGTCAGACGCGAACTTCGTACGGCTCCGCGTAGAACTGGCTGTACCACCGCCGAAACTGCATGATCGGCCCGTCGGTATCGGCGAGCGCGGGCGTCGGCAGGAAGACCTTGTGCTCCCAGATCGGGCGATCCTCTTGGATCTGCTTGTTGATCTCCTTGACGAACGCGTCGGCGACCGTTGACGTCAGCTTGGCGTCGTCGAACTTGCGCACCACGAAGTTGAAGCGCACCTGCGTGCGGTTCTCGTCGATCGGCGTGGTGGTCGCGATGTTGATCGCGTCGACGATGCCGCTGAACCACACCTTCGAGAACCCGGGGCCGTAGTTGTACACGTCGATGTGACCCTCGGTGACGCCGCGCGGCGTCACGTACGTCTGCTTCGAGATCATCACCGAGCACGGCCCGTCGGTCTCGTACTTCTCGACCTCGGCGACGGTGTCGGTTCCGTGCACGTAACGGAAATGCGCCGGGTCGGCGCCATTCTCGCTCATCTCCTGCGGAATCGTGTTGATCACGTACGACGACGAGTAGAACTCGCTCCACGCGGGGTCGCCGATCTCTTCGATGACGGGGATCTCCCACTGCGGCGGTTCGTCGAACGGGTGGTACCACGCGAGCACGAAACCGTTGCGTTCCATCACCGGATACGTGCGGAGCTTCGCCTTGCGGTTCGTGCGCTGGCTGTAGGGGATGTTCGTGCACGCTCCGCCGCCGTCGAAGCGCCAGCCGTGGAACGGGCACTGCAGCTCGTCGCCGTCGACCGTGCCGCCGAACGCGAGGTGCGCGCCGAGGTGCGGGCAGTACGCGTCCTGGAGGTGGAACGCGCCCGCCGCGTCGCGCCACAGCACGAGCTCGCGACCCCAGTACTCGAGCGCCGTGACCTCGCCGGGCGCCAGGTCGTTCGGGAACGCGACCTGGAACCAGCCGAACGGGATCGGGAACGGGAACCGCTTCGACGCCATGTCCCGATTTTAGAACACGTTTCAATCCTGAGCGAGCTGCCGGGGGCGGGAAGTACGGTGCGAAACATGGGTGAACGGGTCCTGGGTGGCGTCGGCACCAAGGTCGTGTTCGAGGACGACCGCGTACGGGTGTGGGTGCTCACGCTCGCGCCCGGGGAGCGCAGCGCGATCCACCGCCACGACGCCGACCACCTGCTCATCCAGGTGAAGGGCGACCGCATCGCGGTCGAGCCCGAGCCCGACACGCAGAGCCCGTTTCGCGAATACTTCGCGGCCGACGTGATCCCGGGCATGGTCACGTTCGTGCCGAAAGGCGGCATCGAGACCGCGGTGAACTGCGGCGCCGAGCCGTACTACGAGATCATCGTCGAGCTCAAGCAGGAATCCCGGTAGGAGGTCACGCTTCGGTCGCGACCTTCTTGGCCCACGGGTAGTCCGGCTTGCCCGACGGCGAGCGCACCATCTTCGCGACGACGTGCAGCTCGCGGGGCACCTTGTAGCCGGCGATGTGCGCGCGGGCGTGCACGTCGAGCTCCTCGAGCGTGACCGTGGTGCCCGGCCGCATCTCGATGACGGCCGCGACCCGTTCGCCCCAGCGGTTGTCGGGCACGCCGACCACGACCGCGTCGAACACGGCCGGGTGCGCCTTCAGTGCGGCCTCCACCTCTTCGGGGTAGATCTTCTCGCCGCCCGAGTTGATGCACACCGAGCCCCGGCCGAGCAGGGTCATCGCGCCGTCGGCCTCGACGATCGCGTAGTCGCCCGACACCGAGTAGCGGCGCCCGTTCACGGTCACGAACGTCGCCGCCGACTTCTCGGGGTCCTTGTGGTAACGCAAGGGCACGTTGCCGCCGCGCGCCATACGACCCACGACGCCCGAGCCCGGCTCGACGAGGTTCATCTCGTCGTCGAGCACCACGGTGTCGGGACCCATCTGCACCGTCGGCATGCCCGGCTTCTCCTCACCACCCTTCACGATCACGCGCACGCCGTTGTAGCCCGTCTCGGTCGAGCCGACCGCGTCGGCGATGATCAAGTTCGGGAACCGCGTGAGGAACCGCTCCTTCACGGTCGCGCTGAACACCGCCGCCGTCGACGCAACAGTGACGAGCGACGTGATGTCGCGGTCGTTCGTCTCGAGCTCCTCGATCAGCGGCCGGCCCATCGCGTCGCCCGTGATCCCGAGGGTCATGATCCTGTGCTCGACGACCGCGTCCCATACCTGCGCCGCGTCGAACTTCGGCATGAGCACGGTCGTGCGCCCGTTGATCAACCCGTTGATCACGCCCCACTGTGCGGCGCCGTGCATGAGCGGCGCGATCACGATGCCGGGACCGGCGTCGGGCGCGTCGACGGCCGCGCGCGCGAACTCGTACTCGTCTTGCACCCGCTCGCCCGTGTCGAAACGCACGAGCCCGCCGAGCACGCACAGCACGTCCTCTTGACGCCACACCACGCCCTTGGGCATGCCGGTCGTGCCGCCCGTGTAGAGGATGTAGATGTCGTCGTCGGAACGCGGCGGGAAGTCGCGTTCCGGTGAGCCGCTCGCGAGCGCTTCGGCGTACGGCACCGAGCCGATCAGCGACGCGTCGACATCCGAGCCGTCGTCGATCGCGATGAGGTGCCGCAGCATCGGCAACGACTCCCGCACCGCCGCGATGCGCGGCGTGAATTGCGCGTCGTGCACGAGCGCGACGAGATCGGCGTTGTCGAACAGGTAGCGCAGCTCGGCTTCGACGTAGCGGTAGTTCACGTTGATCGGAACCGCACGCAGCTTGTACGCGGCGAGCATCGTCTCGATGAACTCGTGACTGTTGAACGCGTAGATACCGACGTGGTCGCCCGGACCGATGCCCTGCGCCGCGAGGTGGTGGGCGAGCCGGTTCGCGTTGGCGTCGAGCTCCGCGTAGGTCTCGGCCCGCTCGCCCACGATGAGCGCGATCCGGTCGGGGACGGCGTCGACGACGTGTTCGGTCAGATCTGCAATGTTCCAGGCCACGGCAGTGCAGTGAAGCAGGCGCGCCCGGGGCGAGGCAACGCGGACGTCACGAGGAGCCGGCGACGGCGAGGCAGTTCCCGCCCCGCTTCTTCGCGCGATACATCGCGGCGTCGGCCGCGCGCACGATCGACTCGGGCGTATGGACCCCGGCCTGATCCGCGAACGCCAGACCGACGCTCGCCGTGACCACGTGCTCGGCCCCGACGCTCTCGTAGGGCCCTTGGAGGCGGCGCACGATGCGCTCCGCCACGGCGATCGCTTCGCGTTCGTCGGCAAGGTCCTCGAGCACGACGACGAATTCGTCTCCGCCCATCCGCGCGACGGTGTCGGCCCCGCGGCGGGCGTCTTCGAGCCGGGTGGCGACCTCGACGAGCAGCCGATCACCCGCGTCGTGACCGATCGTGTCGTTCACGGCCTTGAACCCGTCGAGGTCGACGAACAAGACGGCGGGCGCGGTCGGTCGCCGCGCCGAGGCGTCGAGCGCGTGCTTGAGTCGATCCCACAGCAGCGCGCGGTTCGGCAGGTCGGTCAGGGCGTCGTGCAGCGCGCGCCGCTCCAGCTCCTTGCGCACGACGCGTTGTTCGGTGACGTCGCGTATGTGGAAGACGACCCCGCGCACCGACGGTTCGTCGAGCAGGCTGGTTGTGCGGACCTCGAGCTCGAGCCCGCGGCCGTCGGCGTGGCGCCCCCGGACGATCGCCGTGTGCTCCGCTCCCGCCTTCGCGAGGGCGGTCTCGTAACACTGGATCCACGCATCGATCTCGACCGGCGGCACGAGCGTGCTCGGCTCGCGCCCGAAGAGCTCGTGCACCGAGTAGCCCAGCACGTGATCGAGCGCCGGGCTCACATATGTCGGTTCGCCGGTCGCGTCGACGACGAGGATGAGATCGGACGAGTGGCGTACGAGGGCACCGAAGCGTGCCTCCCATTCGGCCAGCTGTTCCATGGCTACGACCGTGTCGGTGATCTCGCGGCAGTTCGAGACGAAGCCGTCGACGCCGGGAACGCCGACTTGATTCGTGAACACGCATTCGAACCAGCGCCATCGGCCGAACGTGTCGCGGAATCGGCAGCGCACCCGTTCCGAAGCGCCGACCCGGCGTCGGATCGCGCGGATCGCGTGCCGCACCCCGTCGGCGTCGAGCGGGTGCACCAGCGCGGCCATTTGGCCCTGATCGGGAACCGTTCCCTGATGAACGAATGCATCGTGGGCGTTGCCGAGAAACGGTTCGCAGGACGGCGACACATACGTGAGGTCGCCGGCCTTGTCGGTGATCGCGACGAGGTCGAAACCGTTGTGGACGAGCGATCGGAATCGCTCCTCGCTCTCGCGCAGGCGAGCCTCGTAGTCCTTGCGCGCGGTGATGTCGCGGAAGTGCCCGACGAGGCCACGCACCGCGGGGTCGTCCAGCAGGTTCACCGCGACGACCTCGGCCCAGACCCACTCTCCGTCCCTGCACCGGATACGGACCTCGGTGGTACTCGGTTCGCTCGGGTGCTCCAGGAGACGGGTGACGTGCTCGCCGAACGACGCGAGGTCGTCGGGGTGAAGGAGGTGGAAGCCGTCGGTGCCGAGCAGATCGGCGGGCGCCCATCCCGTCGTCGCCTCGAGCGCGCCGGATACGAAACAGATCATGCCGTCGTCGTGGGACACGACGATCACATCGCGGGATTCCTTGATCACGGCCCGGACGAACTCCGACGGATGCTCGACATCGACTCCGTCGGTCGAACGGCGCGCGGAATCCATGTGCAATTGAACGACAATTCCGTCGAACAACCTGAAGAGGCGCGTTGCGCGAGTCGGCACAAGCGGCGGGTGTGAGGTCGTTTCCCGCGCACCGGCCGGCCTGACCGGCCTCGGCGACGTGGTTAACATGCCCCTTGCGTTCGCATGCAGGGGAAGCCGGTCGAAGTCCGGCGCTGACCCGCAACCGTAGGCACGCCCGGGGGGTGTGCGAGCCGGAATGCCTGGGTGCGAGCGGGCTCCACGACACCGTCGAGGTCGCGGGAGGAGCCCCGAGCGTTCCCGTTCGGGCCAGCCTTCGCCTCGGGAAGGGAACGTCATGCGCACCGGGCATGCGGCGCGTCGAGGCCTGCGCGCCGCCGCGACGATCGCCCTCGGCGCGTCCGGACTCGTAGCTTTCGGCGCCGCGGCGCGCGCGGCGACGAGCGCGTGCACGCGCACGTCGGGCGTGACGGTCGTCGTCGAGTACACGCGCGGCACAGTCGTTCGGGGCTGCGCGGCCGGGCACCCCGCGAACGGGCTCGCCGCGCTCAAAGCAGCAGGCTTCAGCTACGACGGCACCGCGCAGTACGGCGACGCGTTCGTGTGCCGTATCGACGGCAACCCGTCCGACCAAGCGTGCGCGTCGACCCCGCCCCCCAACGCGTATTGGGCGTACTACCACGCCCGCGCGACCGACGCGGGTTGGACGTATTGGAGTGTCGGTGCCGCGCAGTCGACGCCCGCGCCCGGCAGCATCGACGCGTGGGCGTTCGGCGCCGACGTGCGACCGTCGGTGTCACCGGGTGCGGTCGCGCCGCCCCCCGCGGCGCCTACCCCCCGGCCGGCGCCGACCGTTTCGGTCACCGCGGCGGCCACCGTGCCCGTCACCGCGCCCCCGCCCGCGTCGACCGCCGCCCCGCCCGGCGGCAGCCGCGCCGCACCTTTGCCAACAGTCGCGAGCGCATCGGTCACGACGGGTACCACGGTCCCGACGGCTGCGACGGCTCCGGCCCGCTCGACCACGACACCGAGCACGAACGCGCCGCGGCGCGCAGTGCACATCGTCGATCGCGCCGCCGCGCCGCCCGCGCCGACGCGATCGAGATCCAACTCTCCGCTGCCCGTCGTGATTGCTATCGGGGCCCTCGCGATTGCCGGAACCGCGTCGTTCTTTTTCGTACGCGCCCGCCGGCGCCCGCACCAGGCCGGTGCATCATGAGCGCGCCGTTGCCCCGCGCGGTGCACCCGGTCGCGTGGTGGATCTGGGCGCTCGGCCTCGCGGCCGCCGCCAGCCTCACGACGAACCCGATCGTGCTCGCCACCGTTCTCCTCGTCGCGGGGATCGTCGTGATGGCGCGGCGCACTGATGCGCCCTGGGCGCGCGCGTTCCGGGCGTATCTCGTGCTCGGGCTCGTCGTCGTCTGCATCCGCATGATCTTCCTCGTCGTGCTCGGCGGCACCGCAATCACCCGCGGCCATGTCCTGTTCCGCGTCCCGGAGATGCCACTGCCCGGCTTCATGCGCGGCGTCACGCTCGGCGGACCGGTGAGTCTCGAGAGCGTCGTGTACGCGCTGTACGACGGGCTGCGCCTCGCCACGGTGTTGTGCTGCATCGGCGCCGCGAACGCGCTCGCCAACCCGAAGCGGGCGCTCCGCGCGCTGCCCGGCGCGCTCTACGAGCTCGGGGTCGCGATCACCGTCGCGCTCACCGTCGCGCCGCAACTCGTCGAGAGCGTGCAACGGGTTCGGCGCGCGCGCCGGTTGCGCGGCGCCACCGACAAGGGCCGCCGCGCGGTGCGCGCGATCGCCATGCCCGTCCTCGAGGACGCGCTCGCCCGAACGTTTCGGCTTGCGGCCGCGATGGACTCACGCGGCTACGGTCGCACGGCTGCCGTGCCGCACCGTCTTCGCCGCGCGACCGGCGTGCTGCTCGTCGCCGCGCTCGGCGGCTTGTGTGTCGGCGCGTACGGCATGCTCGACGTCACGACGCCTCGGTGGCTCGGGCTTCCGATGCTCGCGTTCGGCCTCGGGTGCGCGGCCGCGGGGCTGATCATCGGGAGCCGGCGCGTGTCCCGTACGAGCTACCGGCCCGACGTGTGGGCCGGCGCGGAGTGCCTCACGGCCGCGTGCGGCGTCGTCGCGGTGACCGCGATGATCGTCGCCGCGCACTTCGAACCGGCCGCGCTCAACCCGTCGATCGTCCCGCTCGCATGGCCG
>Ga0335082_10005281_pt1 | contig 14125 bp, 15 predicted proteins | sample Lox_Sample_41_FD_206718 | JGI IMG/M metagenome (GOLD analysis project Ga0335082, IMG submission 206718) | Soil microbial communities from Loxahatchee National Wildlife Refuge, Florida, United States - Lox_Sample_4.1 | ecosystem: Environmental > Terrestrial > Soil > Wetlands | place: USA...
CGGCAAGGGCGTGGACGTGGTGCTCGACATGGTGGGCGGCGACTACGTGCCGCGCGAGATCGACTGCCTCGCCCCCGACGGGCGGCTCGTGTTCATCGCCGTGCTGGGCGGCTGGAAGACCGAGCTGAACATCTCGAACGTGATGGTCAAGCGCCTCACGCTCACCGGCTCCACGCTGCGGCCGCGGCCGGTCGCGTTCAAGGGCGCGATCGCGAAGAACCTGCACGAAAGGATCTGGCCGCTGCTGGAAGCCGGGAAGATCCGGCCGGTGATCTACAAGACCTTCCCGCTCGCGCAGGCCGCCGAGGCGCACCGCCTCATGGAGTCCTCGCAGCACATCGGCAAGATCGTCCTGACGGTCTAGACGATCCGGCTGCGGTGCCCGGCCCAGTAGCGGTCGCGCAACGGCTTCTTGTAGAGCTTGCCGGTGGGCAGGCGCGGCATCGCGTCGATGAAGTCCACCGAGCGCGGGCACTTCTGCCGCGAGAGGTGCTGCTGGCAGAAGCCGATGAGCTCCTCGGCGAGCGCCGGCCCCGGCGCCGAGCCGGGCATCGCCTGCACGACCGCCTTGACTTCTTCCCCGAGGTCCTCGTTCGGCACGCCGAACACCGCCGCATCGGCTACTTTGGGGTGCGTGATCAACAGGTTCTCGCACTCCTGCGGGTAGATGTTCACGCCGCCCGAGATGATCATGAAGGTCGAGCGGTCGGTGAGGTAGAGAAAGCCGTCGTCGTCGACGTAGCCGACGTCGCCCACGGTGCTCATCGTGCCGTCGGCCGAGCGCGCCGAGGCGGTCTTGGCCGGGTCGTTGAAGTACTCGAACGGCGTCGCGGTCTTGAACCAGATCTCGCCGGGCGTGCCTTTCGGGCAGGGCTTCATCTGCGCGTCGAGGATGTGCAGGTCGCCGAGCAGCACGCGCCCTACGCTGCCGCGGTGCGCGAGCCACTCCGCGCTGTCGCAGGCGGTGAAGCCCAGGCCCTCGGTCGCGCCGTAGTACTCGTGGATGATCGGGCCCCACCACTCGATCATCTGCTCCTTCACGGGCACCGGGCAGGGCGCCGCGGCGTGGATCGCGATCTCGAGCGACGACAGGTCGTGGCGCTCGCGCGCCTCGGGCGGCAGCTTCAGCAAGCGGCTGAACATCGTCGGCACGAGCTGGCTGTGAGTGACCTTGTGCTTCTCGATGAGCGCGAGGTAGGCCTCGGCGTCGAAGCGCTCCATGATCACCGCCGTGCCGCCGTTGCGGATCGTCAGGCCGACCGCCGCCTGCGGCGCCGAGTGGTAGAGCGGCGCGGGCGAAAGATAGATCATCTTCTCGCGGTAGCGCCAGAGCTTGACGAGGAAGTCGAACAGCGGCAGCGGCTTCGAGGGCGGGTTCTCCGGCAGCGGCCGCAGGATGCCCTTGGGCCGGCCCGTGGTCCCGGAGGAATACAGCATCGGCGTGCCTAGCCACTCGTCGGCGATCGGCGTGTCCGGAAAGCGCCCGACCGCCTGCTCGAAATCGACGAACAGCCCCCGCTCAGCCGCGCCGCCACCCACCACGAGGCAGAGCCGGATGCGCGGGCAGGATCGCAGCGCCTGGGCCGCGACCTCGCGCTTCTCCGCCGAGGTGACAAGCACCTGCGACTCGCTGTTCTGCAGGATGTAGGCGAGCTCCTCGGGCGTGAGGTACGAATTCACGCAGGTGTAGTAGAGGCCGGCGCGCTCGCCCGCGCCGCAGCTCTCCAGGTAGCGTGCGTTGTTCTCCATGAAAATCGCGTAGTGGTCCAGGCGCCTGAGGCCCTGCGAGCGCAGCAGGTGCGCGAGGCGGTTCGTGCGCCGGTCGAACTCCGCGGTGCTCACCGACTCGCCCGAGCCGGCCATGATGAAGGCGGGAACGCTCGCGCGCTCCACTGCGTATCTGCCCGCGTACATGACTCCTCCCGCCGGCGAGCATACACCGCGCGGCGGGCGCCGCCGGCGCGCTAGAGCGTTTCCTTCTTCGACTCGTCCTTCAGCCAGGCGACGAAGTCGGCCACCTCGGCCCGGCCTTCGGAGTGCTTCGAAACCACCGCGTAGTAGGCCCGCGCCGGGTCGGCGGAGCGCTTGAACGGCGCGACCAGCTCGCCCGCGGCGATCGCCTCGCGCACGAGCGGGCTGCGGCCGAGCGCCACGCCGTGCCCGGCGATCGCGGCCGGGATGATCTGCTCGTAGCCCGAGAAGACGAGGCTGCCCGCGGGCCGCAGGTCGGCGAGGCGCTCGATCTCCAGCCAGCTCTTCCAGTGCAGCCACGGGTGGCGGCCGTCCGGGTCGTCGTAGTGCAGCAGCACGTGGTGACGCAGGTCCACGGGCTCGCGCAGCGGCTTGCCCTTGTCCGCGAGCAGCTTCGGGCTGCAGACCGGGAACATGCGCTCGCCGAACAGGCGCACCGCGCCCGTGCCGGCCATCTTCGCCGGTCCGTGGCGGATGGCGAGGTCGATGCCGTCGCGCTCGAGGTCGAGCACGCGCGAGTCGGCGCTGATGCGCACGTCGAGCTCCGGGTGCCGGCCCGTGAAGCCCGCCAGGCGCGGGATCAGCCAAAGCGAGGCGAACGACTGCGTGGTGGTGACCGCCAGCGTGCGCCGGCCGCGCGCCGCGCGCAGCCGGTCGGTCACCGCGCGCATCGTCGCGAGCGCCTGCGCCGCGGCCGCGTAGAGCGTCTGGCCAGACTCGGTGAGCACGAGCGCGCGGTGGCGCCGCTCGAACAGGCGCACGCCGAGCTGCTCCTCGAGCTCCTGGATCTGCCGGCTCACCGCCGACTGCGACAGGTACAGCTCCTCGCCCGCCTTGGTGAACGACAGCCGCCGCGCGGCCGCCTCGAAGCCCTTCAGCAGGTCCAGCGAGGGCAGCCGGGGCTGCGGATTCGCATTCCTATTGTGCATGACAGACCCGTGTTTTTACCGTTTGAGCGCCAAGAAGCAAGGATGCAACATGCGCATGTCAAACGCAAGGAGAACCGCGATGAACCGTTTCGTGACCGAAGAGCTGTACCGCATCCCCGACCTGCGCCTGCGGCTGGACCGCGCGGCGCACCGCGAGCGCAACCGCGCCCTCCGGGCGGCGTTCGCCCGGCTGCGCCGGCACCTCGTGCCGCACTTCGACTTCCACCCGGGCCACTGGATGGAGCGGCTGGGCTGAAGCCCCGCGACCGAAAGGAGAAGACCATGACGATCGAACTGAAATCCGGCACCCTGCGCCTCGCGCGGGGACAGATGCTTCGCCTGCGCGACAGCATCGGCAGCTTGATCTGCGCCCGTGAAGGCACGCTGTGGATCACGGAAGACGGCAGCCGTCGCGACGTGGTGCTCGAGCCCGGCGCCTGCTTCCGCGTCGCGAGCCGCGGCCTCACCCTCGTGCAGGCGGTCGGCGATGCTCAGCTCTCTCTGGCGTAGGCTGACGCGCCCCGGCCGCGGCGACGCGGACGAGGGCTCGCTGGCGCGCTATTTCCGCGATGAAGGCCTGCGCGACGAGCTCGACGCGCTCCAGGCTTCGCGCGCCGGCGCGCAATCCAGATACGAAAGGCTGACCCATGCCACTCGTGCGCATTTCGCTGCTTAAGGGCAAGCCCGCCTCGTACGCGATCGATGCGGCAGCCGCGGAGACCGTCGCCGCTTGATTAGAATAGGCGCTCCCCGCAAGCGGAGCGCCCATGTTCAAGGAAGGACTGCTCAAAGGTAAGCGCATTCTCGTCACCGGCGGCGGCACGGGCCTGGGCAAGGAGATTGCCACCCGCTACCTGCAGCTCGGCGCCGAACTCTGGATCGCCGGACGGCGCGCTGCGGTGCTGGATGAAACCGCACAATCCCTCATGAAGACCCATGGGGGAAAGGTCCGAACCCATGCCGTCGACATCCGCGACGCACAGGCGGTGGACGCGATGGTGCAGCGCATTTGGGACGAGGCCGGGCCGCTGACGGGCCTGGTCAACAACGCCGCGGGCAATTTCATCAGCCCGACCAAGGACCTCACGCCGAACGGCTTCAACGCCATCGCGAACATCGTCTTCCACGGCAGCTTCTACGTGACGCACGCGGTCGGCAAGCGCTGGATCGCGGGCAAGCTGCCGGGCTCGGTGATCTCGATCCTCGTCACCTGGGTGCACACGGGCTCGCCCTACGTCGTGCCCTCGGCGATGTCCAAGGCCGGGCTGCACGTGATGACGAAATCGCTCGCCGTGGAATGGGGCAAGTACGGCATCCGCCTCAACGCGATCGCGCCGGGCCCCTTCCCCACCGAGGGCGCCTCCAAGCGCCTGCGCCCCGGCGGCAGCTTCGAGGACTCGAACGAGCTGAATCCGATGCGCCGCATCGGCAGGATGCCCGAGCTGCAGAACCTCGCCACCTTCCTGATGGCCGACGGCTGCGAGTGGCTCACCGGCGAGACGATCGCCGTCGACGGCGCGGGCTACCTCGCCAACGGCGCGGGCTTCACGGGCCTGGACAAGCTCAGCGACGCCGACTGGGAGAAGGCGCGCGCGATGATCAAGGCGCAGAACGAGAAGGATAGAGCGGGTCGCAGCGCCTGATGGCCGAGAAGAAACAGACGCCGCGCCCGGCGGCGACGCTGCTGCTCCTGCGCGAGGCCGGGGGCGCGCCGGAGGTGTTCATGCTCCAGCGCACCGCGACGGCCGCATTCCTGCCCGGGGCCTACGTGTTCCCGGGCGGAGCGCTGGACGCGGACGACGCGAGCGAGCGGGCGCTGCGCCGCGTGCTCGGCCTGGACGACGCGCAGGCGAGCGCGCGGCTCGGCCTCGCCGAGGGGGGCCTCGCCTACTGGATCGCCGCGGCGCGCGAGTGCTTCGAGGAATCCGGAATTCTCCTGGCGCTGGATCGCAATGAGCGTGCCGTGGATCCGCAGCGCGCCGACGCGCTCGGCGGGTTCCGGCAGGCGCTGAACGCCGGCAGCCTTCCGTTCAGCGAGTTCCTGGAAAAGGAAGACCTCTACATCCCCGCGCAGCAAATCGCGTACTACAGCCACTGGATCACGGCGCCCGGGCGCCCGCGGCGCTTCTCCACGCGCTTCTTCGTCGCCTGCGCGCCCGCGGGCCAGCACGGCGCGCACGATCGCTCCGAGACCGTGCACAGCGTCTGGGTGAGCCCGCGCGAGGCGCTCGAGCGCGACCGGCGCAAGGAGATCGAGCTCATCTTCCCCACGCGCAGCACGCTCGCGGACCTCGCCGGCTTCCGCGCGCCGCGCGAGGCCTTCGAGCACGCGAGGGCGCTGGGCGACATCGAGGTGAACGCGGCCTGCTGGGCGCTCGACCACGAGGGCTCGCAGCGGCTGTTCCGCCGCTCCGACCCGCCCTATCACGAGATCCACTGGAGCGACCCGGAGGAGACCGGCGCCACCTGCTTCGTGATCCAGCCGGACATCCCCAAGCGCCTCGACCGCTACGTCACGCGCATCACCGCGGCCAACCCCGGCATGATGACCGGGCCCGGCACCAACAGCTACCTCGTCGGCCGCAAGGACGAGGGCGGCGCGCTCGCGGTGATTGACCCGGGTCCGGCGATCGACGCGCACGTCGCGAAGATCGTCGCCGCAGGCGCCGGGCGCATCCGCTGGATTTTCACCACGCACACGCACGTCGACCATTCCCCGGCCGCGGCGCTGCTGAAGGCCGCGACCGGCGCGCCGGTGCTCGGCCTGCCGCGGCCGCCGCACGGCAACCAGGACCACAGCTACGCACCCGACCGCGTGCTCGCCGACGGCGAGCGCATCGAGCTCGACGGCGTCTGCCTGCGCGCGCTGCACACGCCGGGTCACGCGTCGAATCACATGTGCTATCTGCTGGAGGAAACGCGCATGCTCTTCACCGGCGACCACGTGATGCAGGGCTCCACGGTGGTGATCAACCCGCCCGACGGCGACATGCGCGCCTACCTCGCCTCGCTGGAGCGCCTGCTCGCCGAGGACGTCGCCATCTTCGCGCCGGGTCACGGCTATCTGCTCGGCGCGCCGCACAAGGAAGTCCGGCGCCTGATCGCGCACCGGCTCGCGCGCGAGGCGAAAGTCGCCGCGGCGCTGCAGCGGCTCGGGCCGGCGAGCCCGGAGGAGCTCGTCGCCGACGTCTACGACGACGTCTCGCCGCGCCTGCATCCGGTGGCGCTGCGCTCGCTCGCCGCGCACCTGGACAAGCTGCTCGCCGAGGGACGCGTCCGGCGGGCCGCCGAACGCTATATACTTATCGCAGAGGAGCGCGCGACATGAGCAACGAGCCGACCATGAAGCTGGTGACCAACCTCGACCGCGCCGCGATCGAGGCCAAGCTGCGGGAGGTGGCCGCCGATGCGCAGGCCGCCGGCCTCGGCGATCTCGCCAAAATGTTCGCCGGCATCGAGGGCATGCCCAAGGCGCAGATCGAGCAGCGCGTCAACAGCGCCACCAAGTGGCTCGTCGACAAGCCGCAGCACATGAAGATCTCGGCGACGCTCGACCTCGTGGGGATGAACCTCAAGAACCTGAAGTAACCGGCGCGGCGCCGGCGCGCCGCCGTCCCGCCCGTGTCGCGCGAGTTCGATTTCGACCTGTTCACCATCGGCGGCGGCTCGGGCGGCGTGCGCGCGAGCCGCGTGTCGGGGAACCTCGGCGCGCGCGTCGCGGTCGCCGAGTCCGGCCGCTTCGGCGGCACCTGCGTCAACGTCGGCTGCATTCCGAAGAAGCTCTTTTCCTACGCGGCGCACGTGCGCAGCGAGCTCGAGGACGCCGCCGACTTCGGCTGGAGCATCGCCGAGCCGGGCTTCGACTGGACGCGCCTGCTCGCCAACAAGGACCGCGAAATCGCGCGACTCAACGGCGTCTACGAACGGGCCCTGGTGAACGCGGGAGTATCGATCTTCCGCAGCAGGGCGTTCGTCAGGAACCGGAATGAAATCGAAATCGACGGCAAGACGGTCAGCGCGAGGCACATCCTGGTCGCCACGGGCTCCTGGCCGCAAAAGCCGGACATCCCGGGCGCGGAGCTCGCGATCACCTCGAACGAGGCATTTCATCTCGGGCGGCTGCCGAAGCGCGCGCTCGTGGTCGGCGGCGGCTACATCGCCGTGGAATTCGCGTCGATCTTCCGCGGGCTCGGGGTGCAGACCACGCTCAGCTACCGCGGCGCACAATTGCTGCGCGGATTCGACGCCGATTTGAGGACGCGGCTAGGCGAGGAAATGGCGCGCAAGGGTGTCGCGATCGAGCTGAATTGCACGCCTGTCGCGCTTTCCCGATCGCAGGATTTGATCGAAGTCAAATTCAATGATCAGCGTAAGGACAAATTCGATCTGGTCATGTTCGCCACCGGCCGCAAGCCGAACACCGCGGGCCTCGGCCTCGAGGCCGCGGGGGTGCAGCTCGCGGCCGACGGCGCGGTCGTCGTGGACGCATTTTCGAAGAGCTCGGTGGATTCGATCCACGCCATCGGCGACGTCACCAACCGCCTCAATCTCACGCCCGTGGCGACCTCCGAGGGCATGGCGCTCGCGAAGACGCTGTTCGGCGGCACGCCTACGCCGGTGGACCACGAGAACGTGCCCACCGCGGTGTTCGCGCACCCGAACCTGGCGACCGTAGGGCTGTCGGAGGAGAAGGCGCGCGCGCGCTTCGGCAAGGTGGACGTCTACAAGGCCTCGTTCCGCGCGCTCCGGCACACGCTGGGCGCGAGCGAGGAGAAGATCTTCATGAAGCTCGTGGTCGACGCCGCGAGCCAGCGCGTGCTCGGCGCGCACATGATCGGTCCCGACGCGGGCGAGATCATTCAGGGGGTGGCGATCGCGGTGAAGCTGGGCGCCACCAAGGCGCAGTTCGACGCCACGATCGGCATCCATCCGACCGCGGCGGAGGAATTCGTCACCATGCGGGAGAAGTCGGCTTAGGAGGCGCCCTATGTTCATCGGTTCGCACATTGAGAAGAAGCTCGCCGAGCTGCAGTCTCGCGGCGAGCTGCCGCTCGCGGTGGAGCTCTGGAACGGCCACCGCTACGCGCCCGCAGAGCAGCCCGGCGTCACGCTGCGCGTCGCGCGCCACGCCTCGCTGCGCCGCCTGAAGCGCGCCGACCTCGCCGCGCTCGGCGAGGCCTACGTCGAGGGCGACCTCGACCTCGAGGGCCCGATCGAGGAGGCGCTGCGCGCCGCCGAGGCGCTCGCGCGCCGCTGGGCGGGCGACGCGCCGGGGCGCCTGCCGCGCTTCGGCGCGCACACGCGCCGGAACGATCGCAACGCGATCCACTACCACTACGACGTCTCGAACGACTTCTACGCGCTGTGGCTCGACCGGCGCATGGTCTATTCCTGCGGCTACTTCAAGTCCGACGCCGACAGCCTCGAGCTCGCGCAGTTCCAGAAGCTCGACCACCTCTGCCGCAAGCTGCGCCTCGCGCCCGGCGAGCGCTTCCTCGACGTCGGCTGCGGCTGGGGCGGCCTGGTGCTGCACGCCGCCGAGCACTACGGCGTGAACGCGACGGGGATCACGCTGTCGGAGAACCAGCATGCGCTCGCCAACGAGCGCATCCGCGCCGCCGGCCTGGGCGAGCGCTGCCGCGTCCTGCTGCAGGACTACCGCGACGTGCCGGGCGAAAGCGTGTTCGACAAGATCGCCTCGGTCGGCATGTTCGAGCACGTGGGACTGAAGAACCTCCCGGCCTACTTCGGCACGATCCGGCGCCTGCTCGCCGACGGCGGCATCGCGCTCAACCACGGCATCACCTCGCTGGACGTGAACAGCCGCGAGGTAGGACTCGGCGCCGGCGAGTTCGTGGAGAAGTACGTCTTCCCGCACGGCGAGATTCCGCACCTGTCGCTCGTGGTGCGCGAGATGTCCGCCGCGGGGCTGGAGGTCATGGACGTAGAGACGCTGCGGCTGCACTACGCGCGCACGCTGCGCGAATGGTCGCGCCGCCTGGAGGCGAGCCTCGACGCGGCTCGCGCGCTCGCGGGCGAGAAGCGCACGCGCATCTGGCGGCTCTACCTCGCCGGCTGCGCGCACGCCTTCGAGCGCAACTGGGTCACCATCCACCAGGTGCAGGCGGTGAAAAGCGCCGACCCGGCGCGCAATCCGCTGCCCTGGACGCGCGACTACCTGTACCGCTAGGCGAGCGAGCGCACGATCAGCGAGGCGCCGCTCGCGAGCAGCAGCAGCGCCACGGCGCGCATCAACCGTTCCCTCGAGAGGCGGCGGAACAGGTGCCCGGCGGCCCAGATGCCCGCGAGGCCCGCGGGCACCACGAACGCGGCGGCGATCCAGACCTTGGGCTCGAGCAGGAAACCCGTGGCGAGGAAGGCGAGCGTGCGCATCGAGATGCTGGTGAGCGTGGCGAGGCCGAGCGTCGCGCGGAAGGCCTCCTTCGAGAGGCCGCGGTGCGACAGGTACATCGCGTAGGGCGGCCCGCCCGCGCCGAACAGCGCGCTCGTGATCCCGCCGGCGAATCCCGCCGCCCACGCCCAGCGCGCCGATAGCACGCGCTGATGGTCCGGGTGGCGAGTCAGGCTGTAGACGGCGAAAGAGAACACGAAGACGCCCAGCGCGAACGTGGCGGCGCCGCGCGGCAGGCTGACGAGCAGCGTGAGCCCGGCCAGCGTGCCGGCGAAGATGGCCGGGATCATGCGCGTCCATTCCGCCTTCACCGCGTTCTTCGGGTTCTCCAGGCCGATGCGAAACGCATTGGCGAGGTCCATCAGCACGTAGAGCGCGAGCGCGAACTGCAGCGGCACGAAATGCGTGGCGACGGGCACGGTGACGAGCGCCGCGCCGAAGCCGGTGACGCCGAAGACCACCGAGCCGGCGAAGGCCACCGCCGCGAGCGCGGCGATCTCGGCGGGATCGAGCGCCATCTCAGCGGCCCTCGCCCGGCGCGATGCGCAGCGCCTGCGCGCTCCAGCGGTTCATCGCGCGCAGCCGCTCGACCATGCGCGGAAACGGCAAGCCATACTTTGTCTCAAGAATCACCGCAGTAGATCTCAGTGTGCGCCACTCGATCGCTGCGGGCGCTCCCTTGAGCGCAAGCACCACGATGTTGGGATCGCGCAGCGCCTTGAACGCGAGTACCGCGCCGCCGAAGGCGCGCTCGACGCGGCGCAGGTGCCGGTCGAGGTCGCGGTCGTCGTCCATGAAGTTCATCACGAAGGCGCCCGGCGTCTCGAGCGCGTTCGCGGCGGCGGCGAAGAACGACTGCTGCACGAGCGCGGGCGAGGCCGATTCGTCCTCGAAGCCGTCGACCACGAGCAGGTCGCAACATTCGGGCTCGAGCGCGCGCACGCCGTCGCCCAGCTCTACGGCGAGGCGCGCGTCGTCCGCGGGCACGTGGAACAGCGAGCGCGCGGTGGCGATCACGCGCTCGTCGGTCTCGAGCACGCGCGTGCGCAGGCCCGGCAGGCGCCGGTGGAAGAACTTCGCGAGCGACCCTCCGCCCAGACCGATCATCAGCGCGCGCCGCGGCACGGGATGGAACAGCAGGAAGGCCATCATGCAGCGCGTGTAGTCGAGCTCGAGCGCGAACGGATCCTCCAGGCGCATCGCGCTCTGGATCGCCTCGCCGCCGACGTGAAGCTGGCGCACGCCGCGCTCCTCGCTGACGACGAGCTCGGGTCGGCGCCGCGCGAAGAGCTTCACGCGCCCGCCGCGCGCGGCCGCAGCAGCGCCGCGCTCGCGGCCGCGGCTACAAGATTGAGCAGCGCGGCGGCCACGATGACCGGGGCGTAGCTGCCGCCCGCGTCGAAGGCCGCGCCCGCCGCGGGCGGCCCGAGCAGCGTGCCTACGCCAGCGGCGGTGTAGATGCAGCCGATGATGCCGGCGACCGAGCGCGGACCGAACAGGTCCATCACCACCGTCGGGAAGGTGGCGACGAAGCCGCCATAGGCGATGCCGAAGCCGACCGCCATCGCCGAGAGCGCGAGCGCGCCCGTCGAGCCCCACCACAGCAGCAGCATCGCCGCCATGCCGACGTACATGAGCGCGAGGGAGCGCATGCGGCCGAAGCGCTCGGCGACGCTGCCGATCGCGAAGCGCCCGGCGAGGCTGCCGAGGCCAATGAGGCTCACGAGCAGCACGCCGAACGATTCCGGATGGCCCGCGTCCACCGCGTACGGGCCGAGGTGCACGAGCGGCACGAACACGCCGAAGCCGGTAAGCGCGAGGCTCGCGTACATCACCCAGAAGTTACGCGTGCGCAGCGCCGCGCGCAGCGTGATGCCGGCGGTGGCGCGCGCGTGGCCCGCCGGCCGGTTGCGGATCGCCGCGGCGGCCGCGCCGCCCAGCAGCAGCGTGCCGGCGGCGAGCGCGAGGTAGGCGCCGCGCCAGCCGAAGGTGCCGATCCACCAGGCCGCGAGCGGCGGCCCGAGCAGGTTGCCCGCGCCGATGCCGGCCACGGCGACGCCCGAGGCGAGCACGCGCTGGCGCTCGAACCACGGCTGGACCGCGGCCACCGAGGGCACGTAGGTAAGGCCGATGCCGACGCCCAGGCCGATCGAATAGGTGGCGTAAAGCACTCCGATCGAGCGCGCGAAGCTCGCCGCCACGAGCCCGGCCGCGAGGCATGCGACGCCCGCGAGCGCGACCGCGCGCGTGCCGAAACGGTCGGCGAGCATGCCGCCCGGCGCGCCGAGCAGGAAGTACAGGAACGCGCACAGCGAGAACACGAGCGATACGTGCGCGCGCGAGGCGCCGAACTCGGCCTCGAAGGCGCGGAAGAACGCGGCGAACGAGTAGGCGGCGCCGAAGCCCACGAACATGAGCGTGAAGGCGCACAGCACCACCACCCAGCCGTAGAGCTCGCGCCTCAACCTGGCACGCCGCGCGCGGCGCCGGCCCGCGGCCTCATGCGCGCGCTTTCCCGGAGCTGAACAGCAGGAACAGAAGCGCCACGATGACGATGGCGATCAGCGGCGCGGCGGCGTAGTTGACCTTCTGCCAGCCCGCGTTGGTGACGATCACGCCCGACGACAGCGACGACAGCGTCATCATCGCGAAGATCGCGAATTCGTTGGCGCCCTGCGCCTTGGCGCGCTCCTCGGGCCGGTAGGTCTCCGTGAGCAGCGTCGTGGCGCCGATATAGAGGAAGTTCCAGCCCATGCCGAGGAGCACCAGCGCCCACCAGAAATGGCTCACCTCGAGGCCGGCGAGCGCCATCGCGATCGAGGCGACGTTGAGCGCGGCGCCCGCGAGCATCACCGGCACGGCGCCGAAGCGCCGGATGAGCCCGCCGGTGACGAACGAGGGCGCGAACATCGCCACCACGTGCGAGGAGATCACGAACGCGGCGTCGCCGTAGGGGTGGCCGCAGGCGCGCATCGCGAGCGGCGTAGAGGTCATGAGGAAATTCATCACTCCGTAGCCGAGCGCGCCCGCCATCACCGCGACCACGTACTTCGGCTGGCGCGCGATCTGCGCGAGCGGCCGTCCCGCCTTCGCCTGGTCGCCGGCGCTCAGGTCCGGGACGTGCAGGCGCGCGAGGATCGCGAGCGTCACCAGCACGAACGCGATGAGCGCGAGGTAGGCGCCCGTGAAGCGCGGCCCCACGAGATCCACCGTGTAACGGCTCACCGAGGGCCCCAGGATGCCGCCCACCAGGCCGCCCGCGAGCACCAGCGACACCGCGCTCGCGCGGAACGAGGGCGCGGCGACCTCCGCGGCGACGAAGCGGTAATACTGGCCGAAGGCGTTGAAGGCGCCGTAGACGAGGGCGCCGAAGCAGAGCAGCCAGAAGCTCGACTGCCACACCGCCGCCCCGCACAGAAGCGCGCCGGCGATGCCGATCGCCGCCCCGCGCAGCAGTCCCGATTGCCGCCCCACGCGCTTCATGTAGTGCGAGGCCGGCACGGTCGAGATCGCCCCGCCCACCACCCAGCAGGTCACGGGCAGCGTCGCCAGCGTCGGCGTCGGCGCGAGCGCGAGGCCCGCCAGGCCGTTCACGGCGATGAGCGTCGAATTGTTGGCCATCAGCATCGCCTGGCAGGCCGAAAGCAGGCCGACGCTGCTGCGGGACTTGTCCATGGTACTGATTATCTATACAGTATCAGGGGAGGAGCGCAATTCTAGGGCGATTGTCGACGCCATGACGAAGCTGCGGGGCGCACGTTCGCAGATACAGGGCCGTTACGAGAGCGAGGCGCGCTCGCCCTTCGATGATGGCTGGACGACGGAGGACGAGCCCGCTCGGGAATTCCCGACCACGGTGACCGAGGAGCGCGCGCGCTCGATCGTCGCGCGCAACGACTCCCCGGACATTCCCTTCGAGCAGTCGATCAACGCGTATCGCGGCTGCGAGCACGGCTGCATCTACTGCTACGCGCGGCCGAGCCACGCCTACCTGGAGCTCTCGCCCGGCCTGGACTTCGAGACCAGGCTCTTCGCCAAGACCAACGCGGTGGAGCTGCTGAAGGCGGAGCTCTCGAGAAAGGGCTACCGCGTGAGCCCGATCGCCTTCGGCACCAACACCGACTGCTACCAGCCGATCGAGCGCCGCTACCGCCTCATGCGCGCGCTGCTCGGGGTGCTCGCCGAATGCGAGCATCCGCTCACCATCGTGACCAAGTCGGCGCTCATCGAGCGCGACATCGACCTGCTCGCGCCGATGGCGCAGAAGCGCCTCGTCAAGGCGTTCGTCTCGGTCACCACGCTGGATCACCGGCTGGCGCGGACCCTGGAGCCGCGCGCCGCGAGCCCGCGGCGCCGCATCGACGCGATTCGCGCGCTCGCCCAGGCCGGCATCCCCTGCGGCGTGATGGTCGCCCCGCTCATCCCGGCGCTCACCGACCGCACGCTCGAGGCGGTGCTCGAGGCGGGCGCGGGCGCCGGCGCGACGATGGCGGGCTGGATCCTGCTCAGGCTGCCCAACGAGGTGCGGCCGCTGTTCAAGGAATGGCTCGCGGCGCACCAGCCGCAGCGCGCCGAGCACGTGATGAGCATCGTGCGGCAGACGCGCGGCGGGCGCGAGAACGACCCTCGCTTCGGCTCGCGAATGACCGGCACGGGAAATTTCGTCGAGCTCATCCGGCGGCGCTTCGAGGTGGCCTGCCGGCGCCTCGGCCTCAGCCGGGAAGACAACCACATGGCTTCGCGCGGCAGCCTCGACTGCACGCGCTTCCGGCCGCCCGAGAAGGACAGCGCGCAGATTTCGCTGTTCTGACCT
>Ga0335082_10005282_pt1 | contig 14122 bp, 12 predicted proteins | sample Lox_Sample_41_FD_206718 | JGI IMG/M metagenome (GOLD analysis project Ga0335082, IMG submission 206718) | Soil microbial communities from Loxahatchee National Wildlife Refuge, Florida, United States - Lox_Sample_4.1 | ecosystem: Environmental > Terrestrial > Soil > Wetlands | place: USA...
CCGGCGCCGGGACGGCCGCGCTGGCGGCGAGGGCGAGGAGCGCGACGAGCCGCATGGAGGGGAGGGCTACCAGGAACAGGCGAGGTCCGCCACGACCGCGTCGCCGCTCGCGTTGGCGGGGCAGACCTCGGCGGTCGCGGTGATCGCACCCGCCGCGTCCACCCGCGCCACGCGCCCGCTCCACAGGTCGCCGACGTACGCGGCCCCTCCGCAGAAGGTGAGCGCCGCGGGCGTGAACCCGTGCGGCGCCGGCGCGATCCCGTGCGGGGCGGACCCCGGCACGGCCGAGAGGTCGAGCGGCGCGCCGACCACCGGCGCCGCGCCGGAGACGTCCACCGGAACGACGGCCGGCGTCCCCTCCCAGGAGCAGGAGACCCAGAGCGTGTCGCCGTTCGCCGTGATCGCGTCGGCGTTGGCGCAGCCCGCGCCGAGATCGACGATCGAGGTGGGCGACGCGAGCGCGCCGCCCTGGAGGACAGCGAGCTTCCCGTGGCCCGCAGGCGCCCGGTAGATCTTCTTCGTCCAGTCCCCGGGCGTCATGTTGCCGAGCGTCACGTAGGCCTTGTCGCCTGCCGCGAGCACGTTCCAGGGGAACGGCTTCCCGCCCGCGTCCGCGGCGGACGCGAGATCGACGCGGCCCGTGACCGTGCCGCACGGGATCTGGCAGCGGCCACGGACGCAGCTCCGGCCGGCGTCGCAGGTGCTCGAGTCCGCGCAGGCCGGCGACGACGGATCCCGGCAGGCGTCCACGCTGGAGAAGTCGATGATCGCGACCTGCTGGCCCCCCGCCAGCTGGTCGGACCCCGCGAGGGCCACGTAGGCGACGTCCCCCACCACGGCGATGCCGTGAGGGTTCGGATAGGAGTCGGTGCCGGTCGCCAGCGCCACGGCCCCGACCACGTCCTGCACCGCAGGGTCGAAGACGAGCACCGCGTTCGCCGTGGCGTCCGACACGAGCAGCACGTCGCGCCAGGCGCGCAGGGACTCGAGGTCCTCGTAGGCCGGGAAGGTCACCTCGAAGCCGGCGTTCCCGCCGTCGGTCGCGTAGGCGGCGACGCTGGGGATCCCGGCGGACGTCGCGCCGAAGCCGGTGTTCACCGTGTAGATCACGTCGCCCCCCAGCGCCAGCGCCAGCGGACCGTCGCCCGCCGAGATGGAGGCGGCGTGCGCGAGCGACGCCGTGACGCGGGCGATCTCGTTGGTGTTGAAGCAGGCGGCGTAGAGGGCCTGGCACGCGCCGGCCTGGCAGCGCTCGCCCGGGCCGCAGGACCGGCCGCAGGCGCCGCAGTTCGCCGAGTCCACCGCGACGTCCACGCAGGCGCGGGCGCAGTCCGTCAGCCCCGCCGCGCAGGCTCCCTGGCACGTGGACGCGCTGCAGACCAGGGCCGCGTCGCACGGGCTCCCGCAGGCGCCGCAGCTGCGCGGGTCGCTGGCGAGGTCGGTGCAGACGCCGCCGCAGCCGGTGGCCCCGGCCTCGCAGGCGCAGGCGCCGGCGCCACAGTAGGCGCGAGGGCCGCAGGCGTGCCCGCAGGCGCCGCAGTTGGCGGCGTCGGAGGCGAGCGGGACGCAGCGGCCGCCGCAGTCCACCTCGCCGCGCGGGCAGACGAGGTCCTTCTTGCAGGCGAGGGAGAGCAGGGGAACGAGGACGAGGAGCAGGCGCCGCAGGGTCATGGCAGGGACTCCGTTTCACGGTCGGCCGCGCGGAGGGTGACGAGCACCATCCGCCCGGGCAGGGGGTAACCGAAGGGGTCGACGAAGGTGCGGTCGTCGGCGAGGTTCCGGACCTCGAGGTGGACCCGGAGGAAGGGCGAGCGCGAGAGCCGGACGGAGGCGCCGCCGTTCCAGACGAGCATGGCGGGTATGGCGGACAGGTTCCGCGCGTCGTTCCACATGCGGCCGACGTACTGGGACTCGACGTGCACCTCGAGCGGCCCGGGCGCGACCGACGCGCGGGCGTAGAGCCGGTGCCGCGCGCGCCGGGGCACCTCCTTGCCCAGCTCGCCGGGGGCGCCGCGCAGGACCTCGCTCGCGAGCAGCGTGTAGGCCGCCTGCGCCGAGAGGCCGGCCGCCTCGCGCCAGCGCGCCGCCGCGGCCTCCACCTCGACGCCGCGCACCAGGACCCGCCCCACGTTCTGCGGCTGGAACCGGCCGAAGCTCGCCGGCTGGTAGTAGACGAGGTCGTCGTAGAGGAGCGCGTACGCGGTCGCTGCGGCGAAGCCCGCCGCGCCGCGCGCCGCGAGCCCCGCGTCGCCGCCCGCGGCCTGCTCGGGCCGCAGCGCCGGGTTTCCGACCACCGGTCCCTGGTCGAGCCAGAGCTCGGAGAGGCTCGGCGGCCGGAAGGTGCGCGCCGCGGTCGCCCGCGCCTCGAGGCCGGCGCCGAGGTCGGCCGTCGCGCCGAGCGAGGCCGACCAGCCGGCGAACGGCGCCGCCGCCTCGACGCGGACCGCAGGCGCGAGCCGGACGCGGCCGGCGACGAGCACGTCCTCCGCGAGCCACCCCGCCGCCGTGGCACGCGCGCGCGTCCCGTCGAGCGCGGTGGAGTCGAGGCGCTCCGCGCCCCCCTCCGCGCCGGCGCGAAGGAAGCCGAGCGCATGCGGCTGCCTCACCTCGATCGCGGCCCCGGCGGCGTCCCCGCGCTGGCGCGTCGGGACGGACCCGGCGGCGGCCACGAAGGTGTCGAGCCGGTCGAGGCGGAGGTGCAGCCGTCCCGAGAGCACGCCGGAGCCCCAGGGTGACGGGCCGGCCAGCCGCGCCACCGCGAGCGCCCGGGCGTCCGACATCCAGTCGGCGGGCGGCGGCGCATTCTCGGCACCCGGCGGTGGCGGCAGGCCCGGAAGCTGGCGGTGTCCGGCGGAGAGCTGGAGGAGCAGGTCGAGCCTCGCCGCCCCGACGTCGCGGCCTGCCCGGGAGAGGACGCCGGCGCGCCAGGCGGCGTCGTTCTCCCGCACGAGGGGAGTGGGCGCCGTCCCGGGCAGGAACGCCGCTCTGAGGTACGGGAAGCGGCCGTCGGTCCCGTCGGCGCCCGCCGCCGCAGTTGCCGTCCACGGACCGGCGCGCGCGGCGCCGTCGGCCGCAGCGCTCCAGGTGCCGAACGAGCCACCGGTCGCCGAGGCGGACCACGACCCAGGCTCCGGCGTGCGCGTCACCACGTTCACCACGCCGCCCAGCGCCCCGGCACCGTAGCGCGCACCCTCCGGCCCGCGCACCACCTCGATCCGCGAGATCCACGCGCGCGGGATCGAGGAGAGGTCCACTCCGCCTCCTGCCGCCGTGTTGAGCGGCAGCCCGTCGAGCAGCACGAGGACGCCGTCGGAGGTCGAGCCGCGGACGGAGACCGTCGCGATCTGCCCCGGCCCGCCCTGCTCGTGGACGGCGACGCCCGGTGCGGTGGCCACCATCTCGGCCGCGCCCTTCGCCTCGCCGGCGAAGGCGTCCGCGGAGACCAGCGACGACGCGGCGGTCGGGTCCTCCGCCGGTCGCGTCCTGGGGAGCTGGACCACGACCTCGGGGAGCTCCACCTCCGGTGCGGGTGGCTGCGGTCCTCCGGTGGCGGGCGCCGCGAGCTGCGCCGCCGCACCGGTCGCCGCGCCCTCGCCACCCCGCGCTGGCGTGGGGAACGCTGCCGCGACGGCTGCGTAGAACGCGAAGGCGACTGCGGGGGCGGACGCGCCCCTGCGCACCGGAGGATGTGGGCTCAAGTCCCAGGGTCTCCTTCGGACCCGTGTGACCAGCAGGCCGCGAACCATTCGCGGCCGGGCTCGAAGGGAGGTCTCCTGGCTTCCGGGGCCGCGGGAGCTTCCCCGCGCCGCGCCTTCCACCTTCCCACCGCGAGCTTCCGCGGCAGTGGTGACGACCGAAGGCGTCGTTGACCCCGGCTACAGTGGCGGGACCGCGCCGGACTTGGACCGGCTTCCCTGTTCCTCCGAGCCGTGCTGCGAGACGAGCGAGTAGCGCAGGCGCGCGCCGCCCGTCAAGCGCGGCGTCGCCCCGAGGCGGGGCGTGCGGCGAAACCCCTTGGAGTTCATCGCTCATCGCCTCGCCGCGTCCCCCCAGCCCGTGGAGTCGTCACCCCGGGCGGCCGCGGCGCCGGTGGTGAGGTGCGCCCGGACCCTGGAGAGCCATCCGGGGCGGATGCCCTTCACGCCGAGTAGATCCTCCGGGCGCTGGAACGGACGCCGCGCACGCTGGACGACGATCGCCTGGGCGCGCTTGGCGCCGACTCCGGGGAGCCGCATCAGCTCGGCGACGGTCGCCCGGTTCACGTCGACGCGCTCGGTCGGCCCCATCGGCTGCTTGGCGAGGGCCGGCGAAGACATCGCCAGGGCGACAGCCGCGAGCGCGAGCGCCGCCGCCCTCCTGCGCCGGTTCACGGCAGCGCCTCCTCCCCGGCCGGCGGCGGGCGCAGGCCGCTCGCCCCGTTCGCGCCCCACCGCTCGTCGTCGCGCTGCTCGCGAATCTGGAGCTTGGCCGTGCCGATGGGCAGGGCGTTGAGGAGCAGGGTGATGCTGTCGTCGCGGTTGGTGAACGCGACCCCGATCTTGGTCCAGCGCGCCGGCTTTCCCGGCTCCTTGTTCTCGTTGATGGCGAAGACCGCCAGCCGGCGCTCGCCGCTCCTGTCGTTCGTGTCGCTCATGTCGTCTCCCGGACGCGCACCTGCGCGCGCTCCGGGAGACAGCAGGGCGCGTGCCGCGCCAACTCCCCGGATCGACTCGAACGCTCCGCGAAACGGAGGTTCAGCGGCGGACCAGCGTCCGCCGCGCGACCGCGCCGCTAGTTCGCGATCCCCGTCGGGAACTGGAGCTGATCCCCGAGCTCGATCCGGCCGAACCGCGACTCCCACTTCGCGACGTTGTCCTGGAGCGCCAGGAGGAGCCGCTTCATGTGCTTGGGCGTGGTGATGGCCCGCGCGCGGACGGTCGCCCGGGGCGCCTGCGGCTGGACGTAGAGCAGGTCCAGGGTGAACTCGGTCTCGGTGTGGTTCACCATCGCCATGTTGACGAAGACGCCGTTGGCGACGGCAGGGTCGAGGTCGATCTGGAGCTGGATGGTGTGCGGCGGCGGCGGCGCGGCGGGCTTGTCGGACATGCGGCGAGCCTAGATCGGGTCCTCCCGCACCGGAAGATTGCGGCACGCTCCGATGAGGGGTAGGGGTCTTGGGTGGACCGGAGCCCCATCGCCCACGGCCGCGCCTTCGAGCTCCCCGGCGGCCCCGACGCGGTCCTGCTCCTCCACGGCCTGACCGGATCGACGTTCGAGATCCAGCCCGTGGCCGAGAGGCTGAACGCTGCCGGGATGCGCTGCCTCGCACCGCTCCTCGCAGGCCACGGCGGTGCGCCCTCGGACCTGGTGGGCGTGCCGTGGACCGACTGGACGGCGCAGGCGTGGCGGGAGCTGCAGCGGCTGGAGGGCGCGCGCCGCACCTTCGTGGTGGGCTGCTCGATGGGCGCGCTGATCGCCTGCGCGCTCGCGCACGACCACCCGGAGCGGGTGGACGGGCTGGTGCTGCTCGCCCCCGCGCTCGAGCTGCAGCTCCCGGGCAAGCTCGGCGCCTTCCTCGGCGGCCTCGGCCCGGTTCGCGACGTCGTCATCCCGAAGGGCGCCGGGTCGGACGTGCGCGACGAGGACGCGCGGCGGCGGAACCCGTGCCTCACCGGCATGCCGCTCGGCGCCATCGCCGAGCTGGCGTCGCTCCAGCAGCACGTCGACCGGCAGCTGCCCGGCGTCGCCGCGCCCGCCCTGGTGATCATGGGCGCGCACGACCACACCGTCACGGTGGCCGGGGCGCGGCGCCTGGCGCGCCGGATCGGGAGCGGGCCCGCGCGCATGATCGTGCTGCCGGAGAGCTGGCACCTCGTCGGCGTGGACGTCGAGCGCGAGGCGGTGGCGGACGAGACCCTCGGGTTCCTGGAGGCGATCCCGCTTCCCGGCGCCGCCCGCGCGGTCCCGGCCCGCCGTGGCCCGCGCCCTTCCCGGCACCGTGCGCGCGAGGCGCCGGGCGCGGGCGGCGGGCGCCCGTCCGGGAAGAAGGGAAAGCCACGCAAGGGCCGCTCGACCAGGCGGAGGTGAGGGGATGGCGTCATACGTGCTGGCGATCGACCAGGGCACGACCGGCACGACCGTGCTCGTGCTCGACAGGCGGCTGTCCGTCAGGGCCAAGGTGAACCAGGAGTTCCGGCAGATCTTCCCGAAGCCGGGCTGGGTGGAGCACGACGTCGAGGACATCTGGGGGTCGACGCTCGCCACGGTCCAGCGCGCGCTCCGCGAGGCGGGGATCTCCGGGCGCGAGGTGGCCGCCATCGGCATCACCAACCAGCGCGAGACCACCGCGCTCTGGGAGCGGCGCTCGGGAAGGCCCATCCACCACGCCATCGTCTGGCAGGACCGGCGCACCACCGAGGCCTGCGCGACGCTCAAGGCTGCCGGGCACGAGCCCCGGGTCCGGGAGAAGACCGGGCTGGTCATCGACCCCTACTTCTCCGCGACCAAGGTCCGCTGGCTCCTCGACAACGCCCGGGGCGGGGGGGGCAGGGCCGCGGCGGGTGAGCTCGCCTTCGGAACCATCGACAGCCTGCTGGTGTGGCGGCTCACCGGCGGCGCGGCCCACGTCACGGACGTCTCGAACGCGAGCCGGACGCTGCTCATGGACCTGCGCACGCGCGCGTGGGACGGGGAGCTGCTCGACCTCTTCGACGTGCCGAGGAGCGTCCTGCCGGAGATCCGGTCGTCCTCGGAGGTCTACGGGGTGACCAAGGGCGTGAAGGTCCTCCCCGACGGGATCCCCGTTGCAGGCATGGCCGGCGACCAGCAGGCGGCGCTCTTCGGCCAGGCGTGCTTCGAGCCGGGCGAGGCGAAGTGCACCTACGGGACCGGCGCCTTCCTCCTCCAGAACACCGGCGCGGACCCGGTCTTCTCGTCGCGCGGGCTCCTCACCACGGTGGCGTGGAAGGTGGGCGGCGAGGTGGCCTACGCGCTGGAGGGGTCGTCGTTCATCGCCGGCGCGGCGGTGCAGTGGCTGCGGGACGGACTGGGCATCATCAAGAAGGCGGCCGACGTGGAGGCGCTCGCCCGGGAGGTGAAGGACTCCGGGGACCTCGTCTTCGTGCCCGCCCTGGCGGGCCTGGGCGCGCCGCACTGGCGGCCGGAGGCCCGGGGGCTGGTGCGCGGCATCGATCGCGGCACCACGGCGGCGCACCTGGCGCGCGCCACATTGGAGGGCATCGCCTTCCTCATCTTCGACCTCGCCGAGGCGATGCGGGCCGAGGCGGGCAAGCCCTTCCCGACCTTCAAGGTGGACGGCGGCGCGAGCCAGAACGACCTGCTCATGCAGTTCCAGGCGGACCTGCTCGACGTGCCGGTGGAGCGGCCGCGCATGGTCGAGACCACGGCCTTCGGCGCGGCGTTCCTGGCCGGCCTCGCCACGGGCGTCTGGAAGGACCGGGAGGAGATCCGGCGGAGCTGGAAGGTGAGCAAGCGCTTCGAGCCGAGGATGAAGCCGGTGGAGCGCGAGGCGCACCTCGCCCGGTGGCGGCGGGCGGTGCAGGCGGCGTAGAGCCGCGCCCGCCCACCCGCGCGGCTACTCGTCCTCGTTGAGCTGCTGCGCCAGGTACTGCTGCACGCCCACCTGCTGGATGGCGGAGAGCTGCCCCTCCAGCCAGTTCGCGTGCTCGTCCTCGTCCACGAGGAGGTCCTCGAGCAGCTCCGCCGATCCCGCGTCGCCCGCCTTGCGGCACAGCTCGATCCCGCGGTTCAGGAGCGCGAGGGCGGCCTTCTCCACCTCGAGATCGAGCCGGAGCTGCTCCGGCACGTCCTTGCCGACGTTGATCTTCCCGAGCCGCGTCAGGTTGGGCAGGCCCTCCAGGTAGAGGATCCGCTCGATCAGCTCGTCGGCGTGCTTCATCTCCTCGATCGACTCGGCGCGGATCTTCTTCCAGAGCCGCTGGTAACCCCAGTTCTCGCAGATGCGCGCGTGGAGGAAGTACTGGTTCACGCCCGTCAGCTCGCCGGTCAGGACCTCGTTCAGGAGGTCGATCACCTTGGGGTCGCCTTTCACGTTCGTCTCCTTGTGGTGGCTCGCGCCCTGAGCTTGCCCCCGGGCGGTGACCGGCGCACCGGCTCTGCGGGGGCGTACGGCCCATCCCCTCGCCATCGCGACGCCCAGCGGCCGCGCTGCCCTCGGGACGGAGCTGCGCTCTGGGGCAGCTGTGCTCGTAACGGAAGGGCCGAGCGCCCCGCCTGCTCAGAGGAGCCGGTCGAGCGCCCCGGCCACCGTCTCGACGCCGACGACCTCGAGCCCCGCGGGCACCTCGGCGTGGCGCGCGTTCTGCGCCGGCAGGAAAGCGCGGACGAAGCCGAGCCGCGCCGCCTCGGCGAGCCGCGTCTCCGGCTGGGAGACCGCGCGCACCTCTCCGGCGAGGCCCACCTCGCCGAGGACCAGGGTGCGGCCCGGCAGCGGCCGCTCGCGGAAGCTCGACGCGAGCGCCGCGACGGTGGCGAGGTCCGCGGCGGGGTCGTCGAGGGTGAGGCCGCCCGCGACGTTCACGAACAGATCGCAGGACAGGATCTCCATCCCGACCTTCTTCTCCAGCACCGCGGCGAGGAGCGCGACGCGGTTCGAGTCGAGGCCCAGCGCGGTCCGGCGCGGCGTGCCGTAGCCGGTGGGTGCGACCAGCGCCTGGATCTCGACCAGCACCGTGCGCGTGCCGTTCAGCACCGCGGCCACGGCGCTCCCCGGCGCGTCCTCCGGCCGCTCGGCGAGGAAGAGGGCCGAGGGGTTGGGCACCTCGGCCAGCCCGCCGGCGCGCATCTCGAAGACGCCGATCTCGGCCGCGGAGCCGAAGCGGTTCTTGTGCGCCCGCAGGATCCGGTAGGGGTGTGCCCCTCCGCCCTCGAAGTAGAGGACCGTGTCGACCATGTGCTCCAGGACGCGCGGCCCGGCGATGGCGCCGTCCTTGGTGACGTGGCCCACCAGGAAGGTGGGCGTCTCGGTGGTCTTGGCGAAGGCCATGAGACGGGCCGCCACCTCGCGGATCTGCGTCACGGTGCCCGGCGCGCTCTGCAGCTCCGGGAGGTACTGCGTCTGAATCGAGTCCACCGCGAGCGCCGCCGGCCTGGCCGCCTCCGCCGCCTGCAGGACGCGCACGGCGTCGGTCTCCGCGAGGAAGTGCAGGTTCGCGGCGGAGACGCCGAGGCGGGCGGCGCGCAGCTTCACCTGGCGCGCCGACTCCTCGCCGGAGACGTAGAGGACCGGCTGCTCCGGCCGGGCCCGGGCGACGCGATCGAGGGCGACGAGGAGCAGGGTGGACTTGCCGATGCCCGGGTCACCGCCGAGGAGCACGAGCGCGCCCGGGACGACCCCGCCACCCAGCACCCGGTCCAGCTCGCCGATCCCGGTGCGGAGCCGCTCGTCCTCGCGGGCCTCGACCTCCTGGAGCGGCACGGGCCGCGCCGAGCCGCCGCCGGTCCAGCCGCGCGGGCCGGCGCGCTTCGGCTCCGCGGCGGCCACCTCCTCCTGCAGCGTGTTCCACCGGTGGCACGACGGGCACTGCCCGAGCCACTTCGGGGTGGCGTGGCCGCACTCGGCGCACGCGTAGACGGTCCGGGTCCTGGTCGCGATGGGCACTGCCACCGTGGGTAGCACGCGGATCTGACGGGAGCATGCGACCCTCCCACCGCCAGACTACCCGTCGCCCCGCTGCCGGCCCCTGCCTGCACGCTTCGCGGCCCCTGCACCCCGCCGGCCGCGCTCGCCGGACCGGTCCGCGGCGACGAGCAGCCGCGCCAGCGCCCGCGTGATGGGCAGCCCGGCCGCGTCCTCGACGAACAGCCACCGGCCCGCCGGGTTCACCTCCAGGAAGACGATCTCGCCGTCCGGCCGGCGCTTGAGGTCGAGCGCGGCGTACTCGAGGCCGAGCGCGCCGACCAGCGAGCGGATCGCGCGCGCCACGCGGGGCGGGAGCCGCACGGGGCGGGCGCTGCGGCGCACCTCGCGCCAGGCGCGGCGCCAGTCGTCCTCGCCCGCGGTGCCCCGCGCGTCGAACTCCGCCGCGAAGATCTGGCGCCCCACCACCGTCGCGCGCAGGTCCGTGCCGGGGACGCGCTCCTGCAGGATCACGGGCGCGCGGCGGACGGCCTCGAGCGCGGCCGCACCGGGCATCCCCTGGCGGCGGGTGTGGAAGGAGAGCTCCCGGGCGGGCGCCAGGGACTTCGCGACCGCGCCCGGACCGCGGGGGCCACAGAGCGCGGCGAGGAACGCGGCGGCGTGCGCCGGGCTGCTGGTGACGAGGGTCCGGGGGATGGGGAGGCCCGCGCGCGGCGCGAGCCGGAGCTGCCAGGTCTTCCACTGGGCCGCGTCGGCGCGCCAGGGGTCGTTCACCCACAGGACATCGAGTCCCCGCCACAGCCCCGAGAGCGCCTGGTCGGCCTGGAGCAGGGCGAAGGGCCGGTGCCGCTCGGCGAGGCGGGGGTCCAGCCCGTACCGGCGCGGATGCCACCACCAGACCGCGCGCACGCGCGACAGGTCCAGGGCGCGGCCGCCCGCGACCAGCTCGGCCGCGGGCGGGCGATCGGGCCCGTAGCCGAGCGTCACCGCGGCGGCGCGCGGGAAGCGACCGAGGTCGAAGACGAACGGCTCCGCGCCCAGCGCGCCTGCCGCCGCGAGGAGCGCGCGGGAATGCGCGTCGCGCCGCGCGACGGCGAGGATCACCTGCGCTTGGTGCCGCGCCGGCCGGCCGGGCGGCGGCGCTTCGGCCGCGCCGGGGCCTTCCGCGCCAGCGCCTTCTCGACGCCGGCGATGTAGCCGTCGATCGCGCCGTGCGCCTCGGACGAGACGTGGCCCTTCATCTCCCGCAGGGCGTCCGCGTAGCCGCGCGCCACGTCCTTCGCCGCCGCGCCGCGCTCCTTGGCGATGGACAGGAACACGGGGTGGACGACGTCGACCGCCCCCTTCGCGGCCTGCCCCTGACCCGACCGAGCGAGGCTCAGGACGAAGCCGGGAAGCTCGGCGAATTCCTTCGGTCCGGTGTTGTTCAGTGCCACGCCCGACCTCCTCCGCCCGCTCCGGGCGGCGCCCGGTGACGCTCAGTTGAAGCCGCAGACTGCACGGCTCCGCGCAGCACGTCACTTGCCCAAACGGGGCGCAGCGGGCGGCGTGGCCGGTCGCGGCGCGGGACGGCGGGCCTCGAGCTCCGCGCGCAATGCCCGTGCCTCCCCGAGCAGCGGCGCGTCGGCGTCCGCGTGTGCCCACTCGGTGACCAGCCGGTCGAGCTCCGCCCCGGCCTCGGCGGTGCGCCCCATGCGCGCCAGGATCCGCGCCATCAGGACCCGGCTCCGCGGAAAGGCCCAGACGCGCCAGTTGGACAGCGGCTGGTACACGGCGCGAAAGCGCTGGAAGGCCGCGAGCGCCGCGGCGTCGTCCCTCGCGTCGGAGAGCGCCTCGGCGAGCAGGAACGCGGGCGCCTCCGGGGAGAGGACCCAGAGCCCGAGGGGCGGATCGCCGGGGCGCGGCGTGAGCCGCTCGACCGCGCGCAAGGGATCGCCGCGCCGCCAGGCGGCGATGGCGGCGTAGAGGTCGCGGGCTGCGCCCGGCGGGAGGCCACGGGCCAGCTCGTCGCCCCGCCGCACGTCGCCGAGGTAGGCCAGGTTGAACGCGTAGGTGGCGGCCAGCGAGGGGTTCAGCTTCTCGAGCCGGGCGACCTCGTCGGCCTCCAGGCGGACGTCGCGGTCGCCGAGGAGGTAGTCGGCGCGCTTGGCGTGGTACCAGAGGAGATCGCCCTGGTCGCGGGCGATCCCCGGGATCTCGTCCAGCTCGCGGAACGCCTCGCGCCGCCGCCCCTGGAGCAGGAGCGTGCCGGCGAGCGCGAACCGCTGGGCCGGCGCCTCCTCGCGGCGGATGGCCGAGCGCAGCAGCGCCTCGGCTGCGAGGGTGTCGCCCGTGAACGCGAGGGCCTGGACGAGGTCGCGCTCGGCCTGGGGGCCGCCCTCCTCGGCCAGCTCGCGCCGAGCGGCCTCGACCGCTCCCGGGCCGTCGCCGAGCCAGCCGCGGGCGAGCGACAGGGCGTGGAGCACGGGCGCGCGCGGCGGCGCGGCGCTCCACGCGCTGGCGTGGCGCGCGAGCGCGCCGCGGCGTTCGAGCAGGCCGAGCGACCAGACCAGGTGGTCGAGCGCCCATCCGAAGGACGGGTCGAGCGCGGCCACCCGCTCGAAGTACTCCACGCCACGGGCGTAGTCTCCCGCGTGGTAGAGGAGGTCGCCCGCGAGGAAGAGCGTGCGCTTGTCGTCCGGGTCGAGCTCGATGGCGCGCCGGTACTCCGCCATCGCGTCGCCGTCGCGGCCGTCGAGGTGCGCCTTCCACGCCAGGATCAGCGCGCGCTCGCGGGGCGGCACGCGTTCGATGCCGCGGAGCGCCGCCGCGATCTCGGCCCGCTGCCGGGCGTCGGCCGGCGCCTCCCCGCCGAGGATCCAGGCGATGCGGTAGTGGGCGAGCGGGAAGTCGGGGTCGGCGATGATGGCGCGCTCGAACTTCTCCGCGCAGTCGAACCGGACGCCGGCCATGGGCCGATCGAGGCAGTCCTCGCCCTCGAAGTAGTACCGGTACGCCTCGAGGCTGGGCGTGACCGCGCGCGCCACGTCGATCCGCTCCGAGCGGACCTCGGCCTCGTGCTCCTGCAGCGTCTCCCGGATGCGCGTCGAGAGCCGGTCGACCAGCGCGGTGACCGCGGCCAGGCCGCGGGCCTCCTCCCGCAGCGCGAACAGGTTCTCGTCCGAGCGGAGGTCCACCGCGGCCACGTCCACCACGAAGGTGTCCCCGAAGCGCCGCGCCGTCGGCACCAGCAAGGCGTCGGCCCCCGCGCGGCGGGACGCGTCGCGCGCGGACGGGGCGTCCAGCCGGTCGGCGGCCCGGCCCGCGGAGCGCAGCAGGTCGAGCATGCGGGTCCGGGTGACCACCCGCAGCCGGCGCGACTGCTCCAGCGAGGTCGCGAGCAGGCCGGCCAGCCCGTCCAGCTCGGCCGCGCCGCTCTCGTTGACGGCGTCGGCGAGCGCGACGCGGATCCGCTCCGCGGGCGCCGGCGCCCGCCGGGCGAGGAGCGGGGCGGCGATCGCGGCCGCCGCCGCGAGGGCGAGCGCGGCCCTCACCGCGATCCGCCGGTGCCGCGCCGCGAGCGCCGCGGCGTCGAGCATCCGGAGCCAGGCCCCGCCGTCCGCGGGGCGCGCCGCCGGGTTCTTCGCCAGCGCCGAGGCCACCGCGCGCCGGACCGGCGCGGGCGCGAAGCGGGCCCGGAGCGCGGGCGCGGGCTGCGGCGACAGCACGTCGGCGCCGTCGGGAGCGCGGAAGGGCGGCCCGCCGGAGAGCATCCGGTAGAGGAGGACGCCCGCGGCGAAGACGTCGGTGCGCGCGTCGTCCGGCTGGCCGCGCCACTGCTCCGGCGCCATCGCGCCCGGCGTGCCTCCGCGGGTGCCGGCGTCTCCGCCCAGCGCCGCGAGGCCGAGGTCGAGGAGCTTCACGCCGCCGTCGGTCTCCAGATACACGTTCGACGGCTTCAGGTCGCGGTGGACGACGCCCGCGGCATGCGCGTGGGCGAGCGCGCGGGCGACCTCGCGCGAGACCCGCAGCGCCTCGCGGAGCGGCAGCCGCTCCTCGCGCCAGAGCCGGTCGGCGAGCGTCTCGCCCTCGAGCCGCTCGTAGACGAGGTAGGGGCCGCCCTCCCATCGTCCCGCGTCGTGGAGCGTGACGACGTTCGGGTGGCGCAGCTTCGCGGCGGCCTCCGCCTCGCGCTCCAGGGAGGCGTTGCGCGCGCCGCCGGGGTGGACCGCCGGCCGCAGCAGCTTGAGCGCGACGACGCGCTGCAGCTCCAGGTCGCGCGCCTCGAAGACCACGCCGAACCCGCCGCGGCCGATCTCGCCGAGGAGCTGGAACCGGCCGATCCGCTCGCCGGCGCGGGGCACGTGGGCCCAGGCGGAGTCGAAGGTCGCCTCGGGAGCGCGGGCCAGGTCCGCGAGGAGCGCCGAGAGCCGGCCCGGCTCCAGCGCGGGCGGGGCAGGCACGACGGGCTCGCCCCCGAGCGCGCCCGCCTCGCGGTCTCCCAGTCCGTCCCCCGGTCCGGCCATGAAGCCACCAGTGTACGTC
>Ga0335082_10005283_pt1 | contig 14122 bp, 15 predicted proteins | sample Lox_Sample_41_FD_206718 | JGI IMG/M metagenome (GOLD analysis project Ga0335082, IMG submission 206718) | Soil microbial communities from Loxahatchee National Wildlife Refuge, Florida, United States - Lox_Sample_4.1 | ecosystem: Environmental > Terrestrial > Soil > Wetlands | place: USA...
AGCCAGCCCCAAGCAAACGAGCATGCCGCGTACATGGACACGCTCGCCGGGAGGCGGCTGGTCATCGGCGCCCTTGGCTCGGCGCTGGACCGACTACACAGCTTGACAGGGCTCATGGATGAGGCAACTTGCTGTGTCAGCTGGCGGACGGCTGGAAATGGCGCAGCACCTCGCGCGCGTAGTACCGCTCCCAGGGCTCGTCGGGGTTTTCTGCCGTGTACTGCTTGTCGAGGCTGACGAGCAGGTACACCAGCTCGCTGCGAACGGGTCGGCTGCCCAGCAGGCCGGGGAGTTCCGACAGGTCGATCAGCCATTGCGCGTACCAGGAAGCCCAGTCATCGTCAGTCCCGTCGACGATCCGGAAGACTCGGTGATGCGTCTCCCCCGCCTCGTGCAGCAGGCCGCTGATGCGTTCGAGTGCGTCGGTCATCTTGCTTCCTCCTCAGGCCGGCTCCCGGACCCGGGATCGGCCTGCGGCGGGATGGTGTACCCGAGGTGCTGCAGACTGTGAAGGATGTTCATCGCGCAGTGCTTGACGCCGTCCTCGTTGCCGGTGATGAGGCAGCCGGCGACGCGGCCGTAGTAGGCGTACTGGCCGGCGTCGTTGAGCAGGTGCGAGCAGCCGTAAAGCCGCTCGGTGACCCGCTTGGTGACCGAGCTGTTGTCGCCGAGCCAGATCGGGCCGGCGATCACCAGGATGTCGGCGGCCAGCACCTTCGGGTACAGCTGGGGCCAGGCGTCGGCGGCGGCGCCGTGCTCGGTCATGTCCGGCCACACCCCGGTCGTGATGCCGTGGTCGACGGCGCGGATCGTCTCGGTGCGGACACCGTGGGCGGCCATGATCGCGGCGCTGCGGTCGATCAGCCCCTGGGTGTGGCTGAGCTCAGGCGACCGCTTCAGCGTGCAGTTGAAAAACAGCGCGGTCAGGTCGTCATACCGTGGGTCCGTGCTCGTCATCTCGGTCCCCTCCCGGGGCGGGAACTCTCCCTCCCGGTCCTATCGTCCCAGATGCCCACCGAACGCCGCGGTCACAGGGCTACCGGGTCCCAGCCGTGCAGGTGCTTGACGGACTGGCGGTATTCCCACTCGATGGCGTCTTTGAGCAGGTGGGCCAGCTGCCCGCCAGTGGTGATGCCGGCGATGTCGGCGACACCGCGGCGGGCCCCGACGGAGACGACAAACCCCTTGTCGTGGAAGGTGAACGCCTCGAGCTGCCTGCCCCTCAGCTCTGCCTCCAGGTTGCGGGCCACCGTCTCACCTTCTTCCAGTGCCACCTGCGCCAGCGGGGGCAGCACGTGCCCGGTGCGCGGATTCACCACTGAGGCGAGGTCGCCGGCGACGTAGATCTCCGGATGGTCCAGTACGCGCAGGTACTGGTCGACCTTGACGCGGCCGTTGTGGCCGGTCGGCAAGCCCGAGTCGGCCACGAGCTCAGGCGCCTTCACCCCGCCCGCCCAGACGAACACGCCGCCCTCCAGCAGTTGGCCGTCCCTGAGCCGGAAACCCTCCTGCGTCGCGGCCGCGATCGTCGCGTTGGTGCGGACCTGGACCCCGAGGTCGGAAAGGATACCGATGGCCTTGTCGATCAGCTGCGCAGAGGAACCGGCCAGGATGGTGGGGCCCGCCTCGACAAGCAGTACGGCGGGCCGGTCGGGGGCCAGGCCGTGGCTGCTGGCCACCTCGGGCAGCATCTCAGCCAGCTCGCCCGCCAGCTCCACCCCGGTGGCGCCGCCGCCGCCGACCACCACGGTCGCCAGTCGGCGCTGCCGTTCGGGGCCGGTGGCAGCCGCGGCAGCCGTGAGCGCTTTGCTGACCGCCACCCACACACGCTCGGCGTCGGCGGCCGAATACAGCGACAGCGCACGCTCGGCAAGGCCGGGGATAGCGAAGTCATTGGGCCTGCTGCCGAGCGCCAGCACCAGCCACCCCCAACCGATCGGGCCAGCTGCGGTGAGCAGCCGCCGGCCAGCCAAGTCGAAACCACTGACCTCGGCCTGGACGAAGCGGACCCGCTCGGCCAGCATGTCCTGGAGCGGGATGCGGACCGCGTCGGCGGCTCGGGTGCCGCCGGCTACCCGGGGCAGCTCGGTCAGGGCCTGGTGGTAGTCGTGCTGGTCGACCAGGGTTAGCTGTGTATTGGGGTTGGCGCGCAGCTTGGCCGTCAGGCGCAACGCGACGTGCAGCCCAGCGTAGCCCGCACCGGCAACCACGATCTGCCCGCTGCTGCCGATGGCGGATACATTCACGGAATCTTCCATGGGTCTTGTTCCCTACCCAGATCAAGCTTCAGGGATCGGCGAGAATCACGAGCCGGACGCACTCACCAGCGGCCCGCGAGCCTGCTTCAGGACGACGCGTAGGGCGGCGAGGAGTAGCGCGCCACGGTGAAGGCGATGACGACCGGCACATCGAGGGCGAAGATCACGAGCATCACGATCACGAGGGCCAGCGGTGCGCCCCGGGTGTGATCACGGACGAATGCGAAGCCGATCATCCCGGCGGAGATGACGTAGGCCAGCAGCGCCCACCGGAAAGCCAGGAAGAACCGCGGCCACGCGAACTGCTTCAGCCTTGACAGTAGGAACCCGCTGGTCAGGGTCAGTATGGCACTCACCGCAGCGAGTGCCGAGGGCACGGCCAGCGGCGGCTGGCGCGGGACGTAGGACGCCATCAGGATGCCGCCGATGACGACAAGGGCCAGCGAGCAGACCGTCAGCTGGGCGATCGGAGGAAGGCGCCTCATTGGGTCGCCACCCTGGTCATGATGATGAGGGTCGCGACCTGCATCAGGCCGGTAATCCCGGCGGTGTAGATGAACCGTCGCATCAGCGAGGCGATCACCTGGGCGCCGTGCCGCTCGACGCGCTGGCCGACCGGCTGGGAACCAGCCGGAACGGGCGATCGGCCCGGAGTCAGGGGTGTGCACGAGGATCAGGCGCCACGGCCCCGTTCGGAAAATCCTCGGTGGAATGCCTGCCGCCGTCGCCGACCGCAGTGAGCCCCTGCCTGGGCAAGTTAGCGGAACAGGGCGGAGATGAGGTTGACCGTGCCCGCGATGATGACCACGCCGAACAAGTAGGCGAAGGTGGCGTGAGTGAGCACGGTGCGCCGGATGCGGCGATCGCGCAGCGTCGTGTCGGACACCTGGTAGGTCATGCCGATAGTGAACGCGACGTAGGCGAAGTCGCGGTATCCGGGGCGCTGCTGGTCCTGTTCGGTGCCGAACGCGATGCCGCCCTGTTTTGACCGGAAGTGCTGGTCGGCGTAGCGCATGGTGTAGACGGTGTTGATCACGGTCCACGAGAGCATGACGGTGAGCACGGCGACGCCGATCAGCAGCACCCGTGATGCGCCGTTTTCCCGCCCCGCCAGGTGCAGGGCGTAACCTGCCCCCAGGAGGCCGGCAACGCTGGCCCCGACCAGCAGTGCCCTGGCGGAGCCTTCTGTCTGGTCTTCGCGGGCAGCCAGCTGCGGGGCGCGCGAGCTGTCAGCCCGGATAATGACCGACCAGGCGGGCAACAGGAAGGCGAGCGTAGCGGTATCCCAGCCTACGGTCAGTGCCAGCCCCCATGCCGCGAACGGAAGGAGCGTAACGGTGACGATCAGTCCGGCGATGAATGCCGTGACCGCACGACGCATGGCGGGGGCGTGCCAGCCAAGCCATCGGTGGTACAACGTGGGTGCCGGGACGCCAGTCATTGTCTGAGTGTTCCCTAGGCCGCGGGTTACACGAAAGAGGGCTGCCGCTGGCCGGGTGTGACTAGTCCCGCCCGGATGAGCAGTCGTGTTACCTGCAGGCTCGCCAAGTGGGCGAAGAACGTGACGCCGCGACGGTTGGCACTGGCGCTGAACAGCCCGAAGTTGGCGAGCCGGGATACAGGACGAACTACGCGCCGGGTACTGCGGCGATGGCGCCGCTGGCGCCGGGGATGCCTGGGGCTGGTCCGGGGCCGTGGCCTGCCAGACCTCCTTGACCAGCACCTGCAGCGCCCCGGCTGGCGGGATGGCCGGCAGTGCCGCGACGAAGCCGCCGAACATACCGCCGATCAGGCTGCCGAGCGAGGCCCCGGCCAGCACGGCGATGAGGACGAGCAGCGGGCTGATTCGCACCATCTTGCTCATCACCACCGGGTTCAGGATGTGGTTCTCGATCTGGGTGTAGACGGCGAAGACGACCGCGGTGACGATGCCCGCCGTGGGGCCCCCAGGCGATGAGCGAGGTCATCAGGTTACCGAACATGTACCCGGTGACCTTCTGGCTGACGTCGGCCGCTATGCGGCTGACCGTGCCGCCAGGTGGGTGACCCCGCTGACTAGCGGCACGCCGAACGCCGCGACCAGCCCGATGAAGACCAGCACGGCCCAGGCCGTGACGACCGTCACGGCGGGGCCCCGGCGCGGGATCCGCCGCTGCACTCAGCGGCCCGGTGGCAGCGCCCGCAGGCCGCACGGCGAGGAGCGGCAGGACGACCGCCGCGGCTAGCAGCCACCGTGGGGTTGTCATCTGCCGCTCCTTCCGTACGCGCTGCCGGGTGACGCTGAGCCTGGCTGCCATCGGGCAGGCTCAGGCCACAGCGGCCCTTTCCTTCCAGCCAGGGGCGAGCAGGCCGGCGCCGATGAACGCGTACACGGCGAACAGGATGACCAGCGCGAGGACGGTGACCCCGGGCCAGGCCAGCGCCACGATCCCGACGGCGAGCGCCAGGATGCCGCGCACGATGAGCGAGGTGCTTACTGACTTGAGCATGACGGCTGGCCGCTAGCCAGGGCGGCGCCACTGCGCCGCCCTGGCTAGCATCAGTGTCGAGCGGTGGCCAGACCGACTGGTCTGTCGGAACTGCTCATCCGCAGCCCACCGTGGCGTCGATAAGCGCCTGCCGGGTCCTTACTGTGCATCACTCGCTGGGGGAGAGGCGCAAAGGGCGCCGTCGCCGCTGCCGATCGGAGAGCGGGCCAGGAATCCCTCAGCTGCGGGCTGCGTCCGCTGGATGCCCTGCAGCGCTTCCCAGGGACCTCGATTCCCCCCTGTCGACGATGGCTAGCTCGGGTTCAGAGCATCCGCGATCTTCCGAGCCTCGGCAGCCTCGAGGGCCTCCGCCTCGGCTTCGTCGACGGCCCAGCTGGCGAAGTCGATCGCATCGGCCGCGTTGGCCTCGGCCCGCTCAGCTCGCCGCTCGGCCGCCTTTGCGTCATGGTCGTCTCGCTTCTCCTCGAGCTTGGCCCGCATCTTCTCGAATTGCTCCTGCGCGTGGGCTTGAAGGCTGGCCCAAGCTGAGGCCAGCTCGTCCTGCATCTTGGCGCCACGCGCCTTCATCTCCTCGCGCCGCCGCTGGGCGGTAGCCCTGGCCTCGGCGGCGCGAGCCTCGAGCTGCTCCCGCGTCTCATTACGGGCGGCCGCCGCGTGGTCCTCGGCATCCTTCGCCCTCTGCGACAGCTTGGCCAGCGATTCCGAAACTGTGGGCATTTTCCCCCTCCGAATGTGACGGGACTTGAGCAGATCACGACGGCCTCAGAGGACGTCCATCGCACCGGGCAGACGAGTCCGCTCGTCATGATGCCCCCTTGTCGTACCCGCAGTTCAGGCTTGAGTCACCAGGAACCTTTGGGCCGAAGGCCCCTTCGGGGGCCTATCGTCCCTTGGTTTTTGCCGGTCCTGTGCTCAGGCAGGCCGCGCTGAACTGAACTCCAGCCGGTATTCCCGGAGGCGCCGATCACGCCCGTACCAGGCCTCAGCGTCCTCGACATTCAACAGCTGCCGGGTCGACGCTCATCTGTGTCACCCGAACCCCCTGCCCGCCGCGCAAGGGTGCCTCCAGCTCGAACACTGCGACCGCATAGCGCTCGCGGGTGAGCGTTCCGTCTGCCCGCCGGGCCGCTTCGCACGCGCTCGCCGCGACCACGTCCTCGCCCGCGACGAGCGCACCCTTCGAGGCCCAGAACGATTCGAACTTCATGGCCCCCGCGTCGCGGTCGATGAGGAGTGACGTGCCCAGGCTGCCGGACTGGCCCTCCACGACGTGAGAGCCTGGAGGCTCCCCGGCAAAGCGAGGCGCCGGGCGATAATCACGACTAGCGGCCGGTGCCCATGGGTAGGACCTGGGGGCAATAGCGTGCTGGCACGGAGGGGGACCACGCCATGGCACCAAAAAGCCCGCGCGAGGCGGCTCAGAAGACCAAGGACATCCGTGAGGCGGTGCAGAAGGAGCTGGAGTTCGACCCGCTGGTCGATGAGGCTGGCATTACCGTCAAGAACCTGAACGGGGATGTGGCGCTCAACGGCACCGTGCCCAGCTACCCGCAATACCTGCAGGCGGTTACGGCGGCCAAGCGGGTGCAGGGGGTCACTAAGGTGCACAACCACCTGATGGTCGACCTGCCGCCCGCCAGCTACCGGGACGACCCTATGCTGACCACGGCCGCCAACAACGCGCTCGCGATGAGCGTCAGCGTGTCCGGCAGCGTCGAGGCCAGCGCTAGCGATGGCGATGTCTGGCTGACCGGGATGGTGGCCAACAGGTTCGAGCGTGACGCGGCTGAGCGGGCCGTTGCCGGCCTGGTCGGCGTGCGCGGCATCGTCGACGACATCGAGATCTTCAGCGACGTCGAGGCGGCCGACGTGAGCGACCTGGTGTCTGATGCCCTCTTCAGGTACGGGCTGCTCCTGGACGACAGCGACGTCCAGGTAGGCGCCAGCGACGGCACCGTCACTCTTGCCGGCCATATCCGCACCTGGGCCGAGCATGACGCAGTCATCGACGCCGCATGGAGGGGCATCGGCGTCCGGAACGTCCGCGATGACCTGATAGTCACCGGATGAACCACCGGCTCTCTCAGGCTGACTGACCCAGATTCCTCACCTGCTCCGCCTCTCCCGGTCTGGTTCCAGTTCACGTTTGTGAACTCCAGGATCTCGGCGGAGCAGGCGAGGCTTTAGCTTGTCGAGGAAGTTCGCGAACTGGGACGCAGCACTTCCGTGAGCGTCGGGAGCCGCGTCAGCGGTAGACAGCGGGCTACGGCTGCTCCGGCGCTGCACCGTGGGCCAACGGTGGGTGGCAATCCCTGCCTGGCGGGCGCGGCCGGCCAGCCCGGCGCGTGCCGCTTTGCCGTTCCCCGACCTGGGGTTGATGAACAGCACGGGCCGCCCGGAGATCCGCAGGCCCACCGCGAACAGCTCCGCGGGATCAGTGATGCCGACGGTAGCCAGGTCGATGCGGCGGCGATCTCCACTAGTCCGACATGCGCAAACCGTCAACACCGACACTCGGGTTAGCGCCCTGCGCCGAGACTGGGGCCCCATAATGTTCCCATTTGGCCGGGAACGGCTGCCGCGAGGCGCTGCCAGGAGGCACCAAGGCGGCGTCTCATCCGGCGTTTGTGCTGGTAGCGGAGGCGGACGGGAATCGAACCCGCCAGCGACGCGGCACGCCGCTCTCTGGTTTTGAAGACCAGGGGGACCACCAGGAACCCAGACGCCTCCGCCGACGACTCTACTGGGCCCCCATGGGCGTGTTAATAATCGAAGGCACAGGGAAAGGGGCAGGCGGTGCGGGCAGACGACAATTACCTTGCGGGGGAGCGACCCCCCGCACCCCCCGGCGGGCTCTGGTGGGCAGGCGCGGTGGTGTACCAGGTGTACCCGCGCAGCTTCGCGGACCACGACGGCGACGGGATCGGCGACCTCGCGGGCGTCATCGGCCGTCTCGACTACCTGGCCGACCTGGGCGTCGACGCCATCTGGCTGACGCCGTTCTACCCGTCGCCGCTCAACGACGGCGGCTACGACGTCAGCGACTACACGGGCATCGACCCGCGGCTCGGCACCCTGGCCGACTTCGACGCCCTGGTGCGCGGCGCGGCGGACCGGGACATCCGGGTGATCGTCGACCTGGTGCCGAACCACTGCTCGTCGGAGCATCCGCTGTTCCAGAAGGCACTGGCGGCGCCGCCGGGCAGCGCCGAGCGCGCGCTGTTCCTCTTCCGCGACGGCCGCGGCCCGGGCGGCGGCCAGCCGCCGAACAACTGGCCGTCCCGCTTCGGCGGCCAGGCCTGGACCCGGGTTCCCGACGGCCAGTGGTACCTGCACCTGTTCGACTCGAGCCAGCCGGACTGGAACTGGCGTGATCCGCGCGTCGCGCCGATGTTCGAGGAGATCCTGCGGTTCTGGCTTGACCGGGGGATCGGCGGGTTCCGCGTCGACGTCGCGCACGGCCTGTTCAAGGACGCGGAGCTGGCCGATGTGGCCGACGCGACGCTGACCAACCGCCCCTCTGGCTACTACCACCGCGACGAGACGCACGACGTCTACCGCTCCTGGCGGCGGCTGCTCGACTCCTACCCCGCCGGTGAGTTCCCAGGACCGCGGACCGCGATCGGTGAGGTCTGGGCGGACTCGGCCGACACGCTGCGGCCCTACCTGCAACCGGGCGGGCTGCCGCAGGTGTTCAACTTCGAACTGGTCCGCGCCCGCTGGTCGGCGCGGGCGCTGCGCGCGGCGATCGACGCGACCAACGCGTTCGCCGACGGATCGCGCGCCCCCTGGGTGCTCGGCAACCACGACGTGGACCGCCCGGCAACCCGCTGGGGCAGCGCGGCGGCCCGTGCTGCGGCGCTGCTCCTGCTCGCGCTGCCCGGCTCCGCTTACATCTACCAGGGTGAGGAACTGGGACTTCCCGAAGTGACCGACATTCCCGACTCGGCCCGCCAGGACCCCACCTTCCGCAGGACAGGCGGGAAGGTGGCCGGCCGCGACGGCTGCCGTGTGCCGCTCCCGTGGGACCGCGACGGCGCCTCTTACGGATTTTCCCGAACGGATTCGGCTTCCTCTCCCGCCCCACCGTGGCTCCCGCAGCCCGCGGGCTGGGGGGAGCGCAGCGTCGCCGCGCAGGACGGTGACCCGGACTCGTTCCTGACGCTGTACCGGCAGGCGCTGCGCATCCGCCGCGAGCATCCGGCCCTCGGCGTCGGGTCCGGCGGCAACTCGATGGAGTGGCGCCAGGCGCCGGACGACGCGCTCCATTTCGGCCGTGATCCGGGGTTCGCCTTCCTCGCCAACCTCGGCACGGCGCCGCTGCGGCTGCCTGAGTTCCGCGAGGTGCTGCTCGCGAGCGGCCCGCTGCTCCCCGGCGCCTTGCCACCTGACACGGCGGTCTGGCTGGGCCTGTGACAACCCGTGCCGCGACCCCGCAAGGCGGACTGCGGTAACGTGCGTTCGTGGCTAAGGTTCGGGTGCCGCGCAAGGGCGTGACACAGGCAGAAGTCGCCGCCGTTCTCAGCAGGCGGCTGACAGGTTTCGAGGTCGGCGCGGACGCCGACGGGGTGTTCGCCCGCCGCTCGGCGCTCAGCGCCGCGGTCGTGCGGATCACCAGCGTCCCCGGCGCCACGGTCTTCCGTATCCGCGCCGTGGGCATGCCGATCACCAGTCACGGAACCGCCCGCGTCGTCGCGGACGCGCTGCGCCGCTCGCCGGAGTTCCGCAGCCTCTGACCCGCTAGCGCCCGCGGCGCCCAGGCCTGTCGGCCAGTGCTCGTCGGCTCAGCGCTCGTCGGCCGGACGGTAGGCCGGGCCGTGCGCGTCCTCGCAGTGCGAGCGGGTGGCCGCGTGGCCCGTGTCGATCTCCACAGCGTCGCTTTCCGGCGGCGGCTCCGGGTGCCGGTCGTCGTCGGGGTGCCGGTCGTCGTGGGAGTGGCCGTCGGTGAGGTGGTCCACCTGCAGGGTCAGGTGCGTGATGCCGTACTCCCTGGCGAACAGCGCCTCGAGGTCGGCGCGGACCGCGTGGCAGTCCTCGCGCGGCTGGACGAGTACGTGCGCCGACGCGGCGGGCATTCCGGTGGTGATCTCCCAGATGTGCAGGTCGTGGACCTCGGCGACGTTCGGGCGGGCGGCCATCGCCGCGCCGAGCGCGGCCGGGTCGAGCCCCGCGGGCGCCGCCTCGAGGAAGATCCGCCCGGACGCCCGGATCAGCCCGATGCCCGCGTACAGCATGAGCACCACCACGACAAGCGTGGCAATGGGGTCGGCCCGGTCGAATCCGCTGGCGAGCACCACGATGGCGGCGACCGCGGTGGCCGCGAACGCGTACAGGTCGGTGAGCACGTGCGCGACCGCGCCCGCCATGTTCAGGCTGCGCCGCCGTGTCGCGCTGTTGGCCTTGGCGAGCATTAGGCTCGCCGCAACGTTGACGCAGACCCCGGCGATGGCGACGCCGAGCATCAGCCCGCCGTCGACCTGCTGCGGCGTGATCAGCCGGCGGACGGCCTCGTAGCCGAGCCAGAGCGCGAGCAGGACCAGGGTGATGCCGTTCGCCTGCGCGGACAGGATCTCCATCCGGCGCAGCCCGTACGTGTAACCGCCGCGGGCCGGGCGTGCCGCCACCCGGATTGTCGCGAGTGCGAGGCCGATAGCGGCCGCGTCGGTGAGCATGTGCGCGGCGTCGGACAATAGCGCCAGGGAGTGCGCGACGAGCCCGGCGACGACCTCGCCTGCCATGAAGGCCACGATGAGAGCCGTAGCCGCGGCCAGCCACCGCCAGTCCGCGTCGGGCGACGCCGTGTGGGCGTGCCCCTCATGCTGGTGTCCCGACATCGTCGGCGTTCCGTTCACCTAACCCGCCGCTCGTGCATCACCAGATCAAATCTACCCAGCCCAGCGGCGCTCAAGGCCGCCCGCGCACGGTGAGGCATCGAGGATAGCCCGTAATAACCCCGTAAGAACACTTACCGGTGAAACGCCACGCTAAATGTCACGAATCGCTAACGTTCTCTTCTGGGCGTCGCGGCAAAGAACGGCAGCCGTTCGAAAGGACCGTGATTATGGGAGTGACCTCGGGCCGAGGTGGCCGTGGCGGAGGACGCCACGGAAATGATGGCGGCCGGGACTCCGGGTATCGCGGTGTTCGCGGTGACGGTGCTCCAGGCCATCGGGCGGGCCGCCAGCAGGCCAGCGGGTACGGCGACGAGTTCGATCACGCCGGCGGCCAGCCCGTCTACGGCAGCGGCTCCGCCTATGGCGACCGCGCCGCCGCGTACGGCGAGCGCGCTGGCGCGTACCACGACGGCCGGCCCGTCTATGGCCACGGGCTCGATTACGCCGACGGCGGCTATGGCGACGGGCATGGTAACGGCGACCAGTTCGCCGGCGAGCGGCAGGCCACCGCGTTCACCGGCGGCGGGTCAGGCAGGCGCACGTCAGGCAGACGTGCACGGCCAGGCCGGCGCCGCGGCGCCTTCGAGTGGCTCCGCGACTACCCGGCTCCCGTGCTTTCCGTGGTCGCGATCGTCGCCTGCGCCGCCCTGGTGGCCGCGGGCATCGGGGTGAACCGGATGCTCACCGCGGCGCCTGCCGCCGACGCGTCGGTCAACGCGAACTGCACCCTGACCGTGCCGGCGAACCCGCTGACCGCGCAGGGCCTGGCGACGCCGTACCAGCTCACCGCGACCAATCCCGCGGACGGCCCGTGCGACGAGGCGAACGGCGGCCAGACGGCCTTCGTCCAGGGCGCCGTGATCGACCCGGCCACCGGGCAGATCTCCGTCTACGACCCGCTGGTCGTCAACGCGGGCACGCAGCCCGCGGTCGCCCCGGTGCTGCCGACGCTGCCCGCGAACGCGGTTGTCGCCCTGTGGTTCGGCTACAACGGCGACACGCTCACCCTGGCGGGCGCCGATGAGAACCTCGGCACCACGACCGCGACGGCTTCCGCCCCCGCGGACGCCGCCACGCCGACCGACTCCGCCTCGCCGACTGACACGGGCGGCACCGCCACCTCCACTGCGACCGCCACGCCGACCGCGACCGATACGGGCGCCGCCGCGGCGACCGCCACCGTCTCCGACACCACGGGTGCCACGCAGTCCGGCGCCGCCCTGGCAGCTCAGGACAATCAGGGCAATCAGGGCACGCAGGGGGAGGGCAACGGCGCGGCCAGGGCATCCTTGCAGTCCGTGGGCTCAGCACCGATGCCGCCCAGTTCCTACAGCTCGTCGGGACTGCTGAACGCCTCGGTCACCAGCGTCGTCTCCGCCGCGAGCGGGAACCGTCGTCACCAGACACCGGCGCCCACCGCGTCGGCATCCGGGTCCACCGCGCCCACCGCGTCGGCGTCCGCGTCGGGCACGGCGGTGCAGACGAGCACCGCGACGCCGACCGCAACCGCGCCGACCGCAACCGCGACCGCCACCCCGACCGCAAGCGCCACGGCGAACCCGGCCAACGGCCCCGCCGCGGCACCGGTGGCCGACGCGATCCTGCAGCAGGCCGGATGTGTGGCTGGCCAGGACTTCGGCGGCCAGTTCTCCTCGTTCACCCAGGTCGGCGCCTGTAACGCCGCCGCGTTCTTCACCGCGGCCAACGCGGCGATCTCGGCGGGCAAGCTGACGGTTCCCTCGCCTGGCACGGCGAAGGACGGCCTGGCCTGCATGACCACCCGCAGCTTCGCCCTGATCGACCAGGACCAGAGCGACAACGTGACCAGCGAGTACCTGTCGAGCAACGGGCAGATCGCGCAGGACAACGCCGCCAACCGGAGCTCGCTCGGCGGCGCGGACGTCCTGTTCAACGGCAGCGACAACGGGCTGCTGGACCTGTTCGTCGACCCGGCGCTCGGCTGCTCACCGTGGCAGGTGCCCAACCTGGCCGACGCCGGCGCCCCCACGACGGCCCTGCCGCTCGACGAACTCCAGGCGGCGGTCTGGGCCGGGCGCAACGGGAGCGGCCCCGCCGCCCTCGTCCCGCTTAACGACCCGATGACGCTGGACGACAACGGCAACACCAGCACCGACAAGACGAACACCTACCGCTCGCTGGCCGACATGTCGCCGCTGCCCGCGGGCCAGTCGCCCGCCACCTACTGCGCGGACATGGAGTCGATCCAGGGACGCCGCCTCCAGCAGGACGTGAACCTGTTCATGAACGGCCCGAGCCCGGACCCGGGAGCAGCGAGCAACCTGTTCATGTTCCTCGCGATGCGGTTGCAGCAGTCCTACGCCAACCTCAACTGCGGCTCGTTCGGCATCCGCAACGTCGTCTCGACGACCGCCGACGGCAACGGCGTGGTGGTCGCGGCCTGCTTCCTCTACCGGGCCGCACCGCGCACGGCGGGTCCGGGCAACCCGACGGCCGGCCACAGGCATTGCCCGGCCACCACGGGCGGCCAGGCCTCGGCCAGCACCCCGGCCCAGGGCGGCACCGGCACCGGCCAGCCCTCGTCAAGCCCGTCGCCAACAGGGATGTCCCGCTCGGGAGTGAAGCGCTACTACCGCCATCACCACCACGGCTAGCCGCGCCCAGTCAGCAGGCGCCCGCGGGACACGCAACGTGTCCCGCGGGCGTCTGCGTCGGGATGGGGCCTCGATTACCGGCTCCTTACGCGTCCCTGGATCATGCACGGGACCCGCTCCCGAGCACGTAAAACGGACATAGCGGATGCGGGCCAACCCCACGAGCGAAGGAGTTCGATGACCGACGAGTCCCAGCGGTATCACCGGGATCAGTCCGCAAGCCGGCGCTGCGTGCTCCTCTGCGCCGGAGCGCTCGGTGCCGCCGGCGCGCTGACCGCGTGCAGTACCGCCTTCGTCCCCTACGACGCGAACGGCGCGGGTCAGGCGCCGTCGATGCCCGCCACCGCCTCGGGCGGCGCCGGCGGCGGAATGGGCAGCGCCACGGCCATGCCGTCGGGCACGGGCACCGCGAAGACGAGTGCCAAGAAGAGCACCGCGACGAGCAAGATGTCAGGCACCCTGCTCGGCATGGCCGCGGACATCCCGGTCGGCGGCGGCAAGATCTACACCGCGGCCAAGATCGTGGTCACCCAGCCGTCCAAGGGCGAGTACAAGGCGTTCAGCGCCGTCTGCACCCACGTCGGCTGCCTCTGCAACGTGGTCGCGGACGGCACCATCAACTGCCCCTGCCACGGCGCCAAGTTCAAGATCACCGACGGCTCGGTCGTCACGGGCCCCGCCCCGACCTCTCTCGCCGCCAAGACCATCGCCGTCACCGACGGCAAGATCCTCCTCCAGTAGCAGGACCTTGCCCCCCAGTCGCCTGGGAGTCCGCCCGCCGCCCCGGGTGGGCTCCCAGGGCAACAGCCGTGTGCCTTCCGCTGGCAAGCCGACCAGCTACCGCTGCC
>Ga0335082_10005284_pt1 | contig 14120 bp, 11 predicted proteins | sample Lox_Sample_41_FD_206718 | JGI IMG/M metagenome (GOLD analysis project Ga0335082, IMG submission 206718) | Soil microbial communities from Loxahatchee National Wildlife Refuge, Florida, United States - Lox_Sample_4.1 | ecosystem: Environmental > Terrestrial > Soil > Wetlands | place: USA...
ATCGGGCCGTTACGCTTTGACTTTGGATACAATCTGAATCCGACCCGTTATTTTCAGTCGGTTACAGTTCCCGGAAGTAATCCGCAGGTAACCACGCGCGAGACGCAGCAGTTGCGGCATTTCAACGTATTTTTCAGTATAGGTCAGCCATTTTGATGCATATAGTTCTTCGAAAAACGGTTGCAGTGGTCGTGCTGCCCTTGCTGGTGGGGATCCTAGCCTTGCGCTCTTCTGCAGAAGTAATCGATCGGATTGTGGCTACGGTGAATGGCCACATCATCCTGCAGAGCGACTGGAACGATGCACTCAGATATGAAGCGTTATTGAGCGCCCGGACGGTCAGCGATTTCAATGAGGGGGAGCGCCGCGCCATATTGGATCGCTTGATTGACCAGGAATTGCTGGCTGAGCAGATGAAGTCAGCTTCGTTTTCGCATGCTACAGAGGAGGAAGCCGCGGCGGAAATCGCGAGCGCCCGCAAGTTGTATCCGGAAGCGAGTACAGACGAGGCATGGCAAGGCGTGCTCGGGAAATATGGTTTGAGTGAGCGTTCCCTGGAGCAGCATGTGCGGGAGCAAATTGACCTCATGCGGCTGGTGGATGCACATCTGCGGCCGGCCGTGCAGATCGATTCCAAGAGCGTGGAGACTTATTATCGCGACAAGTTTGTGCCGCAGTTGAAGCAATCGGGCGAGCAGGAGGTCCCGCTGGCGGACGTTTCTGCGAAAATCCGCGAGTTGTTGACCGAGGAAAGAGTCAACGAACTGATGGTGTCGTGGCTGCAATCACTGCGCTCGGAAAGTAAAGTTAGCGTACCTGGCATGGAGGGTTCTCCCGGAGAGGGAGTTCAGTCGCGGTGAGTCAACCTGCCGCCAAGCCGCGGCGCTGGTGGAAAGTTGTAACGGCGAGTGCAGGCCTTGCGCTCGTCGGATTGCTTGCCTTCCTGTGGTACACCACAACCCAATCCTTCCAGAACTATGTCCGTCGGCGTATGGTCGCCGAAATCGAGCGAGCTTCCGGCGGGCGCGCGGAAGTGGGCAGTTTCCACGTTGTTCCTTTCCATTTGCAGGTCGAGGTTCGGAACATCACTGTTCACGGCAGGGAAGCCCCGTCAGAGGTTCCCTTGGCTCATGCCGATAGCCTCGTGGCGCAACTGAAGGTCATTTCGCTCCTACGAACTGAGTTCGGGTTCTACTCGCTGGTTCTGGAGCATCCGGTCGTCCACGTGGCAATCGGCGCGGACGGTGCCACAACCAACATTCCTGCGCTTCGCGTATTGCCACAAGGCAATGGGACGGAGCAGTTGCAACGGTTGTTCGCACTTTCTATCGATCACCTGTCGATTCGCAATGGGGAATTGTTGTGGGGCGACCAGAAGATTCCACTCGACGTAACGGCGAACAATACTGATGCGCAAATGGACTACTCCTTTTTGCGCGGGAGATATGAAAGCCATTTGTCAGTCGGGAAGGTCGACACGGCAATCCAGGATTTTCGCCCGTTCTCGTGGATGACGTCGATTGATTTCAGCCTGGCTTCCACGTTTGCCGAAGTCAGATCGCTGAAGTGGAATTCGGGACGGTCTTCGGTTCAGGCAAGCGGCAGGATCAGCGACTTCCAACATCCGCGAATTGATGGAAGCTATGAGGCTCATCTAAACCTGCCGGAGGTAGCCGCGATTGCGCGACGGCATGAGGTACGCGAAGGCATTGCAGACTTCAAAGGCAACGGACATTGGACGTTGTCGGATTTTTCTGCTTCTGGTGCGCTGGACTTACACGATCTGGGCTGGCAGGACGAGCAATTTGTTCTGAAAAAGGCGAACGCTTCCGCAGATTACACGCTGACGGATGATCAGATAAAAGTTCAGAAGTTGCAGGGGAAAGTGCTGGGTGGAAGCATCACCGGAGATGCGCAGGTTGATAACTGGCAGCATAGCGCACCTCTAACTCCTTCAGAAAAAGCGAAGAGGGAAGACCTGCCGGTGATCGGGGTAGCCCGCCCGCCGCTCAAGAAAGGTGAAAAATCTAAGTCTCCAGGGGTGCAAACAGGCACTCTTCATCTTCGCCTGCGAGACGTATCGGTAGCGGAAACGGCATTGGCGCTGGATGTGCCGGCACATCGGCTTGATGGCTTTCACCCGGCCGGATCGGCGAATGGGACGTTAGAGGCCAACTGGAAGGGGGTGCCGGGCAAAGCCGAGGTCGGCTTCACAGTGGATGTCAGTCCACCTCCGCATCCCGCGAGCCGCGAACTCCCGATTACCGCTCACGTGCAAGGGAAATTTCGAGCAAGCACCGATTCACTTGAGCTTGCCCAGTTCAATCTGACGACGCCATCTTCCAAAGTTTCGGGTGAAGGCACCTTGGCGGCGTCATCGAAATTGCGGTTCAACGTCTCGACATCTGATCTTGAGGAATGGCGGCCTCTGGTAAAGGCCCTGGGCGGTCCCACCGATTTGCCGTTCCGAGTAGATGGGAACGCCACGTTCAATGGCTCGGCGGGTGGAACGTTCTCATCGCCGACCCTGACTGGGACTCTAGTCGCGGAAGATTTTGAGTTTACTGTTCCAGCTACATCGCGCAGCCCGGAGAAGCCCGTTCACTGGGATTCGTTGGCGGCCAATGTTCAGTTGTCTTCCCGCGAACTCTCAATCAGGGGCGGAAGCCTCCGGCGCGGGGACACAAGCGCGGATTTCGAACTGAATGCTGCTCTGCAGAAGGGGCAGTTCTCGGCGAATACTCCATACACCGCACGTGTCACCCTGCGCAACGTGGATGTGGCGTCGACGGCGGCACTTGCGGGCTTTGACTATCCAATATCCGGAACGGCCGATGTAACGCTGCACATTTCGGGTACGCGAGCGCACCCTGAAGCACAGGGGCATATTCACGCAGCGGACGGATCGGCGTATGGCGAGGCGATCGAGCATTTTGATGCCGACCTTCACGTTGGCGCGAGTGAGACGTCACTCACGAATATCCACCTGAGTCATCAAGATGCCGAAGTAACCGGCGAGGCCGCTTATTCCGTTGCGAACAGGCAATTTCGGCTGGATCTCTCGGGAAAGAACTTCGATTTGTCGCGTGTCAGTCAGATTCATCTTGATGAACTTCCCATCGAAGGACGCGCCGATTTTACTTTGCAGGGGTCGGGAACGCTGGCGAACCCCGCTCTCGACGCGCGCGTTCACGTCCGCAATTTGACATTTGATCGTGAGCTTTCCGGGGGCATGGAACTCGAGGCGGTAAGCAGGGAAGATCATTTGGTGGTAAGCGGGCACTCCGACTTCCTGAAGGGAATTCTCACCGTCGATGGGAACGTGGAAATGCGCGGAGATTACCGCGCGAACGTCTCGGCTCACACTGATCACCTTGATCTGGATCCCCTCTGGCGCGCTTATCTCGGACGACAGCTCACAGGCCATAGCTCCGTGACGGGCGTGATGAACATGGAAGGGCCTCTGCGCTATCCACAGCAATGGAAATTGAATGGGCAAGCGAGCGATCTGAGCGTGGAACTGGAGTACGCCAAGTTGCACAATGCGGGTCCCGCCAGTTTCACCTATGCCGATCGCACGCTGCGTATCAACGAGGCGCATCTGGTAGGCGACGGAACAGACATCAAGGGCAGCGGTTGGATCTACTATGCGGACGGCAGACGGCTGGATTTCGCGGCGGATGGCTTCGTTGATATGCGAGTCTTCAATGCGTTCAATCCTAACCTGACGACGTCAGGTCAGATGACGATTCATAGCACGATGGGCGGCACCGTAAAAGATCCGCTTCCGCAGGGCACGATTCAGATTGAGAACGGAACCGCGAATTATGCGGGGCTTCCCAGCGGTTTGAGCGATATGAAAGGCTCGCTGACTTTCACACGCGACCGCATCCATGTCGATCAATTTACGGCTCACACCGGCGGCGGATCCCTCGATGTAAAAGGCGATGCCAGCAACTACAACGGGCAGCTCAGCTTCAATGTAACCGCTGTGGGCAAGGACGTTCGCTTGCGTTATCCGCCCGGCGTGAGCTCCACCGCGAACGCGGAACTGCACTGGGTCGGAACGGAATCGACGTCGCTCGTCTCGGGAGATGTTCTTGTCACGAAGTTGTCGGTAACCCCGGGGTTTGATTTCGGATCCTATCTGGAACACAGCCGCCAAACCGCTTCGGTGACATCCGCTAATTCGCCGCTATACAACATCAAGCTCGATGTCGCAGTACAGACTGCGCCTGAACTGCAGATGAAGACCACTGTCGCGCGGCTTTCCGGCGATGCGGACCTGCGTCTGCGAGGTTCGGTGGCCAGACCCAGCGTGCTCGGGCGCGCAGACATTCTCGAGGGCGACGCTACATTCAACGGAATCAAGTTTCGCCTGGAACGCGGTGACATCACCTTTGCGAATCCGGTTGCGATTGAGCCGCAGGTCAACCTGCAGGCGACAACCCACGTGCGGAACTATGACCTCGATGTCACGGTTACCGGGACCCCCGAACGATTGAACGTCAACTATCGGTCGGAGCCGCCACTGCCGAAATCGGACATCATCGCGCTGCTTGCCCTCGGCCGGACCAGCGAGGAATCAGAGCAGTTGCAGCAGCAATCCGGGCAGTCGCTCTTCAATGACGAAGCCACGAACCTGATCATCAACCAAGCGATCAATTCCGTTGTGAGCAATCGGATGCAGAAGCTGTTCGGCGTGAGCCGGATCAAGATCGATCCGCAGGGTCTAACAACTGAAACCAATCCTACTGCTCGTGGACCACAAATTACGATTGAGCAAGAATTCGCAAACAACTTGTCGCTGAGTTACAGCACAAATGTTTCGCAGAGCTCACAGCAGATCATCCAGGGGGAGTACTACTTCAATCGAAACCTCTCGGTGCAGGGTACCCGCGACCAGAACGGCGTTGTGAGCTTCGATGTACGCATCCGGCAGCGCAAGAAATAGAATAAAGGGGTGACCCTTCCCGCCCCCTTCTCTTCCAATACTGACGTTTACACCAGCCTCAGGCAGCAGATGGTCGAGAGTCACTTACGCCTTCGGGGCGTCACAGACGAACGTGTGCTGCAGGCAATGGGGCGGGTGCCCCGTCACGAGTTCGCTCCCGAACGATTCCGCGATCAGGCTTATGAGGATCATCCGTTGCCGATCAGCGAGGGGCAAACGATTTCGCAACCGTATATCGTTGCCCTGATGCTGGAAGCATTGGTTTTGTCTCCCGAAGATAGGGTGCTGGAGGTGGGAACCGGATCAGGATACGTGACGGCGCTACTCGCGGAATTAGTGGAGCAGGTGATATCGATTGAGAGGCATGCTTCGCTTGCCGATCAGGCCAGAGAGCTGCTTGCAGCCCTGGGTTACGGAAACGTCAGGGTTATTGCGGGCGACGGCAGCCGCGGTGTAGGCGAGTTTGCGCCCTATGATGCCATTATTGTTTCGGCGGCCGCGCCACGGCTGCCTCAAGAACTCGTTGGGCAACTCGCGGAAAGTGGGCGGATGATTATTCCGGTGGGTGAAGGTGACTCACAGCAGTTGCTGCTGATTTCCAGAGAGAATGGAGAAATTGTGACCAGATATCGCGAACTCTGCCGCTTCGTGCCGTTAATCTCTGAGGAACGATAGCATCTTGTGGCGATTGCAAGTTGAAAACCGCTTCAGGTGCCTGCATTACAATCGAACCGTGCCCATCCTGCATAATCTGCGCGTAACCCTGGAGATGATCAAGTGGGAGCATTCGATTTTTGCGCTCCCTTTTGCTCTGTGCGGAGCCATGCTCGCTGCCAGAGGATTTCCCCCGGTTCATCAGCTGATCTGGATTATCGTGGCTATGGTCGCGGCGCGTTCGGCGGCAATGGCCTTCAACCGCTGGGCGGATGCTCCGATTGATGCCGCTAATCCTCGGACGAGCACGCGAGCATTGCCGGCGGGGCATCTCTCGCCAGGTTTCGTTGTCACATTTGTGATTGTTTCCAGCTTGGTATTCATTCTGGCGGCCAGCCAGCTGAACCGGCTCGCGTTGTTGCTTTCTCCAGTTGCGCTAGCTGTGCTCTTGCTCTACTCGTACACGAAGAGAGTGACGCGGTGGTCGCATTTAGTTCTGGGGTTTGCCTTGGGGATTGCGCCGTCGGCAGCCTGGATTGCAGTCCGCGGCTCACTGGATCCACGCATTCTTTTGCTGACAGGAGCCGTAACGTTCTGGGTCGGCGGATTTGATGTGCTGTATGCCTGCCAGGATTTCGATTTCGATCGTGAAAGCGGATTGCATTCCTTGCCTCGTTATTTCGGAATTCCTGCGGCTTTATGGATTGCACGTGCGTTTCATCTTGTCATGGTGGGATTTCTGGTCGGACTGGTCATTCTTTTTGAACTCGGGATGCTTGCGGCTGCCGGCATCGTCGCCGTAGTTGTGCTTCTCGTGTATGAACACTCATTGGTCAAGCCCCATGATCTATCGAAACTGAATGCTGCTTTTTTCACGATGAACGGCGTCATCTCGGTTCTGTTTTTCATCTTTGTTGCTGCTGATCTGCTCGTGCGATTGTAAGTAACTGATCTCAAGAATCCTTTTAGCTTGGAGGTTCCGATGCGTTCCTGCTTGTTTGTGGCTGTGATCCTAGTGTCTGGCGTTTGTGTGGCACAGCAGCCTGCGGTGGCGCCTCCCGCGCCCGGCAGTGATGCGGATCTAGTTCAGCGCGGGGTAAAGCTGAGCCACGAAGGCAAACAAGACGACGCGCTCGCATTGTATGAGCAGGCGCTCGGCAAAGATCCGAATTCGTATCAGGCGCAACTGGAGACCGGGATTGCTCTCGACCTGAAAGGTGAGTATGCGAAGGCGCAGGAACATCTCACCAAAGCGGTCGAGGTCGCGCCGGCGGACTTGAAGCAGCAGGCGCAGCGCACATTGGCCTTCTCGTATGCATTTCAGGGCGACGCCTTTAAAGCGGCTGACCCGGAAATGGAAGTTTTCAATGCTCGATTGGCTAAGGGTGACGCAGTCGGCGCAGGTGAAACGTGCAACGAACTCGCACGCATCTATCTTGAACTCGGGGATCCTGATCACGCTTACAAGTGGTACAAGATGGGATACGACACGGTCTCGCGAAAAGCAGATCTGTCAGAAGCCGATAAGAACCTGTGGCTGTTCCGCTGGGAGAGCGCGCAGGCGCGTGTAGCTGCCCGTCGGGGAAATATTGAAGAAGCGCAACAGCATGTGCGGGCCGCGAAACCTGCGCTCGACAAAGCGAACAATCCCGACCAGATGCGCTTCTATCCGTATTTGACCGGATACGTTGCTTTCTATGGTGGCGACTACAAAACAGCGATTACCGAATTGCAAAAGGCTGACCAGCATGATCCGCTGATTCTGGTTTTGCTTGGGCAAGCGTACGAGAAGTCTGGCGATGCGGCTCAGGCCAAGGATTACTACCGCAAAGTTCTCGAGATCAATGTTCACAGTCCGACGAATGCATTTGCGCGTCCGCTGGCCAAGAAAAAGCTGCAGACGGGCTCATGATTGTGAGATGCGGCTTCTACGGATTCACCCGCAGGAGCATTACCGTTCCTTTCTCGATTTTGACGTTGTTCTTTTCTGAGGTGACGACCGAACCCTGAGTTGAGCTCTGGCCGCTGCTCTCGAGCTTAACGTCTTTCATCCCAATTACACCCTGGGTGTTTCCGGTAATCGGGGGGCGAGCGCCGGTTTGCGTAGCGGATTCAGCGGCCCCGCCATTGCTTTGCGGATAGTTCTGCTGAGCCGATTGGCTTGGCTGACTGTTGCCACTTGCTGAGGAGCCACCCGCGGAGGAACGTCCGCCTGCCATGCTTGCATTCGGACTTGAGCCCGACGGAGCTTCGGGGGTTCCTCCGCCAGCTGGGGCCTGATCGTTGTTAGTGGGATTCGTCTCCGGCGCAATGATCGCCTGGATCGACATCGGAAGCGAGCTTTCATTGCCCTTCACGACGGCGTGGTCAAATGTGATCCCCAATTGCGATTCCTTCTGGTCTTTATTGCGTGCTTGCGCCTCGGTTATGTGGCCGACGATCTTCGTGTCTTTGGGAACGATTACGTCGCCGCTGTTTGTCTTCATATCCTGAGTGACGGTGGCAACGACTTCATCCCCGGTCTTCGCTTTCTTTGCGTCAACAGTTTTTGCCAGTTGTACAGGAATGACGCTACCGGGGGCGATTTTTAAGGCGTTCGGTGGAGTCTGGCTCGCACGTTGTTGTGCGGCGGGAGCAGGCGCCGTGGACTGAGGTTCTCCGTTCGGAGATGCCTGCGGTGGTTGCGGCGCACTGGTTTGAGGGGTAGAAGAGTTTGTTCCTTGTGCCAGCATAGCTGCGCAAAGCAATGCAAAGATGAATAGTCCTGAGAGTACGTGTTTCATCCTCAATTCCTCCATGAGATAGGGGCGCGCAACCAAGCCGTCCAAATGTAGATGCAATCCCGCGGCGGAGGGTGGGCAGGGATATGGACAGAGCCAACCGCCTGAATCTATAGGGCATCGGAGTACCATGCATCGGCTCTTGCTGACTTCCGTTGTTGCGGTCTTTGGATCGCTATGTCTTCTTGCATGCACAAACCAGAATCCAGACCAGATCCGGCAGAAAACTGCTGAAGAAACAGCGGCAATCAAGCGCGATTCAAAGGCCGTGGCTCAAGGGATCAAAGACGGCCTCAGCACCAAGAGGTCGGTTGACCTGAATAAAGCTCCCAAGGATGACTTGTCCTCTCTGCCGGGCATAACCGCGCAGCAAGCGGAGCGGATCATCGCCGAGCGGCCGTACGCCAATACACACCAGCTCGTAACACGACGCATCATTTCAGAGGACGAGTACGCGCAGATCCAGGATCGCGTCGTAGTAGGGCGATAGATTCCCGCAGGGCGGGGAATCACCCATTCTTGATATCATCGAAGGGATGGCTTCAGACCCGTCCCAAATGCACCCATTTCAGACTGACGATCCGCGACTCAAGCCGATTTACGAGAAGGTGTCAGGCGGCGTTCGATTAGATTCGGCCGATGCGCTCGCTTTGTATCGGACTGGCGACATTCTCGCGGTTGGATGGATGGCGAATTTTGTTCGCGAGCGAGTGCACGGGGACAAGACGTACTTCAACGTTAATCGTCATATTAATCCTACGAACGTCTGTGTGGCTGCATGCCGTCTGTGTGCCTTTGGTCGAAAGAAGGATGCACCGGGTGCCTACACAATGGCTCTGGAAGAAGCGTTCGAGACTGCAGATTCCGGATACAGTGAGGCGGTCACAGAGTTTCACATCGTCGGCGGGCTGCACCCGGATCTGCCGTTTCAGTATTTTCTCGATCTTTGCTCCGGTCTGAAACAGCGTTTTCCGCAGGTTCATCTGAAGGCGTTCACGATGGTCGAAGTGGCGTATCTTGCGCGGCGAGCCAAGCTTTCGATTCGCGAGACTCTGGAACAACTCAAAGCTTCCGGCGTGGATTCATTGCCTGGAGGCGGCGCCGAAATTTTCGCTGATCGCGTGCGCCACATCATTTGCGATCACAAGATCGATGGGGATCAGTGGTTGGAAACTGCGAAGCTGGCTCATCAGATCGGTCTCAAGTCGAATGCGACGATGCTTTATGGGCATGTCGAGAACGATGAGGATCGCGTAGACCATTTGATGAAGCTGCGCGAACTGCAGGACGAAACCAGCGGATTCCAGACCTTCATTCCGCTTGCGTTTCATCCTGACAATACGCCGCTGCAACATCTGCCGAAGACCACTGGCATGCTCGATATCAAGCAGATCGCGGTGAGCCGTCTGGTGCTCGACAACTTCCCGCATATAAAGTCGTACTGGCAGATGATGACCGCGAAGATCGCCCAAATTTCCTTGCGCTTCGGTGCTGATGACATGGATGGCACCGTGATCGAGGAGAAGATTTATCACGATGCGGGGGCGACCACTCCGCAGGGCATGCGGCGTGAGGAACTCGAACGCCTGATCCGTGCTGCCGGTCGCGTTCCGATCGAACGCGATACTATCTATCGACCCGTCACGCGCACTGAGACCTCGGTGACAGTGGCTGTCTAAAGCCCGCGTTCGTTTCTCCGACGAGCGAGTGCAACGTCCCTCAGGGGCTCAAGCCCGCATCGTTGGAGGCTTGAGAGCTGCACGGGTAAAGCTGTGCTCTTCCCTAAAATCATTTACTAGACCTCATTTCGCCGGACTGCCAGATATGAACTGATGCAGTTGTTCTGCAGGAGTGTTCAGCAGGTTTCGTAAGACTGCGACTTCTGCTGTGATGCCGGCGCGCAGTGCGGGTTCCGCGTCTGGTGCGAACAGGGAAGAATGGTTAGAGGGCAGCGTGGTTCCAGCGGCCTTTGCTTCGGCGAACTTCGCGGGATCTGCTCCGCCGAGACTGAAATAGAAACCTGGAATGCCCTGCTCGACGAACTGCGAGAAGTCTTCCGAGGCAGTGATCGGATCGTCCATCGTTACATTGCTTTTGCCTAGCGCTGATTCGAGGACAGCTTTCAGGTGTTGGGCCAATGCAGGATCGTTGTAGACAGCGTCTGTGCTTTCGTAGTGCTCGATGAGAGGCTCTCGTGGCGCTCCGGCTGCGGCGGCTTCTGCTTTGGTAATGCGGCTGATCGCGGCAAGAACATGCTTTCTGACGTCCGCTTTGTAAGTGCGCACCGTGAGGCCAAGTTCGGCGTCATCGGGAATGATGTTGTTTTTGTTACCGGCATGGATGTAGCCAACCGTGACGACGGCCATATCGCCCGGTTTGATCTCGCGTGAAGGGATCGTCTGCAGAGCCAAAATGGTCCTCGCGGCGATGACGATGGGGTCGATGGCCGTGTGTGGTGCTGAGCCGTGACCTCCTTTGCCATAGATGGTGATGCGAAGCGAGTCGGCATTTGCATCGTAAGTGCCGGGCGCGACTCCGACCACGCCTGCAGGGGCCTCATTGTGAACGTGTAAGGCCACGATGACGTCGGGTCTAGGAAAGCGCTTCAGGAGTCCGTCGTCGATCATCCATTTTGCGCCGGAGATTGTTTCCTCAGCGGGTTGGCCGATCAGGATCAGCGTTCCATGCCAGCTGTTTTTGTCCTTCGCCATGATTTCTGCTGCGCCCAGCAAGGACGCCATGTGGAGATCATGGCCACAAGCGTGCATCACGGGAACATCGTGACGAGCATCGTCCTTGGCATGGACTTTGCTTGCATACGGAAGTCCCGTTTTCTCCTCCACTGGGAGCGCGTCAAGCTCTGTTCGCAGGATGACAGTTGAACCGGTTCCGTTTTTCATGAGAGCGACGATTCCGGTACGGCCCACATGTTCAGTAACGTCGAAGCCATGGGCGCGCAGCTTCGTAGCCAGCTTGGATGCCGTTCCGGTTTCATGGCCTGAGAGTTCTGGGCTTTGATGAAGATCGAGGTAAAAGGCGTGTGCGTCCGGGTAAACAGCATCCAGTTCTTTTGAGGATGAGGTCTGCGCGAATAGAGCTGAAGTGAAGAGGACTAGAACCAAAACGATTTTCCGGTTGATCATCGCGAGCGATCATAAATGGGCGCTGTGGACGCTGCAAACAATTCCTGCGCAACTGGCAATACTGCCAATTTCCTAGTGGTAAAAATATGACCGACTGTTTCGATTTGCACGGCTTCGCTTTTTGCAGCGGGTGTACAATCGGCTTTAGAAAGCACTTGGTTGCGCGAACTTCGTACAAGCAACGCCGAGGCGCTCATGAACGTTCACGTCAGTTACAGACTCGCAAAGAGTCCTCCCGTAGAGAAAGACGTTCATCACCAAATCGAAAAACTCCAAAAAAGGCTTCAGGTATTCCGGCCAGAGTTGGTCCACCTACGGGGTGTGGTGGAAGAGCTTTCGCCTCGGGAGGGTATCAGCGTTTCCTTAAACCTTCGGTTGCCCTCAGGTCAGATGGCCGTGCAGAAGAATGCGCCGACACCTGAGGCAGCAATCAAGGCCGGATTTGAAGATTTACTTCAGCAGTTAAACAAGCATAAAGACATTTTGCGGGCATCGCACAAATGGCAGCGCGACCGGCGAGGAAATGCCACACGCCAGACCGCCAAAGTGAAGGAAGTGCCATTCGAAGAAACTTTGGCTGCAGTATTTCCAGCGACGATTTCTTCCGATGATATTCGTTCGTACGTAAATGCGAATTTGTCCCGGCTTGATCGATTCGTGGAGCGCGAGATCTACTTCCGCGAGGCGCAAGAGACGATTGCTCCGAATTCGGTGTCGAAGGAAGAAGTCATCGACGAGGCGATCGTGTCGGCACTAGGCGACGGACAGGAGAAGCCGGAGAAACTGGCACTAGAACCATGGCTGTATCGTCAGGCCTTGCGTGCTCTGGAAAGACTCTCCAAAACAGACGAGAGCAATGCTGCTGCTGTGCACCTGGAAGACTCTGCGCGTCGGCGCGACGTTCGAGGTAGCGATGAACCCCGTTTGCAGTTCCATCAACCGGACGAAGCAATTATGGGGAGAGACGTTGTGCCCGATTCGCGCGCGGCCAATCCTGAGCAAATTATGGCGTCCGACGAGTTGCTACGGCTCATCGCATCTGCTCTACGCGACGTGCCATCAGGGTCTCGGGAAGCATTCATCCTGCATGCGATCGAAGGTTTCAGTGTGGAAGAGATTGCGGTCATTACTGGGCAGACGGCAGACCGAGTTCTCGCGTTTGTGTCCGCTGCGCGCGATCATTTGCGCACAGCGCCGGGCCTCTCCGGCCGATTTCAGAGCCGGTTCGCTCCAACCGGAGCCGCTTAATCCAACTTCATTCTGTGGGGAGATGATCCATGACTATTACTCGCGAACAAATCCGTCAACTGGCTGGATTTCAAGATAATAAATCCTGCGCTGTGAGCTTCTATTTCCAACCTTCGACCCCTCGCAACAAGGCACATAAGGAAGACAACATTCTCATCAAAGACCTGGCGCGCGAAGCTACGCGCAACCTGGAGGCGAAAGGGAAAAAGGATTGTGCGCGCCTCGACATCGAGAGGATCGTTCGATTGTCGGGGGAGTTTCGCAGCAACGGCACCCACGGCAAGGCAGTGTTTGCATGTGCCGGTCAGGACTTGTGGCAGGAATATGATTTGCCTCCAACTCTGGGCAGCACGCAGTTGTTCGTGGATCGCCACTTCCATCTGAAGCCACTTGCGCATCTGCTTGGCGCCTCTCCGTTGCTGGGCATCGTTCTAATTGACCGCCACAGAGCGCGCATTTTTGATTTGCGCCTTGGCGAACTCACGGAACGGGAGGATTTGTTTCATCCTGTACCTCGCCGCGGGCGTAGCGATGGTTTTGGCGGCTACGAGGGAGGCCACGCGCAGCGTCGAGTGGAGGACGAAGTTCGCCAACATTTCAAGAATGTCGCGGTGGCCCTCAAGGAGTTGCTTGAGAAGGGAGTCTTCGAGAAATGGATTCTGGCCTGCCAGGACGCGCATCGTTCTGTTTTTGAGCCGCAGTTGCATCCCTACGCGAGTAAGGCTCTCATCGGAAGATTTCATGCCGATCTGGGACGCGCGACAAAAGACGAAATTCGAACTCATGCTGAACAAATTTTGAAGGAATGGCAAGACGCTCGGCGAGGGGACATGGTGCGCGAAACGTTGGACCAGGCGCGTAGTAATGCTCGCGGAGTTACGGGACTGCGCCGGGTGTTGCGATCACTGGAACTGGGAGAAGTGCAAACGCTGCTCATCGGGGAGAACTTGCAGGGACATGCGGTCGAATGCACGGGGTGCGGGCACATCGATGCCCACCTTGTGAGCTTCTGTCCAATATGCGGGCGAGCCACCCAAGAAATCGTGGATGTCGGCGAGGCCATTCTTCCCTGGGTGGTTCGTAGAGATATCGAGACCTTTTACGTCCGGAACGATCCCGAGTTCGACAAAATCGGCAACATCGCCGCACTCCTCCGGTTCCGCGCGGAGAAAGTTCAGCCGATCAATCGACCTGTTGCAGAGCGTCTTGAAAACGAGGGCGCTCGGTATCCAGGACGCTTGCGGCGTTACGCGCGACGCTGAAACAGAAATCTGTCTTAAGCCTGCTTACGCGCGCCCTATGGGCCGTCGTGATATCCTTCCGCCTTTGCGCGGCGATTCT
>Ga0335082_10005286_pt1 | contig 14118 bp, 11 predicted proteins | sample Lox_Sample_41_FD_206718 | JGI IMG/M metagenome (GOLD analysis project Ga0335082, IMG submission 206718) | Soil microbial communities from Loxahatchee National Wildlife Refuge, Florida, United States - Lox_Sample_4.1 | ecosystem: Environmental > Terrestrial > Soil > Wetlands | place: USA...
GCGTCTTCGAGCAGCTCACCGTTGCCGCCACGGCGTTGCATGATCCACGCACCGCGCTGCGCGAGATCGATCGGGTCCTCGCCGCCGCGGCGCGTTACCGGCGACCGGTGTACATCGAGCTGCCGCGCGACATGCTCGACACGCCCGCGACGCTCGACCACACGCCGCCGGAGGTGCCGGAGCCGAGCAATCCGGAGACCCTGCGTGAAGCGGTGCGCGAGGCCGTCGACATGATCGGCGCGGCGCGCCAACCGGTGATCATGGCCGGCGTCGAGGTGCACCGCTTCGGCCTGCAAGATGCCTTGCTGCAGCTGATCGAGAGGACCCAGATTCCGGTCGCCGCCACCATGCTCGGCAAGTCGGTCATCGCCGAAGGCCACCCGCTCTACCTCGGCGTCTACGAAGGGGCCATGGGCCACGAAGAGGTGCGGGCCTACGTCGAGTCGAGCGACTGCCTCATCCTGCTCGGCTGTTTCATGAGCGACATCAACCTCGGCATCTTCACGGCGCACCTCGACCCGGCATACAGCATCTCGGTGACCAGCGAGCAGGCGGCGATCCGCTACCATCGGTACGACGAGGTCCGCCTGGACGATTTCATCCGTGGGCTCACCGAGGCTGGAATCGAGCGACGGCCGCCGGACCACGTTCCTCATCCTGAGGCGCCGGCGCGCTTCGTTGCCGAGCATAACGCGCCGATCACCATCCGCCGGCTGTTCCAACGTCTCAACGCATTCATCGACGACGACACCGTGGTGATCGCCGACCCCGGTGACGCCATGTTCGCCGGCCTCGACCTGTTCATCCAGAGCCGCACCGAGTTCCTGGCGCCGGCGTACTACACGTCGCTCGGTTTCGCCGTGCCCGCCAGCATCGGCGTGCAGCTGGCGAACCCGAAGTTGCGGCCGCTGGTGTTGGTCGGCGACGGCGCCTTTCAGATGACCGGCATGGAGCTCTCCACCGCGGCGCGCTTCGGGTTGAATCCAATCGTCGTCGTGTTGAACAACGGCGGCTACGCCACCGAACGCCCGATGCAGGACGGCACCTTCAACGACATCCTGCCGTGGCGTTTCAGCCGCATCCCCGACGTCCTCGGCGTCGGCGCCGGCTTCGACGTGCACACGGAGGAACAGCTCGATGCCGCGCTCGACACGGCCCGCGCCAGCGACACCTTCTCAATCCTCGACGTGCATCTCGACCCAAGCGACACTTCGCCCGCCTTGCAGCGATTGACGGCGACGCTCGGCGTGCGGGTGAAGTAGATCAGCCATCAGCAAGAGATCTGAACCGCAGAACTTGCCTTACAGCCGTCGCGCCAGCTCAGCTGACCGCTGACAGCTTTCCTCATCGAACGGGGCGGGGAGCCTGCGCAGGCAGGCGTGGGTGCCTTTGATAGCGCGCGGTTTCAACCGCCGCGTCGGGCTGGGGTGTGTGCGCACGACCGCGCGGCGTTCACCCGCTGTGTCCGGATGCGCTCATGCTGATGGCTGACAGCTGATCGCTGACCGCTTTCCTGATCGCTAGCCTTGCAAGCGCGATTCTGCCAAGGTCGGCGTACCCACACCGCACATGGTCGACCAAGCCAGCCGCGCTGCCCCGATCGTCGACGCCGCCGTTCCGGTCGATTTCGACGCCGTCGATGCGGGGCGCGCCCGGCGGACCGTGTTGGTGCTCTGCGCGCTGCTTTGGTTTCAAGGCTTCACGATGTCCATCAACGGCATCGCGGCACCGTGGATCGCCAAGAGCTTCGGGTTGGGAGAGTCGGGGATCGCCTCGCTGTATGCGTGGATCTCGGTATCGGCGATTGGGGCGCTGGTGTTGTCGCGTCTCGCCGATCGGCTCGGCCGGCGGCAGGTGTTGCGCTGGTGCTTGCGTGGCACACCGCCGGCGGCCCTGGGCGCGGCGTTGTCGGCCAACGTCGTTGCGTTTGTGCTCTTCGAGATCGTCATCTACGCGTTCATCGCGGCGACGCTCGCGAGTGCCGTCGTCATCCTCGCCGAGGAGTTGCCGATTGCGGCGCGGGCACGCGGCCAGAGCTTCGCCGGCTTGGCGGTCAACCTGGGCGGCGGGTTGTGCCTGATGCTGATGCCGGCGCTCGATCGGGCCGGCTACTCGTGGCGCTGGCTGTTGGCGTTCTCCGCCCTGGGCATCCTCTGGGTCCCATTCGTCGCGCAACTGGTCCCCGAGAGTCAGCGCTGGGAACGTGCCGCCGCCAGCGGCGCGACCGCCGCCAGCCGGTTTGTCGACATCTTCCGTGGCAGGTATCGGCGCCGAGCCATTCCGATTCTGACGTGCTTCCTGTTGAGCAGCATCGCCAACACGGCGGCAACCAGTTGGGGCTACTTCCACGCCGTGTCGGTCGTTGGCCTGTCGGCCGCGGCGGCGAGTCTGATGATGCTGACCGGCGGCGCCGTCAGCATGCTCGGCTTTCCGCTCGGTGCGTGGACCGCGGAGCGGTTCGGCCGCGTCCCGACCGTGGTCACCTTCGGGGTGTTGATCGCCGCCGGTTCGCTGTTCTTCTACTGGGGTCCGCCCGCCCGCGGCATGGCGCCGACGCTCTGGCTCGCCATTGGATTCGCCTGGTTCATGACGGCGGTGAACGGATCGACCGTTGCCGGGAACGCCGCCGCTACCGAGCTCTTTCCAACCGCTTTGCGGGGCACGTTGATCGGCTGGTTTGCACTGGTCGGTGCCATGGCCGCCGTGTCGTCGCAAGCCGTGATCGCCATCCTCGCCGAGCGGCTCGGCGGCCTTTCCGTGGTCGTCGGCTACCTGGGCTTGCTCACCATTCCGAGCGCCGTGATCTTCGGGTTGTGCATCGAGGAAACGCGCGGCTTGTCCCTCGAGGTTTCGGCGAAGGAACGTTGACCTGCCCAGCGGTGCAGCAACCACGGAGCGAATGATGGGCATCACCGTCTTGCAGAACTGTACCTTGCTTGATTGCACCGGCGCCGACCCGGTCGGGGGATCGACCGTCGTCGTCGACGGTGACCGCATCGTCACCGTCGCCAAGGGGACGCAGCCGGCGCTGCCGCGTGATGCCATGACCATCGACTGTGGCGGCCGCACGCTGATGCCCGGGCTCACCGACGCGCACATTCACGCGGCGATCATCGAGACCGACATGGGCAAGGCGCGCAAGGAGTCGCCGGCGACGTTCGCCTTCCGGGTCAAGGACGTGCTCGAGCAGACGTTGCAGGCTGGGTTCACGACCGTGCGCGACGCCTTCGGTCTCGATTGGGGTTTCGTGCAAGCCTCCGAGCGCGGCTTCGTCAAAGGTCCGCGCATCCTCTTCGTCGGTGGCTGCCTGTCGCAAACCGGCGGTCACGGCGATTGGCGCGAGCCGTACATGGAGGAGAACCCGTTCCCCGGCGTGCACGGATTGGTGGCCGCGCCGCGCATCTGCGACACGCCCGACGAGATGCGCCGGGCGGCGCGCGAGATGCTGCGCATGGGCGCGCATGGCATCAAGCTGATGGCCGGCGGCGGCTGCATGTCGCCCACCGACGAGATCGAGCACACCCAGTTCACGGTCGAGGAGATGGCGGCGGCCTGCTACGAGGCGCGTGCCGTCGGCAAGATCGCGTTGGCACACGTGTACACACCGGAGGGCATCATAAACGCGGTCGCCGCCGGCGTGCGCAGTATCGAGCACGGTAACTTCCTCGACGAGGAGTCGGCAGCTGTGATGAAGCAAGCGGGCGCGTTCTTCGTGCCGACGTTGACCACCTACTTCATGATCAGCGCCTACGGCGCCGCCGAGAAGATCCCGCAGCGGATGCTCGACAAGATCAACAAGGCCAAGGAACGTGGCCTCGACTCGCTGAACGTTGCGCGCGCCGCCGGCCTGAAGATTTGCTCCGGCTCCGACGTGCTGTCGTCGATGCAGCCCTTCAAGAGCCTGGAGCTTGGCTTCAAGGCGCAGGTGCTCGGCGCGCACGCGGCAATCCTCTCGGCGACGCGCACCAATGCCGAGCTGTTCGGCATGGCCGATCAGATCGGCACCATCGAACCCGGCAAGCTTGCCGATCTCATCGTGGTGAACGGCAACCCGCTCGACGACATCACGATCCTGCAGGACGCGAACAACGTCGTGCTGGTGATGCGTGAAGGGGCGGTCCTTAAGAACAGGCTGTCAGGGTGTTAGGTGTTAGGGAGGATCAAGAGCCCTTAACAGCGTAACACCCTATTTCTTCCTACTGCCGTAGTCTTCGAACGGATCGTCCCGCTCGCGCACGGCTTGGCGGAAGCCGACTTCCTGGGCTCGGGTGACGAAGTCCAGGCCTTCCTGCGTGTGGCGGGCGATGCCGTCGAACAGCGTGCCGAGGAGGCGGCTGGACGCGAAGCCCATGTTCTCCGCCGTCTGGTTGGCGAGCAGCTTGAGCATGACGAGCTGATTCACCGGCACCTGCGCCATGCGCCGGGCCAGTGTCATGGCGCGCTCCTGCAGCGCGGCGTCGGGCACCGCTTCGAGGATCAAGCCGATGCGTGCCGCTTCCGGGGCGGCGATCTCGTCGCCGGTGAGCATGTATCGCTTGGCGCGTTCCAGCCCCATGCGATACACCCACATCGCCGTTGTCGGCGTGCCCCAGACGCGCGACGGCGGATAGCCGAACTTGGCGCCCTCGCCGGCGATGATCATGTCGGCGCACAGCACCATGTCGGTCCCCCCGCCGATGCACCAGCCCTGCACGGCGGCGATGGTGGGTTTCTGCGCGTACCACAGCTTCATGTAGGTATCGACGAAGCGCTTCATCATGCGCAGGTCGGCCACCGAGTCCCACACGCGTCGCGCATCAGCCGCTACCGGCTCCGCGGGGTTGTGCTCCGTCGCTTGCGCCGCGGTCGACCAGTCCAAGCCATAGCCGGCGCAGAAGGCCGGGCCGTCGGCGCGCAGCAAGATGACGCTGACCTGCGGATCGGCGTCGGCATCGTCGATCGCCTGCGCCAGCTCGTCGCGCAGCTGCGGGGTGATCGTGTTGTACTCGCGGGCGCGGCACAGGATGAGTGAGCGGACGCGATCGGTGGTCTCAATGCGGATCGTTTCCATGGCGGTCTCCTCGGATAGTGATCGGGGTGGAGCATCAAAGTTTGCCGTGTGCTAGTCAAGCAGCACGGAGGTCGAGGCATGGCAGTGCGAATCGAACGGAAGGGTGCGGTGTTCACCGTCGTTCTCTCACGCCCGGAGCAGCGCAATGCCGTCGACCGGCGCACCGCGGAGGCGCTCGCCAACGCCTTCCGCGAGTTCGACGCGGATGCCACGGCATCGGTCGCCGTGCTGTTCGGCGAAGGCGGCACCTTCTGCGCCGGCGCCGATCTGAAGGCCGCCTCCACTGGGGATGGCAACGTGACGCGCGAGGATGGTGACGGGCCGATGGGGCCGACGCGCATGTTGCTGCCGAAGCCGACCATCGCCGCAGTCTCCGGCTACGCGGTGGCGGGTGGGTTGGAGCTGGCGTTGTGGTGTGACCTGCGCGTCGTGGAGCGCAGCGCCCAGTTCGGCGTCTTCTGCCGGCGTTGGGGGGTGCCGTTGATCGACGGCGGCACGGTGCGGCTGCCGCGCATCGTCGGCATGGGCCGGGCGCTCGACATGATCCTCACCGGCCGGCCGGTGGGTGCGGAGGAAGCGTTGCGCATCGGGCTGGCTGATCGTGTTGTCGACGACGGCCAGTGTCGCGCCGCCGCCGAAGCTTTGGCAGAGCAAATCGCCGGCTTCCCACCGCTGTGCATGCGTGCCGACCGGCTGTCGGCGTACGAACAAGCCGGCCTGCCGCTCGCCGACGCGATCCGCAACGAGTTCCGCCACGGCGTCGAGGTGATCCGCAGCGGCGAGACGCTCGCGGGGGCGCAGCGCTTCGCCGGTGGGGCGGGTCGGCACGGCCGTTTCGAGTAGGCCATCATACTTGCGGTATGCCCAACCGGCTTCGCATCCTTTGCGTCACCATGCTGGTCGTGTTGCTGGCAGTGGCGCCCGGCTGGGCGAAGACGGTGCGCGTCTTCGCCGTCGGCAGCAAGCTGGAGGTCCGCTACGCCGACACCTATCAGAACTTTCGCGACAAGATGTTCGCCCTGGTCGACGGGAACCATCCGCGTCGCGGTGAGTTGGTGCAGGTCGATGTCGATGATGTTGCCGGACACCTGCCGGCAGCCGACCCGGCGGCGCCTGACTTGGCGCTGGTCAACTTCCCTGAAGACGTGGGGTTGGTGGCGGCGCTGATCGGCTCGCGTGGGCGCCTGGCGCGCGTCGCCGCCGACCGCAACGGGGGCGCGCAAGCGGCGTTCTTCCTGCTCATCCGCAGCTACGATGCGCAGATCCGCTACTACACGAACCTCTACCCCGGCCAGCAACCAGTCCACTATCTGCTGCTGGCGGAGACCGACACGTTCTACCGTGCCGTCTACGAGACCTTCGCCGACGTCGCACGCACCTACGGCGTGTACCTCACCGCGACGTTCAATGCGGCGCCGGCACGGCGCGTCGACATGCAAAGCGATCCCGATCTGGTTGCCCTGCTACGTGACCCGGACGAGGCACAGACGCGTGACTATGCCTACATGGCGGTGTCGGGCGACGTGTTCAACACCACCTTCATCTTCGACCCGCAGGGCAACGTGCTTGTGCCGACGGCGGAAGGCGGAGTGCTGCGCAGCCCGGCGGAGACCGACGGGGTGCTGCGCGGCAGCTTGAACAAGGCCTATCTCACCGAGGATGAGCAGGGCACGCTGCCGCTGACCTTTGGCCGGGTGCAGGACCTCGACGTCGTTGACACGCCGGTCGGGCGGCTCGGCTCGGTCATCTCCAAGGATGCTTGGATGATCGACGTCAACGACCGCTACGAGGCCAAGGGCGCCAATCTGATCCTGCAACCCGAAGCCTTCAGCGAGTGGGCCTACGTCGCAACACCGTGGCAGCCGGATGGGTACAAAGCCGGTGGGTTCGCGCAGGTGCAGCGTAACCCGAGCTACGTGTACAACGTGGCGCCCAGCATGACCGGCAACCTCGCCGAGGTCACCTTCGACGGGCAATCCTCGATTGTCGGCAAGCGGCGCAAGGGGCCCGTTCCGCCGCTGACGAGCCAGACTGCCTGGATCGGACAGAACCCGGACAGCGGTTTTCGGAGCATCGCTCCGTGGATCGTTGCCGACCCCGGCATCGCGGACCCGACACTCCGTGTTGCCGAGCGGCGCATGCAGCTGGCGGATGCCGGCGCACACCTGTTGCCGGCCACCTCACCGACATGCGCGGAGGCGACCGCGTTTGGCGCCTGCCAGAACGGCTACCGTGAAGCGGTCATCCATGCCGACTTGCAGCTGCCGGACGGGCCGGACGTCGCCGTGCCCGCCGATCTGGGGCCGCGGCAGCCGACGGCGTTCGGACCGAACACACAGGTCTCTCTAGGCGATGCCGCCTCACATCAATGGGCGCGCGTCGCCGCCGCTGGCGGGTCGGTGTACGTGGTGTGGCAGGACAACCGTCATGGATACGAGAATGTCTTCCTTGCCGTCAGCCATGATCGCGGCGAGCACTTTACCCAACGACACATCAGCGACAACCTGCCGGGAAGCGTCGTCGAGCTCCGACCTGCCATTGCGCTGGCTCCTGATCGCCACGTCGTGGTGGTGTGGCAGGAGCTCTGTAGCGGCCGTGACGACGACTGTGGTCGCATCAAGTCGGCGCGCTTCGACCCTGACGGCGCCAAGATGGGCGCCGATGTCCGTGTCGACCAAGGCGCCGACGGGGTAGGGAAGTGGAACCCCGCAGTGGCGGTGACGCGAGCGGGTATCCCGTTGGTGACCTGGGTAGATGAACGTGACCAGGGCGCGGGTGACCTGCGGTTCGAGCACATCTACTTCGCGCGTGGACGCCGCAGCGATGCGAGCTTTCGGCGCAACGTTCGTGTCGACGCAGGGCCCCCGGTTACCGCGGCGGTATCATTGGACAACAAATGGGCACCGACCATCGCGGTGCGCGGGCCACGGATTTATGTGGCGTGGACCGACTTCCGCAACTACAACTGGGACATCTTCCTGGCCCACTCGCGTTCCGGCGCGCACTTCTCGCCCAACGTGCGCGTTGACGACTCCCCGGACTTCGAGCGGATTCACGACCACCCCACTATCGCCGTCGACGATCGCGGCTTCGTCCACGCGGCATGGGCCGATCGCCGCGATACCGCCGGCGATACGAACCTGTTCTATGCGCGCAGCATCGACGGCGGGCGCAGCTTCGCGCTCAACCGGCAGATCGACTCGTCGTTGGTGGGGTTCGACCCGGATCGCGATACGCCGAGCCATCAGTGGCATCCGCGTTTGGTCGTGAGTGGCACCGATGTCTTTGCCGCCTGGCAGGACAATCGGCTCGGCAACAACGACATCTTCTGCGTCCGCAGCCGCGATGCGGGCATCAGCTTCGAGCCGGACGAGCGGGTCGACGACAGCGGCGACGGTGCCAGCAACCAGTATCGCCCGGACCTCGCCGTGGACGACTTCGATCCGACCGGGCGAAGGCTCTATGTGGTCTGGGAGGATGACCGCAACGGAGTGGCGGACATCTTCCTGGCGCGGCGCCTGGTGCAGTAAGGTAAGCTCCCGGCGCTGTACTCAGGCGGCTTTGCGAGCCTTCTGCCGAGAGGTTCCCGCAAATCGACCACGCCAGGTGGCTTGCCACTGGCGGCCCGGTCCCTCGGGGACTTCGACCGATTCGGGGTGCTCAAGCTCGTAAATTCGTCGCAATAGCGCTTTGGGGTCGGTCCAACGGCCAAGCGTACGCAGAGAAGGATCCCTCGGTTCCCACGCCGCCACTGGCTTCCCGCTTATGTCGATGTGAACCTCTCGGAGCGCGTCTTTCTTCTTGGTCGCTTTCATCTCTCCATCCTCGGCACGTATTATGGACACTCTGAGTCTGCCATTCAAGGTACTCTCGCTTCCACGTTTGAAGTTCATGGAACTGACACTGAATTGACGATCCGCTTTCGACGCAGTACGGTTGCGCAGCCATTCGGACACCCACATGACTCAACGGTTCGCGGGAAAGGTTGCGGTGATCACCGGTGCGGCCTCCGGAATCGGCGCAGCCACGGCACGCCGGTTTGCACAGGAGGGTGCGCGGCTGCTGCTGAGCGATATCAACGATGCTCAGGGCAAGGCGCTCGCGGCGGAGCTCACCAACTCGGGCGCGATGGCGCATTTCCAGCACGCCGACGTGCGCGACCCGGTCCAAGTCGACGCTCTGATGCAAACCGCCGTCGACCGGTACGGCACCCTGCACATCGTCTTCAACAACGCCGGTATCGGCGCCTATGGCAAGGTGCCCGATCTGGACATCGACGTGTGGCGTCAGGTACTGGCCGTGGATCTGGACTCGGTGTTCTTCGGCTGCCGCGCTGCGATTCCGCGCCTGCGGGCTACCGGCGGGGGCGCCATCGTCAACACGGCGTCGATCTCTGGCCTATTCGGGGACTTCGGTCTCGCGGCCTACAACGCCGCCAAGGCCGGCGTGATGAACTTGACGCGGACAGTAGCCATCGACCATGCCCGCGAAGGCATTCGGGTGAACGCCGTCTGTCCTGGACCCATCGAGACCCCGCTCCTGACGCCGGTATTGGGGTTCCCGTCGGCCCCGGACGAATATGCGCGGACGATTCCGATGGGGCGCATTGGTCGTGCCGACGAAGTTGCCGCCGTGGTGGCCTTCCTGGCTTCCGACGATGCCTCGTACATCACCGGCGCGGCGATCGTCGTTGACGGAGGTGTGACAGCGGCCACCGGACAGCCGAGCTTCAGCCGGTTGTTCGGCGAATAGTCTGCAGCACCGGAGAGGAGGTTCGATGGCGAAGCGAACCCTGGATCATTCATCAGTGCGAATCGGCAACCTGGCGCGTTCGCGTGAATTCTACGAAGGCATTCTGGGCCTCACTCCGACGCCACGGCCCGACCTCGGGTTTCCTGGAATGTGGTACGGGCTCGGGGAAGGCCAGCTGCATCTGATTCAGCACGATGGGAAGTTTGGCGGTATCGATCCGACCGCGCCGCATTTTGCCATCCAGGTCGACGACCTCGACGCCATGCGCCGGCACCTCACCGCCGCCGGCATCGAGATGGTCGACTTCGGCGGTGCGCAGCTGTGGGTGCTCGACCCGGACGGCAACACGGTCGAGCTGTGCCGGCGCACCCGAGAGGCGTAGGGGCTGCGGCCAGCGTCGATTCGATGACCTGCTAACTGCCAAGATCGTTAGGTGCTAGATCGGCGCGTTCAGTTGGCAGCGGCAGCCGGTGCCAGCGCGGCGAACGCCTTGTCGACTTCCCACGCCGCCAAAGCGCCGGCGAGGACAACCGGGCCGTCCGCAACCCGCACGTAGACGCCGGTGGTCGCCGGGTTACGGTCGCCGATCTGCACGACCAGCGGCTGGGCCCGCCCGCGCAGTCGCAAGGTCAGCACCGTTCCGGGTGGCTGCAACCCGAACTCCTTCAAATTTCCGCCCTCCGCTGGGATATCCATCAGAATCCCGAGCGTCGTCAGGTTGTGCAGGAAGTCGTCGAGACGCGACGCGACGTCCGGACGACTCCAGGTGTCGCCTGCGCGCTGCGCGTCGCGAGCCTGCCCGTCGCGTTCTACACGCACGGCCTCCACGTCGGACGGCGAGAACTCGAGCAGTTGGCGCACCGGCGTGGTGGCTTGGCGCGGCGCGGCCGGGGCAAGCTCGGAGCCGGGAAAGTCTTCCAATGGGGTCTGGTCGAACCACACGTACGCCCCGACCGCCACGACGAGCAGGGCGAGAATGACGGTGCCGCGCCAGCCCATGCTTACATTCCAGCGCGCCGGCGGCGGCGCCAGGTGACCAGGATGCCGAGCAAGGCAAAGCCGGCCGGCTCGACGACGACGGCAATCCAGAAGATCACCCGCCCTTGGCGCGCCGTCAGCGATACCGGCGACAGCGAGCTACGCGGCAACCCTTTGCGGCGCATGGCGATCAGCTCCTCGTCCTCGGCGAGCACGCCGATCGAGCTCATGAAGAGGTCCTTGTTGCCGAGCAGATTGAGATAGAGGTTGGAGGCGAAGTCGGAGTCGCCGAACACGATCATGCGTCCCGTCTTCGCCGTCACACCGGCGCTCTCCTCGACAGCGGCGCCATCGCGCTTGTCCATCACCATGACGCCGACGGGCAGCGGCCCGGGCTTGTCCTTGTCGCGGTCGAACGCCACCTTGCCTTCGGGCACGACGCCGCCATCGATGTGCGCCCAGCTCTCCGGGCTGGTGAGCGCGATGAGCAGGACCTTCAGCTGACTGTCCGGCGTCTCAATCGGCGAGACGGTGCGCGCCAGGGCGAAGACCGCGGCCGTGTCCAGGTTCTTGCGGAACGTCGCCTCGTCGAAAATCGGCACGCGCGGCATGAAGCTGTCGGCGCCGTAGAAGCGGTTGCGCTCGTCGACGACCAGGTCGTCACCGGCGCGCACGTCGTAGCGCGCCAGAAACTGCACCACCGACGCCGGCGCATTCGGATCGACCATCAGCAAGACCCGCCCGCCGCCGTCGAGATAGTGCGCCAGTTGGTCGGCTTCCCCGGGCAGGAAGTCGCGTGACGCGCCAGGCAGCAGCACCACCGTGCACGCCGCCGGCACGCCCTCGGGCGGGATCACCGCGGCGGTGCGAATCTGGAAGTTTTCGCGTTCCAGGGCCTTGGCCACCTCGCTGTACCCAGTACGGTCCGAGGCGTCTTGCGGGCTGTGCTCGCCATGGCCGCTGATGAAGCACAACGTGCGGGTGTTCTGCCGCGTCAGCTTCAACAAGCCGTTGGTGATCTCCTCTTCGTCGATGCCGCCGAGCTCGCGGACGTCGCGGTCGGTCTCGATGACGCCGGTATTGAAGCTGCTGACGCCGTACTTCTTGGCGAGCGCCGGCGAGCGATCGAGATCCAACAGGCGATAGGTGATCTGCGGCGACGCGTCGTGGAACAGCTGCAGCACGTCCTCCGCATCGCGGCGCTGCCCGTGCTCCTGACTGTTGTAGAAGAACGTGATCCGGATCGGCACGCGCACACCGCGCGCCACCCGGCTGGCCTCGTCGGAGAGCACGAAGCTCTTCGTCGGCGTCAAGTCGAAGCGATGATTGTGGCGCTCCGCCAGCACCAGCAGCAGCGCGAACAACACGGTGCCCATGGCGATCTGCAGCGCCAGCAGGGTCGCGTGCCGTGCCGTATGGCCGATGACGCGATGCAATGGGGCGGGCATCTCAGCGCACCCCGCGCCACTTGCGCACACCCAGCGACAGCCACGTCAAGAACAGGAAGTAGCCGACGAACAGCAGGAAGAAGTAGACGTCGCGCGTGTCGATCACGCCACGCGGGAAGTTGTAGAAGTGGTCGAACAACGACAGCCGTAGGAGCACGTGCACGATGCGCTCGTCGGCCACCTCCTCGTTCCAGGTCAGGAACCAGAAGAACACCAGGATGCCGTACGTCGCCATGGCGCTCACCACCTGGTTCTCCGTCAACGACGAGATGAACACGCCGCAGGCAATGAACGCCGTCCCCAGCAGCAGTATGCCCAGATACGCCGCGCACAGCGGGCCGACGTCGAACTGATAGAAGCGATAGAAGATGAGCGGATTGAGCAGCGTCGGCGCCAGCATGACGAGGAAGAAGATCCAGCTCGCCAGGAACTTGCCGAGCACGATCTCGCCGTCGCGCACCGGGTAGGTCCACAGCAGCTCGATGGTGCCCAGCTTCTTCTCCTCGGCGAACAGCCGCATGGTCAGCAGCGGCAACACCAGCAAGGTGCACAGCCGCATGTCGAGGAACACGTACTGCCACAACCCCGTCGGCAGCACGTAGCCCCCGAAGAGGACGAAGAAGATCAGATCGCTGTAGAAGAAGTAACCGCTCAGCAACAGGAACACCGCCAGTAGGACGTAGGCGATGTATGACCCGAAGTAGGAGCGCAGCTCACGCCGACAGACGACGAGGAACTTCATGGTCTCCGCCAGGGGCAGGGGACTCGGGTGCGGTCACCATGCTGAGGAAGATGGCTTCGAGCGAGAGGGCGACCGGACGCAGCTCGCGCAACCCCCAGCCCGCGGCGGTTACCGCGGCCGCCAGCTCGGCCCGCAGGTCGAGGTCCTTCGCCGTGGTGATCGTCAGCGCCGTCGCGCCGTCGGGAGCCGGCGCTCCCAGCTCGACCTGCGCGACTCCAGCGATCCCGCGCAGTCGTTCGACGGCCGCATCGGTCGGCGCCACGACTTCCATGTAAATCTGCGAGGTACGCCGCAGTCGATGGTTGAGGTTGTGCGGCGTGTCGACCGCCAGGATGCGCCCCTGGTTGATGATGATCACCCGGTCGCAGGTGGCTTCGACTTCCGACAGAATGTGGGTGGAGAGAATGACCGTGCTCTCGCCGCGCAGGCTGCGGATGAGGCGGCGCATCTCGGCCACCTGTTCGGGATCGAGCCCCGCCGTCGGCTCATCGAGGATGAGCACGCGCGGCTCCCCGACCAGGGCCTGCGCAATGCCGACCCGTTGCCGATACCCCTTGGACAGGGTACCGATGAGCCGGTGCGCAACGTGCGTGACGCTGGCACAGGTCAAGACGCGGTCGATCTCGGAACGCCGTTGACGGGGATCGAGACCCTTCATCTCGGCCACGTAGCGCAGGTATTCGCGTACCGTCATGTCGAGGTAGAGCGACACGCGCTCCGGGAAGTAGCCGACGACACCGCGGGCGCGCAGCGATTCGGCCACCACGTCGTAGCCGGCGATCACCGCGCGCCCCTCGGTCGGCGGGAAGACGCCGCACAGGATCCGCATGGTCGTGCTCTTACCGGCGCCGTTGGGTCCGAGGAAGCCGACGATCTCGCCGCGTTCCACCGCGAATGACACGTCGGAGATCGCGGTGAACGCCCCGAAGCGCTTGGTGAGATGCTCGGCGTGAATCATCAATGCCGGCATCCTAGATGACCCGAGCGGCCGGCTCAATGAGGCGTCCATGCGTCGGCGAGGGCGACGGTATGGGTCGCCCGCGGGACCTAACCCCCTGGCCCCCTTCCCTACGAGGGGCTTTGCACACAAAGTCGGGAGCGATGCAGCGACCGCAGCGCCCAGGGCGTTGCCCTAGGCTATGGTCTGG
>Ga0335082_10005288_pt1 | contig 14116 bp, 10 predicted proteins | sample Lox_Sample_41_FD_206718 | JGI IMG/M metagenome (GOLD analysis project Ga0335082, IMG submission 206718) | Soil microbial communities from Loxahatchee National Wildlife Refuge, Florida, United States - Lox_Sample_4.1 | ecosystem: Environmental > Terrestrial > Soil > Wetlands | place: USA...
GGGACCCGATGAGCGGTGAACAGGCAGTACCTGAGACGAGGGGTGTGACGGCGGAGTTGCTCGCAACTGTTGACCTTGGCCCTGAGATCGAGGGTATGGCAGGACGCGAACTTCGGATGCGTGTATTCACCTTCGAGCCTGGAGCCGTCTTCGGGCCTATTCACGACCATAAGGACAGACCAGGCATCGTCTACATCCTGCAAGGAACCATCACCGACCACCGAGATGGAGTCGCTACGAACTACGGGCCGGGAGTGGGCTGGCCCGAGGACAGGAACACCATGCACTGGCTCGAGAACAGAGGAACGGTTCCGGCAGTGGAGGTCTCGGTCGATATCGTCCGCTCCTCCCAATAGCATCGGGCACCTACCTAACAGTCGCGCGTGGGCCTGTGGTGACGCCGCTGCGGCGTGAAAATTTCGGGTAGCTGACCCGCCGCGCCCACGGAGCCCGGCTGCGCCGGGCGCTGCCGCGCTCGTATCCGCGGGCCGTTGCCGGCTGATACTGGCTCGCTGGCGCGGGCGGCCTGGGAGGCTGTGGCCGCGGTCGTTCGCTGACGTCGCTGCTCCTTGGCGGGCCTGACCCCGTCTAACAGTCTGACGCCGGGAGCCACCTTCAGGGCCGCTGAATGGTGCCTCGAGCCCGCGGACCAGATTTACCGATGCCCCTGGCTCCCGCGAACGGCCGCGGCCGTAACCGCCCTTTCATCGTAGGAGCCGACGATGCAAGACGTGCAAGACGAGCCGCTGTTCGCCGAGCGGGTCGCTGGCCTGGACATCGCCAAGACCGAGGTCGAGGTCACCCTCCGGGTGCCCAGCGACACCACTGCCGGGCGCCGGCAGCAGGAGACCCGGACCTATGGCACCACCCGGCGCGAGCTGGATTCGCTGGCCGACTGGCTGCGCTGCTGGGCGGTTACCAGAGTCGGCATGGAGGCCACGGGCGACTACTGGAAACCGGTCTTCTTCCTGCTGGAATCCCGCGGGTTCGACTGCCAGCTCTACAACGCCGGGCAGGTCAAGGCGCTGCCTGGCCGGCCCAAGACCGACCGGGCCGACTCGATCTGGCTCGCCAAGATCACCGAGCGCGGCTCGGTCGCCTCCAGCTTCGTACCGCCCGAACCGGTCCGCCGGCTGCGCACGCATACCCGCTACCGCCGCCACCTCACCCAGGCCCGCACCGCCGAAAAGCAGCGGGTGGAAAAGCTGCTCGAGGACGGGCACCTGAAACTGTCCAGCGTGATCTCCGACATCCACGGCGTCTCCGGCCGGGCCATGCTGGAGGCGCTCGCCGCCGGGCAGCGCGACACCAAAGCCCTGGCGCAGCTGGCCCGCGGCCGCCTGCGCGGCAAGATCCGCCGCCTGGAAGAGGCGCTGGACTGCTCGTTCTTCACCGCCGAGCACGCCACCGTGCTGGCCATGATGCTGGCCGCCATCGACTGCCACACCGCCCAGATCGAGGCGCTCACCGCCAGGATCGAGACACTGATCGAGCCCTACCTGCGCCAGGTGGAACAACTCGACGAGATCGACGGCATCGGGGCCATCTGCGCCCAGGACATCATCGCCGAGATCGGCGCCGATATGACGGTGTTCCCCACCGCCTCCCACCTGGTCTCCTGGGCCCGCTGGTCACCCCAGGTCAAGCAGTCGGCCGGGAAACGCAAAGGCAGCAACGCGACCGGCCGCGGCAACCCCTACCTGGGTGCCGCCCTCGGCGAAGCCGTCATCTGCGCCGGCCGCACCCAGTCCTACCTCGGCGCGAAATACCGCCGGCTGGCCCGGCGGATGCCCAAGAAGAAAGCCCTGGTCGCGACCGGCAACTCCATGCTCACCATCGTCCACACCCTGCTGTCTGACCCCGCCGCCAGCTACCAAGACCTCGGCGCTGACTACCACGAGCAGCGCATGCACGCCCGCCGCCAGGCCCGCAACCACGTCCGCAGCCTGGAACGCCTCGGCTACCAGGTCACCATCCAGGCCCTCAATCCCGATACCGGCGAGCTCCTGACCCCAGCTGGCTAATTCACCATCAGCGCAACCCAAGTCCGCCGGCGCCGCGGCGCCGGCGGACGCTGCCGCCTGCCCGGCTGAGGTCTCATTTTCGGACCAGGAGCCACGCCGAAATGCCTCAGATCCGTTGGCAGACCAGCGCCCGCAGCCACCCAACGCCTCGCCACTCAAACTGAGGCACCCCAGGTCAGCAGCATGCCACTGCCTCAGATCCGATGGCACAGGACAGGCGGGCACGAGCAAGCCCTGCGGCAGACGGTGCTGGCCCTGTGTCCCGCGACACGTAAGTCGGCCCGTTGCCAATTAGCCCGGCCCGTCTGCTGGGTTTGTCACTAGAGTTGGCCCATTCCTGAGGCCCCTGCGACGGCTGGGCGGACAGTGGCTGGTGCTGCTAGGGCGGCGAAGGACGCCGCGAGTGAACGGTTCGTGCTGGAGTTTCAGGTCGTGGGCGGTGCCTGGCAGCGCGAGCCGCTGTCGTCATGCCATGCCACGAGGTTCGAGGAGGCGCTGCCAGCCCGGCCGTTCCGGTTCGAGAAGGGGCTGCGGAGCTTCGCGGGCTGGTGGTATTTCGCCACGGCGGGCGCCCATGTCGGGTTCGAGTCGTGGCTGGAGCGCGACCACCTGATGCTGATGGACTTCGACCCGGACGTGCGGGCGGTGTCGTCGCAGCCGTTCTGGCTGCGGTGGCGCGATGGTGGGGGCAGGTCCCGGCGGCATGCGCCGGACTTCTTCGCCCGTAAGGCTGACGGGACCGGGGTGGTTGTCGATGTCCGTCCAGATGACCGGGTCCCGGAACGGGATGCGGAGACGTTCGCGGTGACGGCGTCAGCGTGCGAGGCCGCCGGGTGGGAGTACCGGCGGGCCGGGGATCTTGACCCGGTGCTGGTGGCGAACGTGCGGTGGCTGTCGCGCTACCGGCACCAGCGCTGCCTGGTGCCGGAGGTCGCCGCGGTGCTGCTGGGGGCATTCGCCGGCGGGAGGTGCTTGTTCGAGGGGGCGGAGCTGGCCGGGGACCGGCTGCGGGTGCTGCCGGTGCTGTTCCACCTGATGTGGCGGCGGCAGCTGGCCGCAGACCTGGCGGTGCCGCTGGGCATGTCGACCGTCGTGCATGCGGGCGGGGCACGGTGAGCGGCGCACGCCGGCGCAGGGTCGGGGTCGGCGACCGGATCCTGGTCGAGGGCATGCCGAGCGTCGTCGTCAGCGTGACCGGGACCCGGGTCCGGATGGCTGACGAGGAGGGCAGGGTCTGCACGTTCACGGCGGCCGAGCTGGCCGCCGACCCGCGGTTTGAGATCCCGGCCGCAGCCTCGTCCAGGGGGCCGGGGGCGGAGATCGGCCTGGAGGGCCTGCCCGCCGCCGCGGTGGAGGAGGCGTCGTGGTGGGAGGCGCACATCGCCGAGGTCGTCTACGGGCTGCGGCCGGACGCGCCTGCGGGGGCGCGCCCAAGGCCGCAGTACGACCCGGAGCGCACCAGCTTGACCGAGCGGGAGAGGGCGAAGGCTGCCGAGCTGTCGGCGGCGGGCCGGCCGGTCCCGGCCAGCACGGTCAAGCACCGGCGGCAGCGGTGGGAGGCCCACGGGCTGTCCGGGCTGGTCGACCGCCGGGCTGCCCGGCGGATGCGGCCCGCAGGCCGCGCCAGCGATCGAGTCGTTGACGCGATGCGGCAGGCGATCGGGGAGGCCACGGGGGCTTCCTCCCGGACGGCTGGCTTTGTGATCTGGCGGGCGAGGGAGATCCTCGCCGAGTCGGGCTATGACGGCCCCGTGCCGTCGGAGCGGACCTTTTACCGGCTGTTCGGCACCCTTTCGCACGGCCGGCACACGACAGGGTCGGCGTCCACCCGGCGCTCGCTGGCCGGGCGGCCCGAGGGCATGTTCGGGTCGGTGCTGGCGGCGGCCCCGGGCGAGGTCGTGCAGATGGACTCCACCCCGCTGGACGTGCTCGTGCTGCTGGACGATGGCGTTCCCGGCCGGGTCGAGCTGACCGGCATGATCGACGTGGCAACCCGGGTGGTCCCCGCCGCGGTGCTCCGCCCGTCAACCCGGTCGGTCGACGCGAGCGTCCTGCTGGCACGCTCCCTGACACCAGAGCCCTTCCGGCCGGGGTGGCCGGAGGCGTTGAAGATGGCCCATTCGGTGCTTCCGTATGAGCGGCTGCTCGCGATCGACGAGCGGCTGGAGCAGGCCGCCGCCAGGCCGGTGATCGTCCCGGACACCATCGTCATCGACCACGGCAGCGTGTTCGTCTCGGCCGCGTTCCGGTCCGCATGCCGGCACCTGGGCATCTCGATCCAGCCCGCCCACCTGGGCAGCGGAGCGGAGAAGGGTCACATCGAGCGGTACTTCGAGTCGGTCGGGTCGCTGTTCTGCCAGTTCGCCTCCGGCTATGCCGGGCGCAGCCCGGACCGCCGGGGCCGTCACGTCGAGGACCAGCCGCTATGGTCGGTGGCCGAGCTGCAGGAGCTGCTCGATGAGTGGCTTATCGCGCTGTGGCTGAACCGCCCGCACGACGGGCTCCGCGACCCGGAGCATCCAGGGAGGGCGTTCACCCCGAACGAGAAGTACTCGGCCCTGGTGGAGGCTGCCGGGTATGTCCCGGTGGCCCTCGGCCCCGGCGACTATGTCGAGCTGCTGCCCGCTTCCTGGCGGGCGGTCAACGCCTACGGGATCAAGCTGGCCCGGCGCAGCTACGACGGCGAGGACCTGAACCCGCTGCGGCTGCAGCCCTCCGGCGTCCGGGAGAAGAAGAACCTGTGGGAGGTCCGCCACGACCCCTACGACATCTCCCGAGTCCACGTCCGCGGCCCGGACGGGTGGATCACCGTCTTCTGGAAGCACCTGGACCGGGCACCCGTGCCGTTCGGCGAGCTTGCCTGGGACCACGCCCGCCGCAGCCTCGGCCGCGAGGCCACCGAGGAGCAGATCGCCGACGCGGTCGCGGCACTGCTGCGACGCGCGAGCGCCGGCCCGGAAAACCAGCAGAAGCCGAAGATAAGCAAGCGCGACCGCCGGGTCGCCGCCCGCACCAGGGCAGCCGCCCCGCCCGGCGGGAAGCAGGACCAGCCTGAACACGGCGGCCCCCCGCAACCGGACGCGGCCGCAGGGCAGGCGGAACAGGACACGCCGCTGGCGAAGGTGATCCCGATGCCGATCTTCGACCCCTTCGCCGAGGCGGACAAGCGATGGTGACCCGCCCCGGGCCAGGCGGCGATCCAGGCGGCGAGCACGAGCACCTGCAGCTGACCACCCTGGCGGGCTGGCGTGGCTTCGTCGCCGAGATGCCCGCGGTGCCAGATCTGCTGCCCGAGCCGGTCTGGACGGGCCTGGAAGACGGCAAACGCGCCTGCTACGACGATGACCGCATCGACCACCACTCCCGGCTGCTGATAGTCCAGACCCCCACGATCCGCCAGGTCATCAACTCCGGCCGCCGCCTGGTCCAGCTGAACAAGAACGCCCACTACGGGCGGTGCGGCCTGATGGTGTCCGGTCCCGCCCGGACCGGGAAGACCACCGCGCTGACCCAGCTCGGCAAGACCATCGAGGTGATCCACCGGCGCCGCCACCCGCACTCGGCCGCCGACATCCCGGTCGTCTACATCACCGTCCCGCCCGCGGCCACCCCGAAGATGATCGCCATGGAGTTCGCCCGGTTCTTCGGCCTGCCGCTCTCACGCCGGGCCAACATCACCGACATCGCCGACGCGGTCTGCGGCGTGAGCCTGGACGCCCACGTCACCCTCGTCGCGGTCGACGAACTCCACAACCTGAACACCGCCACCCGCGCCGGCGCCGAGGCCTCCGACACCCTCAAGTACTTCTCGGAGCGGATTCCCGCCACGTTCGTCTACGCAGGCATCAGCCTGGAACGCAGCGGGCTGCTGTCAGGAACCCGCGGGGAACAGATCGCCGGACGGTTCGGCATGGCCCGCACCGGCCCATTCGGCCAGGACCCGCAGTGGACCGCGCTGATTGCCGCTTTGGAGCAAAGCCTGCGGCTGCACCGCCACCGGCCAGGCACGCTCACCGGCCTGAACCGCTACCTGCACCAGCGCACCCACGGGATGATCGGAAGCCTGCTCTGGCTGATCCGCAGCGCCGCCATCAACGCTGTCCTCGACGGCACCGAGAAGATCACCAAGAAGGCCCTGGACGCCGTCGACGCCGACATCACCGCCCAAACCCCGCGTCCGCCCGCCATGTGATCAAGCCGATGCTGCCCCCCGACCGAGTCCAGCAAATCTTCACCCTGCGCGCGGCCGGGCTGTCGGTGCGCGCCATCGCCAGACAACTCGGCCACAGCCCGCAAACCGTCCGCGGCTACCTGCACCGCCGCAAGACACCCGGGGTCAGAGCCGTCTCCCGGCCGGGCCTGTTCACCGACGTCTTCGCCGACTACTGCCGCCAGCGGTTCGCCGAGGACCCGCACCTGCGGCCCAGCAGCCTGTTCAGCGAGCTGACCGAGCTCAGCTTCCAGGGAAGCCGCTCCACCTTCTACCGCGGGCTGACCCGTCGGCTGGTGTTCCCACCCGGCCACCGGCAATCCCAGACACCGGAGCAAACTCCGCAAAGCCCGGCCGGGATCTCCCGCCTCCCCGCCCACGCGCCCCAGCACGCACCGGTCCTGCCGCGACCGGTCACCCCGATCACCGGGGAGGCGCTCATCTCCTACCTGACCCGGCTCGCCCACGCCAACTACCTCACCCTCACCGAGGTGGTCACGGCCCTGCCGCCCTGGTTCTCCACAAAGATCAGCAACCGCGACGATCGCGCCCAGCACCACATGCTCATCCCCGCAACCGCCGGCGCCTTGCGCGCGCTCGCCCACCTCACCGGCACGCCCGCCACCAGCCTCGCTCGCGCGCTACCCGCTTTCGGCGCTGCCGGGCCGCGCAGCCCCTTCCGGGCCACTACCGCCTGCCGCCGGTGCACCGCCCGCCGCGGCATCCGCCAGCCCGTCCCCGTTCACCTGCCCGCCCACCACAAGGTCTGCACCCGTCATGGCATCTGGCTCAGCGACACCGGCCAGCCCCAGCTCGACCTCGCCGCCTGCCCAGAGATCATCGCCGCCCAGCACCGGGCCAACCGGCTCCTGCGCAGCTGCACCCCCCAGCAACTGATGCTCGCCTACCAGGCCGCGGCCAAAGCAGTCTCTCCGTGGCCAGCCTCACCAGCAGCCATCCCGCTCCACTGGAGACACCGGCTCCTTACGCTGCAGACCGCCAACCACCGCTACGGCACCCCGGCCGGCCACGACGCCTACACGCACGCAGCGATCTACCCCGACGCCATCGCCCTCGCCGCAGCCAGGCTCAACCCTCCCCACCCCGCCGGGCCGGAATAACTGGCAAGACCCCCACCCGGCCCACGGCGGGCCAACTTCGATGGCACGACCCGATCACTCTCTTGCCACTTAAAGAGGCCCGCGCAGGTCAGGGCACCAGACCGGGCCGACTTACCTGTCACGGGACACCCTGACCGCGGGCTCATCGCTGGATGAGCACGAAAGTCCGGGGGAGGCCACCGTCCAGGTTCTGCGGGGACGGATCCGGCTGACGGCCGGGAGAGGTGGCCTGGGAAGGCCGGCGGGGTGATCTCCTGGTCGTGCAGGACGTGCGGCATGCACTGCAAGCGCTCGAGGACTCGGCGGTGCTGGCTAACAGTCAGCCAGCCCAGGCTTGTCACCCCTAACTCGAGACCACGCTGGAATGATGCCTCACAGTGAGTGATGGAGACTGTCCTGGGAGAACGCGCGCCGACCCGCCTTATTGGAGGATCGGTGCAGGAGCTGCGGTTGTGGCCGTAGTGTCCAGAGGGTCCGATGGGCTGGCTCTCGATCCGCCTGCCGGCTGGTTGCAGCCTGGCTTATTAACGACGTGCCAGCCTGTCGGTTCCTTGCCGTGGCGTGGCTCAAAAGAGGCGCGCAGCCAGTCAGGTCCTGAAATAAGGCATGCCCGCCACGGTCACCTGCGTCCAGGAAAGGGCTGGTCATGGCGGCAGTAATGATCGGGGTTGATCCGCATAAGGGCTCACACACGGCGGTGGCGATCAGCCCCGCCGAGGAGCCGCTGGGTGAGCTGCGGGTGCGGGCCTGCGCTGCTCAGGCGCAGCGGCTGCTGGCGTGGGCGGCGGCGTGGCCGCAGCGGACCTGGGCGATCGAGGGTGCCCGGGGCCTGGGTCACCTGCTGGCCCAGCAGCTGCTGGCGGCCGGTGAGCAGGTGGTGGATGTCCAGCCCAAGCTAGGGGCGCGGGTGCGGCTGCTGGCCACCGGCGCGGTGAACAAGAACGACCCCAACGACGCCCGCTCTGTGGCCATCGCGGCGCTGCGCTCACCGGCGCAGCGCCAGGTGCAGCCTGATGATCACGCGGCAGTGCTGAAGGTGTGGGCTAAGCGCCACCGCGACCTCGGCCGGACGCGGACCCAGGTGGTGTGCCGGCTGCACGCCGTGTTGTGCGAGCTGGTTCCTGGTGGCGTCTCCAAAGCGATCACAGCAGGCCAGGCTGCTCGTCTCCTGGAATCGATCACGCCAGCGGGGGCGGTGGAGGCTGCCCGCTGTGAGCTCGCCGCCGCGTTCCTCGATGACCTGCGCCGCATCGATGCCCAGCTGCGCGAGGCCAAGAAGAAGCTGGATGCGGCGGTACGGGCCTCGGGCACTAGCGTGACCGGGATCTTCGGCGTCGGCCCGGTCGTCGCGGCCACCGTGATCGGCGCCGTCCGCAACGTCTCCCGCTTTCCGGACCGGGACCACTTCGCCGCCTACAACGGCACTGCACCGATCGAGGTGTCCTCCGGCCCCCGCAAGATCTACCGGCTGTCCCGGCGCGGCAACCGCCGCCTCAACCACGTGATCCACATGGCCGCGGTCACCCAGATCCGCTACCGCCATAGCGAGGGCCGCGCCTACTACGAGCGCAAGCTGGCCGAAGGCAAGACCCCCAAAGAGGCGCTCCGCGCCCTCAAGCGCCGCATCAGCGACGCCATCTTCGCCCGTCTGCAAGCCGACGCCCGCCAAGCCGCAACAGGCCCGCGCTGAGAGGCCCGGGAGGGCACGCGGGGAACGACTCCATCGCCAGCGCGGCCAGCTCACACCCCAGATGCCGGCTCTTCGGCTAAGCCACTCCCGGACCCGCTATCACCCTACGACCCCGTCCACCAGCCTGGCAGCCGAAGACCTACCTCCCAGTCACAAGAACTCCGCAGAACCCTTGACACAAAGAGGCATCGTTATGGCGCAGTTTCCCGCCGTCCAGCGTGGCTGACCATAGCGCTCATATCCGGGGAGATCTGCGCGCCTACCCCGCCTGGCTAGGGGCAGCAGCCCAAGCACACCGGCCCGGCCACGGTCTTGGTCCCTTTAGCGATTCCGGCATGGCTGGCCGTTCCGCCATCACCTGCCGTGCGGGAGGATAGGGACATGACCGGCCCGGCGAATGATCCCCAGACCGTCCGCCCCCAGGTCGTGTCGCTGCTGCTCGACACCGCTCATGCGGCCGGTGATATCGGTGACGGCCCGGCCTGCCATGCCGACGGGCGCCTGCTTGATCCCGGCGAGCTGGCGCTTATCCACAGCCGGACCTCCGCTGAGGAACGCGCTGTCGCGGCGCTGATCGACGCTGGCTGGCAGCGGTGGCATCTGCGTTCGGAGGCCCTCGCCAAGATCAATGCCATCATTGGCGAGGCACCCCCGCTCGCCCGAGCCAACTTCGACGCCACCTTGTGGGCGTGTGCGGTCCCCGGCGACCTGGCCGCAATGACGCCCCGGGAATACGCCAAATGGCTTGATACCCGCGCCCCGCTCACAGCCCGGGCGGCCCGCGTGGCGATCCTGCCGGACCTGCCGCCGCCGTTACGTGAGGAAGCCGAGCGGCTTCTGCCGGTCCTTGATCCCACCGGCGCATGACTGCGCTGTCCCGCCTGTGATGGACGGCACCCGCGAACATCCACGGTGAGATCGAGAACCTGACGGTCAATGGCATCGGCATCGCCCCCTGGTCAACGCCGGGCTCAGCAGGCGGTGTCTCGGCCGGGCCACGATGCGCCGGCCGACCTAAGTCAAGAGCGGCGCAGGGCAGGCACGACCGGGCACACAATTTGGCAGCTCAGACGCCATAACGGTCTGTTTCGTTCAGTTTCCCAAGCTGATAGCGCGGGTTCGATTCCCTTCACCCGCTCCACACGCTGAGTTCCCAGCTCAAATGGCCTACTGGCCATGATTGCTAATTCCCGGTTGTGGCTCCTTGGGACGCCCCGCATGCGCGCTGCGTGCACCCGATTTCCCGCTCGCGGCGGGCCGCGTCTGGTCCGGTCTTCGTACGGGTCAGTTCTGGGTGCCGACGCTTGCGGGAGGCACTTGCGCGTGCAGGCGCCGCCACCGACGGCGCGCAAGGGCAGGGCGGACCAAAATGCCTGCGCCGACCCACCCGATGAGCCACGAGAGAGAGGGGAGGTGGCGCAGGACCGCTGCGACGATGGCGAAGGCGATGAGACCAGCAAGTACCCAGCTTGCCCAGTCAAGGAGCAGGTACTGCCAGAGGGGTCGTCGGCTCATCCACGGCCACTCCTCACCAAGCAGCAGCCACCGCCAGACCGATCGTCGGCTCATCCCGCTCACTCCCCTCTCGTGCATGATCCGCCGGCTCGACCAGACCAACCATTCGTCCTCCCGCCGAAGGCGGTCTGCCCTGTCATGGGCCATCTTGAATGAGTCATCCGCACCGGCTGCTGATACACGATCCCCTCGCACAGCTGACCCTCACCATCACAATAGATCGTGCCCACTGAGTACCCGACCGGACGAACAACCGCAGGTAGCCACGGTCACTAGCTAGCCGGCTTCCGCGAGGCGTGGGACATCCCCGGCCGGCTCTGGGCCAGACCGCGGAAGGCGCCGCCGCCTGCAACCTGAGCTGCTGTACGAGCCGACCGGCGAGTGGCCGTTCATCGAAACGCTGCGCCACCTGGTGTTCGCCACCGGCTCCTGGATCCGGCGGGTGATAGCCGGCGATCTGTCGCCTTGGGACCCGCTGCACCTGCCGTGGGAGGAGATGCCTGACTCCACGTCGGTTGCTGGCCGCAGAGGGCGGTCGACACTCCGGCTGCAAATGAAGCGAATACCCGTTCTGCGCGGCGGTCGACACTCCGGCTGCAAATGAAGCGAATACCCGTTCTGCGCGGCGGCGGCCTCTCCGCCGCTGGCTGACGCTGGGGCGCAGATCGAGCGATCGGCCCCGGGCCGGGCGGGCTATCGGGGCTGGGGGCTACCGGCGCCCGGGGCAGGAGGCGTCGACGAGTGCGCGGGCGGCGGCTTTGGCGGCTGTGGGTGTGGCCGGGTCGGCGTCGAGGACGCCGGCGGCGAGGCCGCCGTCGAGGAGCAGGGTGAGCTGGCGGGCGAGCTGGCTGGGGTCGGTGGCGTGGGCGCGGCGGGCCAGGTCGCTGAGCCAGGCGCGGACGAGGTGTTTGTGTTCGACGGTCCGGGCGTGCACGGCGGTGCCCGGCTCGTTTTCCGCGGCGGTGTTGATGAATGCGCAGCCGTGGTAGCCGTCGCGGCGGCAGGCGGAGGCGAGCGCGTCGAAGGTGCCGACGAGCTGGTCGCGGGGGTCGTCGCCGGCGGCGCGCGCGGCGGCGCGCAGCTGGGCGAACCAGATCTGATCGACCTGGTCCAGGTAGGCCAGCACCAGGTCGTCCTTGCGCGGGAAGTGCTTGTACAGCGTCGCCTTGGCCACCCCGGACTCGGCGATCACGGTATCGACGCCGACGCCGCGCGGGCCGTGGGCGTAGAACAGCCGGAACGCGGTGCCGAGGATGCGCTCGCGGGCAGGCTGGCGGGCTTCTGGCTGGGTCATCCGGTTCACCTCCCGTTCCGTCAAGGTTACAGACTGGTCTGTCTATCGACAATCAGGCTCGCCTGCTGGCTCAGGGAGACTCGGCGCTGATCAATCCCATGATTGAGGGGTAGTGATAGACAGACCTGTCTGTTAGCTTAGCCCTTGCAGCTGTAATACCTCGCCGAAGGCCGAGCAAGGAGCACCATCATGAAGATCGCAGTTCTGGGTACCGGGATCGTCGGGCAGTGCGTGGCGGCCCGCCTCGCCGAGCTGGGCCACGAGGTGACCACCGGCACCCGCGACGTGGCCGCGACGATGGCCCGCACAGCGCCGGATGCCATGGGCAACCCGCCGTACCGGGCCTGGGCCGCCGCCCACCCCCAGGTGCGCCTGGCCACCTTCGCTGGCGCGGCCGCCGGTGCCGAGCTGCTGGTCAACGCCACCTCGGGCGGTGTGTCGATGGCGGCGCTGGCCGCCGCCGGGACCGGGAACCTGGCGGGCAAGGTGCTCATCGACATCGCCAACCCGCTGGATTTCTCCCGCGGCTTCCCGCCCAGCCTGTTCGTCAAGGACACCGACAGCCTCGGCGAGCAGATCCAGGCGGCGCACCCGGAGCTGAAGGTCGTCAAGGCGCTCAACACGCTGACCGCGGCGCTGATGGCCCACCCGGCGCAGCTCGCCGGCGGCCAGCACAGCGTGTTCGTCGCCGGCAACGACCTCGATGCGAAGAAGACCGTGACCGGCCTGCTGGAGTCGTTCGGGCACACCGACGTCATCGACCTGGGCGACATCAGCGCGGCCCGCGGCACCGAGATGGTGATGCCGCTGTGGCTGCGCCTGATGGGCGCGCTGAACACCCCGATGTTCAACTTCAAAGTCGTCCGCTGACCACGCCGGTCCCGAGGACCGATCCCACCCCATGATCTCCGGGGAGCCTGTGATGCCTGACCGCACCAAGCTCATGGCCGGCAAGACCGTCCTGGTGACCGGCGGCACCGGCGGCATCGGCCGCGCCACCGCCGAGGGCCTCGCCCGGCTCGGCGCCCGCGTGGCCGTCACCGGCCGCGACCTCGCCCGGGCCCAGGCCGCCGCCGCCCAGATCACCGCGGCAACCGCCAATCCAGCGGTCGACGCGTTCGCCGCTGACCTATCCGCACAGGCCGGGGTGCGCCGCCTCGCCCGCGACGTGCTCGGCGCATACCCGCGGCTGGATGTGCTGGTCAACAACGTGGGCGGATTCTGGGCCAGGCGGCACCTGACCGCCGACGGGCTGGAATACACCCTCGCGCTCAACCACCTCGCGCCGTTCCTGCTCACCAACCTGCTGCTGGACCGGCTCACCGCTTCCGCCCCCGCCCGCATCGTCACCGTCTCCTCCGGCGCACAGGCGCTCGGGAAGATCAACTTCGGCGATCTGCAGGGCGAACGGGCCTACTCCGGGCAGCGTGCCTACAACCAGTCCAAACTGGCCAACGTCATGTTCACCTACGAGCTCGCCCGCCGCCTGGCGGGCACCGGCGTCACCGCCACCGTGCTGCACCCCGGCGTGACCCGCACCGCGTTCGGCACAGAGGACCCGACCGCCATGATGCGGGCGATGACGCTTCTCGCCCGCCCGTTCATGAAGACGCCCCAGCAGGGCGCCGCCACCGTGATCTACCTGGCCTCCTCACCCGAGGCCGAGGGCGTCACCGGCCGCTACTTCGCCAACCGCCGGCCGAAAAAGTCCAGCAAGTCCTCCTACGACACCGCCGCAGCGGCCCGGCTCTGGCAGCTCAGCGCCCGCCTGGCCGACCTGCCCGCCACAGTCTGACACCTGCCACGGCCCGGGGAACCACCATCACAGAAAGGGCGAGCGCCATGAGGCTCGGCGTACACCTGGTCAACTTCAGCATGCCCGGCGGCACCGCGGCAATCGGCCCGGCCCTGGCCGCCGCCGGGCACGCAGCCGAGGAGGCGGGTGTCTACAACCTGTCGCTGATGGACCACTACCTGCAGCTGGAGATGGCCGGTGGCGCCGGGCAGCCGATGCTGGAGGGCTACACCACCCTCGGATTCCTCGCCGCCCACACCCGCACCGTCGAGCTGCAGCTGCTGGTCACCGGAGTCACCTACCGCCACCCGGGCCTGCTCGCGAAGATCGTGACCACCCTCGACGTGCTGTCCGGCGGGCGGGCAGCGCTCGGCCTCGGCGCCGCCTGGTACGCCCGCGAGCACGCCGCCCTCGGCGTGCCCTTCCCGCCGCTGGCGCAACGGTTCGAGCAGCTGGAGGAGACACTG
>Ga0335082_10005289_pt1 | contig 14116 bp, 14 predicted proteins | sample Lox_Sample_41_FD_206718 | JGI IMG/M metagenome (GOLD analysis project Ga0335082, IMG submission 206718) | Soil microbial communities from Loxahatchee National Wildlife Refuge, Florida, United States - Lox_Sample_4.1 | ecosystem: Environmental > Terrestrial > Soil > Wetlands | place: USA...
ACCGGGATCTTCGGAGAGGTCCGCTACAAAAACTCCTTCCGCCCGAATCTTGCGCATCGGATGGAGGATCTCGTTCACGGAGACGGCGGCATCCATGGCCTGCGGGAGGAATGCGTGGATCTCCCAGCCCTCCGCAGCCGCGTGCGGTCCGAGGACTCCAAACGGGTCGCCATGGCGTCCACTCACGATGGCATCCAGGTCGGGGGCGGTCATGCAAAGCTATTATGGCAGACAGGGTTTGGAGGACTACAGCGAGATTGAAGAAGGCCGAGTTACATCTGCATTTGGAAGGATCGATCGAAGCGGAGACGTTGCTGGAGATCGAGCCGTCGCTCGAACGCGCGGAGATTAAAGCGAATCTATCCGGCAGGACATTCGCCGAATTCCTGCAGGGCTACATCTGGATTACGCAGCGGTTGCAGACGCCTGAGCACTACGCGCTCGCGACTCGGCATCTGCTTGAGCGGCTGGCGGCGCAGGACGTGACGTACGCCGAGATCACGCTATCGGCTGGCGTCGTGATATGGAAAGGGCAGGATCTGGCCGCGGTTTATGACGCGATTTGGAAAGAATCGCAGCGGTCGAGCGTGAAGACGTACTGGATCGTGGACGCAGTGCGCCACTTCGGTGTGGAACCTGCGATGAAGGTCGCGGAGTTCGCCGTTTCGCGGCGCGAGCAGGGGGCCATTGCGTTCGGCATCGGCGGGGATGAGGCACGGGGCCCGGCAGAATGGTTTCGCGATGTGTTCGCTTATGCGCGGGATGGTGGTTTGCGGCTAACCTGTCATGCGGGCGAGACCGTTGGGGCGGAATCGATTTGGGCGGCGCTCGAAATCGGTGCGGAACGGATCGGACATGGCGTCTCGGCTGTCCAGGATCCAACGCTTCTGGCCAGGCTTCGGGAATCCAACATCCCTGTCGAGGTGTGTATCTCGAGCAACATCAGGACGGGGGTGGTCGTGTCCGTTGAGGAACACCCGGTTCGGAAACTTTACGACGCCGGAGTGCCGATCGTCTTGAATACCGACGACCCGTCGTTCTTCCACACGAGCCTGACGCGCGAGTACGAGATTGCCGAGCGAGTGTTCGGGTTGCCGGTGGAGGAACTGGCTGCCAATAGTTTTAAGTACGCGTTTGGAGCGTGAGGGCTTCCTAAACATCGTCCGCTCAATTGCCGATGCAAAGAGGGGAGATCCTTTTTGCAGAACGCATTCCAAAGGGTGCGAGGCAGCTTCCGGCGGCTGGCGCGGAAGAGGGCTTGGGCTTGCTTGGCCGTTGCATTGTTTCCGCTGGTAGTGCGATTGGCGCTGCTGCACTGGATGCCGCCTCCGAATCCGGCGATTCATGACGAATTCAGCTACTTGCTAGGGGCCGACACCTTCGCGTCGGGGCGGCTGACGAATCCGGCGCATCCTTATTGGATCCACTTCGAGTCTTTTCACATCATCCAGCAGCCGACCTACGCGTCGAAATATCCGCCCCTGCAGGGGCTGGTGCTGGCGTTGGGCCAGATTCTCGGCCATCCATGGATCGGCGTCTGGTTGAGCATCGGCGCGATGTGCGCGGCGATCTGCTGGATGCTGCAAGGTTGGCTCCCGCCCGTTGCGGCTTTAACGGGCGCGTTGCTCGCCGTGATGCGTCTGGGCGTGACTGATTACTGGATGAATTCATATTGGGGCGGAGCGATCCCCGCCGCTGGAGGCGCGCTGGTGCTTGGAGCGCTTCCTCGATTGATGCGCCGGTTTCGCGTGCGCGAGGCGTTGATCTTTGCCGTCGGTTTGGGGATTCTTGCGAACAGCCGGCCATTTGAGGGCGCGATTCTGAGTGGAACAGCCTGCGTGATTCTCGCGGCCTCGTGTCTCAAGCGCGTGAGCTTCGCCGCGATCGGCAGAGCCTTGATCCCGGCTGGAGTAGTTCTTGCCATGACCCTGGGCGCGATGGCCTACTACAACTATCGCGTCACCGGCAGCCCAACGCGTCTGCCTTATCAGGTTCACGAGGCGCAGTACAACATGAGCCCAGTGTTTCTTTGGCAAAAACCGAAGCCCGAGCCGGTTTATCACCATGCCGTCATGCGGGAGTTTTGGGCGGTATGGGACATGCAAATGGATTCCGTCATCCGGCAACATCCCATCAGCGGCTACATCGCGAAGATCGCTTTCAATTACCAGTTCTATCTCGGGCACTGGCTGCTTGCTGCGCCTCTGTTGGGTTTGCCGTTTGTCTGGAAGAACCGGCGGGTGCGGCTCGCGGTGCTGTTGTTTGCTGTCTTTATGGCAGGCATGACCGTGGAGAAGACAGTTTGGCCTCACTACCTTGCACCTGCTACTGCATTGATCTTCTTATTGCTGATGTATGGCTTCTTTGGCTTCCGATTCTGGCGGTCGAACGGCAAGCCGATCGGAACAGCTCTGTCCAGGCCAGTGGGCATCATCTTCGCGCTGCAGTTCGTTATCTATATCGTCTTCGCGTGCCTGCACCTTAGCCAGACAAGCACGTTCGCGGATCAGCGGAAGGCCATCGCCTCCAGACTTGAGGCCGAGCCTGGAGGACAGCTAGTGCTGGTGCGGTACGGACCCAAGCATTCGTTCCACGAAGAGTGGGTTTACAACCGCGCTGACATTGACCGCGCCAAAGTGGTCTGGGCGCGCGAGATGAGCTCAAAGGAAGACGCGCCGCTCCTCGCCTATTTTCGGGACCGCAAGGTCTGGTTGCTGGAAGCGGATGCCGATCCGCCGCGACTCACGAGATATCCGACAGAATTATTGGCCGCTGATAAACCCGGACACTACTAGACTCGTCCGCCGCCTTCGGTCAGCTTGACACGCACATTCAGCGTGCGACCGTTGCGGAAGATCGTCAGCTCCAGCGAATCGCCTGCATACTTGCGGACTAGCGCTCGGCTGATGGCGTCTTCGCGATCGATCGGATGACCGTCGATAGACATGATCAAATCGCCGCCAACCAACAGTTGCGCGTTGCCGATTTGCACCGTCTGATTCCCACCGCGAAGTCCCGCGGCCGCGGCAGCGGATCCTGGCTCGACCTCCTGGATTAACAGTCCGCCTTGAGTCGGCAGGTTCAATGCATCGGCGTAATCACCGGCCACGGGCACGACCGAGACACCCAACCTGGGGCGTTTCCGCCCGGCCTGCACATCATCGAGCATGGTCTTGGCGCGATTGATCGGCATGGCGAAGCCGATCCCGATGTTACCGCCATTCGGTCCGAGAATCGCTGTGTTGATGCCGATCACGTCGCCGGCAGAATTGAGCAGTGGGCCGCCGCTGTTGCCCATGTTGATCGCCGCGTCGGTTTGTACCAGGCCTTCGAGTAGCTGGTTGGTTTCACCGCGGATGGATCGACCGAGAGAGCTGACCACACCGGTAGTTAACGTTCCATCCAGGCCGAAAGGATTCCCGATGGCGAGGACCTTTTGACCGACTTGCAGGCCTTCCGAGTCGCCGAGTCGCAGCCAGGGGAGCTTCTTGCGCGGCGTGATTTGCAATAGTGCCAAGTCGTTCTGTTCGTCACGGCTCAAAAGCGTCGCCTTGTACTTGGACTGATCAGCAAGCGTCACTTCGAGCTGCCGTTCGTTGGCGACAACGTGGCTGTTGGTCAGGATCTTCCCGTCGGCACTGATCAGGAATCCAGAACCCTGATCTTTCGAAGGATAGATTTCTAGAAAAATAGTCCGGTGATACACGGTGCTGGTCACGTTCAGCGTTGCCAGGTGCGCCGTCTTGTAAATATCAATATTGTTCAACTCATCACTGCTCAGTCCCGCGCTGCGAGCCACGTCGGGACCGGACCAATAGCGACTGGCCTGAGAGATCGGTCCAATCAATTGGCGCTGCCCCCAATTTGTTTTCGAGGTAATGAACAAAAAACCGCCAACCAACATCAAGGTGATGAACAGAACACGTAATTTCATGCTGATAAACTCCGTAGCGAGTTGTACACTGCGCGCACCTGCTCGATCGTATTCTCCTTCGTGCCGGACGTGTCGATCACATAATTAGCGACGCGCAGTTTTTCATCCAGCGGCAACTGGCGGCTGAAGCGAGCCTGCGCCTCTTCTCTTGTATACTTACCGCGCTTCATGGCTCGTTCCATTTGTTGTTCCTGTGTGCAAACAACCAGGATGAGACGATCGAACTTCTTATAACTACCAGTTTCGACCAGAATTGCGGCCTCGACAACCACGATGGCGCCGGGGTCGGCCTTACGGATCTCGGTGATCATGCCTTCCTGGCGCGCGGTCACCGCCGGGTGCACAAAACTACTGAGCATTTCCAGTTCTTCCGGTTTGCCGAATACTCGCTCGCCCAGCTTGTGGCGGTCGATGTAGCCGTTCTGGTCCAGGATTTCATGGCCAAATGCCCGGACCGCGGCATCATATGCTTCCGCCCCCGGCAGCAGCACCTGGTGGCCCAGTTCGTCGGCTTCGATAAGGTGGCAGCCCAGGTCTCGAAACGCGTGTCCCACGAAGGTCTTGCCGCTGGCCAGGCCCCCGGTCAGGCCTACGAGCAGCATAGGTGTTGCTCGGCCGCTTGTACTGTGTTGGACATGAGCATGGCGATAGTCAGCGGTCCAACGCCGCCGGGCACAGGCGTATATGCGCTCGAAAGCTCCTTCATCGCTTCCGGATCGACGTCGCCGACGAGACCCTTGCCATCGGGTCCGCGATTCTGACCTACGTCGATCACCGTCGCACCGGGCTTGATGAAGTCGCGAGTGAGCAAGGCAGGCTTGCCGATGGCGCCGACGAGGATATCCGCGCGCCGGCACTCGCCAGGTAGATTTGCTGTTTTCGAATGACAGATGGTCACGGTGGCGTGCTGGTGCAGCAGCAGCAGGGCCATCGGTTTGCCGACGATGTCGCTGCGTCCGACGACTACCGCGTTTTTTCCAGCGATGGGAATCTCGTAGCGACGGAGCAGTTCCAAAATCCCGGCCGGAGTGCAAGCTCGTGGAGCGGGAATGTCCGCCACAAGACACCCAACGTTCAGCGGGTGAAACCCGTCGACGTCTTTATCCGGGCTGACGCCTAGCAGAATACTGCGTTTATCGATTTGCTTCGGCAGCGGCGCTTGCACTAGAATACCGTCGATTTCGTTGCGTTGATTCAAGCCCTCGATAATGCCCAGCAGGTCTTCGGTGCTGATGGTCTCCGGTGGCGTGACCTTCTCGCTATATATTCCCAGATCGCCGCAGGTCTTGATCTTGCTGCGCACGTAGATCTCAGAAGCCGGATCGTGGCCCACTAGAATCACGGCCAAACCTGGTGGCCGGTGAGCAGCTTTCATCCGCTCGATGCGCGGCTTGAGCTCGGCGAGAATCTGATCCCGCACCCACTTTCCGTCCAGAATCTTGGCACTCATTCATTCGTGAGGATAGCAGAGCATGTGAGCGCAACCGTGCAGATTTTGCCGGGCATATAATTGCGTTGATGAAACTGCCTTTCGCCGTGTTGCTCTTGGTCAGTTCCCTGCTCCACGCGCAGGACTGGCGTCCACTGTTCAACGGCAAGAACCTCGACGGTTGGGAAGTTCGTGGAGATAGCATCTGGACGGTTCGCAAAGACGGCACGCTGCTCGGAATCCGGCCGCACCCGACCGGCAATCCCTTCCCAGGATGGCCGGTTACGCGGGAGCAATATCGCGATTGGGCCAGCCCCCAGTCCTGGCTGTACACTTTCGCCGAATTCGATCAATTCGATTTGCACGTCGAGTATTGGATTCCACCTGGGGGCAACAGTGGTGTCTCCATACGAGATACTTCGCGCGGGCGCTGGGCCTTATACGGACCCGAGCACGACTCAAACCGCACTCCTTCGCACATCGGTTACGAAATTCAGATTCTCGATGGCGATGCCAAGTATCCTTCCGGCAGCATCTATTTGTTCGTCGCCGCGAAGACTGGATTCGAACACAAAGACGACTGGAACAGCATGGACATTGAGTCTCGACACGACATGATTCGCGTGAAATTGAACGATCAGCTCGTGGCCGAGGGACCCGGGGAGGAGAAGCGGTCCAAAACCGGACCAATAGGCCTCCAGCTACACGATCGCTTCAGTTGGGCGATGTTCCGCAACATTAGGATCCGTGAGCGGTGAAAACATTCAACGCGCGCGGAATCGCCGGGACAGTCTACTAGAGCCTTCTTAGGCTGGTGAACTAACACTTATGGACTAGGTTCATTTGTATTAGTGCACTTGAACTAGCCCATCCTGACGATTGTAGGACTTCCTTAGCGGTAGTACTTTCGATACCGGGCGCCCCATTCGCAGCCGGAAAGAATCTGCGCCATAGCTACAACGACAGTCGGGGAGCAAAGCCCAAGCCAGGCTCTTATGACGAAGATCACGCACAACGATCACGAGAAGAAATCATGAATTTGGTCCTGAAGACGTCGCTAATCGGCATGGCCCCGCTACTGATGCACGCAGGTCTGATCACGGGGAACCTGCTCACAAACCCCGGAGCTGAGGACGGGAATCTTACTGGATGGACCGCCGGCGGAGGCACTGGCGCCGACGTCGACAACGGCTCATTCGACCCCGGGATCAATCCCTTCGATGGCAGTTTCGATTTCTATGGTGGCGTTGGCAACGGTTTCGCGCTAGGCACTCTTTCGCAGACCACCTCCATCGTTACCGGAGCCGTAACCACTGCGTTGATCGACACGGGAACCCTTTCCGCGGATATTTCGTTCTGGGTGCAGAGCTTGGATCAGGATGTTCCGAGCGATGAGGCTTTCGTTCAGTTGACGTTTCTGAGTGACTCCAATGGCGTGGTCGGCACGGTTGCCACGCCCGCGTTCTACTCGATCGGAGTTTGGACCAACTTCAACAATGATTACGCCATCCCAGTTGGCACACGTTCGATTACCTACACCATGGAGTTTCAGCGGCAAAAGGGGCTAAACATAGATTCTTTCGTGGACGACAACGTTCTGGAGATCAGCGGCAGCCCGACAACTGAAACACCGGAGCCCTCGATGTTCGGCGTCGTGTTTTTCGGCATCGCCGCCCTCTTAAAAAAGGGACGGGCACATAATAAAGCGCTGCCACCTTCCAATTTCGCTTGATTCAGACCGCGCCGATGTGACGACGGCAACAGTAGGGCGTGCCTCCGGCTTGCCCAGGACAACCGGAGGTTTGTCCAACGCGTCACCGCGAAGCGGCTTTTGCCTTTGGCTTAGCAGGCGTCGACTTCTCGTTCAAATATTTCTCGGCCTCCTGACGCAGCAGCTTGTCGGAAACCGATTCATCCATGATCTTGTCCGTACCCGTATATTGCGCCCGAATGATGCCCTTGCGATCGATGAATACCATGTACGGCACGAATGCTCGAACCGAAGGATTCAACTGCATATACTCGAGTACGCCGAGCGTGTTCGCCTTTCCGACAGGAAACGAGGGATTGTACTTTTGGATGAACTCCGGAATGTTGGCGTCATCGTTCACTGTGCCCTCGACCACTGCGAAGCCTTTTGGCCCCAGCTCTTTTTGAATGCCACTCAGGACCTGAGTGGTTTTTTGGCAGTGCGGTCAAGTGGTTAGGATGAACGCCAGGCACAGGACTTTGCCGCGATAGCTGCTGACCAGAACCTGCTTGCCGTCCGGAAGTTCGACTGCGAATTCTGGAGACTTGCGAGGCACCTCGGCGGCGAACGCCGGCAGTAGCAGCACCGCTAGCGCGACCAGTATTTTCCAATGCTTCATTTACTCTGAGTATACAAAAAGTGCCTGGAACGACCACAATCGTTGGCTATAATCGTCATGGAATCCTTATTCATGAGAATTATTAGACGTGTAGCTGTACTCGGCGCGGGCACTATGGGCTCGCGCATCGCCGCTCACTTCGCTAACGCCAACATCCCTGCCCTGCTACTGGACATCGTTGTTCCCGGCCAACCAAACCGCAACGCCGCTGCGCTCAAAGGCATTGAAACTGCCGCCAAGGGGCGTCCTGCTGGATTTTTCTCTGACGACAAACCGGCGCTCGTTCAACCCGGCAACTTTGAAGACGACTTGCAACGCCTCTCCGATTGCGACTGGATCATCGAAGCCATCGTCGAGAATCTCGATGCCAAGCGCGAGCTCTGGGGCAAGGTCGACGCGGTCCGCAAGCCGGACGCGATTTTGTCCACCAATACGAGCGGCATTCCCCTCGGTAGGATCACTGCCGGATTTTCGGACGACTTCCGCCGCCATTTTTTGGGCACGCACTTCTTTAATCCTCCGCGCTATCTGCACCTGATGGAGCTGATTCCTGGCCCTGGCACGGACCCTGGAATCCTCGCCGCCGTCGAAGAATTCGCCGACCGCCGGCTTGGCAAAGGCGTGGTTCACACCAAGGACACGCCGAACTTTATCGCCAACCGTATCGGCAGCTTCTTCGGCGGTACAGTCGCCAAAACGATGGTGGAAGAAGATTTGACCATCGAAGAAGTCGATGCACTCACCGGCTCGCTCATTGGCCTGCCGAACAGCGCGAGTTTCCGCCTGCTCGATCTCGTGGGACTCGATGTATGGGCGTTCGTCGGGAGCAACCTTTATGACGCGGTCCCCAACGATCCCTGGCGCGACCGTTTCCGCTTGCTCGATTTTCAGAACAAGATGATCGAGCGCAAGTGGCTGGGCGACAAGACCGGTCAGGGTTTTTACAAAAAGACCGGCAAAGGTGAGGACAAGCAGATCCAGGCGCTGGATTGGAAAACCCTCGAGTATCACCCGCAGCAGAAGCCCCGCTTTCCCTCAGTCGACGCCGCCCGCAGTATTGAAGACCTCGGCGAGCGTCTGCGTACGCTGCTCCGATCCGACGACCGCGCCGGAAAATTTCTGTGGAAGGTCCTGAGCGATCTGTTCCTCTATTCGGCAGAGGTGGTCCCGGAGATTTCCGATCGCATCGTCGAGATCGATCGCGCTATGCGCTGGGGCTACGCAAACAAGCTCGGTCCATTCGAGCTTTGGGATACGTTGGGCTTTGTCGACGTGATAACGCGGCTTGAGACCGAACATCGCCTACTGCCTGCCAGCGTGAAAGAAGCTCTTTCGCGCGGCGTGATCTCGCTGTACAAACATGCCGACCGCGCGGGTGAACCCCAGACGGTGTACTTTGATTTCTGCAGCAAGGAATACACGCCCATCGAACCGCGCCCGGGCATCATCGTTCTCTCGGATTTGAAGCGCGCGCGCGGCGTGATTCAGGAGAACTCCGGCGCATCCCTGATCGACCTCGGCGACGGCGTCCTCTGTGTCGAATTCCACAGCAAGATGAACGCGATTGGCGAAGACAATATCGCCATGATGTACGCAGGCCTCGAAGAAACCAATCGCAACTTCGAAGCGATGGTGATCGCCAATGAAGGCGAGAATTTCAGCGTCGGCGCAAATTTGATGATGGTTCTGCTCGCTGCGCAGGAAGGCGAATGGGACGAACTGAATCTGGCTATCCATCGCTTCCAGCAAGTGAACATGGCGCTAAAATACGCGGCCAAGCCGGTGGTGTCCGCGCCATTTTCGCGAACGCTCGGCGGCGGCTGCGAGATTGTTCTTCATTCAGCACGCGCGCAGGCATCAGCCGAAACGTACATCGGGCTCGTCGAGGTTGGCGTTGGCCTGATTCCCGGCGGCGGCGGTTGCAAGGAACTCTTGCTGCGTCTCAAAGACCCTCGAAAAGTTTTCGAACTAATCGGCTACGCCAAGGTCTCGACCAGCGCCGAAGAAGCCAGGAAGCTGGGCCTGTTGAATCGCACCGACAGCATCTCGATGAACCCCGAGCGGCTGATCGGCGATGCCAAAGCGCTGGCTCTCTCGCTCGTCCCCGGCTACGCGCCCGGCACGCCGCGAACTGATATCCAAGTCGCGGGTGAAAGCGGCTTCGCGCTGCTGAAGCTCGGCGCCTGGACCATGCGGCAGGGTCATTACATCAGCGATCACGACGTCACCATAGCTGAGAAGCTGGGAAACATCCTGACCGGCGGCCGCTTAACCGGTACGCAAACCGTTTCTGAACAATACCTGCTCGATCTGGAGCGCGAAGCGTTCCTCAGTCTGTGCGGAAATCCGAAGACAATCGAGCGAATCGGGTATATGCTAAAAACAGGCAAGCCCTTAAGGAACTAATCCCACTCTCGCTCGACCGCGCGAGGGTGCGCCGCCAAAACAAGAAAGAGACCGCATGAAAGAAGCAGTAGTTGTCGATTGCTTAAGAACCGCTATTGGTAAGGCCCCCAAGGGAACTCTGCGGACGACGCGTCCGGACGATCTTGCCGCGACCGTCTTCCGCAGTCTGCTGGCCAAGTACCCGCAGGTCTCGCCCGAAGAAATCGACGATGTAATTCTGGGATGCGCGAGCCCGGAAGGCGAATCTGGAATGAACATGGCGCGCGTAGCAGCACTACGCGCCGGACTGCCCGACGTGGTGCCGGGAGTCACGATCAACCGTTTTTGTTCCTCGGGACTGCAAGCTATCGCCATGGCCGCCGACCGCATTCGCTCCGGCAGCGCGCAAATCATCATCGCCGGCGGCGCGGAATCGATGAGCATGATCCCGATGTCCGGATACAAGTTCGCGCCCAATCCCTGGATGGTGGACAACCTGCCGCAGATTTACATGGGCATGGGGCTGACTGCCGAAGAAGTGCAGCGCAAGTATGACGTTAACCGCGAAGACTCCGATCAATTCGCCTATCGCAGCCACCAGAATGCGCTGCGCGCACAGGCGGAAGGCAAGTTCGACGAGGAAATCGTCCCGGTCGAGATCGACGCGAACATCCTGAGCAACGGCTCGCCGCATCATCACAAGACGGTATTCAAGAAAGATGAAGGCCCGCGAGCCGATACATCGGTCGAAGCGCTGGCTAAGCTCAAGCCGGTGTTCCAGGCCGACGGAACGGTGACCGCCGGGAATTCCTCGCAGACGAGCGACGGTGCGGCGGCAGCGCTGGTGATGTCCGATAAGAAGGCGAAAGAGCTGGGTTTGAAACCTATGGCCCGATTCGTCAGCTTCGCGGTCGCAGGAGTTCCACCGGAGATCATGGGAATCGGTCCGGTGGTAGCGATCCCGAAGGCGCTGGCTCTTGCCGGGCTCAAGGTCGATGACATCGGCGTCGTGGAATTGAACGAAGCTTTTGCGGTTCAATCGTTAGCCGTGATCCGCAGAGCCGGTCTCAATCCGGAAAGCGTGAACCCGAACGGCGGGGCGATCGCGCTGGGCCATCCGCTCGGCTGCACCGGCGCAAAACTGACAGCAACTATTCTTCGCGAAATGAAGCGTCGCGATCTCAAGTACGGCATGGTAACTATGTGTGTCGGTGGCGGGCAGGGCGCTGCCGGCATCTTCGAACGTTTGAACTAAGGACGACACGAACCAGGAAACGAGGATTTCATGGCAACAAGCACTCTTACTCACACCAAGCATCAAGGCGGTTCCTTTCTCCTCGCGCCCACGGCGCCGGAAGAAGTTTTCACACCCGAGGATTTCACCGAGGAACACCGGGCCATCGCCCGCACTACCGAAGAGTTCTGGAACAAGGAAGTAGCTCCGAACGTCGACGCCATCCAGCATCAGGAACCGGGCCTCGCCATATCGATCCTGCGCAAATCCGGCCACCTCGGCTTGACCGGCGTAATCCTGCCTGAGAAGTTCGGCGGCATGGAGATGGACCTGACCTCCATGATGATCGTCGCCGAAGGTGTCTCCAAAGACGGTTCCTACTCCGGCTGGCACGGCGCTCACACCGGCATCGGCACGCTGCCGCTGCTGTTGTTTGGGAATGAAGAGCAGAAACAACGCTACCTGCCCAGGCTGGCGACGGCCGAGTTGGTTGCCGCCTATTGCCTCAGCGAACCGCAGGCCGGGTCCGACGCTCTAGCCGCTCGCACGCGCGCTGACCTGAGCGCCGACGGCAAGTATTACGTCCTGAACGGTCAAAAGATGTGGATTACCAACGGCGGCGGCGCCGATCTTTACACCGTCTTCGCTAAGATCGGCGGCGAAAAGTTCACAGCTTTCCTGGTTGAGCGCGCATATCCCGGTGTGCAGCCAGGCCATGAAGAAAAGAAGCTGGGAATTAAGGGCAGTTCCACCACAGCAGTCTATCTCGACAACGTGAAGGTGCCAGTCGAAAATGTGCTGGGTGAAATTGGGCGCGGCCACATTATCGCCTTCAATATTTTGAACCTGGGCCGCTTGAAGTTGGGCCCGTTCGCGATTGGCGGCGCGAAGGAAGTGCTCCGCGTCAGCTTGAAATACGCCAAGGAGCGCAAGGCTTTCGGTAAATCCATCGCCGAGTTCGGCATGATTCAGCACAAGCTGGCGGAGATGGCCATCCGGATTTATGCCACCGAGTCATCGAGCTACCGCGTGGTCGGCCTGATCGAAAACGAGCTGGAAGATTTCTCGTGGAGCAAACCCGACGCCGCGCAGAGGATGCTCAAGTCTGTCGAGGAATTCGCCGCGGAGTGTTCCTACATCAAAATCTTCGCCTCCGAAATGCTGGACTACGTGGTTGACGAAGGCGTCCAGATCCATGGCGGCTATGGTTACCATCAGGACTACTCTGTGGAGCGCGCCTATCGCGATTCGCGCATCAATCGGATCTTCGAAGGCACGAACGAGATCAATCGGTTGCTGGCTACCGGGATGCTCCTGAAGCGCGCACAGCGCGGTCAATTGGGCCTGGTCGAAGCGGTGAAGAAGCTGCAAGCGGAAGTGCTGGGTGGCCCGACGCTATCCGCTGGTGGCGACGAGGACAGTAAGCTGGTCGCGAATGCCAAGAAAGTAGCTCTGTTCGCGCTCGGCGTGGCCTATCAAAAGTACATGGCCGCAGTCGAGGAGCAGCAGGAGATTCTGGCGGGCATTACCGACATAGCAATGAACGCATTCGCGATGGAGTCAACGCTGTTGCGCACACAAAAGTTGGCGGCCAATCACAAGGGTGAAATCGCCGCCGAGATGTGCCCCGTGTTCTTGCGCGAAGCCATGGAAACGGTAGAAAGCGCCGCGCGCAATGTTCTGGCGGCTTGTTCGGAAGGCGATGCATTGCGGACGAATCTGGCAGTGTTGAAGCGCTTCACCAAGTTCGAGCCGATCAATGCAATCGTCGCGCGGCGTAGGATCGCCGAGCGCCTGCTCGCAGCCGACCGCTACGTAGTGTAATCGTAGGACAGGCACTGGCCTGTCTTCATGAAACTTGTCATCACCGTCGGCTTGCCGGGTTCCGGCAAGTCGACCTTTCTCGCTCAATTAGGCGTCAACGCGCTGTCTTCCGACGAACTCCGCCGCCTTCTGATCGATAACCCGGAAGACCAGACGATTAACGCCCGAGTCTTCGCCGCGATCCGCTACTTGGTCGAGCAGCGCCTTCAAGTAGGACGCCCGGTGACCTACGTAGACGCGACGCACCTGACGCGCTGGGAACGTGTGCCATACCTTGAACTCGCCCGCCGCTACAACTGCGAACTGGAAGCACTGTTCTTTGACGTCCCGGTAGAAGTTTGCATAGAGCGCAACAAGCAGCGCAACCGGGTTGTGCCGGCGGAAGCGATTCTCAAAATGGCTGGGAGTCTAGAGCCGCAATCAATTGGAGAGGGCTTTACTAAAATAGATCGGGTAGGAGCTGAGTAAAACATGCAAGTACGAAGACGCGTTTCCGAGCCGCGCGCGTTAGCAAGCGGAAATTCGCCCAAAGTCGTCGGCGTAAGTGAGGCGAAGACCACCCTCTCGCGACTGGTACGTCGAGCGGCAGCTGGCGAGAAATTCCTGATCGCGAAGCGCGGCAAGCCCATCGCCATGCTGACGCGCTTGCCGGGGCGTCTCCGGCGTAAACTACCTTGGGACGTCTTCAAGGGCAAAATCAAGATGGCGGAAGATTTTGACGCGCCGCTCAGAGAGTTCAATGAGTTGTAAAGCTCGCGGCTGATCGACGCCCCAAGTCAAGTTACCCGGGCGTCCATAGGCAATCCCACATAATTCTCCGCCAACGACGTTGCAGCCGCCCGCGATCCGGTCACATAATCGAGCTCCGCCAACTGGCGCTTCCGGTCGAATCCGTCCTCACCAGGAAATCGGTGCAGCATCGCCGTCATCCACCAGGAGAA